>Ga0306922_10001925_pt1 | contig 19079 bp, 15 predicted proteins | sample sta12Cox44000082_FD_203758 | JGI IMG/M metagenome (GOLD analysis project Ga0306922, IMG submission 203758) | Lab enrichment of tropical soil microbial communities from Luquillo Experimental Forest, Puerto Rico - statoxic.12C.oxic.44.000.082 (v2)... | ecosystem: Environmental > Terrestrial >... | reverse complement strand
CGGTCATGACGACGGCGCGTTTTACGCGGTTCTCTAGCTCGCGTACATTGCCAGGCCAGGGATGATCCTTGAGCGCAGCGAGCGCAGTGGCACTGAAACCACGCGCGAGACGGCCGTATTCAACGGCGAACCGGCTGAGAAAAAAACTCGCCAGTGCAACCGCGTCACCGGCTCGCTCCCGCAATGGCGGAATTTGCACTGTAACCTCGTTCAACCGATAGTACAAATCCTCCCGAAAGCGCCCTTGAGTTATCATCAAGTCGAGGTCCTGGTTCGTCGCACACACGATCCGCACATCGACTTGCACTGGATTGCGCCCGCCGATCCGCTCGACGACCTGATCTTGTAGAAAGCGCAGCAGCTTCACCTGCATCGGCAACGGCACATCGCCGATCTCGTCGAGGAACAGGGTTCCGCGATCGGCGCTTTCTATTCTGCCGATGGTTTGCTTGAGCGCGCCAGTGAACGCGCCCTTTTCGTAACCGAAGAGCTCGCTCTCGAGCAGCGTCTCGGGAATCGCCGCACAATTGATCGGCACAAACGGCTCACGCGCGCGCACACTCAATTTGTGGACTGCCCGGGCGAGCAACTCCTTGCCGGTGCCGCTCTCGCCGCGCAGCAATACTGCAACGTCAGTGGCCGCCATTTTTTCGATATTGCGCAGCACTCTCGACATCTCAGGACTGCTCGCGATGATCCCATCGATCGGTGATGCCGCTGTGGCCTCCAGTAGCCTGCGGTTTTCGGCTTCCAGATCGAATATCCGTTCAGCGCGCGCGACGATCAGTTGCAGCGCGTCGATATCTATGGGCTTTTGGTAGAAGTCGTACGCGCCCAGCGCGATCGCCCGCAAGGCGTATTCGCGGGTTTCGTTACCAGTGGCGATGATGACTTTGGTCGCCGGTGCAATCGCCAGGATGTCCGCCAAGATTGCCAACCCCTCTGAGGCGCCGTCGGGATCGGGGGGAAGTCCAAGATCGACGATTGCCACCGGCACGGGATCCTTTCTGACGAGGTCGGCGGCTTCCTGACGTGTGCTCGCGGGATATACTTTGTGCTCGGAAAAGGCCCAGCGAAGTTGACGCAAAAGCCCCGGGTCGTCGTCGACAATGAGCAACGGCCTTGTGGTAGTCGACATCTCGTCAGCTCACGGCGGAAGACGCCGCCGGCCCTCTCTCCGGGACAAGGGGTAGGAGAATCCGCATGGTGGTGCCGGTACCCGGTTCGGAGATCACTTCGAGGTCACCACCGGACATGCGAATTAGCTCTCTGGTCTGAAAGGCGCCGATGCCATAGCCGCCCGATTTTGTCGAGCGGAACGGCAAGAACAATTCGTCGCGAATAAACGTGCTATCCATTCCCCGGCCCCGATCAACGATATCGATGACGAGGTTGTCGCGGTGCCGGCGCGTAGAGATGACTACGGAAGCGCCTGGGTATGACGCTTCGATCGCGTTCTGGGTGAGGTGGGTCACGGCGGACCTGAGGCGTTCAGGGTCAATCGCCACAACACAATCCACGTTATCGGTGCAGGTTTCGATGGTCACCGGGCCATGGTCCAACGCCGCCGCGACATCGGCTACGATCGCACCGGCGTCGGCCAAGCCGGAAGTGCGCGGCGCGGTCTCAGCCTTCAGTTGGCTGAGAAGATGGTTCATTCTGGCTACCGCATCCTCGATCGTTTGAAGCATATCACGCTGAAAATCTGGGTCATCGATGTATCGTCTTGCATTTGAGACAACCAAGCCGAGTTGGCTTGCCAAGTTTTTGATGTCGTGGACGACGAAGGCAAAGCGCTTGCTATATTCGTTCAACAGTTCGCTGGCGCGCAGCACCTTGGTCGATCGTTCCTCAGCGAGATAGCTGGCCGCTTGACGCCCGGCCGCGCGCAATAGATCGAACGCTTCCCAATCGAGAGCGACCGGGTGGTTGGTGGCATCGAGAATGACAAAACCCACGACTTCTCTGCGATACGACAACGGCACAGCCAACCACGCCTTTTCCGAGGCGAAAGACCATGCCTCATCCATCGCATCAAGCGAGCGTTCCTGGATCCAACTGCCATCCCGAAAGCCCGCAATGAACGGATCGTCGGGCGGCAGCTTCGCTTCCCGCCGAGCAGGGAGTTGCCACACCGCCGTTGGATAATAACCGATCCCGCGACTCAGCGACCACAGTACCCCCGCCCGGCTATCGACGAATTCGGCCAAAGCGCGGATGATCCTGACCTGGAGTTCTTCCGCCTGATTTGGAGCGGAGATAAGTTCGATAAATTTGAGCCACTCAATCCGATAGTCGTACCGATGAGTAAAAAAATTTCGTGATATTAAAAACTTGAGCCGCCGGCGCAGGCTCCCTGAAGAAAGTACAGTAACAAGGACGACAATGCTGCCGAACAACATCGCGAGCTGAAGGACAAGCCCCCAATCCCCTCCGAACTTGCGCAACACCATGCCGACGATGGCGACAGCGAGAAGAAAACAGCCGCTTGCCAGCAAGGTCGCAGTGTGGAACACCACTTGGCGCGATACATGAATGTCGACCCGCCATTCGCGATTTCGCGCCATAGCCAGAGCAAGCAGGGGTGCCATGAAGGTTGCGGCGATGGCGCGGCCCAAGCCCAGCCCGCGATCGACCCGGCCGCGGGTGATGAAGGCGTCCGAGAACAGGAACAGCTCATAGGCGAAAAGACCGCCAAGAGCGAGACACAGCGGCCAAACGTGCCAACGTCGCTGTGGTTCGGTATTGCGCCAGAGATTCTCGATCGTCAGCAGCCCAATGACAGCGAACCCGATACGTACCAGCAGCTGCGACGTATAAAAACCCGACACCGTCGAACTGAGGAGTAGCAGGTGTCCATCGTTGGCGATCGCCGCCACACAAAATGCCAATGCGCCGAACAGAAAAAGCCGCCCGAGACCCGACTCGTCACCAGCTCGTGTCGTGACGAGGGCGACCGCGAACAGCAGCCATGCGGAGAGCCTGATGCTGTCAAAAAGCGCTAACCCGCCGACTGGCAGACGGACCGAAGCTGCGTTTGCAGCTGCCCAGGCAGCCGAGGCAAGACAGCAGCCGAGGATAGCGAGACCGGTCTTACTGGTCCGACCCCGCAAAATCATTAACACGATTACCAGGATAAACGCGAGCGCACACCCTGCATAAACCGTTTGCGTTACAACGATATCCAGGTTCGGCGCTCTATCTTGCACCAGAGTTCCAGAAGATCACCCGAGCCGTCTGTAACAATATCACGAAGTCGAGAAAGATACTACGGTTTTTTACGTAATAAAGATCATAAGTTAGCTTAACCCAAGCGTCCTCCGTCGAGGCGCCATAGGGGTAATTTACCTGCGCCCACCCGGTGATGCCCGGCCTTACCCAATGGCGTTCCGAGTAGTATGGAATGGCCTGAGCCAGCTCGGCGACAAAAAAAGGGCGCTCTGGGCGAGGTCCGACAAAGCTCATGTCGCCGCGCAACACATTGAAAATCTGTGCGAGCTCGTCGACCCTGAGTTTACGCATGATCGCTCCGATGCGGGTAACGCGCGGATCCCTCTCGGAGGCCCAGCGCGGACGGCCGTCCGTCTCGGCATCCGCGCGCATGCTTCGAAACTTTAGAATCGTAAAAACCCGGCCGTGAGCTCCCACCCTAGCTTGACGGTAGAAGATCGGCCCGGGGCTCTCGATCTTTATTAAACAAGCCGTCACGGCCAGGAGCGGCAACGTTAAGAGAAAGAAACCGAGGCTGACTGCAATGTCGAATGCGCGTTTGAGCAGTTCGTCAAGCGGGCCGCAACGGAAGCCATCGGAATAGAAGAGCCAACTAGGTCTAAGCGCGTCGATGTCGACTGTTCTGGTCTCGCGCTCCCAAAAATCCAGGAAATCGACCACCTTGATGCCGGCGAGCTTGCAATGCAGGAGCTGGCGAACCGGCAAGCCGCGCCGATCGTCGGCTGCCACCACGACCTCGCTTGCCCCCAGTCTGTAGACCATCTCCGTCAGGGCGTCATCTGGCAGAGCAGCGGGGTCGGTGAGTGAACGGTCAAGGACATCCGAACGCACACTCGATCGTTCGCCAGGCGTCCCGACAAACGAGATTGGCACAAAGTGTTCGTTCTCCCCAGTCTCGACCAGTTTGGCGATCCGCGCCGCCTGCGCCCCGTTACCTAGTACGATGACCCGCCGTTTGAGGAGTCCTCGGCCCAAAGTAACCGAAAACGTACCCCGCGTCACCGAGACGCAAACCAGCCAAATCAACGTCGCCCTCAGCGGGAAACTTCTGGCATCGGGCAGGTAACCCAGCCCCTCGTGCCAATACGTGGCTGAGAGAGAAACGAGCATCAGGACGAGTATCGAGGCGACGGCAATCTTGCTCAAAAGAAGACGAAAGTCCACGAAACTCTGATGCCCATAAAGGCCGACCGAAACCATCGCGGTTACCGCAGCTACCGCCAAACCTGCGGAAAATTGAACGGAAAAGCTCGAAATACGCAGAACGATTGGGACACCAATCTCCGACGCTGACAACAGTTGATAAAAAGCGCCGGTGATCAGCAGGGCGTCCGACGAGGCGAGAAGCAAAACTGAAACCGGAACAAAATGTCGGAATAGTCTGAGCTGCATCGCGAATGGTAAACAACGAGGCCCCGCACAGCCGACAACCTTGTCCCCGACCGGCGGGCAGAATCACACACCAATAGTAGCAGGAAGTTGCGAAGTCGTCTAGTGGGCCAGCGCCAGCTTTTGCAGCCAGACGCTGTACTCGTCAATACAGTCAGGCCGCTTGCCGGGTCGTGTCCATCCTGATTTCGGCAGGAGGCCGCGCTGGGGGCGGCAGTCGATTTCGTCGATTGGGAGCGGGCGATCGCGTCCGCCCTAGCTTTGCGCTAGGACTCGACAATATGCGGAGATGATACTGGCGCGCGTGTGACGAGCGCGGGGAAGTTCAGCCGCGCGCGGCAGCTCTCGCAGATCTACAGCGCCTGAAAGGCGTACCCGGCTTCAATCACCACTTGTTTGCGTATCGCCAGTCATTCCTCCTGGAGCCTCCGCGGATTGTCGTTTGATGGGGAGCTCGAGAATCGGGAGTGAGCTCGCATCCGCTACCGACACGGTTCGGGAACGCCGCGGTGGTGACCTTACCGTCGTGGCCCCGTTTGGCGAGAGGCTGCGCGGCCACCGCCGGTTCGACAACGACCTCCGAGGCATTGGGTAGTCGTGCGCCACCTCGATGCGCTTGCCAATGCGGGCAAACCCTGAGTAATTGGCACCTCTGGTCCCCAGGTGTCCCGAGCGCGCGCAGAAACTCCCGTGCTCGTGGCCACGGCAAGTGGGTGCGTTCCAAGAACGGCTCGATGCGCGCTCGTAGTCGTCTCTCAGCCGTCCCCGGACAGACCACACGCTCGCCGGCCTGATGATTGCCTTCCCAAACGAAGGATGCCATAGCCGCGATCCCGGCGTCGCGGACTAGCGCCGCCTGCCGCGGTCGCTCTGTCAGTCAGTGTAGGCGACGAGAGGGGCGGCGACGGCGGAGTTTCGCCGCAGCTCTGAAACCCCGCCCTGCTGAGGCTTTGCACAGCAGTATGACAGCCGCGCGCGGGGGGAAGGAATGAGCAAACTGATTATGGCACGACGTTTTGACGGCAAAACCCTCCTCGCGAAATCAACACTCTCTCGGCCGGGTCGGTGCCGATCTCCCCCCGCATGTTGGCCGCGACGATTTGCCCGGAAAACCGTCTTCGAAGCTGGCGTTGATCAAAATCACAAACATGAACACAAGAATCGTTAGCAAGGTGCCGCCTTGCGAAATCGGCGGAGCGAAGGCCTCGCCCGATAAAGCCATCGACCGGCTCCAATTCGCCCGTCAACATTGCGATGGTCGCGCCGCTCGCCGTTCGGTTGAAATGGTGAGCGGAAACCGCAGCACGCGCTCGTAAAGTTGGTAGCGCAGTCGGCGAAGCATGTGCTCGCCTACTTGCCCGTCTCACGTTATGTGAAGCTTGAACCAACCATGATCAAGATAAAAGCTAGGGAGGCTCCCACAGCAGAAGGAGGTGTGCAGGATCCGGTGCTCGGGGCTGCCGCCGTTGCCTTCTATCCGTGGCAGGGCTGCCTGATCCCCAAGCGGCAGCGCATCATGCGCCGCCTCGGGTGCGAACGAGTCCAGAAGATGAGGCGCCTCTCCGAGCGAATTGGCGAGACTATTGCCGCACGGCGCGAAATCCTCGCCAATCACCGCGCCCCGTATCAGCTCGCTGACATCGCCAATCGTTTAGGGAAATTTACGACGTCCGGTTCGAGGTCTATAACAGAAAGTTCTTTGTTAAATTTTTGAATAACTTTATCGGAAACCTAAGGCCGTTCTTTTTTTACGCGATCGGCGGATACCTTGTCATTAAAGGCGAGCCCGCTACGCTGATAGCCGCGGAGTGATCCGCGCGCGAGGAGCCGATCGACATCATCCTTCCTCTGCGATCCTGGTTTCGGGCATGAGGGTCCAGACGAAAACCGTCGCGGAGAGCCCAACCGCCGCCAAGCTCAGGAATGCGGCTCCGACACCAAAGTGGTCCGCTACGAGCCCCCCTACCACTGTGCTCAAGGTCGCACCGCCACCGATGGCAAGGCCGATCAGCCCGAGCGAGGTCGTATAATGGCCGGTTTCCCGCGTGGCATCGGCGACGATCAGCGGGAATAACACACCAAACACCGCCGCGCCCAACCCGTCCAAGAGCTGTATTACAGTGATCAGATATGGATCGGCGACCCAGGCGAGTAAGATGCCGCGGATCGGCAAGGCACTAAAGCCGAGCAGGAGTATCGGCCGGCGGCCCCAAGCTTCTGCGGCCCGCCCTGCCCACGGCGACAGGAGCGCGGTGACGAGCTGCGGGCCAACGATGCAGGCGGCGATGATCAGACCGGCCTCGCTCCCCGACCGCTTCGTCACTGCCGCAGCAGCAATCGGCAGCATTGCCGCGTTGGCGAGGTGGAACAAGGCCGCGCAGATTGCAAACGCAATAAGCCTTCGGTCCAGCAGAAACCGCCACGATTGATCGGTCGCTCGCTTCGGCACCCGGGGTGAGACAGTACGGAGAGTTCGGAGCGGCGCGAAAGGGGCTTCCTGCAAGGTTCTAAGCGCCGCCAATGCCGGAATGGAAAGCCCCGCGGCGAACAGAAAAACGGCGCGGTCTCCCAGATAATAGGCGCACGACCCCATCACTCCCGCGGCCACAGCATTACCGGCCGCGGCGTAGCGCGCGTTGCGGCCGAGCCGTTCGCCAAATGCGCTGGGATCGACGAGAACCAGGGTGATCGCGGCGATCGCCGGGCCGAGGATGGCGCTGGCAAAGGAATGCAGTACTTCGGCAACGGTGATTGCCAAAAAATTGGGCGACAAGGCGATCGCGAGAGCGCTCAGGCCGATGACCGCGATCGCTGCCGCCGCTGCCCCGCGTTTGCTGCGTATCGCATCGACCAGCGCGCCGGCCGGAACCTGGCTGGCCATGCTGGCAATTGTGCCGGTGCTGAGCGCAGCTCCGATTGCGGCCTGGGTCCATCCCGCGCTTGTCAGATAGACGGAAATAAACGGGCCAAAGCCTGTTTGGAAATTCGCGACAAAGAAGTTGAGCCAATCGAGCCCCGGCAACCCGCGCGCCGCCAACGCACCCGGTTGACACTCGTTGCCGGCGCTCAGCAACTTCATGCCACGGCGATCACCAGTCTGGATGGGGGGCGATATCGTTCTGCTCCGGCCGCGGTGCAGTGACGATCGCGACGACCTCGTGCGAATCCTTGTACTCGGGTGCCGACTTTATCTGGTCACGGTCGAGATCGGCCAGGATCGCCTCCTTTGTGCCGATCTCGTCAAACCGCAAGGTATGCCAGTCGATGGCGATCTTGCGGGTTCCGACACCGAAAAACCCGCCGAAGTCGATAATCGCGGCGCGTGGCTGGCCGGTCTCGTCGACGAGCAGATCGACGATCCGCCCCATCGCTTGGCCGGAAGGGCTGCGGACCTCCTTGCCGAGAATTCGGAATAAATCGTTTTGTGCCAACTGCTGCAAGCGCGCCCCGTTGGTCGACGGCGTCTCTCCCACGTTATCCGGCGCGGGTGCCTGTTCGGTAGATGGGTTGGCAGCTGTCGCGATCGCGACGATTAGCGCGCCGCCGACAACCCGAAATCCGACCAACCGATTTCGCCGGCGGCCGGCGGTGCCGCGACAAGTTTCGCGCAACGGGTCAAACGGCCATAGCATAGCGGCGTCTCCTGAGTGGATCGCCGCACGCGAGTTCTGCGCCGGCGACCAAGCGGCGATACAACGCGAGATAATCTTCCGCCATTCGCTCCGCCGTGAAGCGTTCCTCAAACACTTGCCGAATTCGGGCACGGTCGAGCAGGTGCAATCGCCGCGCAGCCGACGCCGCTTCCGGCTCGCTCGCGACGATAAAGCCGGTGACTCCGTCGTCGACGACCTCTGGCACCGAGCCATTCCGCATCGCGACCACCGGGGTTCCGCATGCCATCGCCTCGATCATTGCCAGCCCAAATGGCTCGCGCCAAGCGATCGGGAACAGCAAGCCTGCGGCGTTGCCAAGGAATTCGCTCTTCTGAGCTTCGGTGATCTCGCCGACGAACTCGACATGCGGCAGTACCAGGAGCGGCTCAATCTGCTCTTTGAAATACTCCTGATCGACGCGGTCAACTTTGGCCGCGATCTTTAGCTTCATACCAGCCAGCGCGGCGATCCGGATCGCGCGATCCGGCGCCTTTTCCGGTGAGATTCGGCCAAGGAAGGCGAGATAGCCGTCCTCGCCATCGCCGGGTAAGAGCAGCCGTTCAGGCAGACCGTGCGGAACGGTGCTGATATAGTGCGCCTGCGGTAATGGAGCACGTTGAGCGTCCGAAATCGAGACCACCGGAACGTCGGAGAATACGGTGTAAAGCGGCTTCAGCTCCGGCAAGTCCAAGCGACCGTGCAAGGTGGCGAGGAACGGCGTGCCTACCCGACGCAGGGCCGAGTATCCGAGGTAGTCACAGTGCAGGTGGATTACGTCAAATTCGCCTGCTCGTTGCGCAACCGTCTCCAGCATCGCCATTAGCGGTGCGACGTGATCGCGAATCGTTGGGTCGAGGCGAAGCGCTTGCGGGCACGCCGCGGCGAGGGTCGCTGCAGTAATGCTGTCGCCGCTGGCGAACAAGGTCACCTCGTGACCCATGGCCACTAGCGCATCCGTCAGATAGGCGACTATCCGCTCGGTGCCCCCGTAGAGTTTCGGAGGAACGGCTTCCATGAGCGGCGAAATTTGTGCAATCCGCATCCGTCCCTCGCTTTGTCAGCCCGCTAACACCGCGCCGGGGAAAGTCGTTTCAAGGGTGCGGCATTTCGGCGCCGAATTTACCGGCCGGCCGCCTTGAGAGCGCCGGCCTCATGAGAGCCGTTGCGAAGGCAAAGTTACGTCTTGGGAATAACAACAGGGTGATTGCCGTTGGCAGCACGAGCGGAGCAAATCGCGCTGATGATGCCTCGGATCGGAACAGAACCATGACGTTTCGGTGTGGTCGATTTACTTCGCCTAAGAGGGGATGGAGGGGAAACTCCCGGCGACGGAGAGAGTCATCAACCGTAAATATTAGGACCACGCCCGATGTTATTCGCGAGAGCGAAGCGAGCGGCTCCATCAAACTTGGTCGAACCTGTTCGATTTTTGGCGGCGCCGCTGAGGCTGGCGGACCCGGGACGCACTGACAGCGCGCCCGCGCGCGGCGCCGCCGCGTTTCCCCGCCGCCCGATTGCGTTTCTCTGGCACTACATCCGGCGGCGGCCGTTCTTGCACTTTGCTGCCCTTGCCTCGGTTTTGGCGGCGGCCTTCTGTGCTTGCGCCACGCAATACGGCTTGAAGTTGATTGTCGATGCGATGGCACAAGGCACCGATCATCTCGCCTCAGCGTGGCGGGCACTCATCGTGTTCGCAGGTTTGCTGGCCGGAGAGAGCATGTTCTGGCGTTTTGGCAGCTGGCTTGGCTATCGCGCCATGCTTGTCGACAAAGCGGAGGCCAAACTTGATCTGTTTGAGCATCTGGGTGGTCATTCCAGCCGCTATTTCGCCGATTTGTTGAGCGGCTCGCTCGCTAATCGCGTGACAACAACCGGGGATTCGGTACAGCAGACGCTGTCGATCGTTCTGTTCAACATCGCCCCGGTGTGCGCCGATTTTTGCGCGGCGCTGGTCATTCTCGCGACCGTCGGGTGGCGTCTGGTAATCGCCCTTGGTCTCTTTGTGCTGGTGGCGGCAGGCACCCTTGCGCTGCTTGGACAGCGCGGCACGACGCGTCACCGCGCTTATGCCGAGCGCGCGGCGGAAGTCGGTGGCGCGTTGGTCGATGTCGTCTCGAATATCTGGGCGGTAAAGGCCTTCTCGGCCCACTCGCGCGAACGCCGGCGCTTCGCCCAGCTGTTGAATACCGAAGCAACCGCGCATCGCAGCAGTTTAATCTATATCGAGCGAATGCGCGTTATGCACGATTTAGCCCTGTGGTTGATGGCCGGTGGGATGCTGATCTGGTCCCTCCATCTATGGAGCAAGGGTAGCATCAGCCCCGGCGATGTGATTTTGACCGTGGCGATCGCTTTTCGCATCCTTCAGGGTTCGCGCGATCTCGCGTTCGCCGCGGTCAATGCGAGCCAGTTCGTCTCACGGATTGCCGAGGCGATCCGGGTCATTGGCGAGGACCACAACGTGGTCGATGGGCCCGGTGCCCGGCACCTCGTCCGTCGCGGCGGCAGCATTGCCTTCGAGAATGTCGATTTCTCTTATCCGGGTGGAGGCGAAGTGTTTCGCGGTTTCACTCTGCGTATCGAGCGCGGACAACGCGTTGGTTTGGTGGGCCCGTCCGGTGCCGGGAAATCGACTGTGATCAGCCTCGTGCAGCGCCTCTTCGACATCGATGGCGGCCGGCTTTTGATCGATGGCCAGGACGTTCGCACGATGACGCAGGATAGCCTGCGCGCAGCAATCGCCGTGGTGCCGCAGGAGGTCTCACTGTTTCATCGCTCGGTCCTGGAGAACATCCGCTATGCCAAGCCCGAGGCAAGCGATGAGGCGGTATTGGCCGCGGCCAAGGCGGCGCGGTGCGATGCGTTTATCCACGCGCTACCGCAAGGCTATGCAACGATCGTCGGCGAGCGTGGCGCGAAGCTCTCCGGAGGGCAGCGGCAACGGCTGGGCATCGCCCGTGCGCTGCTGAAAGATGCTCCGATCCTGGTGCTCGACGAAGCCACCTCGGCGCTCGATACCGAAGCCGAGTTGGAGATTCAGCGGGCGCTTGCTGTCGTGATGCAGGGTCGCACCGTCCTGGCCATCGCTCACCGGCTATCGACCGTGGCAAAGTTCGACCGGCTCGTGGTGCTTCGCGACGGCAAGATCGTCGAGCAGGGATCGCCGGCTGAACTGCGTCGGCGGCGCGGGCTGTTCGACCGAATGTGCCGCTTGCAAGAAGAAAGCCCGTTGCAATTGGCCAGCTGATGCCCGCGATCGCGCGCGTCAGCATTTGCGGCTAGTGCATCCTTGATTGGGCAGCAACGCTGCCACTGAGAAAGCCTTTTTGGAACTATCGCTCGCGCGCCTGCGATGCGACCGATTATGCCGATGAGCTTGAAGACTGGTTCATCGCGTGGGAGGAATTTCTCTAGCAGCGAAACTCGATCACGATCTTGAATGTTGAAAAAGCGAGGCTACCGCAGAGGGCATCCAGTTGAGATTAAAGCCAGTGTAATTAGAGGAGGTTATCGATGAGCGAACATCGACATATCTATGGTGAAGTCCGCAACAAGACCGGAATGAAGCGGGTGTTTGGGGAGATCCGCCGGGATGTCGAGGGCGCCAAGTCGCGGCCTGCGTTGACCGAGTTGTACAAGCGGGCGGGCTACCTGATCACGCTTACCTACGCACCGTGCTGGGAGCAGAAATTTGGCAATGATGCGGTCGCTCTACGGCAGGTCGGCCAAGATGAGTTTCGGAAGACCGCCCACAAAATCAACCGTTGTGCCATTAAACTCGGAACGGATGCCGATTACGACGAGAAATGGGGAAGCGGGCGATGAGCAGCCCCAGGGATAGGAGGCGATATCCGGATCGAGTACGAGCAGAAACACAAGGGCGATAGTCGGAGGGAGTACACCGCCCACCGGGTGAGTCATATCTTGCAGAACCGGGGCCCTCGCTGCGACTACCAGTCGGCGAACATGACAAGCTGGTCGGCATGATCACTGACCGGGACATCGCAATCCGCGGCGTCGCGGAGGGAAAGGGGCCGGATGCCAAAGTTCAGGATGTCACGAGCCAACAGGTCAAATATTGCTTCGAGGATGAGGATGTTGATCACGTCGCTCAAAATATGGCGGAGCTTCAAGTGCGGCGTCTCCCGGTAATGAACCGCGATAAACGCCTTGTCGGCATTGTCTCACTGGGCGATTTGGCAACCCAGGGCTCACTGCCGAAAACCGCCAAGGCGCTACACGGGATCTCGCAGCCTGGAGGACGCCACAATCAGAGCCACGCAGCGTGACCAAGTTACAAAGGGCTCGAAAGACTGGCGAAGCAAATGGGACGGCGCAACTCTCATCGCGGAGCCTCACGATGCGATCTCGGGACTGCTAAGACGCAATTGAAGCCGGGTTCGTCGACGCATCGCCTGCTTGGAGCTGGGCGATGTAGTGGGTAATCACAATTCAGAGGCGATGAGGGGAGCGAAGTTTGGGTCGACGCGCAGTGCGGTGGAGGCAACTAATGCGAAAACGCTTGGCCATTACAGCGGCAGCTATTTGGTTCTGCGGTATCACTGCGGCATTGGCCGCAGACTCCAGCGTGCGGTCGGGAGCTGATCAGCAAACTCCGCTGAACGCGCCACCTTTGAGTGGGACCACCAGCTCCGATTTGGGGCGGTCTGGCGGGGTTATCGCCCCGCCGGCCGATGTCGATCCCCAAATGAGGCGGAGGCCGCCCCCTTCAGGCGATTCTATGCCGGTAGTTTCACCACCCGGAACGCCAGGCGGCGACCCATCGGTCAAACCAAAGTAGTAGCGCGTCCCTCTGTCCGGCCGGCAGACTGCTGATTTTCCGCTTTGCCAGCAGTCGTCCAGACCGATTGTCGAGCGTCCTCAAGGCGGCGGAGTGTGAACGGTAAGACAAAGCGCCCGGTTGGCACAGCGTCACAACCATCGCGCGCCAGTAAGAGCGGTCTCGATTGGTTGAACTTTTTAGTGGCGGACGTGCAAATCGGCTTTGGACCGTTCGTCTCGTTCTATTTGGCCAATTAGGGGTGGTCCACGGAGCGTGTCGGCTTTGCCCTGATCGCCAGTGGGCTTTCCGGTGTCGCGGCCCAGCTGCCGGGAGGGGCCCTGGTCGATGCGGTGAGACAGAAAAGGCTGCTCGTCGCTATCGGTGTCCTGATGATCGCAGCAAGCGCGATACTGCTGGCGTTATGGCCCAATTTGCCGGTCGTCTTCGCCGCTGAACTGCTGCATGGGGCGACCGGCGGCATCATTGGACCCACGACTGGCGCCATTAGCCTTGGTCTCGTCGGGCGCCGCGCGATGTCGGCTGGGATAGGTCGCAATCAGCGCTTCGATGCTGCTGGAAACGCTTTGACGGCCGCTGGTTTGGGGGTGATTGCTCAATTGCTCTCGAAGAGGGCTATCTTTTTTGGTGTTGCTTTGCTCGCAATACCGACACTTATGGTGTTGAGCAGGATTCGCTCGCGAGAGATCGCCTATGGCAGGGCTCGCAACGCCGGCGGTCGTGATGAGCCAGGGGGTCTCCAGCGCTTGCGTGATCTGCTGAAGAGCCGAGGCTTCTGGCCTTTGCCGGTGCGGCAATCTTGTTCCGGCTCGCCGACGCGTCAATGCTTCCGTTGGTCAGCGAGGATCTTGGCAGCCGGCAAGAGAGCATCGGCGCGATTTTTATGGCAGCCACCATAATTGTGCCGCAGCTTATCGTCGCTGTCGCAGGGCCTTGGGTCGGTCATTATGCTGAGCAATGGTGTCGCAAGCCGATCCTGCTGATCGGCTTCGGATTGGAGCCAATCAGGAGTGCGCTTTTGGGTATCAGCCAAAGCCCATTTTTTATTATGGAAGCCCAGACATGAGACGGGATCGTCGGCGCCATTGTCACGGTAATGACCGTATTGGTAATAACAGATCTCACCACAGGGACCGGTAGGTTCAATCTCGCACGCGGGGCCGTCGGCACCTGCACCGGCATAGCTGCCGCGGTGAGTACCACAGCCACTGGGGTTATAGCGGCCGGCCTCGGGCTGCGGCCGCCTTTCTGACGATCGCAGCGGTAGCGATACTCGCGACTGTGCTCCTTTTGGCTGTTTTTGCCTGAAAGCAAGCCGAGCGAATATCTCGATTGAGAATATCTTGGGCACCGCGGCCTGGTCTGCTCGCACCTCGTCTAACGCAGCCAGACGCCTGCAAATTGCATCGTCGCTTGGGAGCGAACAACGCGTGCGCAAGCAACACTTGGTACGAGAAGATTGGCGAACGCCCTCTTATCCGATGCGATAGCTGAAGGCAGACGGAGGCGAACGTGCGCACGATCACGATCAAATTCGCGGATCAGATTTCGCCGCCGAGATAGCAAAAGATGAGAACGTGGCTCGATTTTGCATGGGTTCGAGCCTGCAGGATTGCATGCCGGCAGGATAGGAAATTGTCGTGATCTCTGTCGCTTTTGCAAAAGATCACGATGCGGAAACCTTCAAGAGCTGTTTTGACGGCGAAGAGCCCGGAGCGGATTAATCCGAAATCAGACGCGAGTCCCGAACCGAGTTCACCGCGGGGTGCGAAATTCTGAAACACCTCCGACAACGGGCCAGGCGTGCTGGTGGCGCCGTCCGGCTGAAGAGATCAGAACGGAAGCTGACAGTTTCGGCTCTGCAGCGACCAAAGAGATGATGGAGTTTGCTGCTCTCGGCTGGGAGCTGCTGGCCGAAGAGCTAGCGCATCGCTTGGCTAGAACCGGCGTCGGAAGCACGAATTACTCGGCTGAACCACTCCGGGGTTGGCGAAGACCGAGCAGCGGACTATTCTCGGGCTGAGATTAGATCATTGATGGGCATCGCATGGCATCTTATCTGGATACCCCGCAGCTTTGGCGGGATCGCGCCGAGGAAGCGCGCATCATGGCTGAGGGAACAACAGACGCTGATGCGCGTCGTATCATGCTGTCGATAGCCCAAAATTATGAAGAGTTGGCCGAGCGGGCAGAACAGCGCCTGGGCCTTGCCCCGCGCGGGCGCCAGTGAGAGTTTTATTCGCACTGATCTCTCTGCATAGTGGTTGGAGCCCGAGCCTTGGTTAGGCTCCGCAATCACCATCGCGGAATGGAAGGTGTCGGTCGAGATCGATGGTGATGCCCGCGAGCGCCAGCTGACTGGAGCGATCATTCCGCGTAATAATGGGTCTCGTAGAGTAGACACCCGCCATTCGACTTGAACGGGCCGTGCACCGCGCCGGGAGGCCGGCAGGCATAGGTGCCTGGCGGGAAGTTTTCACCGCCTCTCCCTTCGGCATCATTGCCGACGGTGAGGTCGCCCGCGATCAAATAGACCTCTTCCCAATACTCGTGAACAAAAGGCGCTGTGGTAAACACTCCCGGCGCAAAACGCAGCAAGCGGGTGCGGCTGCCGCTCCCGCGCTCTTCGTCGAGGGCACCTGCAAGGATCTTCTGCTCAATCCCGGCGGGATAACCGGGTGGCGTCGACCACCCTGAGCTCATGTCGACACGGTGGAATTCGAGGTGAGGCTTGCTGACGGGCATCGGCACATCCTTGTGCATGAGGCAAAACATGTTGAGGCCAGATTGCTTCGCTTTGCTCGCAATGACAACGTTGTCATTGCGAGGGGCGCAGCGACGGGCCAATCTCGTGCTCCTTACCCGCCCAAGATAGACCGGGAGGCCATGATGTTGTCACGTCGCTCGTTCGCCGCCGGGGCCGGAGCTGCGGCAGGGGGGCCGGCAATCCTTGCCGGCGCAGCGCGGGGGCAGAACCCGGCTGCCCAGTCGACGATCGACCGGATCCAGCACGCCAAGCTACTGCGCATCGCCGCGCTGCCTGGGGAGGCACCCTATTTCAACAAAGACATCGCGACCGGGGAATGGTCGGGGATGTGCGTCGAAATGGCGAAGGACATCGCCGGGGTTTTCGACGCCAAGGTTGAATACCTCGAGTCGACTTATGGAAATTCGGTGCTCGATCTGCAGGCTAACAAGATAGACTTGGCATTTTCATTGAACCCTACACCAAAACGGGCACTCGTTATCGATTTCACTCATGCCTTTTATCTGCACGGCTTTGGTATGGTCGGGGCGAAGGGCTTTCACGCATCCAATTGGAGCGAGCTCAACAAGCCCGAGGTCAGGATTGCCGTGGATATCGGATCGGTGCACGAGATCGCAGCCCATCGCTTCGCGCCAAATGCGACGATTATCGGGTTGAAGGCGCGAGACGACTGCATCCTGGCGGTGCAATCGGGCCGAGCCGACTGCGTGATCCTCGCCGTTAATCTGGGGCTGACCGCGGTCAAGAAAAACCCGGCGCTGGGCGACTTCCAGATGCTCCATCAGCCGCGTGCGCAATTGCCGACCTGCATGGGTGTGCGCATGGAGGCGGACAAACGTTGGCGCGACTTCCTCAATGCGTGGGTCGACTACAACCGCGGTATCCAGCAGATAAGGGAATGGCTCTACGCCGGTCTGGCAATCAATGGCGTCAAACCTGAAGACGTTCCCGCCGACGTCGAACTTTGAGCCGCCGCGGGCGCCTCAGTGCAATGACCGGCACCCGTTACGTCTGGGATTTTTCGTTTTTGTGGAGCTATCGCGGCCTCGGAGTGACGATCGCCTATACGATCGGGACGACCCTTCTGGGTCTCGTGGTCGGCCCAGTCACCGGGTTGTTGCGGCTGTCGAAAAACATGCTGATCACCGCACCACTTGTCGCCTATGTCGAGATCTTTCGCTGCACACCGCTCCTCGTGCAGATCGTCTGGTTTTATTACGCCTTGCCTGTCGTCCTCGGCATCGACATCCCGGCTCACATCGCGGCGACACTGGTATTGTCGCTCTACACCGGCGCCTTTTATGCCGAGATCATCCGCGGCGGGGTTGCTTCGATCGAGCGCGGGCAGTGGGACGCGGCGCGGGCGATCGGCATGCGGCGGGCGCAAGTCATGCGCCATGTCGTCCTTCCACAAGCGATCAAGCGGATGATCCCGCCCTTTATGAACCAGTCAATCATTCAGCTCAAAAACACCTCGCTGGTATCGACGATCGCCGTTGCCGATCTGCTGTATCAGGGCACGATCATCACTGCGGCGACCTATCGGCGGCTCGAGGTCTATACGATGGTCGCGGTTATCTATTTTCTCGTGCTGTTCCCGCTGACATTGGCGGCGCAACAGGTCGAGCGCCGGCTTGCGCGCGCGGATTAGAGGAGCCGTCCGCGTGCCTGAGACGATGATCGAGATTGTCGATTTGTGGAAGAGCTTCGGCACGCTTCCGGTGTTGAAGGGTGTCTCGCTGCAAGTCGAGCGTGGCTCGGTCGTCGCGATTATCGGACCTTCCGGCTCGGGCAAATCGACCCTGTTGCGGTGCATCAACCTGCTCGAGGATCCCGATCGCGGCCACATCCGCGTCGGCGACCGCGAGATGCGGTTTGGCGCCGGCGGCCGCAACAATCACGGCGACCGCGAGCTCTCCGCGTTTCGCGCCGCGACTGGCATGGTGTTCCAGCATTTCAACCTTTTCCCGCACATGACGGCGATCGGCAACGTCATGACCGGGCCCAGCATCGTCAAGGGTATGCCCCGGCGCGAGGCGGCGGAGATAGCCCGTGCGCTGCTCGCCAAAGTCGGGCTCGCCGACAAGGCGGACTCCTATCCCTCGCAACTCTCCGGCGGGCAGCGGCAGCGCGTTGCGATCGCCCGCGCGTTGGCGATGAATCCCGCATTAATGCTGTGTGACGAGGTCACCTCGGCGCTCGACCCCGAGCTCGTCGGTGAGGTCCTGGCGGTGATCGAGCAGCTCGCTGAGGAGGGGATGACAATGATCATCGTCACCCACGAGGTCGCCTTTGCCCACGAGGTCGCCGATCTCGTCGCCTTTATGAGCGGTGGTGTGATCGTCGAGAGCGGCCGGCCCGGGCAAATTCTCGAGCACCCCGAAAACCCGCGTACCCGCGCTTTTCTCGCCCGCTTTCACCGGTTCATGGGCAGCTTCTCGGGGCCTCCCTAGCCTCGACACTACCTGACCCCCTCGAAGGCGCCGCCGGCGATCGCATCGTCGCCGATGCCGGCGCGCAGGGCGCTGGGCTGCTGGGCGCCCGATTTCGGTAGGCCGTAGATCGCCTCGATCGTCCGCAGAATATTGATGTGAGTCATGCCATCGGTCACCGTATGGCCAGGCTTGACATGGGAGCCAGCGAAGATTGTGGCGATCCGGTTCTGGTCGGAACTGCTGGCCGGGTCGGTCAGCCCGGCAGAGCCGCCTTTGTCGTCGGTTTCGTCAAACGTGACGATCAGCAGGCTGTTGTGTGTCTTCGCCCACTGGTAGTAGCCGTCAAGGTTTTGCTGCAGCCACAAATCGCCCGCCGGGACGCTGTCCTTGACCGCGCCGTTGTGCATGTCATGGTCCATGTCGGGAATCACAAAAGCGACCCTAGGCAAATCGTCGAAGTCGACGGGAAAGCCTTCAAACCGCAAGTTCGAGGAGGTCGCGACCGTCGTCCCGTTCGGGACGTTGTCAAAGCTGATCCACGGCACATGCTTGCGGGCGTAGAGGCAGGGATAGCGGCAACCGGGCGGCGCGCCTTCCACCGCGGAGCCGATGGCCGGCAGAGACTGGGAATAACCTTTGAAGGACAGGCCTTTGATGATCAGCTGCTCGCCTAGATTGCTGGTGTTAAACTTGCCGCGCGGTATCTGGTTGTGAAAGCCTACACTCTGATTGCTACCCGAAAACAGCCAGAAGTAATTGCCCTGGCTGTTGTGCTCCTCGGCGAACATGTGGGTGAAAGTGGC
>Ga0306922_10001921_pt1 | contig 19087 bp, 17 predicted proteins | sample sta12Cox44000082_FD_203758 | JGI IMG/M metagenome (GOLD analysis project Ga0306922, IMG submission 203758) | Lab enrichment of tropical soil microbial communities from Luquillo Experimental Forest, Puerto Rico - statoxic.12C.oxic.44.000.082 (v2)... | ecosystem: Environmental > Terrestrial >... | reverse complement strand
CCTGGCTCGCCAATCTGAGGCGGCTTTCATTCGTAACGCGTTCCTTATCATCCCGTTCGGCAAAAATGCCGGCTGCCGTGGCGACGCTCGTCGTGTTGGGGTCGTCCCTGGCGATTGCCCAACCCACTGAAACCAGTGGTGAAGCAAACTTGCAACTGCCCGACCTGCGTTCCGTGAGTTTTCTGGGCGTTGACGGTCACAGGTTGCTGATGATCGGGCTCCTCTTTTGCGTATTCGGACTCTTGTTCGGACTAGCGATTTACATGCAGCTCAAGAAGTTGCCAGTCCACCGCGCGATGCGTGAAATCTCCGAACTCATTTACGAGACCTGCAAGACATACCTCGTGACGCAGGGCAAGTTTCTTCTCGTGTTATGGGCGTTCATCGCGGTCATCATTCTGCTGTACTTTGGTTTCCTGCTTCACTTTCAGCCTTTCCGTGTCTTCATCATTCTGTGCTTCAGCGTGGTGGGCATCGTGGGCAGCTACGGCGTTGCCTGGTTCGGCATTCGCGTCAATACCTTTGCCAACTCGAGGACGGCGTTTGCCGCTTTGCGCGGCAAGCCGTATCCGCTGTACTCGATTCCGCTGCGCGCCGGCATGAGCATCGGCATGATGCTGATCAGCGTCGAGCTGTTTATCATGCTTTGCATCCTGTTGTTCGTGCCAGGCGATTATGCCGGTCAGTGTTTCATCGGGTTCGCCATTGGCGAATCGCTGGGAGCAGCCGCGCTGCGTATCGCCGGCGGCATCTTTACTAAGATAGCCGACATCGGCTCGGACCTAATGAAGATCGTCTTCAAGATCAAGGAGGACGACGCACGCAATCCCGGTGTGATCGCTGACTGCACTGGCGACAATGCGGGCGATTCGGTAGGTCCCAGCGCGGACGGATTCGAAACCTACGGTGTGACGGGCGTTGCGCTGATCACGTTCATTCTTCTGGGCGTCAGGAATCCCACAGTGCAGGTGCAACTGCTGGTGTGGATCTTCGTGATGCGCATCATGATGTTGGTGTCAAGCAGTGTTGCATACTTCTTGAACGAGGCAGTCGCGAAAGCACGTTATGGTAATGCCGACGAGATGAATTTTGAAGCGCCGCTGACCTCGCTGGTGTGGCTGACTTCGATTGTTTCGATCGTGCTGACGTTTATCGTGTCGAGGCTCATCGTGCCTGATCTTGCCGGCGACACTTCGCAGTGGTGGAAGCTGGCGATCATCATCTCTTGCGGCACGCTGGCGGGCGCGATTATTCCAGAGCTGGTGAAGGTGTTCACGTCAGTTGAGTCGCGGCACGTGAAAGAAGTTGTGACGTCGGCGGAAGAGGGCGGTGCGTCGCTCGACATTCTGTCGGGATTCGTGGCCGGCAATTTCTCCGACTACTATCTCGGGCTGACCATGGTCGCACTGATGGCGATCGGCTACTTGGTGAGCACCATGGGACTGGGCGAATTGATGCTGGCTCCGGCGGTGTTTGCTTTTGGGTTGGTGGCGTTCGGGTTCCTGGGCATGGGCCCGGTGACCATCGCCGTCGATTCCTATGGCCCGGTGACCGATAACGCGCAATCGGTGTACGAGCTCTCGCTGATCGAGCAAGTCCCCAACGTTCGAAGCGAGCTAAAGAAAGACTTCAACATCGACGTGAACTTCGATCGCGCCAAGCACCTGCTTGAGGCCAACGACGGAGCCGGCAACACGTTTAAGGCGACGGCGAAGCCGGTGCTGATCGGAACCGCCGTCGTCGGTGCAACCACGATGATTTTCTCCATTATCATGGCGTTGACCGGCGGCCTGACCCATGGACAGGAGAACCTTTCTCTGCTGCATGCGCCGTTCGTGCTCGGCCTCATCAGCGGCGGAGCCATCATCTATTGGTTCACAGGCGCCTCGACACAGGCGGTAACCACTGGGGCTTATCGCGCGGTCGAGTTCATCAAAGCAAACATTCGGCTCGAAGGCGTGGAAAAGGCTTCGGTGGAAGACAGTAAGAAGGTGGTTGAAATCTGCACCAAGTACGCGCAGAAGGGCATGTTCAATATTTTCCTTGCGGTGTTTTTCGTTACTCTGGCGTTCGCCTTCGTCGAGCCATTCTTCTTCATCGGTTACCTGATCTCAATTGCTGTGTTTGGACTCTACCAGGCGATGTTCATGGCCAACGCCGGTGGCGCCTGGGACAACGCCAAGAAGATTGTCGAGGTCGAACTGAAGCAGAAGGGCACGCCACTGCACGACGCAACTGTCGTTGGCGATACCGTCGGCGATCCATTCAAGGACACCTCTTCCGTGGCCTTGAACCCAATCATCAAATTCACCACGCTCTTCGGCCTATTGGCGGTAGAACTGGCCGAATCGATGCGGGCCGACCGTGGAAGCGGATTCACACACTCCTTGGCGCTGGTCTTCTTTCTTTTTTCGCTAACCTTCGTGTATCGCTCGTTCTACGGCATGCGAATTGTGAAGACGGCGTAGTTTTGTTTGATCAGCAAAAACGCCATCCCGCGCAGGATGGCGTTTTTGTTTTGCGCACTCGCAGATCGCTATAACGGCGTCACATCCCCTTCATCTTCTCGCGCACGGAGTGGGCGAGTTTCTCGATCTCGTCGGCTTTTTTGATCACGTCCATCGACAGGATGTCTTGGTTGGTTTTGTCGACGTACTGTTTGAGCTCGGTTGCAAGCTCCAGCAACTTGTCAGTGTCTTTCTTAATGTCCTGCTGCCGGGCTACGTTTCGCTTTTTTTCCAATTCGCGCTTCTGCTCTACTATCCACGGACTGTCGGTGTCTTTTTGCCGCTGACTCTCAGATTGGCTTGCGTCAGGTGTCTCCGGACTTACGATTTGCGCGCGAGCGTCATAAGCATGAAGCGCGAGCAGTAGAATTGCACCGGCAGAAAAACGCATTACGGTTTCGAGCAACGCGACAAACTTCATACCAACCTCACTTGAACAATTTGACTGGGTTGCGAGCATAATGAACGCTCACCTAGAGTCGCCGCTTCGTTTCTCCGACCGATTGCTATAATCCCGGAGCGATGACGTCGTCAGCACTTGCGATCATTATGGCCCCAAAACGAGTCCTTGAGGTACTCAACGACTGGGGCGACGACACCTTTTCCTTTCTGCGCCACCAGGCTCCACGCATTGTTGCCATCCTGTTGGTTGCGTTTGTCCTGAGCCGCCTTCTTAAGCTGGTGGCCAAACATTTCTCCGAACTCGGTAACCGGCAGGGCCTTCCGTCGTCCGTGCGATCGCAGCAAATCCGCACGCTGTCGAGTGTGATTTACAGCATTGGACTGTTTGTCATTCTGTTTATCGCTGCCATGCAGATCCTGGCGCTGTTGGGCGTCAATATGGGGCCGCTGCTGGCAAGCGCTGGAGTCGCTGGCATCGCGATTGGCTTTGGTGCGCAGACGCTGGTCAAGGATTTCATCAATGGCTTTTTCATCCTGGCTGAGAATCAATACGACATCGGCGACACAGTGAAGATCGCAGGCGTACAGGGCGTTGTCGAAAACATGACGCTGCGGAAAACCGTCCTGCGTGACGCTGATGGGACCGTGCACACCGTGCCCAGCAGCGACATCCAGGTGGTCAGCAATCTCACGCGCGACTGGACGCAGGTCAACTTGCAGGTGTCAGTGGCTTACGCCGTCGACAGCGATAAAGTGATCGGGTTGCTGCAGCAGGTAGGAGACGATCTGGCGCACGATCCCGCATTCGCCAGAATGATCGTATCCACGCCGGAGGTAGCGGGCGTCGATAAGGTCAGTGGGAACTCGGTCGAGTATCTGATGACGGTGAAAACTGCGCCGGGATCACAAAACGCCGTAAAGCGCGAGCTGCAGCGCCGGATCAAGGCGGCGTTCGAGATGAACGGGATCGAGCCAGGCGATCCCAGTCGCGTCATGGTTGCCGGAATTTCGAAGCCGAGTAGCTGACAAATTCACCACAGAAAACACAGTACTCCGGTCTTAGGAAACGCTCCATTCCCTGTTTACCGGGAATTTCCTCCGATGCCCGCCCACTTCTCCAGGAGCTGAATCGTGGCGGCGTAGTCGAGGTCATCCCACCCCTCTTCACTCGACAACTCATAAACCTCATCCACCGTCTCCAGTCCGGGGAGCTTTACGCGCACCTCCTTGGCCGTGTCGAGCAGCAAGTGGATGTCTTTGTGCATCAAACGTAGGGGAAAATTGGGCGAGTAATCGCGGCGCAGAACAGAAGGTGCTTTGTAGTCGACCACGCCCGAGCGGATCATCGAAGCCTGGATCAACTCGATCATTTTTTGGGGCTCGACTCCGAGCTTGCGGGCGAGTGTCAAGCCTTCAGCAAAACCTTCATAGATCATCGCTATCTGCAAGTTCATGCAGATCTTAGCGGCCTGACCTTTGCCTGTACCACCGACATGGATGACGGTTTTGCCCATGGCCTTGAACAGCGGTTCCATCGATTGGACGGTTTCTGCAGGACCTCCCACAATGAAGATGAGTTGGCCATTTTCGGCGCCAAGTTTTGACCCGGTTACAGGAGCATCAATCCACGGAACGCCCTTTTCAGCAAGGCGTTCGGCGAAGCGAACTGTGGCGGACGGAGAGATCGTGCTGGAATCAGCGATGACCATTCCTTCACGAAGTGACTGTTCAATCCCGTCATTGGAAAACACGACTCGCTCCACGGCAGCCGTGTCGGCGACGCACATCCATACCACTTCAGCATCCTTGGCAGCGTCGGCCGGAGAAACCGCCGTTCTCGCTCCGTCGACGTGCTGCCGTGCTGTGCGATTCCACACCGAAACTTCATGTCCCGCTTTAACCAGGTTCGAAGCCATGGGACGACCCATAATGCCCAAACCAAGAAACGCGATTTTCATTCGCTTCTCCTTAGGACCGCATCTTGATTTAAGCTGAGTGCTTCGCCAAGGTCAAGGAAGCTGTTCACAACGAGCGCCGGGGCTGGATCGCATCGTGCCAGGGCCCGGTTGCGTCTAATAGCAAGCGAAATGACAAGCGTCACAATCAGGCGAAAAGCCAAGCAGATCGGAACGCTGGTAGGGCGTTCGGTCTTAACCCGTCGCACAGGTCAGACGCGCAAACCAATATTAGCCACCCGAGGCCAGTTAGGCGTCACATTCATCGGGCACTCGAGCTTCTTTCTGCAGATCGGCGGGAAGAACATTGTCGTCGACCCAAACTTCGCGCAGTGGATTTTTGTTCTGAAGCGGCTACGTCGGCCAGGGCTGCGGATGCGCGACCTGCCGGCAATCGACGCCGTACTGGTGTCGCATGCGCACTTCGATCATTTGCATCGGCCATCGCTAAGGACGATTGCAAGCTTAACCCGGCGCCAATCGGGCAAGCGCCCGGTCATTGTCGTTCCGCGCCACGTCCGCGATCTTGTCAACGATCTGGGATTCTCGCGCGTGGTCGAGTTGGACTGGTGGCAGAGTTTCCCGTTGGGAAACGTCGAAATTGTTCACACGCCATCACGCCACTGGGGAGCGCGAGTCATGAAGGACATATATCGAGGATATGGGGGTTATGTGTTGCGCTCGGGCAAGCGCTCGGTGTATCACGCGGGAGACACGGCGTACTTTAACGGCTTCAGCGAGATCGGAGCACGATTGCATCCCGAACTTGCACTGCTACCGATCGGCGCCTATTACCCGGCATCGTTTCGCAATGTGCATACCAGTCCAGAAGATGCGATTCAGGCGTTTATCGACTTGGGTGCACGATGGATGGTTCCTATGCACTACGGGTCGTTTCGCCTATCGTACGAACCGGTGGAGGAACCTGTGCCTCGACTATTGGCTGCGGCTCGGGCGCACGGTGTCGAGCCCGAGGTCTGTGTGCTGGAAGAAGGGGTGACGAAATTCTTCGACAAAGTCACAGATTGCGAAGCTGTTCTAGAGTCCGGCCAGCGCCTGATCGAGATCGGCGATTAAATCCTCCACATCTTCAATACCGACCGAGATCCGGACCATGCCGTCGGTCAGTCCGATTTCTTTGCGACCTTTTACGCCAATAGCGACATGCGTCATCGTCGCGGGATGCGAGATGAGGGTTTCGACTCCACCTAGCGACTCTCCCAACGTGCAGACGCGCACCCGTTTGAGCAGCTTTTTTGCGTTCGCCAGTGAACCGGTCTCAAACGTAATAAGCGCTCCGAAACCGGACATCTGCCGGCAGGCGAGCTCGTATTGCGGGTGGCTCTTCAGTCCGGGGTAGAACACCTTCTTCGCCTTGGGGTGATGGCTTAAATACTCGGCGATCTGGCGTCCGCTCTGATCGTGCTGTCGCATGCGCACCGAGAGCGTCTTGACTCCGCGCAGCACTAGCCAGCATTCAAACGGCGAAAGGATTGCACCGACCGCCTTCTGCACGAAGGCCAGCTTTTCAGCCTGCTCGGCAGTTGAGCAAACGAGCACTCCGCCGATGCCGTCGCTGTGCCCGTTTAGAAACTTGGTCGTGGAGTGCAGCACCATGTCTGCGCCGAGGCGAAGGGGTTGCTGAAAGTACGGCGACATGAAGGTGTTGTCGACCACAACTTGACAGCCATGTTTGTGGGCGACTTCGCTCACCGCTGCGATGTCGGTCAGTCCCATGAGCGGGTTCGTCGGGGTCTCAAGGTAAACGAAACGCGTATTCTTGTGGATCGCCTTGGCGACGCTTTGCGGATTGCGCGTGTCGACATACGTGAAGGCTAGTCCGAGGTTAGCGAGAATCTGATTAAACAGTCGCGGCACTCCGCCGTAGAGATTGTCGGACGCGACGATATGCTCGCCGGCGTTCATCAATCCCGCCAAAGCCGATACGGCTGCCATGCCGCTGGAGAACACACGCGCTGCCACGCCACCTTCGAGCGAGGCCAGATTCTGTTCCAGGCGAGTGCGCGTCGGGTTGCCGGCGCGGGAATAGTCATAACCTTTTGTTTTGCCGAGCTCTTCCTGCGAATAGGTTGATGTCGCGAAGATTGGGGGCGCTACTGCGCCGGTCGACGGATCAGGCTCGTTTCCGACGTGAATTGAGCGGGTAGCAAAGCCTGCCTGCTTGTTCTTCATGTTTGCATCTGGACCTGGGTCGTGCCGGAACGCTCCTGGACAAACCGCGTTCTGGACATGTGAGGCCTACCCGTTGAAGCGGAAAATGTTCTTCGATAGATAGCGTTCGGCGGAATCCGGAACGATGGTGGCCACCCGCTTGCCTGGGCCGAGTCGCTTCGCGACTTCAATCGCTCCAAAGACATTCGCCCCTGCGCTGGATCCGGCGAGAACTCCCTCAATGGCCGCCAGTTTCTTCACCATGTCGAAGGCGTCATGGTCACTCACCGCGATAATCTCATCAGCCAGCGAACCGTTATAGGTTTTTGGGATAAAACTGACTCCAATGCCTTCAGTAGAGTAATTCCCTTTCGGGCCGCTTAAAATCGACCCCTGCGGTTCGACCACGATCGCGAGGACGTCGGGATTGCGTTCCTTGAAATAGCGTGCAATGCCACTGAACGTCCCGCCAGTGCCGACACCAATTACCAACGCATCGACGCTGCCGTGCATTTGCTCATAGTATTCGCGCGCGGTGGTTTCGTAGTGAAAGTCTGGATTGTCCTGGTTCTCGAATTGCGCCGCCACGAAGGAATCGGGTGTTTTGGCGGCCCGGCCCTTTACATAGTCAATGGCGCCCTGCATCCCGTCCGCATCGGGTGTGCGAATGACCTCTGCTCCGAGGGCCTCCATGAGCTCAACCTTTTCCCTGGAAAACTTCTCGGGCACCGCGAGAATGACCTTATATCCTCGACCACATCCGATGAGCGCGAGGCCGACGCCGGTGTTGCCGGCTGTAGCTTCGAAGATGGTTGCTCCCGGCTTGAGCCGGCCGTCCTCTTCCGCGCGCTGAATCATTCCCAGTGCGGCACGATCTTTAATGCTGCCGCCGGGATTCAAATATTCAAGCTTGGCAAATACATCAGCGGCGTTCGGAGGAACAATTTTTCGCAAATGGAGTACGGGAGTCTCACCGACCAGTTCGGTTATTTCTTCCGCCACCCGGAGAGGAGCAATTTCGGCTGTTTTCATGAGTGTGTGCGGCTTCAAAGTTGACTGACTAGGGTACGTGACTCCGATTGTTTCGGTCAACGCGGGTTAGAAAATGCATCGAGCGCGCTTTCAAGCCTGCAGGCTCTTGAGGTTAGAGGAACGGGTTCAGCCGCTGAGGTAAACTCTTTCAGGATTTATCGAAGCAAAAAAAACGGAACTGTCGATCGCTTACGTATGGGGAGTCCCATCATGATTCGTCATTCCTGCTTTATCGCCGTCCTAACGTCTGCGGTTTTCTTGCCAAAGATCAGCATTGCGCAATCAGCACCGAGCCCGGGACAGTCTTCTCCCATGATTACAGGAACGGTCACCTATCGGGTTCGCATGGCACTGCCGGCGAACGCGGCAATTGATGTGAGGCTGGAAGACGTATCGCGGGCCGATGCTCCCGCAGTGATTGTTGCGGAGAACATCTTCGCCGCCGCAGGCAAGCAGGTGCCGATTCCATTTCAACTTCCCTATTCACCCGGCGACATTCGGCCGGCCATCAATACCAGGTGCGGGCGCAAATTATGGTGGAAGATAAGTTGCTGTTTGTGACGACCAGGGCCTATCCGGTGCTTACGGACGGAGCACCATCGTCGGTCAACCTGGTTTTGCAGCCCGTGAGCAGTGGGCCATCGGCATCGACTTCCGAAGCCGGCGGCAAGGCCGAAAAGGTTGACTCTATGCCGTTGCTCGGAACCACATGGACACTGACGGAGCTCGACGGCCACGCGCCAGTATCGACGACAGGTAACCATCCTGCGCAACTAGTGCTGGACGGAAGCCAAAATCGTTATTCGGGCTCCAGCGGCTGCAACCGGCTGACGGGCACTATCGAGTTGAAGGGTGATTCGCTGAACTTCGGCGCGGGGGCTTCGACGATGATGGCGTGCTCCGAGCCGCTCATGAAGCAGGAACAGGCATTCACGAAGATGCTGCCATCAGTCACGGGCTATCGCATCAGCAGCAAGACGCTGGAGTTGCTCGCAGGAAATAAAACGGTGGCGAAGTTCAAGGCCGCAAAGCCAACGCAATAGTCCGGGGAGTCCAACGAGCTGTTAAGGACTCGCTGTCTCCCACGCCCTCGCGTCCGGGCACGACTTCATAGGCTGGTGAAAATTTCACTTTCAGATTGGTCTTCTATCCGGGCACGGCTTCGGCCGGGCCGCTAAACCTTTTATTTTGTCACTCTGAGGAGACCTTCGTCGCCGAGACATCTGCTTTTCCGACTTCTTCAGCAGCCTCTTTAGTCGTGCCGATAAGCACTTCTTTTAAGTTATCGTGGGACTTCAGTCCGCGGCTACCGGAAACAGACTTCCTTCAGCAACCTTGGAGCCACGGGTAGCTTATTTTGCCGTAGAGGTTTCGGTCGGCGTCGCGGCCCGCTGCTGGCCGGCGTAATAGCCGCTGCGCGTTCGCACCTGAAGCTTCTTGTAGCCCTTTGCGTTGGCGTCGACTTTCACCGTGCGGAATCCGCCTTCGCTCTGCGGCTTCGTTGGCTTGTATCCGATGGTGTACTGATTGCGGATATCGTGAGCGATCTGCTGGGTGATGGAGTCCACCTCGGCCAGACCTTGGGGAAAGAAAGCCATGCCGCCGGTTTCTTCTGCCATCTGGCGAAGGGCACGCTTTGCCCGCTTGGAGTGCTCATCGCCCAATAATCCGATCGTATAAATGGTGGGGCCGTTTTCTTCCTGCAGCCGGCGGATCGCCTGCTCCAGAGACTCGCGGCTGGCATTGTCTTCCCCATCGGTCACTACCAGTAACACCCTCTTTTCGAGGGTTGCCGACTTCTTCAGATGATCCGACGACGCCACCACTGCGTCGTACAATGCTGTTCCGCCCCGCGCTTCTATCCGATCGAGCGCATCCTTCAGCTTGGGGACCGAAGCCGTATAGTCCTGATCGAGAAAAAAGTCTTCGTTGAAGTTGACAACGAAGACCCTGTCTTGCGGGTTGCTGGACTTTACGAAATTGATCGCCGCCGCATTTACCGCCGGCCGCTTCTCGCGCATCGATCCGGAATTATCGATTACGATTCCCATCGCCACCGGAATATCCTCGCGGCGAAACGAAGTGATTTTCTGTTCCTTGCCATCTTCGTAGACCGTGAAGTCAGGGCGAGCCAGGTCGGTGATAAGGTGGTTTTTGTCGTCAACAACCGTAGCGTGCAATGTGACTTCGTCCACTTCTTTGTGAAAGACGTAAATATCTCCACTTTTTCCGGAGGGCTCTTCCCCGTTCGGCGCGGGCGGAGGCGTTGTTGCAGGGTTTTGGGCGGGCGGCGCCTGGGCGGGCGGAGCCTGGGCGATGATCAGTGTTCCCGAGATGAGTATTACAACAAGAATTAATGCCAGGGTTCTATTCCGTGGGTGCATAGTATCCCGTTTTGGCGTACACATGCAGCGGAGGCAGACCTTTGGGTGGGTTTAACTTCACCTTGATCTTCCGCCATTTCCCGTCGCGCGCAGGATTGCTCGGCCGGTAACCCAGCACGTACTGATTCCGCAGCTCAATTCCGATTTTAGTCGCAACGTCGGCTAATTCGTTCGGAGAACCTATCGCGAAGGTGCGCCCGCCGGTCACGTCCGAAATATCAGCAAGCAATTGCGGACCTTCCCTCTCCTCCGGCGTCTTGAAGTCGCGGTCGTAAAGTCCGATAGCATAAATCTGCACATCGGCTTCGCGCACCATCGACTTGATTTCGCTCTCCGTGTAGCGGCTGTGATTGTCGCCTCCATCGGAGATGATCAGCAGTGCCTTCTTCTCGTATTTGGCCTTCCGCATGCGGTTCATACCCAGGTAAATCGCGTCCAGCAGCGCGGTGCGTCCTTTGGGCATCGCATAGATCAGCTTGCTTTGGATGTCCTCGACCGACGTCGTGAAGTCCGCCAGCACTTCCGGCTTCTCGGAGAACGTAATAAGGAAGAATTCGTCCTGCGGATTCGCCGTCTTGAAAAATTCGACGACTGCATCGCGCGATTTGTCGATCTTATTCGACATGGACCCGCTGACATCGAAAATCACGCCCAGCGATATGGGAGCGTCTTCACTCGAGAAATGCCGGATCTCCTGCGGCTGTCCACTGTCGGTCAGGAAGAAGTTCTCCTTTTCTAGTCCAGTTACCAGACGATTCATCGGATCGGTCACAGTCACCGGAACCAGCACCAGGTCAACGTCCTTGCGGATCGGCTTGGTGTGGGTCTTGAGCGAAGGATCGACAACCACTCCAGCCGATTTTGCCTCGGCCGCAACATCCGGAGGCATGACAGTTGGGTCAGGCTTGGCGTCTTTCTTCTGCTCGCGCGGTACGACGTGAATGTCGGTCTGGTCACTTTGCGCAGATGCCGGGAGAGAGATAGAGAAGGCTACGAATAGAATGACGAACCAGCAGACCAGGTCACGCGGACGCAACATGGTATGGACGGAATGGCAATAATCTCGTTCCGTCCTCATTTTCTGAGACCAGAACCGGATCGTCGAGCTGGCCGACCCGACTCCCCAACTGCGACCGCGGGCCATAGGTTCCTCTACCCAATTGGCAAAAATGGTATCACAGGCCCCAAGGTTGCGTGTCAAAGTTCCGTCACCGAATATGACTGTACGCAGCGTCTTCTGACGCTTCCGTTGCACGTCCGCTCATTTTCCCCAACTGCTACAATCAAATTTACTCCCGTTACAGCTCCACTACTCAAATTACGCTGCGGAACCTCAATTCAGATGGCAAAAATCTTTCCTTTTCGGGCCCTGCGATACGATTCACAGAAAATACCCGTGGCTGACGTCGTCACCCAGCCTTACGACAAGATTTCTCCCTCCATGCAGGATCGGTACTACACTGCCAGCCCCTACAACCTCGTAAGGGTCATTCTCGGAAAAAGCGAACCCGGAGACGGCGAGCAGAGCAACGTTTACACACGTGCAGCCGCCAATCTGCGAAATTGGTGCGCCGAAAGTGTCCTGGTGCGCGATCCCGAACCCAGCATCTACCGCTATACGCAGACCTTTCGCGTTCCCGGTGATTCATCCGGGACCCTCTACGAGCGCCGGGGATTCATCGCGACCGGCCAACTCGAGGATTACGACCACCAAGTCGTCTTCCGGCACGAACAGACCCTGAGCAAACCAAAGGCCGACCGGCTGAACCTGTTGCGGGAGACCCAGTCGCACTTCGGCCAGATTTTTATGCTCTACAGCGATCCCGAACAGACGCTCGATACGGCTCTGGTGAAAGATCGGCCCCCGGATGTCGAAGTACGCGACGAATACGACGTGCTCCACCGCATGTGGCGGGTTTCGGACTCGGCAACGATTGCCAAGGTTCAGGCCGCGATGGACGACAAGAAGCTGATCATCGCCGACGGCCATCACCGCTACGAGACCGCGTTGAACTATCGCAATGATCGGCGGCAGGGCTCAGTCGAAGGACCTGATGCACCGCACGAGCGGGTCATGATGACATTCGTAAATATGGACGCGCCGGGCCTTGTCATCCTTCCCACCCACCGCGTCGTCTTCGGGCTCAAGAATTTCGATTTTGTAGCCACGCTGGCAAAGCTCAAGAAGTACTTCGCTGTCGAGAAGGTGGGTCCGGCGACTTCAGCTCAGGATGCCACCGACCGGCTGCGCGAGGCGGGCAAAGAACGCACGGCTTTACTCGCAGTGACGGGCAACGGTACCTACCTGCTCCGCGCACTCCCCGATCAGCAGTCCGACTCGCTGGCCGGCCAGTCGCCACGGCAGCGGGAGCTTGACGTCGTTCAGCTTCACAAGCTTGTTCTGGAAGAGACTCTGGGTATGTCGGAAGAAGACATCCGCAACCAGAAGCACCTGAAGTATGTGCGCGAGGCGCAGGAGGCGGACGACGAAGTTCGCTGCGGCGCCAACGTCGCCTTCTTGATGAACCCGGTGCGCATCGAACAGGTGCGCGACATCGCCTTCAGCGGCGAGGTGCTGCCGCAGAAGTCGACTGACTTTTTCCCCAAGCTGCTAAGCGGACTGACTATTTACTCGCTGGAAGACGTGTATCAACCCGCCGTGACCGGGGGCCACTAGTTGTCGGTGCCTTCTCGCCAGACATTCGTCGTGGCGGCCGCGATAGCTTTGGCGCTCGGATGGGGCGCGGTTCGGTGGCTTACCCGTCCCACCGTGTTCGCGCAACCACCCGAGCAGCTCTCGGTTTATTCTGCCCAGTCCTCCTACGCTGTTCCCACAATCACCGCCAACGGTCAGCAGTATGTCGGACTCGTGGAGCTGCTGGAGCCGCTCGGCACTGTCAACGCCCGTCCGGACGGCAAGAAATACAAACTGCGTTTTACGGCCCCAGGATCCCGCGAACTGGAACTTCAATTTCACGACGGGAAGGAGAAAGGTAAGGTCGGAGGCAAAGACATCAAGCTTCCCGCCAATTTCGCCATTCAGAACAACCGCGGCTATGTTCCATTATCGGGTGTCAGCGAACTGCTGACGCGGATGCTCGGGACCGAGATCCGCTACAACCCGGCCGCGCGCCGGCTATTTATCGGCAATATTGAACAGCACTTCACGCTCGACCTGCGCCCCGGCGCGCCTTCGAAGCTCTTCATCAGCTTTGATTCGCCGGTGAACCCGACAATCTCAACAGAGCCAGGACACATTCGCTTCACCTTCCGGCGAGAACCTGTGCTTGCGGCGGTCGATCACGCCTCTTACACTGACCCCCTTATCACGGGAGCGAACTTTTCCGAGCGCGACGGAATTGGCGAGCTCGACATCACCGGCAATGCTGCGTTGATGGCCAACTTTGCCGATGGAGGTAAAACCATCATCGTCACCGCGGCTCCGGCTCCTCCGCCACCGGTTTTAACGCAACAGCCTCCGGCAGCGATACCACTGCCGCCGGCCGAGCACCCACAGACTCCGGCGCCCGCCCCGGCGGGACCGCGCTTCTTCGTGCTGATCGACCCTGCTCATGGCGGAAATGAAATCGGCGCGGCAATCAGTCCTACGTTGCCTGAGAAGGATGTGGTTTTAGGACTTGCGAGGAGGGTTCAGCGCGAATTGGCAAATCGCGGAATTAACGCCGCATTGTTGCGTAACTCCGACATCGCGATTTCGCTCGATCAGCGGGCCGTGTCAGCCAATGCAGCTCGTCCGGCGATTTATGTTGCTCTTCATGCCGCCAACACCGGACGAGGCGTGCACGTATTCACATCGTTGACCGACGCAGAGAACTACTCATCGCGCGATTTCCTGCCTTGGGACCAGGCGCAGGCGGCATTTCTGGAACCGAGTGCTGCGGTTGCCGGATCAGTATCGGCGGAACTGGAGGCACGCAAGCTGCCGAATTCAACCATGGCTGCGCCTCTGCGCCCCATGAACAACATCGCTGCTCCGGCGATTGCGATTGAGATCGCTGCGCCTGGCGACAACGTGTCGGAAATTGCAAGTAACGCCTACCAGGAACAGGTCGCGCAATCGATCGCGGCGGGTATCGCGGCGATGCGAGGCAAAATTGCTGAGGTGCGGCCGTGACCCGCCCCATTGTCATCATGTTTTTGGTCCTGCTGCTGATCGCCGCGGGCCTGGGCTACTACGCTTATCAGTTGAGGAACCGGGTAGCTATCGAGGAACAGCAGATGGCCCGGCGATCGCAAGTGGTCGTACCTCCGGCCAGCGGGCCAACGACCCCGGTTACGCTTTACGTCGCATCTGATGCCGACGGCAGCCTGCGGCGCTCGCAGGAAAACTTGGCATTGCCGCAAGAGAGGAGCGAGCGTGCACGCGCCGTCCTGCGTGCGCTGTTCGGCAAGTATTCGCAAGGTTCCTCGACCCATCCGATCGGCGCCGGTGCGGACGTGCGTGACGTTTTCTTACTGGCAGCCAACACGGCGATCGTTGATACTAGCCCGGCCTTTGCCGATTCCCACCCTTCCGGTGTGCTGGTCGAAGAACTCACGATCGCCTCCATCGTGAATACGCTGAATGCGAATGACCCCCAGATCACCAGGGTCAAAATTCTGGTGGACGGCAAAGAGCGCGACACCCTGGCGGGTCACGCTGATCTGCGACGCTTTTATTCGGCCGGAAGCATGGCCCCTGCTTTGAAGGAAACGCCATGACACTGCCCCGCATTGGTGTCTTCGACTCCGGTGTCGGAGGGCTTACGGTGCTCCGCGCGATTGCCAGCCGGATGCCAGCGCACTATCTCTACTTTGGCGACACCGCCCGGCTTCCTTACGGCACCAAGTCCGCTGAAACCGTGGCGCGCTATGCCATGGGCGCGACTCGCTATCTCGAGGCTCAGGGCATTGATCTTCTGGTCATCGCTTGTAATACCGCAACCGCCCTCGCCTTGCCGCAGATCAAGCAGGCGGCTCACACACCGGTAGTCGGGGTGGTTGAACCCGGCGCAGCCATGGCGGCAGAAGTGAGCCAGAGCCGGAGCGCCATCGCGATCGCGACAGAGGCTACGGTCAGCAGCCATGCGTATCGCGACGCGCTGCGACATCACGGACTTGAGGCGTACGAGAAAGCCTGCCCGTTACTTGTTCCATTGGTTGAGGAGGGTTGGGTCGAACATCCAGTCACCGAGCAAGTCGCGCGCATTTATCTGGGCGAGGCGATGGCTGAGTCGTCGGAAAAAGCCGATGTTCTGGTGCTGGCGTGCACGCACTATCCCTTGCTGACTCCGCTACTGCGGCGCATTACACCGGAACACGTGAAGATTGTCGATTCTGCCGAGTCAACCGCACGAGTGGTAATGAAGATGCTGCCCGATGGCAGCGGCGACGTTGCTCGACACGATCACCGGACGTTTCGGTTCTGCGTGACAGATTCCACGGACAAGTTCAAGCGTCTGGCAACACGATTCCTTGGCCGCCAAGTCGACCGCGTGGATCATGTGGATCTCGGCGGCTGACACTTTTCGAACCACTTTGTCTTGCTATCCCTGAGATTATTCCAAAAGCACTTGCGAAATCCCGCGCCTTGGTTCCTCCGCCTCGAGCCCGCGGGGCGTTATTTGTTTGAACCGTGAGCGTAAGCCCGCCGACAACCGTTAGATCGCCCACGGCGAGCCGCGTAGCGGCCACATGCGTTAAACGAATTTCCTATATCCCGCCGGCAGGTCGAAAGAGTCTATGCTTATTTTTACGAGAAGAATCGGGGCCAACTTCGATCCAGTCGCGCAGCGACGGCAAGCTCTCTCGAGCCAGCCCGCGAGCCGCTGGTCTGCTTCCCGATATTCACTCCAGGCCGCGTGGCGGCAATTTTAGCCATTCTGCGCTGCTGGCTTCCTCAGCCACAAGGTTACAATCGCCACTGATGGTCTACCGCTCCGACAACCGCGCCCCTGACCAAATGCGTCCGGTCAACATCGTCCCCAACTATATCTCGACGGCCGAAGGTTCTTGCCTGATTGAACTTGGGAACACCAGGGTGGTCTCGACCGCCTCGATTGAGGACACGGTGCCTCAGTTCCTGCGAAATAGCGGCAAGGGCTGGGTAACCGCCGAGTACGGTATGCTTCCGCGTTCCACGCTGACCCGCACCCCGCGCGAGGTTACCAAAGGTCGGCCCAGCGGGCGTACGCATGAGATTCAGCGGCTGATTGGACGATCGCTGCGGGCGGTTACGGATATGGACAAGCTGGGAGAGCGCTCGATTCTCATCGACTGCGACGTGATCCAGGCCGACGGCGGCACGCGCACGGCTTCGATCACGGGTGCTTTCATTGCCCTGGGCCTGGCCGTATCCGCGATGGTTGAGAGCGGCGCACTTATGGTTTCTCCGATTCGCGACTACGTCGCCGCCACTAGCGCAGGGATCGTCGACGGCACCGTCCTGCTTGATCTTTGCTACGAAGAAGATTCCCGCGCCGATGTGGACATGAACGTAGTGATCACCGGCAGCGGAAAGATGGTCGAGGTCCAGGCGACCGCGGAACACCATCCCTTCGACGATGCCCAGTTGGAGCAAATGATGGCTTTGGCGCGCCGGGGGATAGGAGAACTAGTGGTAAGGCAACGAAACTTGTTACCCGGTTTAAAATTCGCCCAACCCGAACAGTGAGGTAGGTGGGCGTATCGAGCCGAGGCCATATTAGGCACTTCGCTTTCATTTCTATTACAACCCGCAGAAGTTATCCCCCGTTCAGAGACCCGCTGTTAAGACTCTACCGCCGGAAACGCAAAAACCCGGTCCGAATTGAGCTGCCGGGACGCACGGATCGTAGGTCAATTCATTTACAATGATGAGTCTCGCCAGCCTTCGCTGCGGGACCAGCCATCATCACTAGGGCAGGATCACAAAATTCATACCGGGCGCATCGCGCCTGAGGAGGTTCGCCGTGAAACTTACTCCTGGAAAACTTCAGGGAATGAAGAATGTCTCAAACCAGCGCGGCGTCATCGCCGCTGCCGCCATGGACCAGCGCGGCTCGCTCAAGAAGATGCTGGGCAGCCGGGCCAACGATGCCGGCTTGGAAGAGTTCAAGATCAATGTGACTGAGGTACTAACCCAGCACGCCAGCGCGATCCTGCTCGATCCCGAGTGGGGGCTGCCTGCGGCCAAGCGTCGTGCCGAAGGTTCAGGCTTGCTGCTCGCCTATGAGAAAACCGGTTACGACAAAACCCTGCCGGGACGCCTGCCCGACCTGCTTGATCTCTGGTCGGCTAAGCGTCTGAAGGAAGCCGGCGCGGATTGCGTAAAGATCCTGCTCTACTACACTCCGTACGACGAGCAGAAGATCAACGACCAAAAGCATGCCTGGATCGAGCGTATCGGCGACGAGTGCCGTGCGAATGACATTCCGTTCTTCCTCGAGTTGGTCGGATATAAGGAAGGACTCGATGAAAAAGGCCCGGAATACGCGAAGCTGAAGCCGGAAGTCGTCGCCAAGTCGATGGAGGAGTTCTCCAAAGACCGCTACGGCGTCGACGTGCTGAAGGTGGAAATTCCCGTCAATCTGCAATTCGTCGAAGGTGCAAAGTCGTTCAAGGGCACGAAAGCCTACTCGAAGTCGGAAGCATTGGCGCACTATCGCGCCGCTGCAATGGCGACCAACAAGCCTTTCATCTATCTGTCTGCGGGCGTCAGCAATGCCGAGTTCATCGAAGACCTCGAGTTCGCCGCCGAAGCAGGCGTTAAGTTCAACGGCGTGCTTTGTGGCCGCGCAACGTGGAAGGACGGAATTCCGATCTACGCTGAAAAGGGGGCGGCGGCCTTTCGCAAGTGGCTCGAGACCGACGGTGTCGCCAACATCGAGAACGTGAACCAGGCTCTGAAGGCTGCGACTCCGTGGTTCAGCATCTATGAGGTTCCGGAGCCGGCGTTGGCGGCAAAGTAAGAAGCCAGCTATCAACAAATAACTGCGCGCGCGGATGACCTGCGCGCGCTTCTATTTTTCTAGCGATCACTTCCGGCACTTCACGCAGTAACCGCCGATTTCAAACCGCGCAATAAGGATGTGAAACTGGCAGTCCCGCTCCACCTGTCCCTTCACCCGGTCGAAAAGGTCGCTCTCGAATTCCTGCACGCTCCCGCAACGCAGGCATGTCATATGCATGTGGTCGCGCTTCGGGCGACGCTCGTAGAAGTGCCCATCCCCCTTTACGTGAAGCAAGTCGAGTTCATCCACCAACCCCTGCCGTTTTAAAAGAGATAGGGTTCGATAAACCGTCACGCGATTGATAGCAGGGTCGATCTTGGCTGCCTTGCGCAGAATTTGCGCAGCATCCAGATGTTGTTTTGCGGTCTCAATGATTTCCAGAATGATTCGCCGTTGCCGGGTAAGTCGGATGCCGCGCGCCAGCAGCGCGGATTGTAGCGAGCCGGGTTGCGAAGTCTGGGGAAAGGGCATTGTCTTGCCTCCGGTTATTGCAGATTGTTGCAAGGGGAATGCAACACTATTTTTCACACCAGCTTGAATTATCGCCAGCAAGCCGTTCTAATAGATGTAGTGCAGTTGCAACTCAGTTGCAAACATAATTTTACCACCGTGAGCTGGCTATGGCGAAATTATTTCGAGACTTT
>Ga0306922_10001919_pt1 | contig 19089 bp, 20 predicted proteins | sample sta12Cox44000082_FD_203758 | JGI IMG/M metagenome (GOLD analysis project Ga0306922, IMG submission 203758) | Lab enrichment of tropical soil microbial communities from Luquillo Experimental Forest, Puerto Rico - statoxic.12C.oxic.44.000.082 (v2)... | ecosystem: Environmental > Terrestrial >... | reverse complement strand
CTGCCCAAAGAACTGGGCGTGGCAAGTTGGTACGGAGAGGAGTCCGGCGGCGTTACAGCCAGCGGAGAAGCATTTGACCACAAAGAACTTACCGCTGCGCACCGAACTTTGCCTCTGGGTTCAAGAATCGAAGTCACCAACCTCAGAAACAATAGATCCTTGGTCTTGCGAGTGAATGACCGTGGACCCCATGTCACCGGACTCTTGGTTGACGTTTCCAAGGCGGCCGCCGAGCGCCTGGGTTTTGTTGGCAGTGGGAGAACAGCCGTGCAAATAAGGGTGCTTAGCCTTCCCAAACCGTACCTTGCCTTGCTCCGGCAAGCACCGACTCTCTGTATGGCTCCACGAAAGTGATTTGTTTCAGCCGGTTGCCCCAAGGGCTGTACTCGCCGAGACAGATGGTCTCAATGACGCCGTTGCCAGCATCCACGTCGGCCTCCGCAACGCCGCCAGGATCCGTCTCGGCCACATCTTTCAGTTCTTGGAGCGTAGTAAAGAGAGGAACTCTTCGCGCGTTCTCCGGTCATCCCGGAAGGAGCCGAGCATTGTGGAAGTGACGGCGACGGAGTTCTGCTTCTCCACGCCGCGCATGATCATGCAAAGGTGCTTGGCCTCAATCACCACCCCGACGCCCAACGGCTTGATCTTATCCATGATGGTGTAAGCAATCTCGGTGGTTAGCCGCTCCTGCACTTGCAGGCGGCGGGCGAAAACGTCTACAATCCGCGGTACTTTACTAAGCCCGATCACCTTGTTGCTGGGAATATAGGCGACGTGGCAGCGCCCAAAGAAAGGTAACATGTGGTGCTCGCACAGGCTAAAAACCTCGATGTCCTTTACGATCACCATCTCGTCGTAGCAGACGTCAAACAACGCCCCATTAAGCACTTTGTCTACGTCCTGGCGGTAGCCACTGGTGAGGAAGCGAAGTGACTTCGCAACTCGACGCGGAGTGGCCACTAGCCCGCCCCGGCTGGGATCCTCGCCGAGATGCTTGAGAATGCCACGCATGGCCTGTTCGATAGGATCCCCGTTGGTCGGTGTCTCAAAGTCGGTAAGTATGCCCGCCGGTTTAGTGGTCATTACTGCCCTTCGTACTCAAAGAAATTGGAGTTTGTTTCCTCCAGACGGATCCGCTCGAGGCGTGCCGAGCGGGCGCCGTTCGATACTTCGAGGTTCGTGCGGAGCAGCTTGTAAATCTCGATGCAAAGGTTCTCGGCGGTCGGTACAAGGTTGCGGAAAGCGTCTACGTCGAGGTTCAAGTGTTTATGATCGAAGCGCTCCAAAACTTCCCTTTCCACCGTCCCGTCCAGAAACCCGAGTTCCATCACCATGCCCGTAGCAGGATCGACCGGCCCCGCGACCGTGACTTCCAGTACGTAATTGTGACCGTGCCCGTAAGGATTGTTACACTTGCCGTAGACGCTTTGGTTTTCTTCCTCGCTCAGAGCGTCGCTATGCAAGCGATGGGCGGCCGCAAACCGATAACGACGGGTTAGATAGACCATTATTCACCGCAATAGTCCACGTAGAGGTCCGGACTTTCATACAACCTAATACGATGCAGCTTTCCCACCGGGAGTTTCGACTCGAGCAGTTTCCAGATCTCGATAGCGATGTTTTCCGTGGTGGGAATCTTGTGGGCAAAGGCCGGAACTTCCTTATTGAGGAAGCGGTGATCCATCAGTCGGAGCACTTCCGCTTCCATGAGCGTCTTGAGGTCCTTCAGGTCCAAGACCACGCCCGTCCTGGGATCAAGCTCACCCACAACAGTGACGTCCAGGGTGTAATTGTGGCCGTGCCCGTGGGGGTTGTTGCACTTCCCGAAGGTGCGCCGGTTCTCCTCCGGCGTCATCTCCGGATTGTGGTAGTAATGTGAGGCGGAGAATTCCGCCCGCCGCGTCAAGTAAACCATCTGTGCTTTCCTCTTTGCTTTGTTATACCCAGCGTCCTATTTTCTCCGCGCTGTGTATCAGGGCACGGCTTCAGCCTTGGCTTCAGCCGTGCCGCGTCAATGCCTTAAGCTAGCGGGCTTTAGAGTCTGTGTGAAAACTGGCTGTTCGGAGTCGCGCGGCTTTGCCGCCCTGCTCTGCGGAAAGCCTAGGGCTTTCCGGCACGGCGGCAAGCCCTTTAATTATCTATCCTTTTCTATCTTCTACCCGGAAAGGCTAAGCCTTTCCAGGCACGGCTAAAGCCGGCTAAAGCCGTGCCCTGATACACTGAGTGCTGTGCATGCGGAATCATTTATGTCGCCATGTTCAGAGGTAGCGTCCCGACTTGTCCGAGCCTCGACCCCAAAATGCCGCTCCCCGCCCCGACGGCCTCCTGCCTGACGGGTCTCGGGGCTCTTGGGAGAAAGCTGGCGTTACCGCGAGTATTTTCGGCCTTTCCACTCCACGCTGCCTGTCCAGCGATGGGCACGAATGGAACTGAGCAGCAGCAGGCCGAACAGTGCAGCGCCTGGGATGACGTAATTCGCTAGCGCCAGCTCGAAACCGAGCGATCCCAGCGACTTCTTGTAACTTCTCTGCCGCCCCAGAACGATCAACAAACATCCCCCTGCTGCAAGGAGAGTTGCTGGACTCGCCTGGCCGAGCGCGGCCAAGAAACACAGGCACAAGTAAGCGAAGGGAACCAGAAAGTCAAGAAGCCAAGCCTCCGCCAGATGTGCCAGCATGAGCGCCATTTTTCCTTCATACAGCAGGTAAAGGTTCTTAGTCCAGCCTGTGCACATCTCGAAAAAGCGACGGTACATGCGCGTCCGCACCCACCCGCTTCCCGGAAGAAAGAGCAAGCGTCCCCCGGAGGCTTTTACGAGGCGAGCCAGTTCAACGTCCTCCAGTACCGCTGACCTCACCGCCTCGTGGCCACCCACGCGTTCGTAAGTCAGCCGTCGAATCAGGATGTACTGCCCGTTCGCGGCGGCGGTGGCTGAACGTGGGTCGCTAACCTCTGCGAACCGGTAGAGTCTTGCCAGGCGAACGTACACCTGAGGAATGACTGCCTTCTCCCACCAAGTCGGTGTTCGCTGCTCGGGCGAAACCGAGAGTAGATCAACCTGCTGGCTCTTCCCACGTTCTACCAGGGCTGCGAGGCTACCGGGCAGGTGCTCGGTATCGGCATCAGTGAATAGCAGCCAGTCGCCTTGCGCCTGCTTGGCGGCGGTCGCCAAGGCGTGCGTCTTCCCCACCCAGCCGGCAGGCAAAAACTCGAGGTGACACGTCTGCAGTTGCGGTATTTCGTGCTTCAGGTCTTCCAGGATGGCGTTTGTGCGGTCCTGGGAATCGTCGTCCGCGACGATGATCTCGCGGAGGCCCCTCTGGCTTGCCACCGAGCGAACACAGCGTGCTATATTAGCTTCTTCGTTGCGCGCGGGAATGATAGCAGAGACCTGGAACTCGCAGTCCCCGCTCATGGGTGTAGTCCGGGCCGATGAGCCTCGCGGCGATTCTCAGCTTCGCGAAGTGAAGGCATAACGTTGACAACGAACATCATACACCAATCAGCCCCGGCCGGCATGAGGAAGGCACGGCGAGCGACCTTTGTCGCCGCTGTCGCCGTCGCCGCGGCCAGCGCCGTGGCATTCTTTGTCGTGCACCGAGCGCCCCACCTTGGCGGGATCGAGGTGGGGCAAGCGGCCCCTGATTTCACCGTTCCGTCCTTCCCCAGCGGACAAGCGAGACTTCACGACCGTCGAGGCCGCGTCGTTCTCGTCAACTTCTGGGCGACTTGGTGCCCTCCTTGCGTCGAAGAATCACCTAGCCTTCAGAAATTCGCCGAGCAGATGCGCAACCAGGGAGTAGAAGTGATCGGCATCAGCGTTGATCAGGACCCGGAGGCGTTGCAAAAATTCATCGATCACTTCCATCTTACCTTTACCATCGGACGCGATCCCAATCAGGAACTAGCTCACCGCTACGGCACTTTCAAGTATCCCGAGACGTATATCGTCGACCGTGATGGCCAGGTAGCGGAAAAGATCATCGGTGCCATTGACTGGCAGGACCCGCGCCTCATTGCCTTTGTGCAAGATCTCGCCAACCCCAACGGGGCCGCAGACCTGCAGAAGCGCTAGTCTTTAGCCTATTCCCCGCTCCGCTCGGAATGACAGGTACGGGGGGTTCATGTCCGTTGGTGGGTCAAAGACCCATGTGATATTTAGCATGACAAGGGACCCCCTCTCCTCAGCAGTCTGCTGGCCTATATAACTTGCCATACCGTGTCCACCACCGTACCGTCCACCCACTTCACTACCGCCACCGGGCGGTCGCCGAACAGGGGCTTCTGCGGCTTGCCACCGCAAATCTTCTCCACTTCCCGCTGCATCTCCTCGATGGGGCGGATGGGCAGGCTCGAGCCGCGGGTGGCGTCGATCAGGTCTTCGCGCCGCGGGTTGATGGCGATGCCGCGCTCCGTCACCACCACGTCGATCAACTCACCCGGGCCGCTCAGGGTGGTCACCCGATCGACGATGACCGGGATGCGGTCACGGAAGGAAGGCAGCGCCAGGATGGTGCAGCCGGCGAAGAGGCAGTTCTGCCAGCCGCCGATGCCGTGCAGCAGGCGACCGTCGGAGTGGGTCACTACGTTGCCGTTGAAAGCCGTATCTACCTCGGTGGCGCCCAGCACCACTGCATCCACCAGGGTGGCAAAGTTACCCTTGCCGTGAAAATTGTAAGAGGTAAAGGGCGAAGTCGGCACGTGGCGGGGGTCGCTCGCGATCGAACGTACGGCGTCGAGATCAAAGGTCTGGCCGTCGAGGATGTAATCGGTGAGCCCTTCCTGCAACAGTTCCACCAGATATTTGGTGGAGCCGCCGCGCACAAAGCGCGCCTTAACACCCGCTTCTTTCATCATGTCTTTCAGAAATGCGACGAAGGCCAGGGCAATGCCGCCCGCACCCGCCTGAAAGGAAAACCCGTTGCGCATGATGCCGGCATCGCGAATGAACTGCGCCACCAGGCGAGCGATGCGCAGGCGGTCAGGGCTGCGGGTAATTTGCGTGGTGCCGGACACAATCCTGGCCGGGTCGCCGATGGAGTCCACCTCGACGACGTAGTCCACGTTGTTGCCCTGTATCTGCGAGGGAATGCAAGGGAAGGGCACAAGGTTGTCCGTTACTACGATCACGTGGTCAGCGTAGATCGAATCTGCCAGGGCAAAGCCCAACGAGCCGCAAGCGGACTTGCCGTGGGCGCCGTTGGCGTTGCCGAAGGCGTCGGCACAGGGAGCGGCAATCACCGCGACATCAATGCGCACCTCGCCGTCCTGAACCGCCTGCCAGCGCCCGCCGTGGGAACGGAGGACGCCCATGCCGCGCATCTTGCCCTGCGTGCAGTAGTCGCCCAGTGGGCCGTTCATGCTCCCCTCGATGTGGTGCACCACGCCGGACTCCATCAACTCAATCACCGACGCCTGGCTGGGGAAGGAAGCGCTGGGAAACCACATCAGGTCGCGGACGCCCAGACGCGTCGCGGCTTGCAGTGCTATCACCGCCACGCGGTCTCCGTCGCGAAGATGATGATGGGAGGAAATCACCATGCCGTCGCCGAGACCGCACCTCTTGAGAGCGGTCTCGAGGTCTGGCACACGCTTGTCGCCGTCAGCGCGATAGTCTGCACAGGACCGGATAGGCGGCGCCTGCTTCGAGCCCGTGGGCGGTCGACCTTTGAGACCCTCAAACGGGTGCTGCGCCCGGCCGTTGACCGTTGTCGGCACCAGGCGTCCCGCGGCGTTGGTTACGAGTTCTACCTGCTGGCTCATCGTCTAGGCTAGCCTAGCAACCTCCTGAACAACGCGGCGACGAATGTCATCCCGGGCGCAGCGAGGGATCCGCTTGTGTTTGTTTTCAATACGAAACAGCAGATGCCTCGCTGCGCTCGCAATGACAGGCACCCTTCGACTACTCGCTACTCTCTACTGCCCAATCAACCCCATCGCCCGCGCCTGCTCCACAAGCTTCAGCGCCCGATGTACCACAGGCGGGTCGATCATCTTGGAGCCCAGGCTGACGACGGCGAGTCCCTTTTGGTGAGCTTCTTTATAGGCGGCGACGATCTTCAGCGCCTTTTCGATTTCCGCCGGCGTTGGCGCGAAGGCCTCGTGGATGACGGCGATCTGGAGGGGGTGGATACATCCCATGCCTTCAAAGCCTAAGGCACGCGACGCCTCTCCCCACCGCTTCAGCCCGTCCATGTCGGCGACATCGCTATAAACCGAGTCGATGGCCTGCACCCGCGCGGCGTGGGCGGCATTAACCAGGCGGGAGCGGGCGTAAAGCGATTCAGTTCCCTGGGTGGTCTTCATCACACCGAGGTCAGCGGTGTAGTCTTCGAGGCCAATAGTGAGCGCCACGACCTGAGCCGAGGCGGCAGCGATTGCCACGGCGTTTTCGACACCCAGGGCTGATTCCAGAATCGGCATCAGCCAGATGGGACGAGTAATGCCACAGCCCTCCAGGATCTCGTCGGTCTTTTGCTCCACTTCCACCACTTGATCCGGACTCTCGACCTTGGGTATCAGGATCACGTCTGGCCCTTCGCAGACGATTTCTTCGAGGTCCGTGAGCCCAAGCGGCAATGGGTTGATGCGAACCATGCGCTCCGCTGCGCCGAAGTCCACGGCGCGCAACGCATTGCGCGTCAGGAGACGTGCCGCGTCCTTTTCGGCGGGATGAACAGAATCCTCCAGGTCGAGGATCACCGCGTCGGGTGCGTGCAGGCCGGCGTTGATGAAGTACTTGGGTTCCCTGCCAGGTAGGTAGAGACGTGACCGTCGCAGCCGATCGCGGGCGGAAGGAGCCGGCGTGGTAAGCTTCTCGGGCAAGGCGCGACGGCCCTCGCCCAGGCCGGCACGGCGCGTGGCGGCTTCGATGCGTGCGGCGATAACGAAGGGCAGCGCACCCTCATCGTGGATCGACAGGCGGGCATGCGTTACGCCCAACGTTTCAAGCACCTCCCTCGCCCGGGCACGAATCGCTTGGCCGTAATAGGGCGCCACGCGGGACTCGAGTTCGATCTCGATGCCGCCCGCACCCCGCGGCTCGAGCGCCACATACAGGTCGGAGCGAACGTCCTTGCCCCAGTGTCCCGCCTCCGCGATCGGGAGTGTGTTCATGTTTGTGGTAGGGCCGACCCTTGGGTCGGCCTCGTTCTGCCAACTGCGGCCGGGGCAAGCCCCAGGCCTACAAATGGGTAATGATAGCGTCCGTCATCTGCGTAGTGGTGGCGGCGCCCTGTTGAATGACCTTGGGGCCGCCGCTCAGCCGTAGCATGTCATAGGTGCGCACCTTGCCTTCCCGCACCACTGCCGCCACCGCGTTCCACACCCGCAGGTTCTTCTCCGTTTCCCCGATGTAATCCAGCAGCATGGCCGCCGCCAGAATCATGGCGATAGGATTCACAATGGGAGGGTCAAGCTCGGCGTACTTGGGCGCGGAGCCATGTGTGGGCTCGAACACCGCCGCCCCTTCGCTAATGTTGCCGGAGGCCGCGAATCCCAGCCCGCCCACGAGGCCGGCAAAAGCGTCGGATATGACGTCACCAAAGAGGTTGCTCGCCACCACTACCCCATAGTCTTCCGGATTCTTAGTCAGCCACATCATCTGGGCATCGATGTTGGTAGACCAGAGGGCAATTTCGGGGTATCGCTTCTGTACCTGTCTGGCCACCTCCCCCATCAACCCCGAGGTTTCGCGCAGCACGTTGGGCTTCTCGCAGAGCGTGACGGATTTGTACCCATGCCTGCGCGCGTATTGAAAGGCCGCCTCGATGATGCGCTGCGCTGCGGCGCGCGTAATGATGCGCACGGATATCGCCATGTCCGGCCCGGCGACGGTGGCGAAAGGCTTGAATTTGGGGTGCGTGGCTAGTGCCTCACGCACGTTCTCCGGCGGGTTTGACCACTCCACCCCTGCATACAACCCTTCCGTATTCTGGCGGAAAACGACAGTCTTGATCTGCGGCTCCTCAAAGCCTCCGGCGACTTTCTTGCGGATGAAGTTGAGCGGATTCCCCGCAAAGCCGATGCAGGGCCGCAAGCAGATATCGAGGTTGAAGCGCTGCCGCATGCCAACGATAGGGCTGAAGTAGCTGAGCCCTTTGCCACGCAGTTCCGGCTTCAACTCGGCATCTGCCTCCTTCTTGGGCTTGGAGGTGATAGCCCCAAAGAGCCCCAGCTTGTGTTGGGCGAGAAGTTCAATAGTGCGTTCGGGCAAGGCGTTGCCGTCATTGATCCAACATTCCCAGCCAATATCGGCGTGGACGTAATCGGCGTCCAGGCCGACAGCACCGAGCACCCGCAACGCTTCGGGCAGGACTTGGTTCCCGATACCATCTCCGGGCATGGTGACGACGGTGTAGCGTGACATCAGCGCTTTTCTTCCCCTCCTACCCGGTAGATGTACCGTCGATTATGATGACGTCGGATCTCAGATCAGCGGCAAGCGCGATGGCTTCGGCTTCGCCACCGTGCAATTGCATCGAGAGGACATCGAACAGGGGCGACGCTGCTGGGGAGGCGCGCCTTATCCAATTGTCACGCAGGGCCGGCTCAATAGCCCCCAAGACAGCGGGTTCGGGATGGGCGTCTAATTCTTGACGGACAGCAGTAGGAATCCAGATTTCCGAGAACTGGGATTGCAGAAGAGGGAGGCGCCCGATGGCAGCGAGATTTGAAAGCGGAGAGGTGTCACTGAAGGCGCGCATAGTCGAGGTCTTGTGCTAGCTCCTCCTCCGTGTAGTGCAGTGGAATGTTGCGTTGGGCGACCAGATCGGCAAAAGCAAAACGGGAAAGTCCCGCAAGTTCGCTGGCCTTGCCGAAAGGGAGAATCCCTTGAGCATAGAGTGCAACTGCAAGCTCGGTACGCAGCCGGGGCTCGACCTCCGGCGCAGGAAGCCTTAAGTTCTTGACAATCGATTCCGGTATGTCGAGTTGAACCGTTATTAACTTCTCTCCGTGCTGTCGCGATACAGTTACTCTAACTCGGAAGCGGCGCTTTGTCACCAGGAGTGCGCGCCGGGCGGGGTAGCGGGAAGAATTATGCGAATACAGCTAACGCCACATTCCCTACATTAATTCCGCTTGGCACGGCTGAACGCTTATGTTAGTATCTCCAACGAGTTAGGTAGGTCTTTCAGGCTTTTTTCGACGACTGGGTCGGATCGCGCTTTGAGGCATGGTGTTAACCTGTTGGAAAAGGGAGACTTAACTCCGCTGTGCGGGGTAGTGTGAGCGGCCCCGTTTAGGACTAGCGGTGACAAACCCACTCACAAGGCTAGGGCGAGAATCAACGGGAGCCGGGTCGGGGGATGCGTCGGGCTGCCAGCCAGACGGGGTTGCCCCTCCAGAACTAAGGGCCTTCTTGGACTACGCCCGCGTGGAAAAGGGCCTCGCGTCAAACAGTATCGCCAGTTATCGGCGGGACCTCCTAAAGTTCACAGCCTTTCTGCGTCACCGCAGCGTTGCCCTGGAAAGCGCCACGCGCGACCACATTCGTGATTTTCTGGCGGAGCTCGGCAAGAACGGCTTGACCGCGAGGTCCCGAGCGCGACACTTGGTTTCGGTGCGCGGTTTCTTTCGCTTCTTACTCAAGGACGGCAGAGTTGGGAATGATCCTGCCGCCGAAATCGATCTTCCTCAAATCGGCCACAGCCTGCCCCGGCATCTTGCAGAGGGAGAAGTCGATGCACTGCTGGCACAGCCTGACAGCTCAGCACCTGCCGGCCTGAGAGACAAGGCCATGTTGGAATTGCTCTATGCGACGGGCCTGCGTGTTTCCGAACTGGTGAATCTGCGTTGGGAGGACTTTGACCCTAACCTTGGGATTTTGCGGTGTGTAGGAAAGGGAAGCAAGGAGCGTCTAATCCCGGTCGGCAAATCGGCCCTGAAAGCAGTCGAAGCCTACGTGCGGTCCGGGCGCCCGTCATTGCTGAAGAACCGTGCTACGCCCTCTCTCTTTGTGAACCGTCGTGGCGGCCGGCTTTCGCGGGTTGGCTTTTGGAAGATTCTGGCTCGCTACGGTCGCGACGCGGGGATTACAACGCCCCTGACGCCCCACTTGGTTCGCCACTCGTTCGCGACCCACTTACTGGAGCGCGGTGCGGACTTGCGCTCCATCCAGCTCCTGTTGGGCCACAGTGATATCTCGACGACGCAGATCTATACTCACGTGATGAAGGAGCGTTTAAGACAGGTTTACCGAACTCATCATCCGCGAGCCTAGGAGAATAGGAAGTGGAGAGCCATGATTGGGTGAGACCCGCGCCGGTCTTGGGCAACTCGGCCTCTGCGACCTTCGCTTATGAGCGACTACAACTTCCTCTTAGAAAGCCGCCTTTCACCTGAACAGTTTCAGGTCGTTAACCAGCTCGGCCGCCTCGCCTCGGCGCAGGGCCTGAATCTCTACCTGGTGGGTGGCGCCGTTCGCGATCTGACCTACGGCCATCAGACTGTCCGCGACCTGGATTTCGTATTGGAGGGCAACATCCAGAAAATCCTCCGGCAGATCGAGTCGAGCGGCGGCCAAAAGAAGCACGGCGGAGCTCAAGCCAAAGGCCAGGTTTCCGGCCTCCGGGCTGAACAGGTACACTTTGACGCCCGCTCGAGTGCAGCGGAGCTCGATTTCGAGGGTGGCGTCCGCGGCGAGCTGGCTATGGCGCGAACCGAGACTTACTCCCGACCCGGACATCGCCCTGAGATCGCCCCGGCCACCATCTTTGAAGACCTTAAACGGCGAGACTTCTCGGTAAATGCCATGGCTGTCTCGCTTCATCCCAACTCAAGGGGCTTGCTCCTCGATCCCACCAACGGCGTCGCCGATATCGAGAGACGTGAACTGCGCGCTCTGCACAGTCGCAGCTTCCTGGAAGACCCGTCGCGAATCTTTCGCCTGATCCGGCTTGGGCTACGTCTGGATTTTAAGACCGAGGAACGAACTCAGCAGTGGCTGGATCGAGTGCTGGAAGCCCACGTCGTCGAATCCCTTCTTCCGGAACAGCAGGGCCATGAATTGCGCGCCATTCTCCAAGAGGTGAATCCCGCACGCGTGCTGAAGATACTGGAGGAACGCAGGTTGCTTGTGGCCCTTGACCGTAGGCTGGGCTCGGCCAAGATCGGTTACCACTGCTTGGTCAAGGTCAGGTCCATAGGCCGCTCGGTTCCTGCCGCCGACACTTTCCTTCTCAATTTTCACTGTTTGGTTGGGAAGCTTTCTCCGGGCGAGAAATTACGCCTGGGCAAGAAAATCCTCAAGGACGGGAGGCTCATCAAGCAAGCGCTAGGACTGGAACATGAGGCACAGAAGCTCTCGCGCCCGCTGACCAGCCCAAAAGCCAACCTTCCGAGCCAGGTTTACCACATGCTATCCGACCAACCGCTGCCGCTTCTCCTCTTTTTGCTGGTGCATTACCCGCATGCCAAAATCCAGACTCGGGTAAAGAACTTCCTGCTGAAGTACCCACAGGTTCGCGCTCAATTGCCCCGTGGCGAACTGCAATCCCTGGGAGTGGAGGCGGGCCCAAAGTTTGAGAAAATACTGGAGCAGGTGTTCCTGGACCAGTTAGACGGCAAGCTGAAGACCCACCAGCAACTCACGAAGGCCTTGCGAGAACTCGCAGGCATCAAGGAAACACCCCCAAAGCCACCGTCGGTGCGGGCCGTAGCGCCCCGCCACCCCAAGAGCGGCAAGGCGAAGCCAGCCCGAGCGAAGAAACTACGCTGAGGTGTTTTTTGGGCTCCGTTGGGAGAGGGTACCCACTTCCCCAGAGGAGAGGAGGTGTGAAAAAATCATTCGCCACCGGCCGATGCGGCTCCGCCGCTTGCTGTGCGGAAAGCCTACGGTTTTCCGGCAAGCGGCTGATTCCAAAGAGTTTAATCTTAAGCCTGCGGCAGAGCCGCGATTTTTTCACACCTTCGGACGGCTGGGTCGGGTTGTTTTCATGCCCGGCCGTGCATGGTTCGTACGCGGAACTATTTCGACGATAGGTGTCACAGCCGCGACTGAAGGCTAGAGAATCTCGATCTGCTCAAAGCCCAGACCCTTCAGGAAGCTGGTCAGTGTGGCGCGGGCGTTTCGTGCTGCAGCTTTCAGAATCCCGTCCTTGAGCGCGGCTTCTCGCAGTTGGCGCTCGGCCTCGCGCCGGACATCCGTTTCAAGATTAGGGTCGACCGGGACAAGGATTCCAGTATCGCGCGAGTAGACGTGGGTCTTTTGGTTATCAATGCGGGTGGAGAAGATCTCGGCCCCGGGAAGCCGGAGCGTGACCGACCGACCTTGAACCACAACATCACCGGAGCCAATCTTGCCCAGGTCCACGCCGGCAACCACCTCGCCGTGTCCAATGAGCAGAATGCGATCGGCGGTCAGCAACTTGGGCAGAAGGGTCGTGTAGTCGTGCTCGCCCTCCACCACGTTCTCCAGTGTGTAGAGCACCGTTTCCAGACGCTGTAGTTGTTGAATCTGGCGGACGACCACCGGCTGCTCGACATTGAGGAAGGTGCTTGACCCCAAGGCGGCTCGCAGCCAGTGGGTGAGGCCCGTGCCCGGACCGAGCCAAATGGCAGAGACCGCTATGAGAGCTGCCAGTAGAATGCCGCACAGCACTCCAAACACCCAACTAAGCAGCTGGGTGCCCTGGTCGCCGACGCGGTTTCTTTTACCGGTGTCGAGCGGCATGAACGGAGTTTACCCTGAACCGGCCCGGCGGAGACTTGTGCTTTGAAGTTCGGAGCACAACCCTTCTCAGGCGTACGGCCGTTCTGGGTGGGGTGTCTTCCGGAACGGCTCGGACGCGGCTGGCCGCAGCCAAGTAGTGCGGACGCGGCTGGCAGTGCGGACAAAAGTGACTGCTGCGCCCGCCCACGACGACGCGGCGAATATCGTGTCCGCAGCGACGGCACGGCTCGCCGGTGCGCTGATAGACTTTAAGCCTAGGCTCGAAGTTTCCCGGCCGGCCTTCGATGTCGATGTAATCGCGGAAAGTCGTGCCCTGCAGAGCCACGGCGCGCGTTAAAACTCTTCGCACCGCCCGATGCAGGCGTCGCGCCGCGGCCTCAGCAATTCGTCCCGGCTGGGCGAGCGGGTGGATTCCGGCCTCGAACAGCGCCTCGTCCGCATAGATGTTCCCCAATCCGGCAAGCATTTTCTGATTCAGCAGCCAGAGCTTGACGGCGCCGCGTCGCCCCTGCATGGCCTGGAAGAATTGTTCCAGGGTGATCTGCGGGGCGTCCGGTCCCAAGCTCGCAAAAACCTGGTCAAGCTGCTCGCGGGTGCAGCAACGCAAGCGGCCGAAGCGCCGCGGGTCGCGATAGCGGATCTCCTCAGCGCCGCCTTCGAAGAGGATTCGCACGTGCGTATGCGGTTCGAGAGGCGCTCCTTGTGGAGCAACCGTGAATTGACCGGTCATGCCCAAACGGACCAGCAAATATCTCGGCGCCGTGCCGTTCTTGCCCACGAGCTCCAAAGCTAGAGCCTTGCCCTTGCGTAGCACCGACTCGATGCGCCTTCCCGCGATGGTCTCGGCGAAGTCATCTGCCGATCCCACGATAACCAGGGGATTGTGGACTTCGAGCGCAGCAAGATGACGTCTTAACGCACGCTTGAGCAGCCCCTGGCGGATAGTCTCAACCTCAGGTAGCTCGGGCATTGGTCCTTTGTCAGTTGTCCTTTGTCAGTTGTAATGAAAGGAACCTATGATCAGGCTCGCGACCTCCGTGAGTCGGGCAGCTTCGCTCCCGCAGGATGATTTGCCCTCGTTTGATATCCTTTGCCGGGTTTCTTCAGCCAAGCCACCATATCCGCGTCCAGACACAAGAACACAGATTGTTTGACGGGGCTGATAAAACCGGCCTCGTACGGCGTCTTTCCAGGCTCTCGGCGGAAGCTCCGGTATATCGATGTGTCAATCTCATCGTCCGGCAGGGCGGCTGCCAATTCTCGCTTCTGTTTGGCCGTGAGAGGATGTTCAGGCGTGTGTTTCGTCCTGGCGGTTCTCATTCTCTTGCGCATAAATCACAAAGGACCGAGGACAAGACAGACGACGGGCAACTGACACCGGACAACGAACAACGGACTAGACGGCCACTTTGATCTCGTCTCCTTCGACCTGCACAGGGTAAGTGGCGACTTTCACGCCGGGGCTGTTGACCTTCTCACCCGAGCGCACGTTGTATTCCCACATGTGCAACGGGCACGTGACCACATCTCCGTTGAGCGTTCCTTGGCCGAGCGGTCCGCCCCGGTGTAGGCAGGTGTTATCCAGCGCGTAGACGCTGCCCTCCACGTTGAATAGGGCGATGACCTTACCGCCTGCTTCGACCGGCTTGCAGGTTCCTGCTACTAACTCTGACAATGTCGCGACTTTGAAAAACTCAGGCATTTCACCTCTTACAGGACTCAGATCCAGGATTCAGGATTCGCGTGGCCTACATGCCGGGTTAGCTTGATTCGTCATCCCTGAATCCTGAATCCCTAATCCCTACTCCTGTCTCACCCGATCTGCACGAACTCCGGGGAGCCCACCTGGCCGATGCGAATGGACTTCTTGAATTCCTCCAGCATGCTTTGATCGAGTCGAACATCGGTGGGGCGCTTCGCCAGGCTCATGCTATCAATCTTTTCCTGCAACTTCAGCAAGCCATAGAAAAGGTTCTCCGGCCGGGGGGGACACCCCACCACGTACACGTCGACCGGCACAACTTTGTCCACGCCCTGCAGGACGGCGTAGGTGTTAAACGGCCCTCCTACGCTTGAACACGCTCCCATGGACATGCACCATTTCGGCTCCGGCATCTGTTCCCAGATACGTTTCACGACCGGAGCCATCTTCAGCGTCACTGTGCCGGCAACAATCATCAGGTCCGACTGGCGTGGGCTAGGCCGAAAGACCTCAGCGCCGAAACGCGCCATGTCGAAGCGCGAAGTGGTGGAGGCAATCATCTCGATGGCACAACAGGCCAGTCCGAACGTCAGCGGCCACAGAGCTGATTTCCGCGCCCAATTAAAGACGTAGTCCACCGTGCTGATAATGAAGTTCTTCTCGAATTTGTTTTCGATGTAGCCCATGGAAAATCCTATTATACTTCCTCGCTGCAAAAGTCGCCGTGGATTTTTGCACCTTCCTTACGGGCCTGGCCTCTCCTGGCGAAGACGAGCTGCCGCTTCAACCTCCCTGGCGGCTTCTAGAGCGCTGGCCTGGGCCTGGACGGCCTGCAAATACGTCGGGTCTACTGCCGCCGCGGCCCGAAATTGCTCAGCCGCTTCCCGATACCTTCTCAATCTCATCAGGCAGGTCCCAAGACAGAAGCGTGCCACGACGTCCTGAGAGTTTGCTCGAACGGCCTGGCCGTAATACTCTGCCGCCTGAGCATAGTCGCGGCGAGGGAAGTAAACTGAACCCAGGGCATTGTAGGCTGAACTGAGGTAGGGCGAGACGCGAGCTGCTTTCCGGAAGTAACTTACAGCCTCCTCGAAGTGAGCCTTCCCCGCGGCGACTTGACCGAGTCCGATAAGGGCCTCGTAGGTGACAGTAGACATCGGCCGAAAGGCCGTAGCATTGAGCCGCAAAGCTCGCTCATACTCCTGCTGCGCGCCTTCCGGATCGTGGTTTTGAAAAAAGAATCGCCACGCCAGCACAAGGTGAAGCGAGGCCGAGTCGGGCGACTGCTCGAGGCTATGGCTCGCGAGGCTTTCATTGTCATGCCAGGGTGCGATACTTCGAATACCTTGAGCGGTCCAGAGAGACAAGGTCACAAGCAAGACGGAAGCTGGAAGAAGTGCGCGCACGCGCCGTCGGACACGGAAGCGTTGGGGCAGCCATTGCATCAGGACAAAAGCAATCGCCAGGCAGAGACCGACCGACGGGAGGTAAGAGTACCTGTCAGCCACCAGTGGAAGGCTAAGCTGACGGATATCCAGGCAGGGGATCAGAGTGATACCCCACCAGGCAAGGAGAAAACCAGGCCGCCTGCGTGTCCATACCGCCGCGATGAGCGCTGCCAGGCTAAGCCATGGCCAGGGAGAGCGCAGGCTGGATCCCAAATCGAAGGTCCGAAACGCGCTCAGGTGCAGCGGCCAGAAGAAGTTTCGCACGTGTTCCCCTAGCAGGCCCGCAGCCGCTTCCAACACGGGCGCGGAAGGTTTCCAAAGCTTGGGCGTGCTGCTCACGTAGCCCAGTGCCAGTCGCCGGATGAGCAAGTAGACTGCGAGGGCCACGCCGTAAGGAAGCCAGGAGACAACCTTATCTCGCCATTCGTTCCGGGACGTCTCTCGTTCGAAGGCGTGCTCTCCCCGGCGCATGAGAGGGGCCGAGAGGAAGAACCAGTACGCGATCAGCAGCAAAGGGAGGCTCGCCGCCATTTCTTTGAAAAGAAGCGCCAGGAAAAACAGCGCGGAAGCCGCGCAGTGGCGCGTGTAGCTTCCTTTGCCTCCTTCGTCGGCGCGAAGGAATATCAGGAAGGCAAGCAAATAGAGAAACCCTGAACCGAGCTCGGGAAGCGCTGATATCCAGGCGACAGCTTCGACGTGCAAAGGGTGTGTACACCACAGCAATGCGCTGACGACCGCAGCGACCTCGTGGCGCAACAGCCTTCGCCCAACCTGATAGACCAGTATCACAGTGGCCGCATAGAGAAGCACATTCAAGAGGTGAAAGAGGCCGGGATTCGGCCCCCCCAGACGGTAGAGGAGCGAGTGAGAGAAGATGTGTAACGGTCGATAAAAGTTGGCGGGGAACGACGCTCCCTGGAAGGCCCACACCGAGCCCGTGAAAGCCTGCCAAGCGAGGTGGTGATTCAGGACAAAGGGATTTTCAAGTATTTGGGGGATGTCGTCGTAGACAAACCCGCCTCGCAACGACGCCGCGTAGTTGGCGACTGCGATCAGAGCCAAGGTTGCGGCGGTAAGGTAAGGATAACGCAGCAACCTCTGGTTCCAACGTTCGACCCAGGTCACCCCTATGCTCAGACCTTCATCTGGCGGAGGCCAATCCTGTTCTCGGTCACGGCCGCGCGTGGCGCACCTCTCTCGTCTAAGTTCCTCATCTCATAGGATTATATCGACCGGGGGAAGGGAAGTGCTTAAATGGCGGCTTCGCCGCCCTGCTGTGGCGGAAAGCCTCCGGCTTCCCGGGAAGCAGCGAACCTAAATACTTAATTGTCTTCTCTTTTTTGGCCGCCGCACCGGAAGGCTGAGAGGTGTGAAAAAATCGGCGACGCCGTTCGTAGAGCCCGCCTTGAGGCGGGCAACTCTTTGAAACCAAACTGCCGGGCTAAAGCCCGCCGCCCCGAAAACCGGTCCACCGCGATTTTTTCACACCTTCTCAGCCTTCCGGCAGCGGATAAACAACAGCAAAATCGCCGAGGGGATGTACCTCCTCGGCTCGACAGTTAGGCCAGCAACTTCTGCACCACGTTACCATGCACATCGGTCAGGCGGAAGTAGCGGCCTTGGAACTTGTAGGTTAGCCGGGTGTGGTCGATCCCCAGGCAGTGCAGAATGGTGGCCTGCAGGTCGTAAACGTCGACGGGATCCTTGGTGATGTTATAGCAATAGTCGTCCGTATCGCCTAAGGTAATGCCCCTTTTCATTCCACCTCCTGCCACCCAAATGGTGAAACAGCGCGGGTGGTGGTCCCGCCCATAGTTGGTTTCGGTCAACTTACCCTGGCAGTAGACAGTTCGGCCGAACTCCCCGCCCCAGATCACCAGCGTCTCATCCAGCAGACCGCGCTGCTTTAGGTCCTGGACCAGCGCCGCCGAGGGTTGGTCCACACCCTTGCACTGAAGTGATATGTCGCGCGGGAGGTCGTTATGTTGGTCCCAGCCGCGGTGATAGAGCTGGATGAAGCGCACCCCGCGCTCGGCCAGGCGGCGCGCGAGCAGACAATTGGCGGCGTAGGTTCCCGGCTTGCGCGAGTCGGGCCCGTACATGTCGAAGACGGATTCCGGCTCTTGGGAAAGATCCATCAGCGCCGGCACCGAAGTCTGCATGCGATACGCCATCTCGTACTGAGCGATGCGGGTAGTGATTTCGGGATCGCCGAATGCCGCTTCATGGATGTGGTTGAGCTGGGCCAAGCTGTCGAGCATGCGACGCCGCGTGCCGCGGTCGATGCCCGGAGGGTCAGCAAGATAAAGGACCGGATCAATTCCGGCGCGAAACCGCACCCCCTGATAGCGGGAGGGCAGGAAGCCCGAGCCCCAAAGGCGAGAAAACAGCGGCTGATCCGGATTAAGCGCCTGGGCCTGAGAGATGAGCACCACAAAGGCCGGCAGGTTCTGGTTCTCGCTACCCAGCCCGTAGCTAACCCACGCCCCCATGCTGGGGCGGCCCGGTTGCTGGAAGCCTGTCTGGATGAAAGTGATGGCCGGGTCGTGGTTGATGGCATCGGTGTTCATCGACTTGATGAAGGCGATGTCGTCCACGATCTTGGCTGTGTAGGGGAGCAGTTCGCTGATCCAGGTTGCGGACTGGCCGTGCTGGCTGAATTTGAAGATTGACGGTGCCACCGGTAGCGATGACTGACCGGAAGTCATGCCGGTAATGCGCTGGCCCATGCGAACCGACGCGGGCAGTTCCGTGCCCTGGAGCTTCTCCAGTTGAGGTTTGTAATCAAAGAGCTCGATTTGCGATGGCGCCCCCGATTGGTGCAGGAAGATCACACACTTCGCCTTGGGAGCGAAGTGTGGTAGACCTACGAGGCCGCCAGTCTTGGGATCGATTCCTTCGTTCGCGGCGAATCCCTCCGGAGCCAGCAGGGACGCTAGCGCCGCAACACCAATACCTTTCGCGGTGCGACCGAAGAGCTGTCGCCGCGTCGTCATCAGCTTCCATTCTTTGTCGAGGTCCATTTCGTCCTCCCTCAAGACCAGTGGTTAGCGGCTAGTTGCTAGTGGCTAGCTACTAGCCAATAATCGCTAACGACTGGTCTCTGAGCTTGCCGGTCATGAAGCTCCTCACGACTCGGCATCTTGCCGCCGCCAAGGCGGAAGCCAGAAGCCAGACGAGCGAGGGCTCTAACCCTGGCTTGCTGGTACTCCTCCTCGTCGTTGACGAACTTCTCAAGCTCGGCCGCAAGAAGACCGCTGATGCTG
>Ga0306922_10001917_pt1 | contig 19099 bp, 16 predicted proteins | sample sta12Cox44000082_FD_203758 | JGI IMG/M metagenome (GOLD analysis project Ga0306922, IMG submission 203758) | Lab enrichment of tropical soil microbial communities from Luquillo Experimental Forest, Puerto Rico - statoxic.12C.oxic.44.000.082 (v2)... | ecosystem: Environmental > Terrestrial >... | reverse complement strand
CGAAGGTTTTTGCGGATTTGAGTTAGTCATTGCTGCCAAGATAGACGCTCAAGTCGTCCTTGTTGATGTAGCCGGTATACCGCCCATCACCCCACTCGATCCGGGCCGTGCCGTCGTTATAATACTCCACCACCTCGATCCGCGTCCCGGGCTGGATATCGAACAATGCTCCCCGGCTCTGTAACTGATTGTAAAGGGATCGCATCGCTTGTTTAAGGTGCCGTGCGTTGAGGGCCATAAAAGTAACCAGATCCCCGTGACTAGCCGTGATCAACGTGTTGTAGTTATTGATGCGAAAGATATCACCGGCAACACTTTGGCTAGCGACAGTGAGCAACGCTGCCCCGGCGAAGAGACATAATTTTAACTTCATATCTTTAGTAAATTTCTTGTCGGGATGCACCCCTCCCGTTTGGGGTATTTTATTCATGTTAAATCATAGAAATCGCGCTTTGCCTATGCTCCTTTCAGGTCCTTTTCAAGGGTGTTTCGTACCTCGGCCCCGCATGACGCGTTACCCGGTTAGCCCACGAAAAGGGATGTGCATTGTTAGCGCCTCCGTCCGCTTTGGTGGCCTCGACCATCGTTACATTCTCGTACCGTTCACGGCGGTCCAAAATGACCGTTAGTTGGACGGGTTAGTCTCTTATCGAAGCGTTTTGGCGGCACGCTGGAGGGCCCCTCAAGATGAGGTTGGGGTCTGTGGAGAAAGGCGCGAAGATAAGGAGGTTTTGGGACGGTTGCCTTAACCTGAACCTGCTTATGATGGTGACCTGAGACACTTGCTCTTAACCCGGATTCTGAAAGTGGAACCGCAGATTCCACCGATTTCACAGATTTTGAGGAGCTTATTGGGGATGACCGTACGAATCTTTCCGTGACAGAAAGTCAGGGTGCCGCTAATCGTAGTTTAATATATCTGTGTAATCGGCGTTATCTGTGGTTAAATCCATTTCGGTTTTGGGCTTAAACGCCGAAGGCGCGCCGGATAGGAGTCCGGCGATTGCCGGATGGAGCGAAGCGGAACCCCAGGAAATGCATAAAAAAATCGATCAAGCTTCCCAGGAAATGACGATGGAGGTCCTCGAGCCGCTGGAGGGGCGTTGCTTGCAACGCCCGATGCACGGTAAAGCTAATCTGGTTATCATTTGGCGAAAAACCGCGGGAGCTGCAAGCAACACTCCTCCAGACACGCCCGAAGCCAGCGCTCATTTCCAGGGAGGAACTGAAGTTCCTTTCTCTCTACAGGTGGCGCCAGCCAAGTGAGGCGCTCTGAAGGAGCGACTGAAGATGTGCGCAAAGCTAGGGCTAAAGGACCATGGCGAGCTTATCTTGGTTCATGGGCTTGAATGAAACCAGATTCTTGCGCGGCAAGCAATGACCCAATCGGGTAGCCCTTCCCTCGCAAAAATACATACATACAAGTTTTTATTATACGTTTCATATTTTCTGGCATTTGCTCGCCATTTCGGTCAGAGTTCGTCGCAGATGGCATCTCATAACGATGGACGCCCAAAGATCCCAAAAATATGACAAACCGTATTGCTGCTACCATTTCTGCCTGTTCGATCGGTAGAGTCGCCTGCGCAGCCATGGCAAAGCTCGGCTTCGCTTTTTGCGTGCGCGCCTCTGCTCAGGATGTTAATAACGGCGACTTCAAGATTGATCCCGGACTGGCGCTTACCAATCCCGACGAGTTCAATTGGTCGCTGCTCGTGGCCGTCTCGAAAAAGGCCCCACCAAATCTACAATTCCCGGCGGGGCCAAACACCACGAACAACGCTGTGTGGGAAACGTGGGCCGACGACCAGTTTACTTTTCCGAGGCAGCCCGATCCGGCGAATCCTCCCAAATGGCAAGACCGAAACAAGCCGCTCACGCCCCAACCCATAACCCAGCTCCAATTGCGCCTGAGGGTGCTCCGTCAAGAGCACGCCGGTCTTCAACCCGAGGCGATCATTCCCAGCGGCGGGGGCGAAGTAGTCTTTCGAAATCAGTCGAGCTTTGATTTCATCATCAAGCATAACTTGTTTTACCGAGAGGGATTGGCCGCCGCGTTCAAACAAGGAGTCAACCCAGACGGCTTTCCCAGCGGCGTCACGCTGCAATTCGATCCGGCCGCAGTCGAACTCAAAGCGGTTTACAAGCCGTTGGAAGGGGCGCTGACGAAGGAGAATTGTCACTGGAACTATGCGGCGGACAGAAAAGCTTACGGTCTGGTCGCGTTGCATATCATGAGTAAGCAGATTCCGAACTGGACATGGGCCACGTGGGAGTGGTCCGGCAACACACCAGATCAGCCAAACGGCAATCCGGGCAGATCGGATTGGTACGGATCGAGAGACTCCTTTGGCGCCATTTACAAGGATGCATCGGGAGCGCCCGCGCATTTTCAGGCGCCTGCCGCAGATCAAGGGAAACCGTATCCTTCCGGTTCCGTGACCGCCGAGCTGATCAAATTGTTCAAGGACGCCGGGTTTTCGGAGGAATGGCAGCAGGAATGGTCGAACTATCGTCTTAAGGGGTCACAGATCGATTTCACTGACCCCACCGGTGCCGCCGTGCTCGTTGGCAATTCGGTCACCGAAAAGGGGTTTGTCCAAACCTCGTCCTGTATGACGTGTCACGCCAATACCGGCGTCGATTCGACCGGAGCCCCAAACCCGAGCATCGGCTTCACTCTGGATGGACAAAGCAGGAACGGCCCGCTCGATCCGGCCTGGTTTTACGACCTGAACAACATCGACCCGGCTCAGCAATTCGGAAGATACAAGGTGACCTACTACCCGGTCGATTTTGTTTGGGCGATATTCAGAGCGCGCCCGAAAAAGCAATAGGGCGGTGGTGAGGATTCGAGTGGTACGTTAAAGCGTCAAGAAGTCGGAGCCCGAAACCAACTCCGACTCACGGATTGCGGTCGATCAGTTCGGGCGACGGTCGGCGCACTCTGAAACAAGAGGATCAAGAGCCATGGCCATATCCTTATGGCACTCACGACCCGTCGCAATGAAACGAAAGGTCCAGGAGCCGGTTCTGAAATTGCTGGGCACTGTGATGCAAAACGTTGCGAGTAAACTGTTGGCCTTCGCGATGAGCATTTAAGAAGCCGAGTACTCGCTCGAGTTGCCCAAAAGCTGAATTAATCCGTTCAAAAGAAGATTCTACCCGGAACGAAACCGCGGTGCTTGTGCAGATGCACCGCGCCAGTCAATTTCCGTATCGGAGGTACACAGACTTCCAATGGAGACAAGCGGCGACAAGGAAAGCCGTGCCCACTGATATAGCGGCGATGCCCCCGAACATCGCAAAGGAGTTGCTGCCGGAGAGATCATTCAGGTCTGCCTGGTGTTGGTTCACTATGATCAGCATCCCGAAGATCGAGAAGCCGAGTGACAAGCAGAGTAGGCTTACTCGCGTAGAGATCATCTGTAGTGTCGGGCTCATAGTTTTTTCTTATCAGTCGAAGGCTGAACCTCCGCTCTCCTGCTACATTCGTAGAGCATGTGTGGACGATCGTAAATGGAACAAAAGACCCAGTGCATGCCCTCGAGACCCTTTTCTGGTCGGCGATCACGCATCGGTCGTTTCGGTTTTGTCCTTGTGCACAACAATCCCTCAGGCTGCGCGAGGACAAGGAATTGCGGATTGCGAATTTCGAATTGCGGATTTGTGCTTAGTTCGCCCGTCGTAGACCTCCTCCTTCAAATTCAATCCGCAATTCGAGCACGACATTTGGTTGCGGCTACGCCACGTTGTGTCTTTGTGGTGAAATCTCAGCGGACTCCCAAAAAATCTTCCGGGGTATCAACGTCGCGGACGACATGATCGGTTTGCATCTGAACCGCAAAAACCTGTTCAGGATGCCGCTTGATGATCCGCCTGCAACCCACGTCGCCAGCGATGTCCAAAGCCATCGCGCGATACGAAGCGTCAAGAATCACCGGATTTCCTCTTTGATTCTCAAAGAATGGAATAACGATGCTTTTGCCGGCTCTCTTTGCCTGCGCAAAGGCCTGAATCAGGTGGTTTATTTCATCCGGTTCGATTAGAGGCTGATCGGCCAGGTAAATCATGATTGCCTCTGTCCCCTTGGCAACGGCGCCCATTCCCGCTCGAACCGATGTGCTCAAACCTTCCCGATAGTCGGGGTTATGAACAAAATTCACTCTGTGTCCCTCATGTCTCCCAAGCCGGCTTCGGACCTGACCAGCTTCGTGACCGAGGACAACAACGATTTCATCAATGTCAGACGCTCTCAGCGTGTCCACAGCATGCTCTATTAATGATTTGTCGCCAAAGGGCATGAGAAGTTTATTCTGCCCCATTCGAGAGGAGAGCCCCGCAGCAGGAACAATTGCGCTGATCATTGTAAATGCGACGCGGGCGTCCCCGCCCGCGTAGCCCAACTGATTAGTCGACGGCACGGAGGCCGTCCCTCCTATAAAAAAACGAACATCGACGAAAAATGCCACGGGGTTTTGCAGCGCATGGACCGATCCCAAGTTGATTGCACAAGTCACACAACTGCAGGTCCTTGTGAATGCACACCAGATTGAGGATCGGTTTCGGAGTCACGCCGGAGCTGAATTCCTTTGGCCTCGAGCATCGTTCGACCCGAGCCGCCGTGACGCACCAAAACGATCTCGCTCATGATACTGAGAGCGATTTCTTCCGGCGTTTCAGCACCAATGTCCAAGCCGGCTGGGGCACGCACGTTTGCTTGAGCCAGTCTGCTTTCATCTATTCCGGCAGCCGCCAAATAATCGAACACCAGTTGAGCCCGCGTTCTGCTCGCCACCAGCGCGATGTAGGCGGCGCCGCCTTCAATCGCTTTCTTTATCGACAGGTGGTCGGCCTTATGTTGAGTCGCGACGACAACATATGTATCCGGCCCGACGTTGATTTCGCCGGAATTAAACCCGGCGCTCACAATACGGCTGCCCGTCGGAAAGGCTTCGGACGTGGCGCCGGGATCAGCGATTGTCACAGAAAAGCCGGCTATCTTACCGAAAAGAGCAAGCGTTTCAGCGATTCGGCCATGGCCGGCAATGACCAATTGCGGCGGTGGCAAGATTGGATCGATATAAACCTTCATCATTCCTCCGCATGGCATTCCAACTCCAAAAACTTCGTCAGTCAGGTCGACGGACACGATTCTGGGCCGGCCATCTCTGATGCTCTCCATTGCCTGTTGGCGAACTACATTTTCGACGCAACCGCCGCCCACCCACCCCAATATCACTCTGGCGGCTGCATCAATAAGCGCCTTGGAACCCGGTTTGGCCGAACTCGAGCCTTCGATCTCGATTACGGTGGCAATCGCAAATGGTGCGCCGCGTGAACTTAATTCGTTTAGCGTTGAAAATATCTCCCGGTCCATCTTTTCTGGGGTCTCCGATGCGTTTTATCAGCCAGGTGGCGAAGGTATTCTGTGCGCTTCAGGTTGCTTATCGAATTCCTGTTTGCAACCGGCCGAGCAGAAATAATACGTCCGACCTTTATACTCGGAGAAATATCCGGCACCCCCCGCGTCCACGGTCATTCCGCAGATCGGATCCATGGCCTGGTTGGTCGCAGACGCTTCTTTCCGGAGAAGGTTTCGATGCAACGGTTTTCCGCTCCTTCTTATCAGGATAATCTCGGCAAGGATACTGATGGCTATCTCCTCCGGGCCCAGAGCGCAGATATCGAGGCCCGCCGGCGCCTTGACGCGGCTCAGCGCCTCTGGTGCGGTACCTCTGTCAGCCAGAAACTGAACGATTTTCTCCGCCTTAGTCGGACTGGCAATAAACGAAACATAAGGAACGTTTGTGCGAACGGCCTGTTCGAGCGCCTCTTCATCGCCTTCTCCCTGCGTCGATACCACGATGTAGGTTTCTCGGTCCAAGTTGAGACTGCGAACATCCCAACTCTCTACAATATGGTTGGCGTCGCGAAATTGCAGGCGATCTAAACCGGGCCCAACCATAATCACGGAATAACCTATCGTGTTTCCAAGCTTGCATAAGGCCTGAGCAGCGAGCGAACGGCCAAAGATAAGCAGTTGCGGTGGGGGCAGGACCGGTTCGATATAAATTTCCATCCCTCCTCCGCCGTGGCATGTCATGGTGTAAATCGCAACTCCGTATTCTGCTCCGGAATCCCGGCCCGGAGCGATTCTGACAAGTTTAGGTTTTCCGTCCTCGATAGCTCTTAGTGCTTCCCGAACGACAATCGGCTGCGTACAGCCGCCGCCAATCCAGCCCGAGATTTGCCCATTCGCCTGGATGATGGCCTTGTCGCCCGGCCTCCCGGATACCGGTGGTTGGAAGCGGACAACAGTCGCGACGGCAAATGGGGAACCTTCGGACCGAAGCGCGGTCACCTTCGCCAGGAACTCGTCAAACATGTCTCTCCAATTCGAGCAGGCTCTGCAGATTGTGCGCGGGTGCGAATACGTCAATATAGGGTAGCGCCGCGCTCATGCTACCTGTAACCGGTTCGTATTGATCGAGTCCGAGTAGCGGATTCAGCCATATCAGCTTTCTAGCATGTTGCTTCAGGGTTCTAAGCTCCGCGACCAAAGTGCCGGGCTCGTCCGTATCCCAACCGTCGCTCAAGATGATGACAGAGGTTTCGGTGGAACGCATTCGCCGCCCGAAGCTCCGATTGAATTCCCCTAATGCACTGGCAATTCTCGTGCCGCCTGACCAGCAAGTCGTGATCGCAGAGAGCGCTCTCAAGGCATTGGGAAGACTCCTGGCTTTCAATACATCACTTACGTGAACAAGCCGCGTACTGAAGACGAAGCAGGTCAGTTGGTCGAAATGCTTCCCAAGAACGTAAGCAAACCTGAAAAGAAACATGCTGTAAGGATTCATGGAATCGCTTACGTCCAGTAGAATAACTAGTCGTACAGCCTGCTTTTTGCGGTTCTTGTAACGGAGTTCCATCATTTCGCCTCCGCGTGCGGCGCCGGCTCTTATTGTTCGCCGCAAATCAATTCTGCCTCGCAAGGGTGTGCACCTGAATCTTCTGGAAAGCCGAAGACTCATTCTGCGTAGCAGTCGCTCCGATAGACGTTCGAGTTCGGCAAGGTGATCCTGGGGCACTCGAGAGAAATCAACCTTCTGGAGCCGATCCATCGCGCTTGCGCCAGCCACAATCTTTCGCTCTTCCTTAGTTGCTCCAGGTTCTCTGGAGGCAGGATTGCCAACCTCCAGATAAATGCCTTGCTTGTTACGCGCGCTAACCGCCGAATTGGGGGTGGCAACCGGTCGCGCCCGCGTTCCCAGCCGGCACCCGAACCAGAACGCATCAAACAATTGATCAAAAAGATCCCAATCCGTTTTCGAAGCAGAAAGAACCGCCCTGAGCGCATGTCTGCAGTCGTCAAGCCCGCCCTGGTCGACGATCCCCACAGCTCGGACAGAGTCGATCGTTGCTTTGATGCCCGAATCCAACCCGTTCTCACGCACGAACCGGCAAAACTCCACAACGCTCCTGATCGATTCTAAATCACGGCCCATTTTGATCGCAACCAATGGCAATGTAATTTCGACGACGGGACACTATCAACCGGCTCTTGAAAGGAGGTTACCGACTCCCTCATTCCTGATTTTCGCGAGGTCATCGGCCGACTTTAAAACGCATCCCAAAATCTCTTCGGCCGTCTCGGGATCAAATACTTTCTTCTTGAGAAGGATCAGCGCCTGCGAGAGGTCCAGGGTTTCCGCGACTCCCGGAGGTTTGGAGAGATTCATCCGTCTTACCAACTGCATGAACCGCACAACTTGGGAGCCGAGTTCGTGATCGAATTCAGGAAGCCTGGTTCGCACAATTTCGGTTTCTTTCTCGAGACTCGGATAATCAATCCAGTGATAGAGACATCTGCGCTTGAGCGCATCACTCAGTTCGCGAGTGCTATTTGAGGTCAGAATCACATGAGGAATTCGCTTCGCTTGAAGGGTCCCGAGCTCCGGGATCGTAACCTGAAACTCCGATAAGATTTCCAGCAGAAACGCTTCAAACGCTTCGTCGGCGCGATCGATCTCGTCAATCAACAGTACCGGCGAAAACGATTCGCAAAGGATCGACTGAAGAAGCGGGCGCTTCAGAAGAAAGTCGTCTCCGAAGATATGGCGCTCCAATTCTTCAACCGGTTTGTCACTTCTCTCCCTGATCCTGATCGCCAAGAGCTGTTTCTGGTAGTTCCATTCGTAGAGCGCCGAATGAGCGTCCAATCCCTCATAACATTGGAGACGAATCAGCTTCGTTTTAAGGTAGGAAGCGAGAGCCTTTGCAACCTCTGTTTTTCCAACTCCTGCGTGTCCCTCGATCAAGAGAGGTTTTGATAGTCGCACGAGGAGATACGCTGCCGTAGCCAGCGCGCGGTCGGCTACGTATCCGACACATCCGAATCCCCGGATGAATTCGCTGATCTCTCCGTTTTCCTCATCTTGTGCGTCGCCGGCAAAAGAAGGCATTATGTCTCGCTTTCCGAAATCACCGAAACTCGTCTTTTGGTCCTCTAAAGATTTGCTTTACTGATCGCGCGATACCTTCCCCGATCGCAGAGGCGACCAGAGGCAGAGCCTTAATCGGTTGAGCTTCTGGATTGCCTTCCTCAGGTTGCGAGGGCGCCGATCCACTTTCGGCCAACCGCTCTTTCTCCAGCTGTCGCTGGAGGTTGGCCGTGAACTGTTCAAACATTTTGTTGGACACTTCGTTGATCATTCGGGCGCCGAGTTGCGCCAACAGGCCCACAACATTCACCTCGGAAACGGTAACGACTTCGCTGTCGCCTTCCGCCAAACTCCGGACCTTGCCGGTCATCTTCATTGAGGCACTCCCCTTACCCCTGACATCCTGACCTTTTCCCACCATCTCGATTTCGTGAGACTGCTCATCCAGACGCTCAATATGCACCTGTCCTTTGTAATCGGTAATGCTCGGACCCACCTGCACCTTGATCAGCCCTTTGTAGGTGCGATCGTCGACCGTTTCAGTGATCTGAGCGCCGGGCACGCACTTTGCCACTTTGAGCGGATCACTGAGAAAACTCCAGACTCTTTCCAGCGGCTCCTGCACCTGAAAAGTCTTCTCGATCTTGATGGCCATAACTACCTCCTTAAAAAATCACCGCAATATTACGGGGCTTGCCAGCAGGGCCGCATCTCCGAGGTTCCGTGCCGGCAAGGTAGGGCCGGATCTCCGAGCCGGCCGGTTTTACAGTGAGGTCGTAAGCTCAACGCGAGCAATTCTGACGGTCCGCTCGGAGATCGGACCCTACCGCCGCCCATCACAGTGCTATTTCTCATTCGCTATAATAACAAGCGTACCCAAAGAAGAAAGGTTCCTTGCACAAGTCACGAACCGTAGATTTTTGTGAGCGCCACCTACTCCGCGACGCCTTTCTCCTTGAGGATCTGCCAAATCTTCCAGGGAGTGATTGGCATATCGATGTGACGAACTCCCAAGTGCGACAGGGCATCAACAACGGCGTTCACGAAGGCGGCTGGAGAACCGACGTTCGGCGATTCGCCTACGCCCTTTGCCCCGAGAGGATGATGAGGCGAAGGCGTGCAGGTCTTGTCAGTTTCCCAGTTCGGTGTCTCAACGGCGGTGGGTACAAGATAATCCATGAAAGTCCCACCCTGGACATTTCCACTTTCGTCATAGGCAATTTCCTGCATGAACGCGATCGCGAGACCTTCAGTCAGCCCGCCGTGAATCTGCCCTTCGACGATCATCGGATTAATAATATTGCCGCAATCATCTACTGCGACAAACCGGCGGACCTTTATCTCACCGGTGCCCTTGTCGATGTCAACAACGCAGATGTAAGTGCCGAACGGAAACGTTAGATTCGGCGGATCGTAGTAATGAACCGCCTCGAGCCCTGCCTCCAAACCTAACGGAACATTCGTGTACGCCGCGAACGCGATCTCCTGAATCGTCTTGGCTTTACCCGGCGCGCCCTTGACAAAAAATTTGCCCGGCTCCCATTCAAGATCTTCTTCGCTTACCTCGAGAAGGTGACCCGCGATTTTCCTGGCTTTCTCCCTGATTTTGCGCGAGGCCATTGCTGTTGCGGCTCCAGCGGTAGGCGTACTCCGGCTGGCGTACGTGCCAAGACCATACGGCGCTGTATCTGTATCGCCCTCTTCTACGGTGATGTCTGTAACCGGTATTCCGAGCTCTTGTGCTACAATCTGGGCGAATGTTGTTTCGTGTCCTTGACCCTGGGCTTTGGTCCCCATGCGCGCGATCGCTTTGCCGGTAGGATGAACTCGGATTTCGCAACTATCGAACATCTTGATCCCCACGATGTCGAAGGTGTGTGCCGGTCCTGCCCCGACAATCTCGGTGAAACTGGAAACGCCGATGCCCATCAATTCGCCGCGTTTGCGTTTTTCCTCCTGCTCTTTGCGGAGCTCGCTGTAGCCAATCTTATCGAGCGCCAAATTCATGGCCGCCCTGTAATCACCGCTGTCATAGGTCCATCCGAGGGGAGATTGATAAGGAAATTTGTCGGACGGAATGAAGTTTTTGAGCCTCAATTCAACGGGGTCCATTTGTAACTCGGCTGCCAGAACATCCATGACCCGCTCGATTAAATAAGCGGCTTCAGTAACTCGAAAGGAACAGCGATAAGCGATGCCACCCGGTGCCTTGTTTGTGTAAACGCCGTCTACTTCACAGAAGGCTGAAGGAAAATCATACGAGCCAGTGCAAACGCTGAATAATCCCGCGGGAAATTTGGACGGCTGCGCTGCGGCATTAAACGCGCCGTGATCAGCCAGCGTCTTGACCCGCAACGCCCGGAGTGTTCCATCGCGTTCGGCGGCCAACTCAGCCGTCATGTGGTAGTCGCGCGCAAAACCGGTTGACTGCAGGTTTTCGGACCGCGTTTCGATCCACTTAACGGGCCGCCCAAGCTGAAGAGAAGCGACTACAGCGCACACGTAGCCGGGATAAATCGGCACCTTGTTGCCGAAACCGCCCCCAATGTCGGGCGCAATGATCCGGATGTTGTTCTCTGGAATTCCTGCTACTAGAGCGAAGAGGGTACGATGAGCGTGCGGAGCTTGCGAAGTCGCCCATACGGTCAGTCTGCCCGTCGCCGAATTAAAGTCGGCCACGCAGCCGCATGTCTCCAGAGGCGCCGGATGGCACCGCTGGAATACCGCATTGACCTTGGCGCGAACCGGAGCGCTTTCCAGTTCTTGATTGGTTGCTTGTCTATCTCCTACCTCCCAATGAAAAATGTGATTCGTCTTTTCCTCCCGGTCATCCCGCAGAATCGGAGCGTCGCCGTCAAGGGCACGGTGCGGGTCAACAAGAACAGGTAGATCCTCGTACTCAACTTCAATTAGTTCCGCCGCATCGGCTGCTGTGTAGCGGTCTTCGGCAACCACAAACGCCACTTCCTGCGACTGGAATAAGACTTTACCGGTAGCCAACACCATTTGCTTGTCGTGAAACAAGGTCGGCATCCATGCCAGGCCCGCCTTTTCGAGATCCTGACCCGTGATAACTGCCAGAACACCGGGATGTTTCTTCGCTGCTTCCGTATGAATGCCGGTGATCCGAGCATGGGCGTAGGGACTTCGGATCATCTGCCCGTAAACCATCCCGGGAAGGTGCACATCGTCGACGTATGTGCCCCTGCCCTGCACGAAGCGCAAATCTTCTTTACGCTTTACCGAGTGTCCCATGCCGCCGATTTCAGGAGAGGTCTTTTGCAGCATAAACGTCTTCCGATCAGGTCATTTTGTTAGCCGCGTACTGGACCGCTTTGACGATATTCTGGTACCCCGTGCAGCGACAGAGATTGCCCGAAATTCCCCAGCGAATTTCCTGCTCAGTGGGGTGAGGATTTCTTTCGAGAAGAGCTTTAGCGGCCAAAATCATTCCGGGCGTGCAGAACCCGCACTGGAGACCATGCTCCTCCCTGAAGCCTTCCTGGAGCGGATGAAGCTTTCCGTTGTCAGCCACACCTTCGATCGTCCGAATCTCCTGATCATCTGCCTGCACGGCAAAAACCGTGCACGATTTTACCGGTTTCCCATCAAGAAGAACGGTACACGCGCCGCAATTCGTCGTATCGCAACCGACATGCGTTCCGGTAAGTCCTAAAATGTCTCTTATAAAGTGAACAAGCAAAAGCCGCGGTTCTACTTCGGCCTCGCGACTTGTCCCGTTCACCTTCACTCGCACAACCGTTTTCCTGGCCATAGTTAGTCGTTCTGTTAGTCGCCCGGAAACGCTACCGGGAAGCTCTTTCGCGGGCACGAACCAGCGCGCGAATAGTCAACTCACGCACCATCGAAGTTTTGTAGGAAGCAGGACCCCGCAAATCCGAACTGGGTTGAGCATCATCCGCGGCGATTCGAGCTGCTTGTTTGATGCTCATCTCATCAAGACTTTTCCCGTTCAGAAAGTCGCTTGCCCTTTGCACATCAAGCGGCGTTGGCCCGACGTTTGTCAAACCGATGCCGGCGTAAATGCAAATTCCTGATGCCTCAAGCGTGACCTGTGCGGCAACTCCAACCGTGGCGAAATCGCCGACCTTTCGTTCCAGTTTAAAGTAAGCTCCACCACTGCGCGCGGGTAGAGTCGGGATACGGATTTCGGTCAAAATTTCATTGTGCTCGAGTGCGGTCGTGAACAAAGAAACAAAGAAATCTTTGATCGGAATAACTCTCTCGCCTCCTGGACCCGAAGCGATAACCTCCGCACGCAGCGCCAGCATTGTCGCGGGATGGTCATTGGCCGGGTCGCCGTGGGCAAGATTTCCGCCCACAGTGGCCATGTTCCGCACTTGTGGATCGGCAATCATCGCGGCCGTGTCGAGAATGATCGGGTATTTCGATTTAATAAGTTCGGAATATTCCAGATCCGATTCCCGTGTGAGGCCGCCTATTTTCAGATAGCCATCCTCTTCCCTGACGTAGCGAAGCTCCGGGATACGGTTGATGTCGACCAAATATTCTGGCCGAGCGATGCGTACCTTCATCATCGGGATAAGACTCTGTCCGCCGCTCAAAATCTTGGCGCCACTGCCATGCTGTTCCAGGAGCGTGATGGCTTCGCGGACGCTCTGGGGGCGGAAATATTCGAAAGATTGCGGGATCATTGCATCGCCTCGTTTAAAAGAGGGCCACTTCTTTGCGCCGGCAAATAATCATAAGCACCGCGCGGATCCTTGGCCGGGCTGCGTCACAAATTCGCAGACGCTGGGGAGAAAGCAAAGGTACCGCGACAACTATCGTTTAAAACACGCTATGTATAATTTGAATCGTAATTGGGGACAAGAGATTTGTGCAATCTGTTACAGTCCTCCAGCCCGGCATCATGCATTTTTTTACTAACCGATAAAATCCGCAAGGGCTGCGGTCCCTGAGTGTGTCTGGCAACCTGTGACTGACGCGCGCGAAAAACTTGGAGGGGAGGCGCTTGCGTCTCCCGGAGTTTCGCCAATGCCCAACAAAGGACGATGCTCGCCTCGAGCGGATCGACCTTTGGTTGAACTTTGTTGCGGTCTGTCGGAGTGTTGAAGGAACCACTGCTCAGCAGGAGATTTTTTATATCCCAAAATAATACAGCGAATTATTATGAACCCCAAAACCACTGCCCTCGTCCTGATCGAATACCAGAACGACTTCACCACTCCAGGCGGTAAACTGCATGAGGCGGTCAAACCCGTCATGGAGTCGACCCATATGCTGGAAAACACAGTCGAGATGGTCAATGAAGCTCGTAAAGCCGGGGCCGCTATTGTCCACGTCCCCATTACTTTTGCCCCCGATTTTCGCGAAATCAGCCCGACGCCTTACGGGATCCTGAAAGGCTGCAGAGATGGGCAAGTCTTTCAGAAAGGAAGCTGGGGCGCAGAGATCGTTGACGCTCTTAAGCCGCAGCCCGAAGATTTCGTCGTCGAGGGTAAGCGGGGTCTTGACGGGTTTGCTTCGACCAACCTTGATTTTATCCTCAGGAGCCGGAAGATCGATACCATCGCGCTCGGCGGCTTCCTGACCAATTGCTGCGTTGAATCAACGATGCGCACCGGATATGAACTTGGGTACAACGTCATCACCATCAAGGATTGTGCCGCTACAGTCAGTGAAGCAGCTCACCAGGGAGCCATTGAACACGATTTTCCGATGTTCTCCCATCCGATGAGTCACGACGAATTTGTAGCCGAGCTGAGCAAAACGGGCGCCGCAAAAGAGGAGGCCCATGCGGTTGCCAAATAGCCAATACTTTCGCGGCTAGTATTCTTTCCCCGCACGAGTGCAGCGTAGTTTGGTAAGGTCGGATTTCTGAGCTGGTCTCGTGGGACCGGGCGCCTCGGAGATGCGCCCCTACCGATCTATGTGGAAGAACAGCCCTTTCGAGTCGTAACCCCGAAATGCTTTCGGGGATTAACTGTCACCAAGCATAACAGCCTCTAGCTCATTCCCAGTTGATTAGCGGTTGAATTTATCGGATCAGACTCCTGCCAGAAAGAAGGAACGAAGACGAAATTTGGCGGCTCAATCCCACTCTCTCGCGCGCTTGCGGTCCCGGCAACGATGATCAGTGCAGGCTTGGAGGGCAGCGATCCCTCGCAGCCGTTGCCGGCCATAAACCAGCACCGTCTCACGGCGCCGACGGAGCGGACGCCCTTCAGCTCTAGGAACCGGCCAGCAATGACCATCCGCTCGAGCGTTAGAAAACACAGAAATATTGTTGAAAACTAGGCAGGTTGCTAAATTCATGACCAGCAACGCGTTTCGACGGGCCTCTGATCTGGAAAATATGGGCCTGATGAGTACTCTCGTGGGAGACGAGTGCACATAGTGTCACTTGCGCTATCAATTCGGAACGGCATTTGCTTGGGGAGATTCTATTGAGTTCATGAACAGCGAACGCGGATTAAGTTCACCGGGTGCGAATCGCGGAGCCTGTGGTGTTGGCGCACTCATCGATTTAAATGGAACGCGGACCCATCAACTGGTCGAAGACGGATTGCGCATCCTGTGCAATCTCGATCATCGCGGTGCGCGTGGAGCCGAGGAGAAGACCGGTGATGGCGCGGGAATGCTGTTGCAAAAGCCGCATGACTTTTTTCATTCGGAGATTCCTACGCTGGGCGACTTTGATTCGTATGGCGTCGGCCAACTTTTCGTCCCGAAGGATCAGTGGAAGCAAATCGCATTGAAGAAGCTGATCACAACGGTCTGCCGCGAAGCGGCTTGCAGACTGATCTCCTGGCGTGAAGTGCCAACCGACAACTCCGATCTTGGAAGAACCGCTCTTCTGTCCGAGCCGGCAGTCCGGCAGATGTTCGTAGAGCCTCTCGACCCGCTGACACCGGAGCACCTTGATACGCAATTATATGTGTTGCGGCGCCTGATCGAGAAAGCCGTCAAACAATCCGGGATTTGCGGAAAGGAACTGTTTTACGTCTGTTCTCTCGATCGCCGGAGGATCGTTTATAAGGGATTGCTGACTTGCCGGCAGTTGCAGCTCTACTATCCCGATCTCTCAAATGACCGGGTCAAGAGCAGCATTGTTCTGGTGCACTCTCGCTTTGGAACAAACACTTTGGGTGCCTGGCAACTAGCGCATCCCTATCGCACAGTGGTGCACAACGGCGAGATCAACACGTTACGCGGAAATTTGAACCGCATGAGGACGCGCGAGGCTGCCCTTGAAAGTGAAAAATTTGGCGATGACATCGAAAGCATAAAGCCGATTACGTCGGAAGGCCTGAGCGACACTGCGGTATTCGATAACGTGCTCGAACTGCTGCTGGAATCAGGCCGGGGTCTGCCCCACGCGCTTCGAATGTTAATTCCGGAAGCCTGGAACAAGGACAAGTTGATGGATGCCAGGCGGCGCTCATTTTACGATTACTTTTCAACGATTATCGAACCCTGGGATGGACCGGCGCTGATCGCCGCGACTGATGGGTACAGAGTTGCAGCCATCCTCGATCGAAATGGGTTACGCCCCTGTCGCTACTGTCTGACACGGTCGAATATCGTGATCATGGCGAGCGAAACGGGCGTCCTCGATACGCCTGCCAGCGAAATCGTTTTTCAAAGCCGGCTCAGACCTGGCGAGCTGTTTCTTGCGGACACTCTCGAGAGGCGAATTGTGCCCGAGCAGGAAATTTTTGAGGAACTTACGGCACATGATTATTCAGCATGGCTGGGCCAGAATCGCACCCGGTTGAAGGATATCGTCAAGCCGGGCGTGGAATTTGAGGAGATAGGCGATGTCACCGCCTGCCAGCGAGCGTCCGGCTACACTTTGGAATCGCTCCGCTGTCTGGTTCAGCCAATGGCCGAAGAGGGCAAAGACACGCTCGGTTCGATGGGAAATGACACGCCGTTGGCAATTCTCTCTACGCGGCACAAGCCGCTGTTCCAGTATTTTCTCCAGCTCTTCGCTCAGGTTTCAAACCCGCCGCTGGACTACTTGCGGGAAGACCTGGTGACTTCGCTCGAAAGTCACATCGGCCGCCAACGCAATCTTCTGGAGGAGACGCCGGAACATTGCCGGCAGCTTTTCCTTGAGTCGCCGATCCTTACCTACCGCGAGTTCGCGGCCATCAAGCATTTGAGTCGATTTCGACCTTTCGTCATTGACGGGACCTTTGCAAAAGGGACCTCGCTTGGCGAGGCAATCGACGAGCTTCGTAATCAAGCGGCCGAAGCAATCAAACATGCCCACGAGATCCTGATCATTTCCGATCGAAATATCGGGCCGGATCGTCTCGCAGTGCCGAACCTGTTAGCCGTCGGCGCGTTGCATCATCATCTGATCCGAAAAGGTCTTCGCACGCGCGCTGCCATCGTTCTCGAGGCGGCTCAGCCTTGTACCGTACATCACTTTTGCACGCTGATCGGATACGGCGCCGACGCCATTTACCCGTGGCTGGGATATCAAAGCATCGTGCAAATGGGCCGCGAAAATTGGCTGACCTCTGACGTTACCGAAGCGGTGAGCAAGTTCAAAAAGGCGATTGAAGGCGGCATCCTGAAGGTGATGTCGAAAATGGGAATCTCGACGCTCGAAAGCTACAAAGGTGCTCAGGGTTTCCAGGCCGTCGGGCTCAATCCAGATTTCGTCCAGGAATATTTCGCCGGGACAACTGCCCATCTGAGAGGTGTTGGACTGGAGGAGGTCGAAAGCGAACTGCTTGAGCAGCATGAGTTGGCCTTCGGCAACAAAATTGCTGGGAACCTCCCGTTGGACGCCGGCGGCGAGCTTTACTGGCGCCGCGACGGTGAACTGCATCAATGGAATCCCTCTACCGTTGCGAAACTCCAATACGCCGTGCGCACTGGTAACTACGAAGCCTATCGCGAGTTTGCGAGCTACTTGAACGACCAGGATCAACGACTTCAGACGATCCGAGGCTTGCTCGATTTCGATATCGATGAACACGAGTCGATTCCCATCAGTGATGTGGAGCCGGTCGAGGAGATTTGGAAGCGATTTTCGACCGGCTCGATGTCGCTCGGCTCGCTTAGTACAGAAACCCATGAGACGCTCGCAATTGCGATGAACCGAATTGGCGGCAAAGCCGGCACTGGAGAAGGCGGCGAACCGGTCGAGCGGTTCGGCACTGAACGCGAGAACTCGATGAAGCAGGTCGCCAGCGGAAGATTCGGCGTAACGATCAATTATCTTGCTCAGGCGAAGCAGATCGAAATTAAGATGGCCCAAGGCGCAAAGCCAGGCGAAGGCGGGGAGTTGCCTGGGTCAAAGGTGAATGAAGAAATCGCTTCAGTCCGCTTTACGACTCCTGGGGTAGGGTTGATTTCTCCACCGCCGCATCACGACATCTATTCGATCGAGGATCTGGCACAGCTGATCCATGACTTGAAATGCGCAAATCCGGCCGCGGAAATTCACGTAAAACTCGTTTCCGAGGCGGGCGTTGGAACGATCGCTGCAGGAGTGGCCAAGGCGCGTGCTGATGCCGTCCTGATTGCCGGTGATGCCGGCGGCACCGGTGCCTCCCTTAAGACTTCCATCAAATCCGCCGGTGCACCGTTTGAGCTCGGCTTGGCCGAGACCCAGCAAGTGTTATTGGCGAATAATCTGCGATCACGCATCCGCGTCCGCGCGGACGGCGGCCTGAAGACCGGACGCGACGTTGTCATAGCGGCGTTGCTCGGAGCTGAGGAATACGGGTTTGGCACCGCAGCCTTGGTAGCCTTGGGCTGCATCATGCTGCGCAAATGCCATTGCAATACTTGCTCAGTTGGCATCGCGACTCAGGATCCCAAGCTACGAGCAAAGTTTGCCGGTAAGCCGGGCCACGTGGTCAACTATATGCGATTCGTTGCCCACGAAGTACGCGAACTGATGGCAGTGCTGGGGTTTCGTACCATGGATGAAATGATCGGGCGGGTCGACAAACTGCGTCAGCGTGAAATCTTGCATCCAAAAAACGGATTGATAGATATTTCGCAACTGCTTTACCAGCAGCCGTCCCACGACGTTCCCAGAAAAATACGCGAGCAAAATCACAATCTCGAGGATAAGCTCGATCATCGACTCATTGAGCTGGCAGCGCCGGCGATAGAGCGCGGGGAACGGGTTTTCATTGACGTTCCGATCAAGAATTCCGATCGGACCGCTGGAACGATGCTGAGTTCGGTGGTTGCAAAAAAGTATGGTCCAAGCGGGCTTCCGCCGAACACCATCCAGATCCACTTCACCGGATCAGCCGGGCAAAGCTTCGGTGCATTCCTGGCTCGAGGTATCAGCCTCCATCTAGAGGGCGCCGCAAACGACTATGTTGGCAAAGGGCTTTCCGGAGGCAGGATCACTGTCGATACGCCTAAGGGCGCGGCATTTATCGCGTCGCAAAACATCATCGTCGGAAATGTCGTATTGTATGGTGCAACGAGTGGCGAGGCTTATTTCAACGGGATGGGCGGCGAACGGTTTGCTGTGCGCAATTCCGGCGCGATCGCGGTGGTCGAAGGAGTTGGCGATCATGGATGCGAGTATATGACGGGTGGCGTTGTGGTGATCCTTGGAAAGACCGGGAAAAATTTCGGGGCCGGCATGAGCGGCGGTGAAGTCTTTGTCCTGGATGAGGACAAAA
>Ga0306922_10001911_pt1 | contig 19125 bp, 13 predicted proteins | sample sta12Cox44000082_FD_203758 | JGI IMG/M metagenome (GOLD analysis project Ga0306922, IMG submission 203758) | Lab enrichment of tropical soil microbial communities from Luquillo Experimental Forest, Puerto Rico - statoxic.12C.oxic.44.000.082 (v2)... | ecosystem: Environmental > Terrestrial >... | reverse complement strand
GTTACAACGGACAGGGGATAGGCGAGCTGCTGCGCCTCCGTTTCGGCCAGCTGCTTCACGCCGGGCGCCGTCGGCAGGCTCAGGTCCGCGACAGAGAATGGGACGTCGAACTGCAGTTCGGAGCGGCCGTTCGAGAACGCGAACACGGCGAAACCGCTCGAGATGTAGCGTCGCACCACGCCGGCGTCTGCGGGAATCACCTCGATCCGACGTCCGCGGCCGCAGTCCTCGGCGAGCAGCTTGTACAGCACCATGTGGTCGATCGTATAGCTCTCGGCGACGATCGCGCTGCGCTCGGGGAGAGCTTTGAAGAGCGCGTCGAAGTATTGCGCCTCGAACGTGTGATCACGGTGATTGTTCGCCTTGAAGTTCGCGCGAAGCTGCGCCCACGGCAGAATGAGCACGGCGATGCTCGCTGTCCCCGTCAAAAGCCGTCCAACGGCCGCCGAGCGCGGCATTCCTGGACGGGCTTCGCCTGCGCGGGTCAACATTTCCCCCCGCCGGATCAACGCCTGCGCTGCGCGACACAGCGCTTCGAGCCCGGCACCGGCGAGGAGGCCGAAGGCCACCATCGGAATGATGAGGAACACCTGAACATCGTAGACGTCGTAGTTGAGCGCGAAGACCATGACGGCCGCGGCGGACCCCAGCAGCAGGACCAGGTCCCTGCGGCGTAGGTACGCCAACCAGATGGCGCCGACGGTCGCCCCCGCGACGCCGCCCCACCGCAGCTCGGAGAGGAGCCACGCCGCGACGAGCGGCGCGCGCTCGGTGACCAGCTCGCGAAATGAAAAACGGAACAGCGCCGGGCTGAATTGACGCGCCGATACGATCCCGACAAGATCGGACAGTGTGTTCGCGCGCGCCTCCAGGAACGGCGCCTGCTGGTGTGTTCGCACCCAGACAAACAGATAGCAGCTTAAACCCGCGACGCACGCCACGAGTGCAGCCCGCAGCGTGCGCGTCGTGATGACGTGCCTGTCGACCATCAGGGCGAACGCCAGCAGGGCGGGTGCCGTCATGGCCAGCGTCAGATGATGCGCGAGGCCGGCGGCAAAGAACGCGAGCGCCCAGGCGAGGTCTCCGAAGCGACGCGACCGCGACCAGCGCAGCAGGAACAGCAGGACGCCGCTGAAGAGCAAGACGTTCAGCGCGTACACTTCAGCCAGGAGCGACTGCGACCAGAACAGGTGACCGAAAGCAATGGCGAGCGCGCCCGCGAACGCCACGAGGCGGCGGCAGCTGAGCTCGCGCAGAACCAGCGACAAAATACCGATCGCGGCTCCCGAGCACACCGCGGAGAGCAGGTTCACTCGAAACGCGACCGTCGAGCCCAGCGGCAGGCGCGAGAAGATCCAGGAAAGCCAGACATACAACGGGTACCCCGGACTGTGGGGTGTGCCAAGCACCGCGCCGACTAATTGCAGCTTCGGCGTGTCGCCGATGCCCACGAGTCCCGGGTACATCGTCGCTGCATAAATGCCGAAGGCGATGAGCGCGGAGGAGGTGGCCCAGAGAGCGTCGCGGCGGTCGAGCTCAGCTGTAGAGCCGGCGATCACAGACACCTATTATTGCTTGTAGACCTTGCCGCCTTTCATGACGAACGCGACGCGGGTCACTGCCGTCACGTCGCTCAGCGGGTCGCCATCGAGAGCGATGATGTCGGCCTCGTACCCGGGTGCCAGCGTGCCAACTGTCTTATCGAGCGCGAGCGACCGCGCCGACAGCGATGTTGCCGAGACGATGGCGTCCATCGGCTTCTGGTGGCCCTGCCGGACGCGCTCGACGAGCTCATTGGCATTGTGCCCATGGGCGCCAGCCACCGCATCGGTGCCGAGCACCAGCTTGAGGTTCGGCGTCGCCACGGCGAGCTTGATCATCGCGTCGTTGATCTTCACCCCCTTCTCCATGTATGCGAAACCCTCCTCGTTGTAGTTGCCGACGCCGAGGAACTTCGCCTTGTTGGCCAAGTAATTCTGCAGCACGACTCCGACGTTCGGGTCGAAGTAGACGCCTTTCTGCGCCATGAGCGTCAGCACCTCCTGCGTGGCGAACACTCCGTGCTCGATCTGCTTGCAGCCGGCGTTCACCGACGCCTTGATCGACTCGGGGCTGTGCGCGTGCACCATCGTTCGCATCCCGAGCGCGTTAGCCTCCCCGCACGCCGCCTGCAGCTGATCGTCGGTCATCGTCTGCTTGCCGCCGTCTCGAATGCTCGCGGAGGCGAAGATCTTGACGACATCCGCGCCGTCTTTTTTCAACTGCTGAACTTTCTCTCCAATCTCCGCCGGCGTCCCGCTGCGCTCGTTGAGTTGCCGAATCGATGTCAGGATCCGTGGTCCCGGAAGCACGCCGCGCGCGATCGCCTCTCGCAGCTCCACATCGTTCGCCTGGCCCGGGCTCTGAATCGTGGTGAAGCCTGCCATCAGCGTGATGTACGCGTTCTCTGCGCTGTACAGGATCTCCTGCGCGGGCGGCCCCGGGCGGCCGGCGTAGCGGCCGTCCTTGTCGAAGTGCCAGCCGACGTGAGCGTGGACGTCGATCATGCCGGGCATGACGGTCAGGCGTCCCAGGTTGTAGGTCGCATTCCCCGTATTCCCCGTCTCGATCGCCGTGATTTTGGATCCTTGAACGACGATCGTCGCGTTCCGCACGGTCTGGCCGGTACCATCGAGCACGACGTCCGCGTGAATTCGGGTGGTCGCCGATTGTGAAAAGAGCGTGACGCTCAGCGCGGAGACGCCCGCGACCGTCACCAGAGCGGATACCGGTGTTCGCATGGCGCGAATTATAATCCTCACACGAGAACGATGCTCAAATCAGCGGTCGCCCTTTTGATCGTTCTGGGCGCGGTGGTCTCCGCTTTGTCCGTCCGGCGCGCCGCCCTCTCCGCAGGGCCTGCAGGAGTCGCGCGCCGCGACGAAAGGGCGCCCGGAATAGATAGACCCGAGCAGGATTGGCCCTTCTACGGTGGCGATCAGGGCGGGACGAAGTACTCCACGCTGGCCGACATCAACGTGTCGAACGTGTCGACGCTCGATGTGGCGTGGGAGTGGTCGACGCGCGAGAAGGCGTTGGAGCAGTACGGCACGCGCCCGGGCGCGTTTCAGGCCACGCCGTTGATGATCGACAACGTCTTGTATTTGAGCACGCCGTACAACCGCGTGCTGGCGCTCAACGCCGAAACCGGCGCAGAGCTCTGGTCGTACGACCCGAAACCGTACGAGGACGGCCAGCCGCCAAATGGAACAGGATTCGTTCACCGTGGCGTGGCCGCGTGGCGCGACAGCAGCAATGGGAACCAGGCGCTTCGCATCTTCATCAACAGCCGCTATCGCCTCATTTGTCTCGACGCCTCGTCCGGCCGGCCGGTCACCTCGTTCGGCGCCAACGGTGTCGTCGATCTCAGTCAAGGCTTGATCTGGGAGGTCAACAAGAAGCATTACACGAATACGTCGCCCCCCCTGGTGTACAGGGATCTGGTGATCGTTGGAAACGGTGTGGGCGATCGTCTGGCGTATCGCAACGATCCTCCCGGGGACGTCCGGGCGTTCAGCGCGCGCACCGGGAAAATCGTCTGGTCGTTCCACACGATCCCGCAGGCAGGTGAGTTCGGCAACGACACGTGGCGAAACGAGTCCTGGAGCTTCACCGGACACACCAATGTCTGGGCGCCGATGACGCTCGACGAGCCGCGCGGGCTCCTCTACCTGCCGGTCACGACGCCGAGCAACGATTTCTATGGAGGGCGGCGTCTCGGCGCCAACCTGTTCGCCGACTCGCTGGTGTGTCTCGATGCGAACACCGGCCGGCGCCAATGGCACTACCAGCTCGTTCACCATGGTCTGTGGGACTATGACAATCCGTCGCCGCCGAATCTCGTGACGATCCGCCCTTCGAGCGGCGTCCCATTGGCCGCGGGAGGGGCGCCTCCGAACACGATCGATGCGGTCGTCCAACTGACCAAGCAAGGTTTTGCCTTCGTCTTCGATCGCGTGACCGGGAAGCCCGTGTGGCCCATCGAAGAGCGGGCGGTGCCCAAGAGCGACGTGAAAGGCGAGGAGTCGTGGCCGACCCAGCCGTTTCCCACAAGGCCGCCCGCCTTCACCGAGCAGGGCGTCAGCCTGGACGATGCGTTCGATCTCACGCCGGAGCTGAAGACGGCGGCGCGCCGGGAGCTGCAGAAATACCGGTTGGGTCCGTTGTTCACGCCGCCATCGGCTCGGGGCACGGTGCAGCGCCCCGGCATTATTGGCGGCGCGAACTGGGGCGGCGGGGCGTTCGATCCCACATCGGGTCTGCTCTTCGTCAAAACGACGAATTCAGCGAATGTCGCGCGCGTCGGCGAGCCCGACCGGTCAGCCTCGAACCCGCGCGCTGCGGAAGTCGATGCCGATCTGGTCCGCGTCGGCGAGCCGGCGGCGGAGTTCATGGACGGCATTCCACTGCTCAAACCGCCGTACGGGCACCTGGTGGCGATCGATCTCAATCGCGGCGCCATCGCGTGGCGCGTGCCGTTCGGGGACACCCCGTCATTGCGGCGTCATCCCGCGTTGAAGGCCGCGAAGTTGCCGGAAGTGCTCGGGGTTGCAGGCGCACCTGGCGTGCTGGCGACCGCAGGCGGCCTGATCTTCGTCGGTGGCGGTGATGTCGCGTTTCACGCCGTCGTTGCGTCGAATGGACACGACGTGTGGCAGCACGCGCTCACTCGGCGCGCGAACGCGACGCCGATGACATTCCGGTCGCGGAGCGGCCGTCAGTTCGTCGTCATCGCCACCGGCGGCGGCGAAGATGCCTCGCTCACGGCGTTTGCGTTGAGGAAGGACCACGAGTGATCACTTCATTGATCCTTGCGCTTACTTTGCTGTCCGACGGAGCGCCGTCATCGCTATCAGGCGTCGTGCACGACTCGTCCGGAGCCGTCGTGCCTGGAGCTGTGGTCATCGTCCGCGTGGCGGGAGGCTCGGACCGCCAAACCGTGACAGGACCCGACGGCCGGTTCTCCGTTGATGGGATCGCGCCCGAGAGCGCGGACGTGACCGTGCTCGTGCGCGCGGGAGGATTTGCCGAAGCTAGAAAGCGTCTGGCGGCAACGGACCGGACCGGCGAGATCGATCTCGTTGTGGAACCCGCTACCGTGCTCGAGACCGTCACCGTCACGCCGACGCGGAGCGAGCAGCGGCTCGCCGACACGCCGGCAAGCGTCAGCATGCTCACGAGCGACGACATCAAGAGCTCTCCCGCCGTTGTGGCCGATGACGTGCTTCGCAAGGTGCCAACCTTCAGCCTGTTTCGCCGCAGCAACAGCTTGTCGACGCACCCGACATCGCAGGGCGTCTCGCTCCGGGGAGTCGGTCCGAGCGGCGTCAGCCGCACGCTGGTGCTGCTCGACGACGTGCCCTTCAACGATCCGTTCGGCGGCTGGGTCTACTGGACGCGCGTGCCGCTTGAGGGCTCCGAGCGTATCGAGGTCGTCGACGGCCCCACGGCCAGCCTCTACGGCAACTACGCGATGGGCGGCGTCATCAACATCGTCACAAACCGTCCCGAGCGACGGACCGTCGACGTCAAGCCGCAGTACGGCAACCTCAACAGCCCGAAGGTCGACTTCGCGGCGAGCGACACGTGGAACCGGTTCGGTGCGATCGTCGAGGGGAGCGTCTTCAACACGGACGGGTTCCCGATCGTGGCGGCGTCCGAGCGCGGCCCGATCGACATCAACGCGACCGTGAAGTACGCGAACTTCTCCACCAAGCTCGAATTCACGCCGAGCGACCGCGCTCAGTATTTCGTCCGCGGCGGCTACTTCACCGAAGATCGGGTGAACGGCAAGGTCGGCGAAGTCAACGACACGCGATGGACGTCGGCAAGCGGCGGGGCCCGGTTCCAATTGCCGGACGACAGCCACCTGCAGGCCCGCGTGTTCCTGGATTACCAACGCTTCCACAGCACGTTCATGGCGGTCAGCAACGCGACGACGCTCCGCAACTTCGTCCGGTTGTCGGTGGACCAGCACGTCCCGACCGACGGAGTCGGGACGATGGCGCAGTGGTCGAAGGCCATCGGAACTGCGAACGTCGTCAGCGCAGGTGTGGATTGGCGCTGGGTGCAAGGCGACAGCCACGAGGACAACTACAACGCCGCAACACCGCTGGCGATCATCCCGCCCGTGACGATTGCGTCCGTGCTGGCGCTGCAACGCATTTCAGGCGGGACGCAGCAGATCGCCGGCGCGTTCGTGCAAGACGTGCTGACGCCCCTGCCACGGGCCACGATCACGCTCAGCGCCCGCGTCGACCACTGGCACAACTACGACGGGCACAACCTCGAGACCGCCGTCATTCCGAAGACGCCGGTCAACAACCAGCCGGACCTGCCCGAACGGTCCGACACGACCGCCAGCCCGCGCCTGGGGCTCCTCTATCATCTGTCCGACCGCGTCAGCGCATGGGGGGCGTGGAGCGCCGGGTTCCGCGCCCCGACGCTGAACGAGCTCTACCGCCAGTTCAGAGTCGGCACAGTGTTGACCCTGGCGAACAACCAGCTCGGGCCCGAGCGCCTGCTCGGCGGCGAAGCAGGGGTCAACGTCGCCGTCGCGAGCAGGGTCACGTGGCGAACGACGTGGTACGACAACCGCGTCAGCAATCCCGTCGCGAACGTGACCCTGTCTTCCACGCCAATCCTGACAACGCAGCAGCGGCAGAACCTCGGGAGCACTGAGATCTGGGGCGTACAGACTGATGTCGACTATCGGCCCACGCGCGATCTGCGGTTCTCTGCGGCGTACCTTTACAACCATGCGACCGTCACCGACGGCGGCGTGGCGAACGCCGCCCTCGTCGGGAAATATCTGCCGCAGGTCCCGCAGAATCGCGGGTCGCTGCAGATCGCCTACGCCAACCCGAAATACCTGAACGCCGCGGTCTGGATTCAGGTCTACGGTCTCCAGTTCGACGACGACCAGAACGTGAGGGCGGTGCTCCCGCAGGCGCTCGCCGAAGCCGGGTACCCGACCACGCTCGGCCCGGGGTTGCCCGGTTATTCGACCCTGGACGCCACGGCGTCACGGACTCTGCTGCGCAATGTCCGCACCACCATTGACCTGTTCGTCGGGGTCCAGAATCTGTTCAACAAAGAGTATTTCGTCGGGACACTGCCCGACACGATCGGCACTCCCCGGCTCGTGAACGGAGGCGTGCGCGTGCGCTTTTCGGGCAAGTAACCCTCTGCTCGCGCTTGAGACCCGACGCTGTGGATGGGAGCTAGCGCCGGCCCAATGCCGTGATCTCGCGCGGCACGGATTTCTGCTGCGACCGCCAGAAGTCCATCGTCGAGACGCGGTGAACGCAGCCGACGGTGCAGTAGGGGGCGCACGATTTGGGCGTGGCGAACTCGCGCCGGATGTCGTCGACGGTGTAGCGCTCGAGAGGCGTGCCGGGGTAACCGCGCTGTTGCGAGCAGTAATGCACGAGTCCGTCCTCGCAGATGTACAGGTAGCGGGCGCCGGCGCGGCACCGCCACTCGTTCGGCTTGCCGTCCGCGAGATTGTCCTGGAAGCCGCGGATGCCTGAGTAAAGGTTCTTGAACACCTGCCAAGGGCCGTTGATCGCCGTCGAGACCTCGTCGTAGACCTTGCGTTCGGCAGGGCGGAGCGGCTTCAGGCGGCCAGAGCCGTCATGGATGATGCCAATGGACGTCGAGAAGCCGAGCGCCCGGGCGCGGCTGTTGATCGTCCGCGCATCCTCGGGATTGTTGATGCCGCCGCCCAGGACCGAGTTGATGTTCACGTCGAAGGCGGCATGCTCCCTCAAATGCTGGAGCTTCTTGTCCAGGACCCGAAGGCTCTTCTTGGAGACTTCATCCGGTTCGACGTTATCGATGCTGATTTGAAGAAAATCCAGGCCGGCGTTGTTCAGCGCCTCAATCCGTTTCGGGACCAGGAAATACCCGTTCGTAATCAGTCCGGCCATCATCCCCCGGCCGCGGATGTGCGTGATGAGGTCGTCCAGATCAGGGTGCAGCATCGGCTCGCCGCCACTGAACGCGACCACCGACGTGCCGAGCTCCGCCAGCTTGTCGATGCGGCGCTTCATCCGATCGGCCGGTACCGGAGCAGAGACCTTGTCGTACTCGTTGCAGTACCCGCAATCGATGTTGCACCGGCGGATGGGAATGATCTGCACGAGCAGGGGGTGCGCCGTATCAGTCAACCCGCGCACGAATTCCTTCAGGGATCTCGCCTTGCGGGTGGCCGAGGTGAGTGCTTTCAAGGGTGTGAAAGTAAAGACGCCAAGAAGTATAGCTTACGCGGCAGAGGTGGCCGGCCGCCGTTTGCGGATCTGTTCGCCGACCCTCATCGATCCGGTGAAAATCGGTGCAAGCGGAATGACGCCGAAGAGATGATGTCTGGCGACCGCCGCGAGGCCGGCCGACGCCATGCACCCGCAGTTGCCGCAATCAGGCGCCCCGCCGAACTGGCACGGGGTGATTCTCGTCGTCAAGTCGGCGGAAATCGTCGTCGTCGTCCGCGCGAACACGCACTCATCAGGTGAGCTCGGAGGGGTCGCGTACGCTTCGATGAGGCCCTTCGGCAGCGCGAGCTTCGGGTAGCGCAGGCGCAGCGCCAGCAGGTCCGCAACGACCCTCGTGCGGTCCACTGGTCGCAAGCGCTCGTCGGAGACTTCACCGACCTGCGGTGTGTACAGGCTGACCCAGATCTTCTTGACGTCTTGCTTCGTGGACCAGTACTGAAGAAATTCCTCGATATAGCCGGGCCGGTTGACCTGCTGCCGGGTGACCGTGCAATGGACGGTAATGGAGTGACCGATGATGTGCTTCAAGATGCGGTCGTAGGTTGCAGGCGTCCGGCGCGCATCGTGTTCGGGCTGCAATCCGTCGATTGACACGACGATGGACAGTCGAGAGATGTCCCGCCATTGAAGGGGAATCTCACGCACGGCGCTCGTCACGAGCTGAACATGAATCCGCCGCCTGGCCAGTTCGGGGAGAATGGCGTTCAGTTCTCTGTAGCGCACGAGCGGCTCGCCGCCGACAATCGAGACGTGCAGCGGGCGGTGCTTGTCGACGAGCGCGACCACGCCGTCGACGAGTGCCTGCCCCTGGAAGTCGCGCACGTTGCGAAGCGTGATTTCGCCGCCGAGGTGGTCGTCGCCGTAGGCGTAGCAACCGGGACACCGAAGCGGACATTCTCGGGTAATCTCAATCGAGAGGGCTGGCGTGTAACCGGCGAGGATTCGCCCCCAAGCAGCAAGAATGCCTTGCATCGCCTCACTATAGCGTAGAATCCGGCAGCAGCTTATGCGACGACGCACACTCCTCCAGTGGATCGCTGCCGCGCCGGCGGCCGTTCGGCTCGACCGAGTGCGCCTGTGGGCGCAGCCGCCGGAATTGACACCGGAGGCGGTCACGCTCCTGCATGAGGTGGCTCCAACGGTATTGCCCGCCTCGATCGGCCAGGACCGCGTGCATTCGGCGGTCGAAGGGTTCGTCGCCTGGACTCGCGGGTACCAGGAGGGCGTGGCGCTGGCGCACGGGTACGGACACCCGCGCTTGCAGAAAAGCGGACCATCGCCCGTGCCCCGCTACATCGCGCAGCTTGCTGCGCTCGATGCCGACGCACGCGCAAAGGGTGGAAGTTTCGCGACGCTCGATCTCGAAACGCGCCGCGCGCTCGTCGACGCCGCCTTCGTGAAGGCCGGCGTTCGCGGCCTGCCGGCGCGCCCGGCAGGCCAGCATGTGGTCGTCGATCTGATGGCGTTCTATTTTCGCAGCAGCCAGGCGAACGACGATTGCTACCGCGCGCTCATCCAGCGCGAGGTGTGCCGGCCGATTCAGATCACGACGCGGCCTCCGGCTCCGATCGGCTGAGAGCCTCTATGCCGGTCCACGAAACAGACATTTGCATCATCGGCGGCGGCATTACATCGGCGATGCTGGCGCACAAGCTGGCCGCGCTCCGCCCCCGCGCGCGCGTGACGGTCGTCGAAGCGGGACGATCCATTTTCGACGTGCAGAACAGGGGACGGTATCGCGAGCGGGCGATCGCATACGGCGAGCATCCCTGGCACGACGACTACCTGGAGGACCAACGGGCCGACGGCATCATCTCGATGACGATGGCCGTCGGCGGGCTCGCCCTGCACTGGGGCGGCGCCTGCAACCGCTTCTCGGAAGAGGACCTGAGGCTGAGGTCGATGTACGGCCTTGCGGTGGACTGGCCCCTCGCGTGGCAGGAGCTCGAGCGGTATTACGTCGAAGCGGAACGGCGCCTGAACGTCGGCGGCGAGCCCAGCCCGCACCTGGAAGACCGGCGGTCTGCGCCATACCCGCAGGGACCGATTCCGCTCTCCTACAATCTGCAGCTGTTGAAGACATGGGCGGAGAAGAGCGGACTCAAGTTCTCGTCGTTGCCGATGGCGCGCAATCTCACGCCGTTCGACGGGCGCGGCAGCTGCTGCGTCTACGACACCTGCGGCGAGATATGCCCTTCGGGCGCGCGATATTCTCCCGACTTCACATTCCGCCAACTGCTCGAGAACAAGTCGATCGCCCTCCACGATCGGACGCTCGTGCGACGGCTTGTGCCCGACGACCGGCGCTCCGCACTCGTTGCAGCCCAGGGTTGGCGCCAGGATCGTCCGGACGAGCGCATCGACTACCGGGCCAGAGTATTCGTCGTCGCGTCCGGCTACTGCTGGAGCTCACATCTGCTGCTGCTGTCGTCGACGTCTCGGTTCCCGAACGGACTCGCCAACAGTTCAGGTCTGGTGGGCCGTTACATGAACGGTCACGCGCTCATTCAGGCAACGGCGAACATCGACGAGCAGACATTTCCCGGTCAGAACATGACCCACAGCCTCATCTCGCGCGAATACTTCCGGTGTCGGAGCGACCGGCCGTTCGTGCGTCACGACACACGGGTGTGGGAGAGCTCGGCGGGGCGCGACCCGCGGCTGCGCTCAGCGGACGGGCGCCTGCTGCTTGGCGATGAGCTCATGAACGATTGGCGCTCACGGACGAAAGGCAGCTCGGTACGGCTGCGGGCGTACATGGACGTTCATCCGTCTGCCGACAGCAGGTTGATGCTGGATGCGGCCAAGAAGAATCGGTATGGCGACCCGATGCCCAAGATCGAGCACAGGCTGGACGACGCGACGCTTGCGCGGCGGGTCGCAACGAAGGCGCATGTGCTTGGAGTCTTCGAGAAGCTGGCGCAGGCCAGCAACGGGAAGATCGTGAACACGAACGAGGGTGACTACCTGGATCATCCGGGCGGTGGATGCCGCATGGGGAGCGATCCTGCGACGAGTGTCTGCGACAGTTACGGCCGCACCCACGATCACGAGAACCTGTTTGTCGTGGGCGCGCCGACGACGCCGACGGGTGGCTGCACGAATGGGACGCTCACGTTCGTGGCCCTTACGTTGCGATCCGCTGAGGAGATTGCGCGGTCCGTGCCTGCGTAGCGAAGCCTACGCGTTGCCGCCCCCGCGCGCCACGAAGCGCGCCAGCAGCCAGGCGTCGATGGCGATGACGGCCAGGAGAACCAGGAACCTGGCGGCGCTGTCGACGATATGGAGCTCGCGGAGCAGAGTCGAGAGGCCGAACGCCACCACCCACGCGTCGAAGCTCATGCAAACCCGTCGGAAGGTTTCAGCGCGGACGCGGCGGATCAGCCATGCGCCAAGCGGGACGCCCACGACTACCCCCGGAACGATCCATGGAATCAGGGCGAGGCTCTCGCGCGTCATCAGGCCCGCGACGGAGTAGGACGCCGCCGTCAACGACGACTCCGACAGCCGGATGACGCCGAGCGCGGCGCGGAATTCCTGCAGGACAAAACCCTGGTTGGAGAGCATGACGGCAAGCGGCGGCCCCGAGATCGTCGTGACCGCGTAAAGCGTGCCGAGGCTGCCGCCGAACACGAAGCCGGCGGCGCGCTCGGATTGGATGGGCCGGCGGTAGCCGGCGGCCTGCGTGAGGATCAACGGAAGCAGCACGACGAACGTCCACAGCCTCAGCCACCCCGGGTGCACGCGCGCGACGACGAGCGTGCCTGCGACGATTCCCGGCGCCAGACCGACGACGATCGGCAGCACGCGACGCCAGACGACGCCGAGTGCCGATCGGTTCACCCACATGACGTAGGCGTTGAGCGCCATTTCTATGAGGACGAGCGCCGGATTGAGGACGCGATTGGCGAGGAAGAGCAGGGCAAGCGGGACCGTGATCGACGAGAAACCGTACCCGAGCGCGCCGTTGACGACGGCGGCGACGAAAGCGATGGCGGCTAGGCCAGGCAGCACGTCGGGATGCGGGATTCGGGATTCGCGATTCGATACGTTTCCGAATCACGATCTGACGATTGACCAATCACAGACGCCACGAATCCCGAATCGCAAATCCCGAATCACTCGTCCCGAATCACGTCACGCTATTTGACCGCCGTGAACATGATTTCGACCGCGGCATCCGCGCCCATGAGTCCCGTACCGACGGTGGCGCGCGCCGGGAAGTCTTTCGCGAAGACCTCCCGGTAAGCGGCGTTCATGTCCTGGAACTTCGACATGTCAGGCAAGTAGACGACGGCGTCGACCACGTTCGGCCAGTCGAAGCCGGCGGTCTTGAGCGTGCGTCCGACGCGCGCCAGCACTTCCGATGTCTGTGCCTTCACGTCGCCCTTATTGGTTGAAGTGTTGCCGGTGATTCCCGCGACAAACAAGCGATTGGTGGTCTGGATCGCCGAGCTGAGGTTGGGATTGACGGTGCCCGCTGAACCGTCGGCGTTCGGGGTGGTGATGACGTTTCGGCCTGCGTCCTTGACGGCCACCATCGTGATCTCGACGGCATAGTCCGGGCTCGCGAGTGCGGTCTTCACGGTCGCCCGCGCAGGTGGCGCGCCCGAGGCAAAGTACGGGCGATAGGCGGCATTCATGGCCTGGAATGCCGTGTCGTCGGTCAGGTACACGCGGGATGACACGACGTCGCTGTAGCTCATGCCGGCTTCTTTCAGAATCGCCGCGCCGTTGTCAAGGACGACCTTGGTCTGAGCTGCGACATCGCCTTTGATGGTGGTGTTGTCCTTGCCGTTGCGGCTGACCAAGCCCGAGAGAAAGAGCGTATTCCCGCTCTTGATCCCATAGCTGTACGGATTGGGCGACTTGATCCATCCGGTGGGATGGATCGTCGAGCGCTCGCCGACGCTCGGAATCGCAACCATCGCGATTTCGACGAGCGCATCGGGGTTGGCGAGCGGCTGTGTGACAACGACCGTCGTGCGCGCGGGCGGATCTTTCGGGAAGTAGGTCGCGTACACCTCGTTCATCGCGGCGAAATCGCTGACGTTACGAAGGTAGACCGTCACGCTGGCGGCGCGCGCCAGGTTCGTGCCGCCCGCCTTCAACGTCGCGGCGATATTGTCGAGCGTCTGCCTCGTCTGCGCTTTGACGTCGCCCTTGGCGAGCGCGCCGGACGCATCGGTGCCAAGCGTGCCCGCCACGTAGATGAAGCCGCCCGCCTTGACGGCCGGGCTGAAAGGAAGATTCGGGTTGCCGCCGGTCTTGATAATCTCCTTGGTGGCACCCTGTTTCGGGGTGTTCTGTTTGGCGGTGTTCAGTTTGGGCATGGCGTGAGCGAGAGCGAAGGCGACTCCAGTGACCGGCGTCATCAGCATCAAGAGCGTCGAGACGATTCCGAAGATCCCGCGTGCGCGCGTCGCCAGTAGAGGCATAGGACGGCTCCTACTCCCACTCGCGGGGGAGGCCCCCGGAGTGTTCAAGTCGCGCCATTGTATTCTTGTTGAGGATGATCGAGAAGCGGCGGTCGAAGATTCACGGGTGGGGCGTGTTCGCGACCCGGCGGATTCCCAAGAACACACGCATCATTCACTACGCAGGCGAGAAGATCTCCAACAAGGAGAGCCTCAGGCGCGAGCGCCGCTACATCAAGCGCGGGCACATCTGGTGCTTCAAGCTGACGAATCGATCGGTCATTGACGCGGGAGTAGGCGGCAACGCCGCGCGCTACATCAACCATTCCTGCCGCCCGAACGCGTACATCCACATCGTTGGCGGCGTCATTTGGATACGCGCCTCGCGGAAGATCCGCAGGGGCGAGGAGATCACTTACAACTACAACACCGACGGCGAATGCCTCATCACGTGCAAGTGCCGGAACGGCTGCCAGGGACTCTTGTGAAACGGCGGGAAGGGCGGGAGGGGTCTCTCACTGGCCCGATTTTCTACCTTCACGGGTTCGCTTCATCGGCGCGTTCGACGAAGGCCGGCTACTTTGCCGAACGGCTGCAGGACCACGGGGTAGTGCTCGGCTGCCCGGACTTCAACGAGCCCGAGTTTGCGACGATGACGATGACGCGGATGCTCGGGCAACTGGAGCAGGCAATGGCCGGTATCGGGAAGCCAGTTACCCTCATCGGATCCAGCCTAGGCGGAACGCTGGCCGTGATCGCAGCCTCGCGCTTCGGCGCGAAAGACCAGAAGTACCGGCGGATCGGGCTGCCCGTGAAGGTGGAAGACAGCCCCGGAGTGACAGTGGCCCGACTCGTGCTGCTGGCCCCCGCCGTGATGTTCGCCAAGCCCGGCCATCATCTGCTCCCGGCCGAGCGTGTGGAAACATGGCGCGAGCGCGGCGCCCTCCCGTTTTACCATCACGGGTACAGCGAAGAGCGCCTTCTCGACTTCTCGTTCTACGAGGACAGTCTCACGCATGATGCATTCCACGCCCTGTTCGATCAACCGACGCTGATCTTTCAAGGCACGCGCGACAATTCGGTGGACTATCACACCGTCGAGACGTTTGCGAACAACCGGCCGAATGTTGCGCTGACGCTGCTCGATGACGACCATCAGCTCATCGCAAGCCTGCCGAAGATCTGGCAGGAGGTGGAAGCGTTTCTGGGGCTGAGGGAAACCCGAGCTCGGGGCACCGCAGGTGAGGGTTGCGTGGAATGAGGACGGCGGTCGCGCTCCTTCTGTTCCTGGCGGTCGGTGCCTCTGGTCGCGGTCAAGGCGGCGCGTTCCTGATCATAGACCTCCGCTCGCGCACGCCACTTCAGCAGTCCGGCGCGGATCAGCTCGACCAGCCAGTTGCGCCCGGTTCTATGATCGAGATGGCGACGCTTGCCGCCGCACTCGAATCGGGCGTGATCGACGAGCATACGACGATCCAATGCACGCGCGAGGTCGTCATTCGGGGGACGGCGACCCCCTTCGCAAACGCCCCGGGGCGAGTGCCCTCCGGATCGAACCTCGCTGGGTACCGGTTGACGTGTGTCCACCCGGATCTGAGACGGCCGCTCACGGCGGCGGAAGCGCTGGCCCATTCCTGCCAGGTGTTCTTCCGCACGGTGGGTGACCGCCTGCCGCGCCCCGCACTCGATCGCGTTCTGGCCGGACTTGGGCTTCCGTTGACGGAGCGCAGCGTGCCGGTCACGGCGGCGGCACTGGGCATCGAAGGCATCCACGTCTCACCACGCACCCTCGTCGACGCGGTCGCGAGAATCGCCGATGAGCCCAGCCGGCTGCCGTGGAAGCCATCGACCCTCGCGATCGTCCGGGAGGGATTGCGTGGCGCCGCCAACTTTGGCACGGCCACGGTGTTGTCGGCGCGGGGCGTCGACGCGCTGGCCGAGGCAGGCACGACTCTAGCCGCTGGCGTTGCCGGACAGGGGATCGTTGTGGGCGTGACGCCTCCGTCGAAACCCTCCGTCGGGTTCGTGCTCCTGACACCGGAGGGGGCCGGCGCTGAGGCTGCGGCGCTCGTGGCCGATCGATTGGCCCCGACAAAGGCAGGTGGGTCGGGGGGGTCAGGTAGGTCAAGTGGGTCAGGTGGGTCGAGCGGGGCAGATGGGTCGGGTAGGTCAAGTGGGTCGAGTGGGGCAGGTGGGTCGGGTTCGTCCCGCGGGCCGCTGGCGATGACGAAAACGTTGCGAATCGGCATCGCGCGACCGAGCGGGGGTTACGACGTCCGGACGATGAACCTCGAAGACTACGTGGCCGGCGTCATTGCAGGAGAGGCAGCGAGGGACAGCAGTCCCGCAGCGCTTCAAGCGCTGGCGATCACGGTTCGCACGTTTGCGGCGGCCAATCCTGGACGCCATCGGGCTGACGGCTTCGATTTGTGCGATCTGACGCATTGTCAAGTGCTGCGAAAACCGACAGCGGCGACCACTGCTGCCGCCGAAGCCACGTCGGGACGCGTCCTCCTGTACAGAGGTGCGCCGGCGTCCATCTTCTATACCGCTTCTTGCGGCGGCCACACAGAACGGCCGTCCGCAGTGTGGCCCGGGGCCGACGATCCCGACTATCTGCCAGCCCGCGGCGACGACGCGTGCGAAGGGGAGCCGGTATGGTCCGCGGATCTTACGGCGAGCGATCTGACGCGCGCGCTCCGCTCGGGTGGGTTCCACGGCAACCTGCGCGACATCCGTGTGACAGCGCGCAATGGCTCCGCGCGCGCCGTGCGCCTCCGCCTCGAGGGGTTGGCGCCCGATGAGATATCAGGCCAGGACCTGCGAACGATGGTCGGCCGAACCCTCGGCTGGCAGTTCATCAAGAGCACGATGTTCGAGGTCCACCGCACGCCGGCGGGCTACCACTTCTCCGGTCATGGCTCGGGGCACGGCGTCGGTCTGTGTGTCATCGGCTCCGCACGCCTCGCGGCGAGAGGTCAGACTCCCGAGCACATCCTCGCACGGTACTTCCCGGGCGTCGAGATTAGCGCGGGGGCCGCCGCCCCACTGACCTCGGACGTGGGTGGAATCGTCACGACCACGGCTCGGGCCGAAACCGGCGTGATCCTCTCCCTGCCCGCGGGCGATGAAGGCGAGCGCGATGTGATCACCGCCTTGGTCGTTCGATCCCGCGACAGTTTAGCCAGGGAGCTCGGTGTCACTCCGCCCGAGCGACTGGCGCTCCGGTTTCATGCCACGGTGGAGAGCTACCAGCGGGCGACGGCACAGCCGTGGTTCACCGCCGGTGCCACGGTTCGTTCGGAAATGCACTTCGTTCCGCTGACCGCGCTTCGAGATCGCGGCCTCCTCGACCAGACGGTCCGGCGTGAAGTGATCCACGTCCTGACCGGACCGGCGTTGGCGAATCGTCCTCTGTGGGTGCGCGAAGGCGCGGCGTCGTACTTTGCCGGCGAGAGGACCGCCGGCGAACGCGCGAAAAGCGAGCGATCAAGCGGCGAGCGATCCGCAGTGCGAGGGCCCTGTCCGAAGGACGAAGAGTTGCGGAATCCAGTCTCCCCCGGCGCCCTGCAAGCCGCCTATGCCCGAGCGACCGCGTGCTTTGCGCGCCAGATGGCGGCCGGGAAGAAATGGTCCGCGATAAAGTAAGGTCTCAAGACCCGGGCGACGAACCACGAGCCACGAGTCACCAGCAGATCCCGCGGTAATCCGCTTCGAGCGGCGCCCCGGAAACGGGCAGACGAACCAGGTCGATGACGATCTGATCCGCGCGGCATCGCCTTGCCGCCGCCGCGAACTCCACTGATTGGTTACCGATGACGATGACCTCGGACGCGTCCAGGACTTCATCGATGGTCGGGCACAGGAGCGACGACAGGTGCGGGAGCTGTTGCTCGATGTAATCCTTGTTGCTCCCCACGAGTCTGGCCAGCGAGACGTTGCTGTCGTAGATGCGCAACGTGCGACCCTTGCCAACGAGCGCCTCGGCGAGGATGACGACCGGGCTCTCGCGCAGGTCGTCAGTGCCCGCCTTGAAGCTGAACCCGAGCAGCCCGATTCTGTTCCGCCCGGTTTCCATGATCTGTTCGAACGCCAGCTCGATCTGATGCCGATTGCTCGGCAGGATGTGCGAGATGACCGGCAGCTCGACGTCGATTTCCTTCGCGCGATATTGCAGCGCGCGTACGTCTTTCGGCAGGCACGACCCGCCAAACGCGAACCCTGGTTTCAAATAGTACGAAGACAGATTCAATTTCTCGTCGCGGCAGAAGATGTCCATGACCTCGTGGCTGTCCACGCCAACGCCCTTGCACAGGTTGCCAATCTCGTTCGCGAAGCAGACCTTCAACGCGTGCCAGGTGTTGCTCGCGTACTTGGTCATTTCGGCGACGCGGATGCTCGTGCTGACGAGCGGCGCATCGATTGCCTGATAGAGTGCAATCGTGCCGCCCGCGTCGGTGGCATGATTGTGCCCGACGAGCGTGAGCGGAGGCTTACGGAAGTCCTTGAGCGCCATCCCCTCGCGCAGGAATTCCGGATTCACCGATACGCCGAACCCCTCGCCGTACGTCTTTCCCGACGAGCGCTCGAGCGCCGGGATCAGGACTTCGTGCGTGGTGCCCGGCAGGACGGTGCTGCGAATGACCACTACATGATACCGGTCGATCACGGCGAGCGCGCGGCCGATCTCTTCGCACACGCGTTCGAGGAACGTGAGGTCGATACTGCCGTTGCGCCGGCTCGGAGTGCCGACGCAGACGAGCGATAACTCGGTCTCCCGAACGGCCTCGCCTGCATTTGTGGTCGCCCGCAAGCGGCCCTCCGACGCACCTCGCGCGAGGAGCTCGCTCAGTCCGGGCTCCACGACGGGGCTGCGACCGGCGTTGATCGCGGCGACCTTGTCGGGGTTGACATCGACGCCGACGACATGGTGTCCGTCAGCGGCGAACGCCCCAGCCGATACGCTGCCTACGTAACCCAAGCCGAAAACGCTCACTCTCATGAGATCGCCCTGTTGCGTAACCGGAGTTCCGTCTGCCGTTCCGCCCGCCCCGGAATGGGTTCCAACCGCGACGGCACGCCCGCGAACTCGATCAAGGCCTGCTCCAGCTCGCCCGCCACGGCGGACCAGTCGTAGCGCTCAACGACGAGCGCTCGCGCTCGGCGCTCGAGTTGACGGCGCCACGGCACATCACGCATCAGGCGGACGACGACGTCGGCAAACGCACGGGGTTCGTCGACGATCATCGCGTGTTCGCCGTCTCTAATCGGCAGCCCCTCGGCGCCAATCGAAGTCGAGACGACGGCCTTGCCCATGGCCATGGCTTCGAAGATCTTCAAGCGGGTGCCGCCGCCCACGCGAAGCGGCACGACGTAGGCGGCCGCCTCGCGCATAT
>Ga0306922_10001910_pt1 | contig 19132 bp, 19 predicted proteins | sample sta12Cox44000082_FD_203758 | JGI IMG/M metagenome (GOLD analysis project Ga0306922, IMG submission 203758) | Lab enrichment of tropical soil microbial communities from Luquillo Experimental Forest, Puerto Rico - statoxic.12C.oxic.44.000.082 (v2)... | ecosystem: Environmental > Terrestrial >... | reverse complement strand
TCCTCAACAAATATGACATTCCGTGCGGCCCGATCCTGTCGATGAAAGAAATCGCGGAAGAACCATCGCTGCGCCAGACCGGTACGGTGGTCGAGGTCGATCATCCGACCCGCGGCAAGTATTTGACTGTCGGCAATCCGATCAAACTTTCGGATTCGCCAGCGGACGTGCGGCGCTCGCCGCTTCTGGGCGAGCACACCGAGGAGATTTTGCGCAAAGCGCTCGGCTATTCCGAAAAGGAAATCGCGGACATCAAATTGTCGGGCGCGATCACCGCGCCGGACAAGCCGGCCAAAGCCGAGGCGGCATAACTTCTATCTCCCTCTCCCCGCTGCGCGTGGGGAGGGATGGGGTGAGGGGCGCGGATCGCTGGTCCGAGAATTTCCGAATGCCTCCTCATCCTCGCTCGCTTTACTCGCTCGACCTCTCCACGCAAGTGGGGAGAGGTCAATAGATTGGAGAGGAATTTTCGAATGCGTATCGTTGTTCACGGCCAGCAGGCCTTCGGCAAGGCGGTGCTCGAAGCTCTGCTTAAACGCGGCGAGAATGTCGTCGCCGTCTACGTTGCGCCAGAGCGTCCGGGGGCCAAGGCCGACCCGCTCAAGGAAGCGGCGCTTGCTGCCAAGCTGCCGGTGTGTCAGCCCGACTCGTACAAAAAACCGGAAGTGTGGGAACAATTCAAAGCGCTCAAACCCGATCTTCAGGTCATGGCGTTTGTTACATTGTTTGTTCCTGAGGAATTTCTCAAAATCCCGACCTACGGTTCGATCCAGTACCATCCTTCGCTCCTGCCGGCTTATCGCGGCGCCAGCGCGATCAACTGGCCCATCATCAAGGGCGAGAAGGAAACCGGTCTTTCGATTTTCTGGCCTGACAACGGGCTCGATACCGGCGACATCCTCATTCAAAGGAAGACGCCGATTGGTCCGGCCGACACGCTCGGGACCGTCTATTTCGATCGCCTGTTTCCCATGGGCGTCGAGGCCATGCTGGAAGCGGTCGACCTGGTCAAAGCCGGCAAGGCGCCGCGGATCAAACAGGACGAATCCAAGGCCACCTATGAGGGCCGTTGCAGCCCCGACAACGCCAAGATCGACTGGGGCAAGCCCTGGGAGCAGATCGACCGCCTGATCCGCGGCTGCAATCCAGCGCCGGGCGCCTGGACCCTGCTCGACGGCAAGCCACTCAAGATTTTCGATGCCAAGCCGCTGCCGGCGAAAGATCCGAAAGGCATCGGCGGCAAGCTCGGCGAAATCGTCGCTGTCGAAGCCGACGGCTTCACCGTGGTTTGCGCCGATGGCCGCTTCAAGGTAACTCGCGTGCAGCCTGCCGACGGCAAGAAGATCGAAGCCGCCGAATGGGCGAAGTCAACCAGTCTCCAACCAAAGGTCAGATTCACATAGTCACCGAGTCATGGCCGGGCTCGTCCTGGCCATCCACGTCTTCCGAAAATTGAAGACGTGGATGCCGGGCACAAGGCCGGGTATGACGCCAGCGAAACTAAGCAGCGATTATTCTCTACTTCAACTTTACACGGACAATGAGCAATGCCTGCCTCGCAACATCAGTCGCCAAAAACCGATATTGAAATTTCACAAATCGCCAAGAAACGGCCGATCATCGACGTCGCGCGCGAGCGGCTTGGGCTGGCGCCCGAGAACCTCGAACCTTACGGCCACTACAAGGCCAAGGTGTCGATGGATTTCATCAACACGCTGCAGAGCATGCCGAACGGCAAGCTCATCCTGGTGAGCGCGATCAACCCGACGCCGGCGGGCGAGGGCAAGACGACGACGACAGTTGGGCTTACCGACGCGCTCAACCATATCGGCAAGAAGGCGATGTTGTGCATCCGCGAACCGTCGCTTGGCCCGTCGTTCGGCATGAAAGGTGGCGCCGCCGGCGGCGGTTATGCACAGGTCGTGCCGATGGAGGACATCAATCTGCACTTCACCGGCGATTTTCACGCCATCACTTCGGCGAACAATTTGCTCGCCGCCATGATCGACAATCACATCTATTACGGCAACGCGCTCGGGATCGATGCACGCCGCGTCGCCTGGCGGCGGGTGCTCGATATGAACGACCGGGCGCTGCGTTCGATTGTTTCGTCGCTTGGCGGCGTCGCCAATGGTTTTCCGCGCGAAGACGGCTTCGACATCACGGTTGCTTCCGAAGTGATGGCGATCTTCTGCCTGGCGCGCAATCTCGACGATCTGAAAAATCGTCTTGGCAATATCGTCGTCGCCTATACGCGAGATCGCAAGCCGATTCGCGCCCGCGATCTCAAGGCGCATGGCGCCATGACCGTGCTCCTCAAAGAAGCGCTGGCGCCCAATCTGGTGCAGACGCTGGAAGGCACGCCCGCCTTCATCCATGGCGGGCCATTCGCCAATATCGCGCATGGCTGCAACTCGGTGCTGGCGACGACCACGGCGTTAAAGCTTGCCGATTACGTGGTGACCGAGGCGGGCTTCGGCGCCGATCTCGGTGGCGAGAAATTTATGGACATCAAATGCCGCAAGGCCGGCATCGCGCCCGATTGCATGGTTCTGGTGGCGACGATCCGCGCGCTGAAAATGCACGGTGGCGTCAAAAAAGAGGATCTCAAGGCGGAGAACCTCAAGGCGCTCGAAGCCGGCATGGCCAATCTCCAGCGTCACGTCGAGAACGTGCAGAAATTCGGCATCGTGCCGGTGGTCTCGATCAACCGCTTCTCCGCCGACACCGAGGCGGAGATCAAGCTCGTGCAGGACAAGTGCAAATCGCTCGGTGTCGAAGCGCTGATGGCCGATCACTGGGCCATGGGCGGGGCCGGCGCCGCCGACGTGGCCCGCGCCGTGGTCAAGATCGCCGAAAGCGGCAAGAGCAAGCTCAAATTCCTCTATCCCGACGACATGCCGCTGTTCGAGAAGATCCGCACCATCGCCAGGGAAATTTATCGCGCCAAGGACGTCACGGCGGATAAATCGGTGCGCGACCAGCTGGCAAGTTTCGAGGCGATGGGCTACGGCAAATTCCCGATCTGCGTCGCCAAGACGCAATACAGCTTCACGACCAATCCGGACGCCAAGGGCGCGCCGAACGATCACGTCATCAATGTGCGTGAGGTGCGATTGTCGGCGGGAGCCGAATTTGTCGTCGCCATCTGCGGGGAGATCATGACCATGCCCGGACTGCCGAAAGTACCTGCGGCAGAATCGATCGACATTGGACCTGACGGCCGCATCGTCGGATTGTTCTAGGGCGTGTATTCATAAATCGAGGTCGATAAGCAACGGTTGGTCAATGTCCGCTTTACCCCCAAAAGCGGACATTGAATGACCCTCACCGAATGTCCGCTTTGTGCCAATAAGCGACATGGTGAGCTGCATGCGCTCGGACTAACCGCCGACAACGGCCGACAAATGCTCGATCATCCACTGACCTGCCGGGCCTAGCCGACGGTCGGCGAGGTAGGCGCCACACATCACGAGTTGGGCAACTCTCGAGTCGAACTCCACCGGTCGAATGGCTTTCAGTCTTCCTCGTGCAACATCACTCTGTACCAGATGGGAGGGCATGTTGCCCCAGCCGAGACCCGCCAGCAGCATCGAGTGCTTCGCGCTGAGGTCCGCCAGACGCCACGTGCGGCCCGACAATACGCCATAGTCACGTCCTGCAGTGAGCGACGAGCGATCGGTGAGCACAAGCTGGACATGTTGTTGCAGGACTTGCGTATCGATCGGGCCGTCGAGCGTCGCCAGCAGATGTTCGGGTGCCACCACCGGGATCAGATTGACGGTGAGCAAGGGGAAGCGCTTCAGGAGCGCCATGTCGCTGAAGAAAAGCGGCAGCAATCCAATCATGCAAGTGCCGTCGAGTACCAGCTCTGCCGCCGCGCCGAGCGACTGCACGTAGATGCGCGGCGGAACGGTTGGGAACTTAGCAGTGAAAACGCGTAACGTTTCGACGACCGCGCTCATCGGGAACATGGAGTCGAGGACGATCGTCAACTCCGCTTCCAATCCGCTGGCCAGGCTTCGCGCGGTATCACGGAAAGCATTTGTCTCCTCGGCGATCCGGCGCGCTCGCGGCAGCAGTGCACGCCCCGCCTCCGTCAGCGCCGGCCGATAGGCGGTGCGATCGAACAGCGGAATGCCGAACTGCGCCTCAAGCTTCTGGATTCCATAAGTCACTGCCGACTGGGCGCGGTTGAGCTGTTTCGCAGCCTTTGAGAAGCTGCCGGTGTCGGCGACTGTGAGGAAAATCCGGATTTGGTCCAGGGTCAGCGAGTCCAACATAATCGTATATGTAGAATATCTCTATCGAAACTTCATCTCTTTTTTTGATGCTCAGCACCGACTAAGTGCTGGCGAGCTTAACAGCAGCATAGGAACCTCAAATGCCCACCCTGCTTGTGATCGAGGTCAGTCCTCGCCACGCCTTCTCCACCTCCCGAAGGCTCACCGCGCATTTCATCGACGCGTGGAAAGCCGCGCACCCTGGCTCCGTTGTCGTTGTCCGCGACCTGATCAAGACGCCCCCGCCGTTTGTCGATCATGCCTGGATCGGCGGTGCCTTCACGCCGCGTGAGCAGCATTCGCCGGAAAGCGCCGCCGCTATAAAAGTCTCGGACGAGCTCGTCGCCGAGATCAAGGCGGCCGACGAGATCGTGATCGGTACGCCGATGTTCAACTTCTCCATCCCTGCGGTCCTCAAGGCCTACATCGACCAGATCGTTCGGGTCGGCGTGACGGTGTCGCCGAATAATGTCGGACTGCTGACCGGCAAGAAAGCGACCGTTATCCTGGCAAGCGGCGGCGACTTCAGCCCGGGTTCGCCCGTAGAGAAATACAACCAGGCCAGCGGCTATCTTCGCCAAGTCCTGGCCTGGATTGGGATCAAGGACGTCGAATTCATCCTTGCTGGGCGCGCGCGTGCCGGCGCCGCGGGCGAAACGGCAGTCGAGGTGTTCGGCGCCGCCGTCAGGTCGGCCGCAGTCGCCACGCCAGCCGTTGCCGCGTGAACGCTGCGTCCTCTGGGACTGGCCGCCTTCGTCGGAGCACACTATGGAAAAGATAACCGCCAAGCTTGGCGCAGCGCTTTACGTGTGTTGGGGACTCCTGCACTTCAGCGCGGCCTATGGTGTTTACAAGTTGGCGCAGGGTTCGCCGGCAACTATGGCTCAAGGACGCTTGATGCAGACGGCGTTTTATTTGGCGGCGTTTGCTGCGACCGCGATCCTGCTCGCATTTACGCCGAATTGGCGTAACGACCGGCTCGGCCTCTGGGTCAACGGGGTGATGGTCGGCATCGCCGACATTCCTTTCATTCTCTTTGTCTTGATCCCCGGATACGCACCATGGTGGCCCGGCCTGCTTGGTCCGATGCTTTGGGTTGCAGCCTTTTCAGTCACTGGCCTCGCCCGGATAGGCGCCACCGATACCGCGTCTGCTAATGCCTACTGATCAATAAAAATCGTAGGAGTGAAGCATGCTTGAGCTATACAGCGCGCCCCAATCCACTTGCAGCCAGAAGGTGCGGCTCACGCTCGCCGAAAAGAACCTCAACTTTGTCGAGCACAAGATGAAGCTTTTTCAGAATGATCAGCTCAAGCCGGAGTATTTAAAATTGAATCCAAACGGCGTCGTACCAACGCTCGTGGATGACGGCACGCCGATCATCGATTCATCAGTGATCATGGAATACCTAGACGAGGTCTACCCCGAAATCGCACTTAGCCCTGCCGAACCGAAGCAGCGGGCTCACATGAGGGCATGGCTTCGCTTCTTCGAAGAGGTCCCGACTGTCGCCGTACGGTTTCCGTCCTACAATGCGGCCTTTGCGCGCCATTTCGAAAAAATGTCTGACGAAGAGTTCAAGGCGTTGGCTAAGTCTAAGCCACTTCGCGACAAATTCCTCGGCGAGATGGACAAGAAGAAGGGCTTCAGCGTTGAAAGGCTTAAGCAAGCCGAAGACAGTATAAGCAAAACCGTTAGGCGTATGGAGAACCCGCTTTCTCAATCGGAATATTTGCTCGGCAAAAACCTAACATTGGCCGATTTCGCGGTTTTGGCCTCTCTGATCCGGATGGAGGACCTTGGCTACGAATTTCTCTTGAAGGACTGCCCCGGCGTTGCCGCGTGGATCGTGCGGATGAAGAATCGGCGATCGTACAGCGCCGCGTTTTACGAGGGGTCGCTGCTGTCTCAACAATACCCCGGGATTCGCAAAGAACATCAAGCTCGGAGCGCGCTCGCGCTTGCTAATAGTGCTGCCTAGGTGGCACGCACGCGGCGGTTCATGTCCGCTATTCCCCCGAAAGCGGACATCACTGAGCACGATCGCCATGTCCGCTTTGTGCCAAAAGCAGACATTCTGCACTGCAGGAAAGAACTTCGTTATTCGATCACCTCGTCGGCGCGGGTGAGCACCGACTGGGGAATAACGAGGCTCAGTGCTTTGGCGGTCTTGAGATTAACGACCAGCTCGTATTTGGTCGGTGCCTGCACCGGAAGATTGGCGGGCTTTTCTCCCTTGAGAATCCGGTCGACATAACCAGCCGCACGCCGGTACTGGTCGATATTGTCAGGTCCATAGGAGATCAAGCCGCCGCTGGCGACGTAATAGCTGTAGGGGTATACCGCGGGCAATCGGTACTTGGCTGCGAGTTGAATAATCAGCGCGCGGTGAGTAACTGTCCCAGCTCCGCCTAACACAGTAAGGCCGCCGTTGGAGTCGCGTGCAAAAGACGCAACGGCGCGCTCGATGTGGTCTGCATTGCGCACGTCCATAGGGCGCAATTCCACTCCCAACGACTGCGCGAGGGACTGGATCACGCCCAATTGGCCAGCCCCAATGGCGATTGTAGCATCACGAAGAACCGCGGCCCGCCTCAGGCTTGGGGCGATCTCCTTGAGTAGCTCCAGATATTTTCCACTGAAGCTATAGTCGAACGTGGTAAACCCGGTAGCATTGCCGCCCGGATGCGCGAGACTCTCGACGTAGCCACCGCCGACGGGGTCGCCAACCTGCACAAAGACGATTGGGACAGTATGGGTTGCCTGTAACGCAGCGGACACGGTTGCACTGCCAGTGGTGACGATCACTTCCGGCGCGAGCGCGATCAACTCTGCGGTGTACTCGCGAAGGCGATCCGTCCGCTCGCCGACTCAGCGGACCTCAAGATGCACGTTATGACCATCTGTCCAGCCTAGTTCCTCCAAGCCGTGTGCGAATGCCGTCAGGCGTCGTGATGCTTCGGGATCATCCGCGGAGGGGCTGCCGAGGAACCCAATCGTCGGCGGCGCAGGCTGCTGCGCCCGTGTCTTAAGAGGCCACGCCGACGCAGCTCCGCCAATAAGCGTGATGAACTCGCGCCGTCTCATTCGATCACCTCGTCGGCGCGGGCAATCAGGTTTGGTGGCAAGCTAAGACCGATTGCTCCAGCGGCCTTGAGATTGATTGACAGAGTAAACTTGTCCGGAGCTTGCACCGGCAACTCTCCCGGGCGCACGCCGCGTAACACTTGATCGACATAGCCGGCCGCCCGATGAAAGATTGCCACAAAGTCGGCTGAGTAGGCCAATAGCCCGCCGCTTGGGACAAAATCCCGAATGCCATAAACCGCAGGTAAGCGGTGACGGGCCGCAAGCTCGATGATGAGATCGCGGTGCTCAACTATGAACGTATCGGGAATGCCAATGATTCCGCCGCTGCCTTCATGCGCCCGCACGTCAAACGCGCTTCCGATTTGGGTCGCGTTGCCACAGGGCGCAGCGACAACGGTTGTGCCGAGTGTTGGCGCCGCGGCCTCCGCTGATCGCCGATAATTCTCCGCGAAAGGCGCGGTCTCGGGATTGAATAACAGCGAGACCCGGGAGACCGCCGGTGCGGCCTCTTTCAGCAGCGCGAGCCACTTGCCGCCTACAGAACCTTCGAAAAGCGAGAACCCAGTGACGCTGCCGCCGGGCCTGCCCAGATTTTGCACAAAGCCCGAAAAAAGCGGATCGGTCACCAACACAAAAACAATGGGCAGGCCTCGGTTCATCATGATTGCCGTGGTCGGCGTTGAGCGGCTGACCACAAGATCAGGCCGCATTGCAACAATCTCATTCGCAGCGATGCTGACTTGATCGAGCTCGGCGCCTGGCCAGCGATATTCAAGTTCGATATTGCCGCCCACTTTCCAACCGAGTTCCGTCAGGCCGGCTTCAAGGGCAGCAGCCTCAGCCTGACCGCTAGTATCGTTGGAAAAAAGCCCGCCCATCAGCACTGCAACGCGCCGTTTTTGCTCGCGCGGCTGCGCGCGGGCCGCGCGTGGCAATGCGGTCCAAACAGAAATTCCTTTGATGAAATCGCGTCGTCGCATTGCCTTCCCCAAGGCTCAGGACCACGCCAATTATGTGATTACAGCAGGGATTTACGACCGGCGAAATGGGTTTCAGGGTCAGTTTGCAGCGCAGCAATCCTAAGCCCCTCATGTCCGCTTAACGTCGAGTACCTCTCGGCTGTAGGCTGGCGTCGTGGCCACCTTTGGGAGGAAGCCATGTCGCCGCAGAGGACTCTGGTCGCAGTTGTTATTGCAGCGTGCGTAGCTGACTGCGCTGGTCAGCGCGCACAAATTGCGAATTACGCCCAAAATAAAATGATCGGTCTCACCAAGGAGCAAGTCCTTGCTTGCATGGGGACGCCAACTTCCAAAGCAACAGAGGGTGCAACCGAAGTCTGGTCTTATCCATCTGAAAGCCGATTTTGCACTGTGAACGTCACTATGATGGACGGCAGAGTGAAACGGATGAACTATGTTGGTCCAACCGGCGGTCTGTTATCCGAAAGCGAGCAATGTTTCTTCGCCGTCGCGAACTGCACGTATTGAACAAGTTGGCCCGTAGGGGCAAAGCGGCGCGCTACTGCTGAGCTATTGCGCAAGCCGTAATTAGATCAGTGCATTGACAGTTCAGCCCGACGCGAACGATGTTGTCGGTGAAATGGCCGTGCGTGGTGACCTGCCCCGCTATCGTAACAATGTTTGTTGGCGGCGTGAGTTTGACGAATGTACGTTGGGGTCAATAAGCGATATCAAGACAGCGATCCATGTCTGCTTTACCCCCAAAAGCGGACATTGCTGGGTGACGGTTGCATGTCCGCTAAGTGCCAGTAGCAGACATCGCTCCCCCAAGCGCACAGGACAATGAAATCATCGGGGCTTGTGCCGATCGGGCGACGAGGCCGGCAATAGCATGCCGGTCCCGGCACCTGCCAATGCGAGTATCGCGCAAACCAGCATCATGACTTGGATGCTTTCCGCCAAGGCACCTTTAAGGATGGTCTCAGCGATCTGCCGATCATTTCCTTGAACCGTCGACAACGCTGGCGCGGTTACAAACTGTCGCTGGGCAATTTGGACCGCTTGCTGCACTTGAGGGGAAACCCTTGCGGCTGCGAGTCTGCTTGCTAGCGCGTGATCGTAGATTCCCAGCGCCGAAGCGCCAAGAAGGGCAACCGCGAGGAGATTTGCCAGCGAGGCAATAGCGTTGTTGATGCCTGCGGCTACGCCGGTCTGATGAGCCGGCACCGCCTCAATTACCGTGGTCGTAAGTGGCGCCACGGTTACCACCATGCCTAGTCCAAGTATTGTCATGGGCACCAGAAATGCCCAATAAGATTGCCCGCCGATGGGAAGTGCCAAGAGGCCGAAGCCAAAGGAAGCAATCGTCGGACCAACGACTAGAAGCCATTTGGCGCCGAAACGATCAAGCAAGCCGCCCGACCAGCGCGACAGCACCCCCATGATGAGCGTCAATGGCAGGAACACAGTTCCCGCCAGCGCGGCCGAAAATCCCTGCACTTGGATGAGGGCGAAGGGCAGAAAGAATAATGCGCCACCCAGGGCGGCGTATAGGGCAAGCGTCAACAAGTTGACCGCACTGAATGCGCGAGATCGGAACAATTCGAGCGGCAATATCGGGCTAGGATTGCGCACTTCCTCCCAAACAAAGACCGCGAGGAGCAGCACGCCTGCGAGAAGCGCGACAAGGACTATTTTATCAGTCCAGCCAGAAACTGGTGCCGCCATCAAGCCAAAGATAAGGCTTCCAAGCGAAATAAAGGCGAGCAGCGCACCACGCCAATCCAGACCGCATTTTGCTTCGGCGTCGCGGCTCTCGGGCACGCGATAGAGAGCAATCCCGATCGTTGGGATTGCAAGTAATGGATTGATGAGAAAAATCCAGCGCCAAGTGACATGATCAACAATCCAACCACCTAACAACGGACCGACGGCTGCTGCAACAGCAGAGAAGCCAGCCCAAGTTCCGATTGCTTTGCCGCGCTCAGAATCGTCGAATGTTGCGCCAATGATCGCCAACGAACATGGGATCAGCAAAGCAGCCCCTCCTCCCTGAATTGCGCGCGCCAGGATCAACTGGGCGATGTTTGGAGAGAAGCCGCACCAAAGTGATGCCGCTGCAAAGATCGCAAGACCTGCAATGAAGATCCGGCGACGACCGAAAAGGTCGCCGGCTGATCCACCAAGCAAAAGAAACGCCGAAAGCGTGAGGGTATATGCGTTAACCAGCCATTGGATGACAACGACCGACGCGCCGAGATCGGTCTCGATTGCTGGAAGGGCAACGTTGACGACAGATTCGTCGATGTAAGAGATGCTCGATGCGAGGATCGAGACGAGCAAGACCCACGGCTTCGCAGCGGCCGCGCAATCTCCAGTCGCTAGAGTTGCGCGAATCGTCGCTTCGTCGCACGGTCTTGATCTTGAGCTAACCATCACTGGTCAAATGCGGATTCCGGTTGTCAGCGACAAGTCCGCTTAACAGACATTGCGGGACATTCTCGTAATGTCCGCTTTACCCCCGAAAGCGGACATTGCTCCGCGACAGTCAGATGGCAGGGAGTCGATAAAACGCTGCCAATTGAGCCAACTGGACGCGCCGACCGTTCAAAAACGCGGTAGTGCCGGCAAAGACTGCATCGGGGCGATCACGACCCATCGCCTCGAAGGCTGCATCGATCTCGGCGCGCGTGTCTGCATTGTGAACCTGGATTTGCAATCCCATTGCGCGAGCGGCAGCGTCTATTTCCTTCAATTGAGCATCAGTGGCACCTGCATCGGCTGGATTAACGAGCACGCCCATCCGCGCGGCGTGGGGTAACAGATCACGGAGCACTTCCAGCCGCTTTGCTACCGACTCGCCAGTAAAAATGTCGATCCCGGTCAGATTGCCGGTTGGTCGCGAGAGACTCGTAGCCAAACCGAGTTGAACTGGATCGCTTCCGACTAGGAAAATTATCGGGATGCTCGTCGTTGCCGCCTTGGCAGCCAACGCTGATGGAGGGCCTGCGGTGATTATCGCGGCTACCGATCGGCTGACCAGGTCAGCGGCCAACAACGGCAACCGATCCATTCGATCGTCCGCCCACCGGTACAAGATCGTTATATTCTCGCCCTCAGTGTAACCGGCCTCTTTCAAGCCCTGGCGAAATCCTCGCAGGCGGTCTTCCACCGCCTCAGGGGAGCGGGAGTCGAGATATCCGATAACTGGTATTGCTGAGTGCTGCGCGCGTGCGGCAAGCGGCCAAGCAACCGCTGAGCTGACAACACCCTTGATGACGTCGCGTCGTCGCATTTGTCAGTCCAAGGCTCAGGACTGCGCCGACTTACAGTGCAATTACAGCAGGGATTTGCGACAGGCGAAATGGGGTTCAGGCGGTAAGTTTGCAGGCAGCGGTCCTTGTTGTGGACTTGATCGGGGGTGGGAACGGCTGCACGAGGCCGCGGTAGCTGTTTGTCATTTCGTTTGATGCTTCGACGGGCGAAGGCAGGTCCGAAACGATCATCGCCAGCAAAAATCTCGCGCAAACAAGCGACGGCCTTATTGCTTCTCGGCGATGCCGTTGACCAGCGGCGCCAATTGCGCGAGGTCGCCGTCGATATAAGAATCGAAGGCGCCCAGCGCGACGATCTCCGGCCCGATGCCCTGCGCCTTGATCTTCTGCTGCAATTCGCCGTCGCGGCTTGCCGTCGCAAAGGCGTCAGCAAGCGTTTGCAGAACCGGCTTTGGCGTTTTGACGGGCGCGAGGATGCCGTACCAAGTGGCAAACCGATATTCGACGCCTTGCGAGAGCGCGGTCGGAATCTTGACTGGCTCCGTCACCGGCTCGTCGGCACCGACCGCAAGCGCACGCAGACTGCCGTTCTGCAAGAACGACAAGACGAAGGCAAGCGGATCGAACGAGGCCTGGATGGCTCCGCTGAGCATGTCCGAGATGATATTCGAGCTCACCGTATACGGCACATGGACGAGGTTGAGATTGGTCTGCGCCGCAAAATAGGCGCCGGCGAGATGGGTCGCCGTGCCGACGCCAGCCGAGCCGTAATTGAGCTGCCCCGGCTTTACCTTGGCGAGCGCAATGAATGCGTCAAGATCACTGACGCCGAGCGCGCTTGGCACGACGACGATCGCCGGCGCAGCGCCGATCATCGACACGCCGGCAAAATCCTTGATCGGATCGAAGGCTAGATTTTTGTTGAGCAATCCAAGGATCGAATGGCCGGAATTGCCGAATAACAGCGTATATCCGTCCGCCGCCGCGGTCGCGACCGATTCCGCGCCGACGATGCCGCCGGCGCCTGGCCGATTCATCACGACGATCTGCTGACCCAACAGCCTGCCGAGCTTGTCGGCGTAGAGCCGCGCAAGGATGTCGATCGTGGTGCCCGGCGTCAGCGGCACCACTAGTGTGACCTGGTGCGAGGGAAACTGCTCGGCTGCCTGCGCCAGGAGGACTGCCGCAAACAGCCCGCAGAGCGCGAACAACGCGGTCAGAACGGCTCTCCGACGCGGCAGCAGCGGGACGCTCATGGCTAAACGCTCACGGCTAAACGCTCATGCTAAACGAGCGCGACGGCACGGATCGGCGAGGCTTCCGCGTCGATTAATTTGAGCGGCAGCCCGATCAGCGTGAATCGGTCTTTGTCGATGCGATCAAGGCTCTTCAGGTACGGCATCGTGATCACGCCGTGTTCGCTCAGGGTGCGGGAATTGTGGAATACCCGCGGTGCGTTGGGCTCGTCGTTGCCGTGATAGAAATCGTAGCCGACGATCACGATGCCCTTGTCGATGCACCACATGGTGGCGCCGATTGTCAGATAGGGCGAGACTTTCATCCACTTTTCCGAGCCGCCGTCGTAACTGTTGTTGAGGTCGGTGCGAAGCATGAGGCGGTCGCCACGCTTGACGCCGCCGGCGCGTTTTTGCAGGTCGTCTTCGGTGATGGCCTCGCCCGGCACTTTGTCGCGAAGGTCGGCAATGATCGCGTCGCCGATGAACAGATCGAGCGACAGCTCGTGAATTTGCATACCGCCGCGCACATTGTGCTCCGGCGCATCGACATGGCTGCCGGCGTGCAGTCGCATGTGGACGCCGCGCACGATCTGGCCGGCGCCGCCCGGCGCATCATGCTCCTTGATCACCTCCATCGCGAATTGCATGTCCTTCTTGAAACCGGCGGGCGTGCGCATCGCGAAATTCTTCGGATCGAGCTCAAGGCTTATATCGACGATCTTGAAATTCGGCGGCAGCATTGATTTGCCCTTCACATCGCTCACGAAAACGGCGGGGCCCGACCAGCAGCCACGCTGTCCTTTTTAGCCGAGCTAAGTGCGGCTGCCGATAGGTCCGCACTGATAGTAATTGTAAGTGCAAAAATTCATCGTCCACGCCGGGCCGTCGGTAAGAGCGGCGGCGCGTTCCAATGCTTCGTCCGGGGCGTTGAAAACCAGAATATTCTCCTCGGTGCTGACATCATCAATCCTGTCCATGAACGAACCTCCCTACCTAGCGTCCAACTGCCAAAGCGCCGTCGATAGGCGCCGTCGTTCGTTCTTGCTACCTAACCGATTTCATCGAGTTGCAGCGGCGACCAGCCCACCGCGGCATTGAATAGGGCGGCGCGAACGCGTGCGACGGCGTGAGACTCGCCAAACAAACGCAAGTCTTCTTTGCTGTCGCCTTGAACAAGCACGATGTTCGGCGTCTGTTCGCCATATCTCGAAATGACATGGATGCGCATTTGCTCGGTAACGTGATCGATCTCGAGATAGTCCAAAATTTCGTCGAGGACGCGCACGATGTGAATAACCTTACGCGGATGGTCTCGCACGGTTCCATACGCCAGTTGACGCGTCATTCTATGAGGCGGCTCGCCAATAAAGCAAAGTCGCAATCCTTACGATCAAGGAAGCGACTTTGCCGATGTTGGGGTTACTGGAACAGTACTGCCGCGGATTTGAGGGTGATCCACACGCCCCAAGCTAGCGGAATACCGACAAAGGCCCAGAACAGCACCGCCTTGCCGTCCAGTCCGCCCTTGCCGATGCCGAATGACCCCACGGATGCCGCGCTGGTGCCACTGGCCGCTTGCAATTTGGCGACTTCGTCGGCGCTCATATACCACTTGGGGCTGACCGGCTTGACCAGGAAGTTGCAAATGAGGCCGATGATCAGCATGCCGCACAGAATGTACATCGTAAAATCGTAGAGGTGGTCGCGCGGGACGCCAGCGGCGAGCTGCGCCTCGCGGATATAATTCACTACGACGGGCCCGATGATTCCGGCGGTCGACCAGGCGGTCAGCAAGCGGCCATGGATTGCGCCGACAAACTGGGTGCCAAACATGTCGGCGAGATAGGCCGGCACGGTGGCGAAGCCGCCGCCATACATCGACAGGATGATGCCGAAGGCGAGCACGAACAGCGCTTTGTTGCCGATCTGGGCAAAGAACGGCGCTGAGGCATAGAGCGCAATGCCGAGAATGAAGAACGTGTAATAGGTGTTCTTGCGCCCGATATAGTCGGACAACGACGCCCAGAAAAATCGGCCGCCGATGTTGAACAGCGATAACAGTCCGGCAAAGCCGGCGGCGATCGCCGCAATGGCGGCTTTCTGATCGCCGCTGAGCGCGTTGAAGCCAAGCTCGGGATGGCCGATCAGCTTGCCGCCGAAAATCTCCTGCAACATCGGCGACGCCATGCCGATCACGCCGATGCCCGCGGAGACGTTTAGGCACAGCACCCACCAGATCAGCCAAAACTGCGGCGTCTTGTGCGCATCTTTCAGATGCACGTTGTGCTGCGTGATCATGGTTTTGGTTTCGCTCGGCGGCGTCCAGCCGTCCGGCCGCCATCCCGCCGGCGGCAGCCGATAGCGGAACGCGCCGACCATCATGAAGAAAAAGTAGATGGCGCCCATGGTAATGAAGGTCTGCCACGCGCCAACATCAGTCGCGCTCTTGAAGTTGTTCATCAGCATGTTGGCGAGCGGGGCGCCGATCATGGCGCCGCCGCCGAATCCCATGATCGCCATGCCGGTCGCCATGCCGCGCCGGTCCGGAAACCATTTCACCAGGGTCGAGACCGGGGAAATGTAGCCGAGGCCGAGACCGATGCCGCCGATCACGCCCGAGCCAAGCCACATCAGCCAGAGCTGGTGGACGTAGATGCCAATGGCGCCGAGGACGAGGCCGCCGGCCCAGCAGCAAGCCGCCACGAAGCCGGCCTTGCGGGGACCCACGCGCTCCAGCCAGCCGCCCCACATGGCGGCCGACACGCCGAGGATGACGAAGAACAATGTGTACATCCAGCCCATGCTGGCAACCCGCCAGTCGCAAGTGGTCGTGAACAATTCCTGGATTAGCGACATGTCGGGACAGGTCTTGCTCGCCGTGATCCCGAGCGCGCGCGATAGCGGCAGCCAGAACACGGAAAAGCCGTAGGCCATGCCGATGCAGAGATGAATGCAGAGCGCTGCTGGTGGCACTAGCCAGCGATTGAACCCTTTTGTCGCGATGATGCGCTCGCGATCAAGAAGGCCGGGCATCGCTGCGCCGGCTGGCATAGTTTGACCGATAGTCGTCATCATCGCGTCTCCCTGCAAAATTTCTTGTGATGTGTCCCGTTTTTAAAACTGTCGGGAGCGATTGATAGAATCAATCGTTTGATCTCTATCGAATGATAGGAAATTCAAATATCGCTATAGCGAAAAGCTATGGGAGTAATGAGGGAGGCCAGTACCCGGCTGTCTTAACGCGACGATACCCAAGATCATTATAGATGAAAAAAATTCATCTAATCTGCGAGCAGCGGGGCGACGCGTCGCGCTTCAGCGACGAGCGCCGCGATGAGCGGCGTCATCGGCTCGCGCGCCGGCACGACAAGTCCAATCGTAAAGCTCGCTTCCGGCTCGACAATTGGAATGGCGCGCAGCACGTCGGTGAGGCCAAGACTTGTCGCCAGCCGCGCTGGCATCACGCTCGCCCAACGTCCGGTGCGGACATGGGAATAGAGGACAATCATCGAATTGGATTCCAGGCTCGTCTGGGCGTTGCCGCCGGCCTCGCCAAGCAGACGTTCGATGATGCGGCGATTCTGCATGTCCGGCGTCAACAAGCAGAGCGGAACCTTGGCGACTTCGGCCCAAGTCACTTTGTCGCGGTTGCCAAGCGGCGCATCGGCGGAGATGAGCAGCCGGTAGCGCTCGCGATAAAGCGGCAGCTGCGTCACGCGGCCGACCGGCTCATTATCGAGATAGGTGACGCCGGCGTCGGCTTCGAGGTTGTCCAATAACTCAAAGACTTCCTCCGACGTGCACGAGCGCACCGTAAATTTCACCTCGGGATGGCGCTCGCGGTAGGGCGTGGTGAGGGTTTCGATCATCGCCAGCGTCGTCGGGATGGCGGCAATGCGCAGCCGGCCGGTCAGGCCGTGCTTGAGCGCGTGCACCTCCTGCCGCATCGCCCGCGAGTCGCCGACAATGCGCCGCGCCCAATCGAGCACGCGCTCGCCTTCCGGCGTGAAATCCTGAAATCGCGAACTGCGATTGACCAGAAGAACACCGAGCGTATCTTCCAAATGTTTGATGCCAGCCGACAAAGTGGGCTGCGTAACGCTGCAAGCTTCGGCGGCGCGGGCGAAATGCTTTTCGCGCGCCAAGGCAAGGAGAAATTCAAGCTTATCGATCAAGACTGAGCCCTCAGCCAAAGGCCTCTTGCCAGATTGAGATCCAGAAACCCGTCTGCGAACTGCTGTCGCAATTGATGGAAAAAGCCGCGGTTAGTCAATACATTCGATAGAGGTTTTCTATTGAGTAATATGGAGTTAGGCCTTGTTTGGGCAATCACAGTCAGATTTTTGCAGTTTGCGAGGAGATAATGACCCTTATGGACCTGCCGCCGACTGCGCCGTCCGATAGCCGCAACCGCGGCGGTGGCGGACGGCGTCGGCCTCCGCGCACGCCAAAGGGCCGCCAAGTCGATCCGCAAGCGTTCGAGCAGGTACGTGCGCTCCTTGGCGATCGCGAGCGTCGCCGCGATCTCCTCATCGAGCATTTGCATCTTATTCAGGACCGCTACGGCCATCTCTCGGCAGCACATCTTGCTGCCCTGGCGGCCGAGATGCGGCTCGCTTTGACCGAGGTCTATGAAGTCGCGACGTTCTACGCGCATTTCGACGTGGTGAAAGAGGATGAGACGCCACCGCCCGCGGTGACGGTGCGCGTCTGCGATTCGCTGTCCTGTGCGCTTAATGGCGCGGAGCGGTTGTTCGCCGAATTGCCGAACAAACTCGGGCCCGGCGTGCGCGTCGTGCGCGCGCCATGCATGGGCGCCTGCGATCGCGCGCCGGTCTGCGCGATCGGCCACGTCCAGGTCATGTGCGCCGATGCTGGCAAGGTGGCGGCAGCCGCGGTCGAGCCGGCGCACCCGCATATTTATCCGACGGCGACTCCGTTCGATGCCTATTGCCGTGGTGGCGGCTACGAGTTACTCGAATCATGCCTCGCGGGGACAAGGAGCCGCGACGAGATCATCAAGATTGTCAGCGATGCAGGACTGCGTGGCCTTGGCGGTGCTGGCTTCCCAACGGGACGCAAATGGTCGCTGGTGCGGGCCGAGCCGGCGCCAAGGCTGTTTGCGGTGAATGCCGATGAAGGCGAGCCCGGCACGTTCAAGGATCGCTTCTATCTCGAACGCGATCCGCATCGATTCATCGAGGGCATGCTGATCGCCGCCTGGGTGGTCGAGGCCCCCGACACTTACATCTACATTCGCGACGAATACCCGGAAGTGCGGCTTCTTCTTGCCGCGGAGATCGCCAAGGCGGAGCGGGCGGGACTCGCCAAGCACAGCAAGATTCATCTGCGCCGCGGCGCCGGCGCTTATATCTGTGGCGAAGAATCAGCGATGATCGAATCGATCGAAGGCAAGCGCGGCTTGCCGCGGCATCGTCCACCTTATGTCGCTCAGGTCGGCCTGTTCGGCCGCCCGACGCTCGAACAGAATGTCGAAACGCTGTTCTGGTTGCGCGATATTGTCGAGCGCGGGGTCGATTGGTTCACCTCGCAGGGCCGTCATGAGCGCAAAGGTTTCCGCAGCTTTTCGGTCTCGGGCCGGGTCAAGAATCCTGGCGTCAAGCTGGCGCCTGCCGGTATCACCGTGCGCGAACTGATCGACGAGTTGTGCGGCGGCATGGCCGACGGCCACAGCTTCAAGGCCTATTTGCCGGGAGGGGCATCGGGCGGCATTCTGCCTGCGTCAATGGCGGATATCCCGCTCGATTTCGGCACCCTGGAAAAGTACGGCTGTTTCGTTGGGTCGCACGCGGTTGTGATCCTGTCCGACAAGGACGATATGAAGGCCGTGGCGCTTAATCTGATGAAGTTCTTCGAGGACGAAAGCTGCGGCCAATGTACGCCATGCCGGGTCGGCACTGAAAAGGCGGCGCAGCTTATGGCCAAGGGCCCGTGGGATCCCGCTCTCCTCGATGAATTATCCATACTGATGCGCGATGCGTCGATTTGCGGACTCGGCCAGGCCGCGCCAAACCCGTTGTTGTGCGTGTTAAAGTATTTTCCTGATGAACTGACCAAGCCGCTCAGACATTGGTAATCCAAGGCCTGCACGATGAACGATGGCAACCAACAAAAACCGGCCGGTCACGGGCGCGACAAAACTACCAAGACGTTCACGATTGACGACCGCGCGATCGATATTCGCGCCGGCGAGACCATTTTCCGCGCCGCGCGCCGTCTCGGCATCAAGCTGCCGCATCTGTGTTATCTGCCCAAGCCCGGTTACC
>Ga0306922_10001908_pt1 | contig 19143 bp, 14 predicted proteins | sample sta12Cox44000082_FD_203758 | JGI IMG/M metagenome (GOLD analysis project Ga0306922, IMG submission 203758) | Lab enrichment of tropical soil microbial communities from Luquillo Experimental Forest, Puerto Rico - statoxic.12C.oxic.44.000.082 (v2)... | ecosystem: Environmental > Terrestrial >... | reverse complement strand
GTGTACTGGAAGTAACAGACGAGTTCTCCCGTCTTTGGACGGATCGCTAAGACACTCGACGTGAACAGGCTATCGAGCGCGCCGCGCGGCCGCGGATCGTAGGGCTCCGCGTTGCCCGTTCCCCAGTAAACGAGATCGAGTTCAGGATCGTACGAACCGGACCTCCACGTCGGGCCACCACCGTACATCCAGGCGTCGCTGTGCTCCGGCCACGTTTCGGAACCTGGCTCGCCGGGTGAGGGAATCGTGTACCTGCGCCACAACTTCTTGCCGGCTTCCGGATCCCATGCGTCAAGAAATCCTCGCGTCGTCGACTCGCCGCCGGCCATGCCCGAGATGAGGACGCCGTTGGCCACTATCGGCGCGCCGGTTGCGAAGTAGCCCTCTTTCCGTTCCGCGAACTTCTGGTTCCAAACCTGTTGCCCGGTTTTCATGTCGAGGGCGACGACGTGGTTGTCGAACGTCACGCGAAATAGTTTTCCGTTGAAGAGCACCGGCGCGCCGCGGTTGATCGGCGCGCCGCGCGTTCCAGGCTCGAGCTCTACGGGGGTCCGCCAGATCTGCCGGCCGGTGGCGACATCGAGCGCGAAGGTCCATTTGCCATTGATGACGTACATGACGCCGTTGTAAATCAGGGGCGCCGCCAGCTCGCCCAGGTCGTTCATCACACTGGTGCTCCAGATCGGCACCAGGCGTTTGATGTTCGATGTGTTGATTTGAGCGAGCGGGCTGTAGCTCCAGCGCGCGTAGCCCATGCTGTGAGTCAGAACGTTTTCCGTGTCTCTGTCGTTGAGCAGCTCGTCGGTTGTCTGTGCGAATACTTCGCCGGACATTGACAGGAGTAACGCTGTTCCAGCTGTGACGGTCGTGACCAGACAGGCTTTCTTCATGGTGCGCCTCTCGACTGCGGGTAAAAACGAGCCCTTTCAGTAAATTGCGACCACTGGCATGAGGCACATCTTCAGATCGTGATCGTTGGGCGATCGGTTTTGAGTGGAACGGGTTGGAGTCGGTGAACGACGATCTTCGCCATCGGTTCTTCGCCGGGATTATAGCGACCCCGACGTGGGCAGCCCGAACACCAGGAGCACGTTGCCAGCCGCGATTGCCACATACTGGTGCCCACCGGCTTGATAGCTGATTGGGTTGGACCAGATCGCGCCGCCCGTCTGAAATCGCCAGAGCAGCTTGCCCGACTCGGCATCGACAGCGAAGAACATCCCTTCCATGGTCCCGGAAAACACCAGTCCGCCGGCTGTCGCCAGCAGGCCGCACCACGGAGGCGTCGTCACCCTGAATTCCCACTTCACATCGCCGGTCAGCGGGTCGAGCGCGCGCAGCGCCCCCCAAGGCTCTTCGTCGGGGACCGTACGCTTGCTGGCGCCGAGGTACATGCGGCCGGGCTGGTATACCGTCTCGTTCCGATAGTAGATGCCGCCTTTCTCTCGCACGTTCTGATAAAACGTTTTCGTCTGCGGGCTGTAAGACGGGCTGAACCAGTTCGTCACGCCGTCGTCATCGGGATAGACGAGAGCGCCCTCCCGGCTCGGCGCCGTGTCGGGATTTGGAATCGGCCGCCCTGTCGCATCGAGCCCTTTCGCCCACGTCTGGCGTGCGAACGCCTTGGCGTGAAGGAACTCGCCCGTTAAGCGATCGAGGATGTAGAAGAAGCCGTTGCGGTTCGCGAAGAGGAGGAGCTTGCGCGGCCGACCACGGAAGTCAGCGTCGATCAGGACGGGGATCTCGGTGGCGTCGATATCATTCACGTCGTGGGGAGTGAACTGGAAATGCCAGCGCAGCGCGCCAGTGTCGACGTTCACGGCGATCAGCGAATCAGCGTACAGGTTGTCGCCAGTGCGAAGGTCTCCGATGAAATCGGGCCCCGGATTGCCAGTACCCCAATACAGCAGGTCCGTCTCAGGGTCGAACGCGCCTGTGACCCACGTCGTCGCGCCTCCGTGCTTCCAGCTGTCGCCGCTCCAGGTGTCGTGGCCGCGCTCGCCTGGACCCGGCACGGTCCACAAGCGCCACGCGCGCTTGCCGGTCGTGGCATCGTACGCGTCCAGGAACCCACGGACGCCGTACTCCGCTCCAGCCATCCCGACAATCACCTTGTCTTTCACTGCCAGCGGAGCCGCGGTCAGCGAATGGCCCGCCTTGTAGTCGGCGACCTCGACGTCCCACCGAACGCGCCCAGTTCGCATGTCGAGCGCGACGAGGTGCGCATCGATCGTCTCGACGAAGATCTGATCTCCGAGCGCTGCGACGCCGCGGTTGACACTGCCGCAGCAGGCGTGCAACTCATCCGGGAGACTCCGCCGATAGGCCCACAGCGGTCGTCCGGTCTTGACGTCCAGCGCGACCACGTCGCTGGGCGGATCGGTGAGGTACATCACGCCGTCGAACACAAGCGGCGTCGTCTCGAAGTGATGATGTCCCTGAACCTGGTACATCCAGACCGGGCGCAGCTGCGGTACGGTCGCACGGCTGATCTCGTCGAGCGCGGAGAATCGTTGTCCGTCGTAGGTCCCGTGATAGGTGAGCCAGCTGCCTGGCTCGCGCACCGCTTGACGGATCCGGTCGAACGTCAACTGCGCTGACGGTTCAACGGCGAACAAGAGCGCGAAGAGGATCGCCAGCGCCGCTTTCATCGGGTTCCCTCCAACGATACGAGATACGCCACGAGGTCATCGAGCGCGGCTGGTTCGAGGCGATCTCGAAAACTGGGCATCGTGGCGCTTCGGTCCGTCGCGAGCTCCGCCAATTCCTCCTTGAAGTAGGAGTACAGGCTCCCGCCAGTATCGCGGAACTGGATCGAGAACGTGTCTTCGTTGACGACGACGCCCGTTATGCGCCGGCCCTCGCCCGTAACGGCCCGGACCTGCTTGAACCCGCTGGGCACTTCGGCCTGCGGATCGACGATCGACCGGCGAATGTACGCCGGGCTCGACCGAGCGCCAATGTCCGTCAAGTCCGGTCCGAGGGGTCCCCCGCGTCCACGGATTGTGTGGCAGGCCGCGCAGCCAACAGCTTCGTACACCCGCGCACCGCCGGCGGCATCGCCAGGAAGCGGCTCGCGCTTCACCTGTCCCAGGCTCCGAACGAAGGCAACCACCTGCCAGGTCTCACGCGCGCTCATCGCGTTGCCGGGCATGTCGGTTCCAGGAATGCCTCGATTGACGACCCGAAACAATGCGTCGTCTGTCGGGGCGTGGCGGAGCGTCGCGCGCGCGAGGTTCGCGCCCCTGCCGCCGCCGCCGTCGGCGCCATGACAGTAGGCGCATTGTGTCTCAAAGAGCGTCCTGCCCCGCGCGACCTCCTGGGCGGTGACTTTTGGACGTGTCGTGGGCTCGAGCGCCACGGTCATCTGCAGTGCCAGCAGCCACGACGCGGTCCACATCGCCCGTGTAGCTTACGACAGAAGCCTCACGGGAACGCGGGTGCGTCAGCGGGCGTCAGACGGGGGCCTTGTGGCGAACGTCAGAGACCTAGCGACAGCCAAGGAGCTGCCCTACGGGCACGCCGCCCGCTCGACCCTGCCACCCCGATGGCCGCTGAGAAAACGTCGCGGAGTGGCTGTCTAATAAGTGAGTCCACATCGCTTGCGGGCGGAGATGGGCTCCGTGAAGGTTCACGGCACCACAAAAGTCTGTGAGGTTGAGCCAGCCGGAGTGGCTTTGGCGCGGACGCTGGAACGAATCGCCGCCAGGAGGCTTGCCGGTGTTTTTTGGTAGAGACAAGTTTCAGATGACTGGTCGGTTGGCAAGTTTCCTGCGGTCGTCTGTGCTCCTGATGCCCCTTTCTGGTGCAACGGCCGCTCCGCCGCCGGGCCAGGTGGCTGTCGCGCCGCCGTCCGTTGACGAAGCGACGCAGCACAATGCGGCCGGCCTGGCCAAAGCCAGGAATCGCGACTTCGATGGTGCCATCGCGGAGTACTCGGAAGCGATTCGTCTCGATCCGACGTTTGCGGAGGCATTCCGCAACCGCGGGTTGGCGGAAAGCAACAAGGGTGACCTGGACGACGCCTTGCGAGATTACTCACAGGCCATCTCGCTCAACCCGAGATATGCGGCGGCCCTGTATGACCGCGGGTTGGTGTACGCGCGAAAGCGCGACTTCGATCACGCTATTGAGGACTACTCGCATCTCCTGGCAATCGACCCGACATCCGCCAATGCCTACGACAACCGCGGGCTTGCCAAAACCGATAAAGGGGATGTCGACGGCGGGATTGCGGATCTGACCAGCGCCATTACGCTCGACCCCAAGTCGGCGCGTGCGTACAACAATCGCGCGTATGCGAAATTAAAGAAGAAAGAGTACGCTGAGGCGATTGCTGACTGCGATCAGGCCATCAAACTTGATCCGAAGTACGCGCTCGCCTATGCCAACCGCGGTGACGCAAAAATCGGCCTCAAGGACCCTGTCGGCGCGATTGCGGATTATACGACGGCTCTCAGCCTCGATCCGAAACGCGCGAGCACGTACTACGCGCGCGGTCGCACGAAACTCGGGCAGGGCGATCGAGCTGGGGCGATCGACGACTTCACACAAACCATCAGCCTCAATCCCCAGTACGTGGCGGCGTTCACCGAGCGATGTGAGGCGCATCGAAAAAACGATACCTTCGACGCCGCCATCGCCGACTGCACGCGGGCGATCGAGCTGAATCCCAAAGCCGCAACCGCCTTCCTCCGGCGAGGGCAGGCACGATTGCAGAAAGGCGACCTCGGAGAGGCGGCGCAAGATTTGTCCGAAGCCATTCATTTGAATCCTGAACACGCGGTTGCGTCGTACGAGCGGTGTAACGTTGAGGTCAGACAGGGTGCACTCGATCGAGCCATTAGCGATTGCAACGATGCGATCGCGCTCGATCCCTCACTCGCGGTCGCGTACTATGCGCGTGGCGTCGCACTCGCGAAGCGTGGAGACACCAGCGAGGCGGCTCGCGATTACGTGAAAGCGCACGAGCTGGATCCGAAACTCGAAATACCGAGAACATTTGTCGCGGGCACTGGAACGGCGGTTGGGTCGGCAACTCCGGGCAGCGCCGTGAACGGCGTCTACCGAGCAGGCGGCAACGTTACGTTGCCGAAACTGAAACATGATGTGCGGCCGCAGTACACTGCTGATGCCCTTCAAGCGAAGATCCAGGGCACGGTGCTGCTCGAGGCCGTGGTCGGCGTCAATGGCAGTATCGGGGATATCCAGGTCGTGCGATCGCTCGATCCAGTGTACGGGCTCGACAGCGAGGCAGTGAAGGCCGCGAAGCAATGGACGTTTGAGCCGGGCACCAAAGACAGCAAGCCAGTGCCGGTATTGATCTCGATCGAGTTAGCCTTTCGGATCGGCGACACGCCCACTGTTGCGGCGCCGCTCGCCTTACCAGCGGCATTTGGTCCCGCACCGCGCCAGAACCTTTCTGGCCCGGACGATCAATGGCAAGAACAAGTGTTCGACCAGTCCGCGCTTCGAACGCATGTCCGGTATCCGAAGGGGTGGGCGACTATCACGGGCATCGCGGACGGCCTCATCCTTCTACAAAACACCAAGGAGCCGTTTGGCGTTCTGTTTTTCAAACCGGCGCCGGCCCCAATCACCGTGGATCAAGCCGCTTCGCAGTGGGCGCTGCAAGGTGTGGCAGACGCCGTCGCCAAGACATCAGGCCGGTCGGTCGCCGCTGTCGGGCAGGCGCGCGTGGGTGGTCGTCTCTGGCTCTGGCTCGACCTCGGTCAGGTGCTCCCTGCATCCAACGAGACCTCGGCCTCGAGTCCCTTCGGGTACGTACGTGGTCTCGTCGATGCGACACGGGCGTGGTCGTTTGTCACGACGACGGCTGGACAGCAGTGCATTGTGGTGTTTTTCGTGAGTCGGATATCGAACACCTCGGTGGACGAGTTGAATCGCGTGACTGATCTCGCCGGCCCCGTGTTCGCGCGGATGCTCGAGAACCTCACGTTCGAATCGCCCTAACCGATGAAAGCGAGCACCAAGTGAAAACCGCTTTACTCGCGTTGGCGGGAATGGTCATCAGCGGAATAGTCGCAACCGTATCCGCCATCGCAGGGCCAGAGCTTCATGTCTTGATGTCTGGCGGCTTCTCAGCTGCTTACCGAGAGGTGTTGCCCGCGTTCGAGCGAACGACGGGTATCGCGTTAAACACTGCGACCGGAGGATCACAGGGCCCTGGGCCGAACACGATCGGCGCACAACTGCGACGCGGCGTCTCAGCCGATGTCGTGATCATGTCGAAGGAAGGGCTCGAAGAGCTCGCGCAGGAACGAAGGGTCGTCGCGGACACGCGCATGGACTTAGCGCAAACACCACTTGGTCTTGCCGTACGTGATGGAGCCCCAAAACCGGACATCGGCACAGTCGATGCCTTCAAACAGACACTCCTACAGGCAAAATCGATCACCTTTCCGACAAGCACCACGGGCATTTACATGACAACGACCATGTTCCCGCGCCTCGGCATCGCCGACGAAGTGTCGAAGAAGTACGTCGCAGGCAGCGTGGCGGCAGTAGCGACCGGCGACGCTGAACTAGCGATCCAGCCGGTCAGCGAGCTCCTGCACGTCAAAGGCAGCGAGTTCGTTGGACCCGTACCGGCAGAGCTGCAGTACACGTCAGTGTTTTCCGCCGCCGTTGTGGCTGGCACGACGCAACTCGACGCGGCGAAGCGCTTGCTCGCGTTTCTTACATCGGACCAGAGCGCCGTGGCTATGAGGAATGCTGGCATGGAGCCGCTGCACGGCGTAAAATAGCGACGCGGGCAGCATTAAGGGCGAAGCGCAACCAGATTTCTAGATTTGTCATTCGTCACTTCTGGTAGTGCTGGCTCGATTTTTCGTTCTCTCCACACACGAATTCGATCAGTTCATCGTCCGGCAGCAGGCGCTGCCGGAGCGTCTCCCTCGGAGCTCCGACGCCCAGGGCCGGAAAGGGAGACCGCCCTCAAGGCCCGCGCCGATATTCCGGAACCGGCTTTTTCTGCTGAGAGGCGGTGTATTGGGGCCGTCGGGTCGCTCGCCGGTCGCGTATGGAACGATCTGCCAGACTCCCGAGAGGATAGGAGTTCCATCGGCTGTCCTCGGCGTGGGCACATCGAGCTTCACTTTTCCATCAGGGCCGGGCGACCCCAGTCGTGAGTGACATGAGCGTGTCGTAAGGGCCGCGGCTTGATGACCCGAGCAAATCATGGCGATGTACGAAGGAAGACAACAACACACGTCAGCATGGGCTATCCTGTCGCAGATTCAGCCACCGACTCAACCGACGGGGTGGCCGATCGCATAGAAGCGAACGACAGGTGAACTCTTCGCGTATTCACCGCATCCCAGTCTAATCACACCGTGAAAATACTCTGCCTTGCTGGTGTAATAGCAGTTACGTCATCCCGGGCTCTCGCGCAAACGCCTGATTCGATGCCCATCCCACTCGCTCAGCCGGATGGAGCCGGTGCGGTTGACGTCAGCCTTGCTACGCCGGCGGGGCATGAAGTGAATGCCAGCGTTGCTGGCTATACCTATATCGAGCCCGGCGCGCAGAGCATATCGATCCACGGTGCGAAGGTTGGAGCCGAGTACACGGCCACGCTGTCGCTCAACAAGCGCCGGCACTGGTTTGCCCAGACCGGTGTGCGGGGCACCATTGGCAACGTCACCTACACTGGCTGGTGTTCACCGTTCTTAATCACGCCCAACAGAGCTTCGCCGAATGGCTACGAGCTGGATGTGGGTGATGCGTCGCCGTGCAGCGAAACCGGCGATAGGGATTGGTATCTGGAGGCCCGCGCCCTCGCCGGCAAGGACTTGATCGGTCGAAGATGGGCGTGGTCGCCCTATACCGGCTTGGGTCTCCGTCATTTGTCGAACGGCACGACCGGCACCGTTGGATACCGCACGGATGATTACCTCTATCTGCCTGTCGGCATCACGACACGCACCAAGGTTGCTTCGCATCGTGCGCTCAGCTTCAACCTGGAATTCGATCATCTGATCCATGGTTGGCAAAAGACCCGCGACTCAGAATTGGGTGGTGGCGATGTTCCAGCGACGACAACAGCACCCACGTTCACGATCGTTGGCTTTACTGATGTTTCGTTCTCGCAGCCTAGCGGATGGGCGTTGCGCGTAAGTGCGAAATATCAGGTGACTAAGCACTGGTCGGTGGAGCCGTACTATGTGCACTGGAACGTCAGCCCCTCGCCGGTGAATTCTGAAACCGCGACGTTTACGGTCAATCACGTGACTGCCCAAGAGCAACTCGGCGCCTACGAGCCCTTGAACGTCACCCATGAATTTGGCGTGAAATTGGGCTTCCGTTTTGCAGGCTTCGCGGATTTGAGTGCAGCGTTTAATCTTAAGCAGGCCGATGCGCCTTGAGAAAGGAATGAATTTGGCGCACCGCCAGGGGAATTCGCTCCTTGGGTTCTTTCCAGGGGAAAATGCTCACCTCGGCGTTAGGCGCGAGCATCGCGCACTCCATGGCTACGGCGTATGGGTGCGCGGGGACTTCGTCCGGCAAGACCAGGATCGGGTTTTGGCAAGTACGCACAAAATCGCGCGTCACGGTGAAGACAAAATCGGAGTCGGTTTCGAACATCTTGGTCACAAATTGGTCGGCCGTCTGCATTGCGATCTCGGGCCGCTTCGCGGTTAGCGCTGGACCCCAGCTCGTCCAAAATCTGCCTGGGTACTTAGGGTCGCGCATCTCCGGACGCCAGCCGACGGGCTGCGCCAATACTGCTGCGGCAATGCGAGTGGGTGCGCGCTTCAGCAGACTCCAGATAAACGGGCCACCAATGCAGAACCCCATCACCGAGAAGTTGTCGATCCCGAGATGATCCATTAGGCCGAGCTGGTCGTCTGCATACGATTCCCACGGCCGGTCGACTTCAACAGGGCCGACGGACTGGCCGCTGGGAGCGTTGCGCAAATCCGCCGTGATGCACCGGTACTCTCGCCTGAACTCCTCGATCGCATCAAACGGCGAGTTGCCGGTAAAGAACGAAATCGTCGAGTTCAGCCCTCCGCCAGGGAGCAGCAGCAGCGGGAAGCCCGAACCGGCTTCCTCAAAGTAGATGCGAACGGGGCCTCTCTCGTAGAACTTGCCAGTCCCTCTTTTACCCGACTGCTGAGCAAACACCCGCGGCACGGCGGTTGCTGCCGCTGCCGCAGCTCCCGCTGCGAGTATTGCGCGTCTGGTCCGATCCATGATCGGCGGGCTCCTTGATCAGGACGTTATTCCACGTGCGGCGGCCCGAAGCGCCAGCATGGCGGACGCATGAACCATGATCCGTTTTTCCGCGCAAGCATCTTAGCTCAACCCGTGGGGGACCGCGAAACCTCGTTCTCGTGTTGGACCGATAAGGTCGTGTGGTCCGCACATTGTGTCCGGCCGATTTGTCACCCGAGGGCGCGGAGGTGCCGGCGAAGGCGGTCGGGGGTGTCTTCGTCAAGCTGTGCCTCGATCGCGGCATGCACACGGCGCCACACTGGTACAGCAGCGGCGAGGGTCGCGCGGCCGTCGGTCGTGAGCGACAACCGACGGCGCCGGCGGTCACCAGCGTCTGGACGGATTGCGACGAGCCGGCGGCGTCGTAGCGGCTTGAGCGCGGCCGTGAGAGTCGTGCGATCCATGGCAAGCAGCGCGGCGACTGCCGCCATGTCAGGCGCCTCGGACCGGTTGAGCGACATCAGCAACGAGAACTGGCCGCTCGTCAAACCCACGCGGCGAAAAGCCTCGTCAAAGCGCCGTGCGAGGACACGGGCGGCACGTTGGACATGAAGGCAGAGACACGTGTCTCGAACGAGCCGCACCTGACGGGGGTGCAGGCGTATGCCTGTTGACACAGACCAATTATATTGATATCAACGTATTTCACCACCACACAAGGTGCGTCCGCACAATCAGCCCGGAGGATGCATGGGGATCGTCACGAGCGTTGCAGCAATGATCGGGCTCGCGCTGGCCTTGGCGGCTCTTCCTCCGCAGACGTCGGACCGGCACATGGCGCCGCTTGAGCAGTACCTCATGGCGGACCGGCAGGGAGAAATCGCCTTGGCCCGGAGTGCGGCGCCCCTGTCGATCTCGGGTAACGCGGACGTGTTGGTCCTAGGTCAGCGCGGCTTTGACTCAGCGGCCAAGGGCACGAACGGCTTCGCCTGTCTGGTTCAGCGATCGTGGAGCGCCAATATCGACGACGTGGACTTCTGGAATCCGAAGCTGCGGTCGCCGATCTGTTTCAACCCACCGGCGGCCCGGTCATACATGCCGCAGACCTTCAAGCGGACTGAGCTCGTGCTGGCCGGCCGGTCGAAGGAAGAGATGTTCGCGAGTCTCGCGATCGCCGTGGATCGCGGGGAGCTCCCGGCGATCGAGCCCAACGCGATGGGCTACATGATGTCGAAGCATGGCTTCCTCAGCTCACGCGACGGTCCCTGGCGCCCTCACCTGATGATCTTCGCGCCGCTCATCGACCCCGCCATTTGGGGCGCCCACCTGGCCGGCTCGCCCGTGATCGCGTTTACGGACAAGCAGAGCCGCGTGAGCGTGCTCCTGATTCCTGTCGGCCATTGGTCGGACGGAACGCTCGCGCCAGAGCACCGACCCTGACGAGCTCGGCCACGACGTTCAGACGATTCCGCCGCGCACGGGCATGGTCGCCCGCGGCCAAGGTGTTGATGCGTCGGTGCCGGTGTGCACTCTAGAGCGCGTCGGGGCCGCGCCACGATGGCGCGGCAATCCCCGAGGCTCCGCCCGTCGAGTGACCGCGGCCGCTGTCAACCCTTCGGCCCGCGTCGCAGTCCAATTCAGACGTGGACGGCCTGTTGCTCGATCTCAAGTACGCGATCCGCTCCATCGCGTCGGCGAAGAAACTGGCCCTGGTCGTCGTCGCGACCCTTGCGCTCGGGATCGGGGCGAACACGGCGGTGTTCGGCGTGCTGCACGCTGTCGTGCTGAAGCCGCTCCCGTACGATGAGCCGGACCGTCTGGTCCGCATCTATCACGACGCGGGCAGCTCGGACGAGTATCTACCCGGGCCGGAGCTGCTTGGCTACCGCGACGGCAGCCATGCGCTCGACATTGCTGCCGTCTACACCTACAGCGCGCTCGGCGCGGACCTCACGGATCGTGCGGAGCCTGAGCGCGTGCGCACGCTGTCGGTGAGCGCCGACTACTTCCGCGTCTTGCGCGTGCATCCGGTGCTCGGCCAGGTCTTCGATCGGGCCGACGAGCGGCCAGACGCGCGCGTCGCGCTCGTCAGCGAGCGGATCTGGCGGAAGTATCTCGGCGGAGGCGCCGACGCGACTGGTCGGCCGCTGACGCTCGACGGCATCCCGTATCGCGTCGCGGCGGTGCTGCCTGAGGCCTTCGACGATCCGCTCGAGTCGGGGATTGACGTGTGGATGCCGCTCAACCTCCAACCGGGCCGTCCGAACTCATGGCACAACTTCTACTTGAGCGCGATCGCGCGGCTGAAGCCAGGCGCGACGATCGAGCGCGCGCAGGCGGAGCTCGCCTCGATCGCCGCCGGGATGCGGAGCCAGAGCGGCTCGACGCGCGCGTGGTCGGCGCGCGTTGCGCCGCTGCAGATCGACACCGTCGGCAGTGCCCGGACGACGCTATGGATCCTGCTGGGCGCGGTGGCGATGCTGCTGGTCATCGCGTGCGTAAACGTCGCGAGCCTGATGCTGGCGCGCGGCGCGGGGCGCCAGGCGGAGCTCGCCGTGCGATCGGCGCTCGGCTGCTCGTCGGCGCGCTTGGTGCGACAGCTCCTCCTCGAGAGCCTGCTGCTTTCGGTCGCGGGCGGCATCGCGGGACTGCTGCTCGCGCGCGTGGCAACGGGCACGCTCATGGCGGCGGCGCCGGCCGCAGTCGCCCGCGTCGGCGGCGATACGCTCGAGCGCGCGGTCTTCGCATTCAGCGCGGCGATCGCCGTCCTCGCGGGCTTGGCGTTCGGCGTCGCGCCGGCGGTACGTTGCGCGCGGCCCGATCTCAACGCCGTGCTGCGCGATTCGGGCCGCAGCGGCACCGGCAGCCGGCGCCAGACGCGCGCGCACAACGCACTGGTCGTCTGCCAGGTCGCGCTGGCGCTCGTGCTGGTCGTCGGCGCCGGACTCCTGCTGCGCAGCTTCGAGCGCCTGCAGTCGGTCGACGTCGGCGTGCGCCCGTCGCACGTGCTGACGTTCACGGTCAGCCTGCCGGCCGGACGCTACAATGATCCGGAGCTGCGCGCACGCTTCTATCGCGACTTCATTGCGCGGCTCGGCGCGATGCCGGGCGTCCGCTCGGCAGCGGCGATTTCGCGGCTGCCGGTCACCGGCAGCTACCACAGCTGGGACGCGAGCCGCGCGGATCGGCCGCCGGAGACGCGCGGCGTGCAGGCGCAGCAGCGCGTGATCGAGGGCCCGTACTTCGCGGCTGTCGGCATTCCGATCCTCCGCGGCCGGACGTTCGATGGGCGAGACGACGCAAAGGCGCCGCGGCGCGTCGTCGTCAGCCAGGAGCTCGCGAGGCAGCTCTTTCCCGGCGAAGATCCGCTAGGCAAACGGCTGCTTGTGGCCGACACGCAGGCCGAGATCATCGGCGTCGCGAGGGACGTCGCGGTCGGTGCGCGCGCGCCGGCGCGGCCCTACGTGTACCACTCGCACTCGCAGTTCGCCTCGGACCGCAACTGGGCGTTGACCGAGGTGGTGAAGTTCGATGCCGACCGGCCGTCCCTCGTCAGCGATGCGCGCCGCGAGCTGTCGCGGATCGATTCGGGGCTCGTGCTCTACGAGCCGCGGATGCTCGACGACGTCATCGGCGGCGGCGTGGCGCAGGAGCGGTTCGCGCTGTTGCTCCTTGTCGCGTTCGCGCTGCTCGCGCTGGTGCTCGCCGCCGTCGGCATCTACGGCGTGCTGAGCTATTCCGTGAGCCGGCGCCGCCGCGAGATGGGCATCCGGATGGCGCTTGGCGCGCCGGCCGGAACGGTCCGATACATGGTCGTGCGCGACGGCGGCCGGCTGACACTCGCCGGCATCGCATGCGGATCGGCGGGGGCGATCACCGCGACGCGATTTCTGCGGTCATTGCTGTTCGGCGTGAGCGCAACGGAGCCGGCGGTCTTCGCCGCCGCAGCCGCGGTGCTGGCGGGCGTTGCGCTTGTCGCCAGCTGGATTCCCGCGCAAACGGCGACGAAGGTCGATCCGCTCGAAGCGGTCCGGGACTGAAGGCGCACTCGGCATCCTGATCCTGGCGGCGATCAGCTGGATTGTACAGACAGCTAGCGTTTTCTTTCGGGCCTGTCGCGGATCGCGCGAACCGCTGCTTCGAGCCGCCGCGCGCGGGTGTCCGGCTTCTTTGCTCCCTCGATCGATTCCGCGTACTCCCGTTGATGGGAATAACTGAGCTCGCGCCACCGATGCCATGCCGGTGGCACCGCCTTCAGAGCTCTCACGAAGTCCGCCGGTAGCTTCACCTCGCGCATGTCCGTGTCGAGATCGAGGCGGACCTCAACCGTCTCACCACCTTCAAGGCCCGCAGCCTCGCGATTGCTGCGGCGCAGCGGAATGCACGGCGGCCCGCCCATCGCTGCAATCGTGCTCCGATACGTGTAGCCGTTCAGCGTGACTCTCACCGGCGCGCGCACTTTTCCGAAAACCGCTTTTGGATCAAAAGGGATGGGAATGAAGCACATCGCCCCATCTCGAACGACTGTCGTCATAAAGGTCTTCGTTACCACTGAAGACTCCCTTGCCGGCTTGAGCGGTTTTCATAACTGTACAGCGATCCGATAGCCGCAATGTCGGGCATACCGTGGCTCTGCAGGACCGAGCTTGGCTGCATGGTGCGGCTCTAGCCCGAGTTCGACAAGCGCAACACGAAGATCATCGGCCTCAGCGTCGACCGAACTCAACAAGATGATCGGCTGGGGCGCAAAAGTGCGAGGCGAAGAGCGGAATGAATTCCTCGAATACTTGTTACGCAGTTACGGCCCCGGCCCGCGCACCCGATAGGCCGAATTCTTGCGGAGACGCCGCATTCGAGCTAAAACCGCAACGAGCAGAATCTCAGAAACGAATCATGAGGACAGTGTGAGCTAGAAGTTCTTTCGGAGATCCATGCCAGAGTACAGCGACGCGACTTCGTCGCCGTAGCCGTTGAAAGGAAGCGTCTTGCGCATGAAGAACTCGCCAAGGCGTCGCTCGGTCGACTGATCGCGAAACGTGGAGTTCGTCGGCTGCGGGTTCACGTTCGAGTAGAAGCCGTAAAACTGCGGCTCTTCCTTCATCCACGTTGTGTACGGCTGCCTGTCCGTGAACCGGATCTTGACAATCGACTTGATGCTCTTGAAACCGTACTTCCACGGCACGACCAGCCGGAGCGGCGCGCCGTTCTGGTTCGGCAGTTCCTCGCCGTACAACCCTACGGCGACGAGCGTAAGCGCGTGCATCGCTTCGTCGATCCGCAGCCCTTCGTTGTACGGCCAGGGCAGGAGCGCCGCGAGCAGACCGCGCTGGCCCGGCATCTCCGCGGGCCGCATCACCGTGACGAACTCGACGAACTTCGCGTCGCCAGTCGGCTCGAAGCGCTTCAGCAGATCGCCGAGTGGAAAGCCGATCCACGGCACGACGATCGACCAGCCTTCGACGCACCGGTGGCGATACACGCGCTCCTCCAGGGGATGCGGCCGCAAGACGTCCTCGAGGATGTAGATGCCCGGCTTGCGGCACGCACCTTCCACCGCGACCGACCACGGCTTCGGCCTGAACGCGCTCGCGTACTTCGCCGGATCGCCCTTATCGCTGCCGAACTCGTAGTAGTTGTTGTACGTCGTCACCGTTTTGTACGGCGATGGCGGATCAGTCGTCGTGACAAGCTTCTTCGTGACAGGCAGCGTTGCGGCCGACGCGTCGCGGGTTTCGAACCCTATCGCGAGTGCGCTGAGCGCCACAGCGCTTGCCGAGAGAAACGCGCGTCGATCGAGATAGATCGACTTCGGCGTAATCTCGGACGACGGAATGTGGGGGATCCGGCGCACGACCTTCCGTATCATTGGAAATCCTACTATAGCGTGCTCTCGCCACGACGGCACTGACGATCGGCGGCTTACTGCTCGCGCGTGCCGCGCAGGGCAGCCCGATCAGCGAAGAAATGCTGTCTGCCTGTCGCAGTTGGGCTCTGCCCGAGGCTCGGGTGGAAAACAGGAGCCAGCTGCGGAGGTCCCGTTGACGAACGGCAGAACACGCTGTCCCGCGCACGTGCGTCTAGGAGCGAGCCGTGGTTGAGCAGAACAATGTTTCTCGTCGGGCTGGAGGGCTCCTCACAGCGCACCTGATTCAGCCGCAGAATCCGGAGCTGGGGCGGTTGCTCTACGATGCCGCGGCCAACGCCTTCGGGTGGCGAAATGCGACCGGTGCCGTGAGAGCCAACACGACCGGACTGGTGATGGCCAAGGAGCTGGGTGACGACGTGGCGTACGAGCGTCTGCGTGCGGCAGCCGAGCGCGAATACGACCCCAAGTTCTTTGGCGAGCATTCAGATCGGTTCGGTTGGTTCTTCAACAACACGGAAGGCTTTCCGCGTGGGCAGGGCAGCGCGATGCTGATGGCGGCCGAGATCGGCGGGCCCGGCGATTGGACGCGCGCCTTCCAAGCCCCGCATCTTGACAAGTACACCGCACCGACGGTCGAAGGCATTGAGTTCCCGTCTCTCGGAGTTTCTCAAGCGTGGAACGATCGTGCGACTGGCACGTTGCACGTGGTGACGTATGCGGCGGCCCCGGAGAAGCGAGGGGCTTCGACGAGGTGGCGCGTGACTAACTTGCCGAGCACGACGAACCTGAGCGCCCGGTTAAACGGTCAACCCTTCAGCCGCTTCTCAGTAGTGGGTCCACGAACGATTGAAATCACGTCCACTGTTGACGCGCACCAATTCGAGATCGTGACCGGATACCGGGGCGATGGTACGCGCGCCGCGGGGGAACCGCCCGCAGCTCCCCGAGCGGCAGCTTCGGCATCGCTGCTGGCATCAACTGATCGTGACCAGCCGGGGCCGAACCCGCCTGTTGCTGGCCCTGGGTGCCCCTGCTGTCCATCGTATTGAGTGGCGTCCGTCGAGCCTTGCGTGCCAGGAACCGGGCTACAGGCGGTGCGTGTGGCGCGGCCTCTTGTCGTGAGAAGAGTCCTCGTCTGTAGGACGGACCAACGTCGTGCCCGAGGTATGCGTCTTCGTAATGTCACGTACGAATGTTGGCTGGAACCGCGCGTGCGTGACCGCTTCGAAACCGGACGCGAGCTTAATCAACCTCTGCTCACTGAACGCCGTTCCGATGAAGCTGATGCCCACCGGCATGCCGAGCACTTCGCCCGCCGGCACCTGAATGATGGGATAGCCAGGTGGCCCTGCCAGGCCGGAGCTGGCAAATAGGAAGTGATCACCGAGAATCAGATCGGTCGTCCAGCCCGGGCTGTCCGTCGGCGCGACGATGGCGTCCAGATTGAAATCAGCGAGTGCGGCATCCAGGCTGGCGCCTGCGAGATGATCAATCTTCAACGCGTCGTTGTACGACATGCACGTCGTCGTCGTCGGCAGCACCTTTGACGTGAAGGCTGGATCGCAGAAGTTCGGATCGAGGTTCCGGCTCTGGGATTGAATGAAGATCTCCTGGCCGAAGTACGGCATTTCCACAGCCGCGTGCGCGTTGTTGAAATCGATCGCGCTCTGCAGGTTGCCTCCTCCAACCGGCACACCCACGCGCGTTTGGAAATACTTGGTGAGGTCGACCTTCAGGTCGTACTCGAGGACGAAAAACTCGCCATCGGCTGGAGAGAATTTGAAGTTGTTCGCGGGATCATCCAGGTCAACGATGACGCCGCCGGCGTCCTTGATGGCCTGGACGGCGGCATTGAATGCCGCGACGACCTGTGGCGGGGAGGATAGGATGCCTGTCCGAGTGAGCCCCAAGCGCGCGCCCATCAGGCCATGCGGATTCAGGAATGCCGTGTAGTCGGCGGGGAGGGGTGGCCGGTTCTTCCCCGTCAACGGAGTCCCGTTGCAAACGGGATTGCACGCTTGCCATCCGAGCGGGACGCCGCTGGTGGCAGGGTCGCGCGGATCAGCCGTCCGGCTGGCGATCGCGTTCAGAGCGATGACCGCGTCGACCACTGTACGTCCGTGCGGCCCCACAGTGTCCTGTGTGTGCGAGATGGGAACGACACCTGCGCGGCTCACGACGCCAATTGTCGGCTTGAGCCCAACGACGCCGTTGACGCTTCCCGGACACACGATGCTGCCGTCCGTTTCGCTGCCGAACGAGATCGCCGCGAAGTTGGCTGAGGCGGCCGCGCCGGATCCCGAACTGGATCCGCACGCGTTGCGATCGAGCGAGTAGGGATTGTGCGTGAGGCCGCCGCGTCCCGACCAGCCGCTCGTCGAATGCGTCGATCGGAAGTTCGCCCATTCGGACAGGTTGGTCTTGCCCAGAATCACAGCCCCTGCCGCACGCAGCTTGGCTGCCACCGTGGAGTCCTGCACCGCGGGCAGGCCAGCCAGCGCGAACGATCCGGCAGTCGTCTGCATCTTGTCGCCGGTATCGATGTTGTCCTTCAACAGCAGCGGAATGCCGAGGAGTGGAAATGCCGCGGTGGTTGCCCCTCCGCGCCGCATCGCGTCGGCTTTTTCCGCCAGTTCGATGGCGTCGGGATTGAGCTCGATCACTGAGTTGACTCCGGGGCCGTTCTGATCGAGTGCGAGAATACGATCAACGTAGTACTTGGTCAGCCCTTCGGAAGTGATCTGCCCGTCATTCATCGCCTCCTGAAGCTGGGCGACGGTGAATTCGTTGAACTCGGTCGGCACTTCGCGTGAGCCTTGGGCGGAGCCGAGGGCCACTGCCGCGAGCGAAATCAGCAGGGCCTTGAATGCGACGACGATGCGGCCTCTCGCGATGGAAGTCATGCAGCTTCTCCTGTCAAAACCGCATTACCGCTGAGAAGGGACCCGAATGGAGCGCGGAGTCTATGCGGCTCCACTTGAGAAGTCAACGGCCGGGAGTTCGGAGACTGATGAGCTTCGCTGGGTTTGCTTATCGGGCTGGCGTTTCGGTGTATCAATGGCGACGGCAAACCGGATCTGGTGACGGCCAATATCCCGACCGACGTTGGCGGCTATTCTGTCTCCGTGCTGATCAATGACACGCTGCGATCTGCTCTCCCTCCCAGATCCGGGCGCGCGACTCGCGCGAACAAATACTGAGGTCATACATATGGTGGAACCGACACGCTCGACGGGCAGTGAGTACCGTGCAGAAAGTGGTGCGGCATAGGAGGTTGAAATATGTCAGTAAGCATCATCGAATCGATCCGCGCTTTTCCGGACTTTCTGGTCAGTGACGGAGAAAAACCGTGGCGTGAGCGAGAAGACGAATTTCGATCTCGGACGGTGACACGAGCGGAACTCCTGGCCAAGTGGGAAGAAGGATGGACGGCGCTGCTGGGGACGTTGGCCCATCTGACGGACGAGCAACTTTCGTTACCGATCACCATCCGGCGACAGCCAATGCTCGTACATGAGGCGCTTCATCGTTCGCTCGCGCACGTTGCCTATCACGTGGGTCAAATCGTCTACATTGCGAAATCGTTTCAAGGCAGGAACTGGCGGTATCTGAGCATTCCTCCGGGGGAGTCTGACGCGTACAATCGCAGTCCGGTCTTCGAACGCGCCGCCGCTCACAGCGCCAAGCTGATTGAGAACAGACAACGGGAGCAATGACTGGCAGAGTGGGACAACAAACTGAGTCAGTGGCAATTCGACTTTCCGCAACTTTTGACCAATCGAGCAAGGTTCTCCGCGAGGCGCGCCGGCGGCTCGCGCTAACGTGCCTCAATGTCGAGTGACGAGTGGCGGCCCCCCATGCGAGCTGGTCTCCGCACGGTTGTGAGTGTGCTCCTCGCGGCCTCAGCAGCGACCGCAGGTTTCGCCATACACGAGCACCGGGACGGCCATCGTGCGAACCGCGGCGCTGAGGAGGGCCTCGGACGAGCGCACATGGACATTTCGTGCTCTCCTGCGGTCACCGCGGAGTTCGATCACGCGCTGGCGCTGTTGCACAACTTTTGGTACGTGCGTGCCTTCGAGCGCTTCAACCAGATC
>Ga0306922_10001907_pt1 | contig 19145 bp, 18 predicted proteins | sample sta12Cox44000082_FD_203758 | JGI IMG/M metagenome (GOLD analysis project Ga0306922, IMG submission 203758) | Lab enrichment of tropical soil microbial communities from Luquillo Experimental Forest, Puerto Rico - statoxic.12C.oxic.44.000.082 (v2)... | ecosystem: Environmental > Terrestrial >... | reverse complement strand
GTGCTCGGCGCGACCGGCCCCAATCGCACCTTCCAGAAGGGCGACGTGCTCTATATCGACGGCGGTTGCAACTGCTCCGGCTACAAGATGGACTTCGCCCGCCGTGCCGTTTTCGGTCGGCCTTCGGCACGCCAGCAATCCGAGCACGATGGCATGTGGGGTATTCTCAACGAGATCATCGAACGCATGAAGCCCGGCGTTTCGATGCGCGAGCTCTTCGAATATTCCCAGAGCCGCCTCGCGCAACATCCTGAATGGCGAAACTATTCGGATCATCCATCCAAGCGCATCGGGCATGGTATCGGACTTGAAAACGAGCCGCCGTCGATCTCTGCAACCGACGATACGATCCTCGGAGTCCGCATGGCGCTGACGCCCGAACCGAAAATCGAAAGCGTGGATGGCCTGCTCAATCCGGAGGAACAAGTGGTTATCCGTCCGTCGGGCTGCGAGATCCTTTCAGCCGGATCGGATTGGGAGCTCCACATCGTCGCCTGACCGGAACAAGGTCGATGAATATCAGGCTGCTCAGCGAACAAAACATCCGCTCGGTCGCGCCGACGCTGCCGGAAATCGTGGCGCTAGTCGAAGATGCCTATCGCCTTGACGCTGAGGGCAAGGTCGAGGTTCCCACCAAGATCGGCGTGCATCCGGAGCGCGCCAACGCCTTTCTTCATGCCATGCCGGCATGGGTGGGCGGAGCGTGTGCGCTCGGGATGAAATGGGTCTCTTATTTTCCGGGCAATTTCGATCGCGGATTGCCGGATTCGACGGGCATCATCATCCTTAACGATCCCCACCATGGCCTGCCGTGCTGCATCATGGAGGGAATGTACGTCACGTTTCTCCGCACCGCCGCTTGCGCCACTGTTGCGGCCAAGTATCTCGCGCCTCGGCCGCCGAAAACGCTTGGCCTGATCGGATGCGGCGGCCTCGGCCTGTGGTCGCTGCGCGTCATGAGCACGACTTTTCCTTCGATCGAGCAAGTATACGTGTCGTCGCGCACGAGCCGCTCGCGCGAAGAATTCTGCGCGAAGATGACGCAGGAGGGAAATTGGACAATTACACCAGTTGACGATCCGTCGGAGGCAGTCCGAAATATCGACATCGTGGTTACGTCTATTCCGCCAGGAGACGTCAAGCCGGTGACGGGCGAGGCCCTCGCACCGGGCACGCTACTCATTCCGCTCGACCTGGTGAACTCCTGGCAAGACAACGTTCTCTTCTCGGCCGATCGGGTGGCGGCCGACAACCCCGACAATTTTGCCGCTCAAGTCAAAGCCAAGCGAACAACGGCGTTTCCGGCGCTCAGGCCGGCCGTCAGGATTCAGGATCTGGTCGTAGGGAAATCGCCGCGGGCTTCGACCTCTGATCGAACCGTTGTCGCGGTGTGTGGAATAGCCAGTACTGATGTCATGGTCGGCTGGGAAATCTACCGCCGCGCCCGCGCAGCAAATGTCGGGCTTGAATTCGATATGCAAGGATGAACGCTCACACGAGAGGGATGAACATGCGCGGGAATTTGACCAAGGTTCTTGCGGTCGGCCTCGTGTCGGCATTTTGCGCAGTTCCGTCACTGGCTGCGGCCGCCGAGACAGTCCTCAAGGCCATCACCTATGCGCCGCTGTCGAAGGTCGAAGACAGCATGGTGATTTTCAAAAGGTGGGTGGACAAGGTCAACACTGCGGGCAAAGGCGAGATTCGCGTCGAGCTGCTGGGCGGCCCGGAGGTCTTTCCTGTCAGCGACCAGATCAACGCTTTAAGCAAAGGGCTGGTCGACGCCGTCATGACCTTCTCGGTGCACACGCCGATCGTTCCGGAGATCGATACATCCGGCCTGTCCGACATCACGCCGACCGAAGAGCGCAACAACGGCTATCTAGATCTGCTCGACAGGGCTCACGAGAAGATCAATGTGAAGGTCGTCGGTCGGACTGCAACGCAGTCCGGCTTCTATATCTTCTCCAAGCAGCCGATCCGGACGCTTGCCGACTTCAAGAACGTCAAGATCCGGTCCCACTCGGGATACGATCCATTGTTTAAGAAGGTCGGGGCGATTCCGATCGGAATGAACATCTCCGAAATCTATGGCGCGCTTGAGCGGGGCATCGTTAGCGCCGCGCCTTATCCGATCTTCGTCTATGACATGGGCTTGCAGGAAGTCACGAAGTTCGCCCTCGCCGATGCCTTCTGGCCGTCGCACACGACTTTCATTTATATCAACTTGAAGAAGTTCAACAGCCTGTCGCCGAAGCAACAGGCCATTCTGGTCAACGCTCAGATCGAGAATGAAAAGGACATGGCTGCCGTCGATGCTGATCTGATCGCGACAGAGCGTCGCAAGCTCGAGACTGCTGGCATGACGTTCACACACCTATCGCCGGACGAGGCCAAGAAGTGGCATGACATGGCGAATGAATCCCGCTTCGAGGCTCTGAGCAGCAAGGTGAGCCCCGAGCAGATGAGTAAGATCAAATCGTTGATTGTCCGCAACTGACGCCGTTGCGGCCGCGTGAGGTGTCGACAGGGGGGTTAAACCATGAGCCTTCCCGATGCGGCCAGCCGGGCCTTCGACCGGCTGCTCGATGCTTGTGCTTGGGTTGGCTGCGCACTGCTAGGCTTCCAAGTCGTCAGCGTTTCCGTCGAGATTATCTGCCGCTATTTCTTCGACATCTCGTTCAGTGTCGTCACGCCACTCAACGAGTGGAGCCTTGTCTATCTGACGTTCCTCGGGGCGGCATGGCTGCAACGCGAAGGCGGTCACACAAGCGACGACTCCATTGTGACCTTACTGCCGCCGTGGGTTGACTGGGCAGCGCAGAGATTGGGTTGGGTTCTGGCGATTGTGACCTGCGGGCTCTTGACCTGGTACGGCGCGCTCGCGACGTGGGAGAATTATTCGAAGCACACCTATGACTTTTTCAAACTGCCCAATGTGCCGATTTTCTACGTTTACCTAATTATCCCCGTCGGCAGCTTGCTTTGGCTGATCCAGCTTCTTCGCAAGCAAAGCAGGCCTGGATCGGCTTCGGCCGAAAAGCAGGATGACAGAGGCGGGGATATCTGAGAGCCGGCCATGGAGTGGTACACCGCGTTCTCATTGTTGATGGCAAGTTTCTTCGTACTCGTCCTGCTCGGCCTTCCCGTCGTCTTCGCCTTCTTCGGCACCAACGTCATTTTCCTCGGCTATTTTATGGGGGCCGCGGGCTTCGAGCTGTTGATCGATAGTGTCTACGGCAGCCTATCGGTCTTCGTCCTGCTACCGATTACGATGTTCATCCTGCAGGGCGAAATCCTGTTTCGCACGGGCCTGGTCAGCAAGATGATCGACGCCCTGGACAGTTGGCTGGGCTCGGTGCCCGGCCGCCTGGCGATCCTGGCCGTTGGGTCCGGCACCATCCTGGCTTCGCTGTCGGGCGCCAGCATCGGCACCACCGCAATGCTCACGCGGACTTTGGCGCCGGCCATGCAGGAGCGGGGCTACAGCAAAAAGATGAGCGTCGGGCCTCTGCTCGGGAGCGGCGGCCTCGCGGTGATGATGCCGCACAGTGCCCTTGGCGTTATTCTCGCGGTAATCGCCAGTGTATCCGTCGGCAAATTGCTGATCGCCATCATCATTCCGGGGTTCGTGCTCGCGCTCTGCTACGTGATCTACATTGTCGGCGTGTGCGCCATCGATCCGAGCGAGGCGCCGAAATACACCGCGAAAAAACTCCCGCTGAACGAGCGTTTGGTTCTTACGTCAAAATATGTCGTTCCGCTCACCGTGCTCATTGTCGCGATGATCGCGGTCATCTTTTTCGGTGTTGCGACGCCGACCGAGGCCGCCTCGCTAGGCACTTTCGCTTCCTTTGCGCTGGCGGCCATCTACGGCCGGCTAACATGGGCGGCCACGCGCGAGGCGATGTTCTCGACGCTTAAGATTTCGGTGATGGTCCTGGCGATTCTCGCCGCCTCTCAAGCCTTCACGCAATTGCTGGCCTACACCGGCTCAGCACAAAAGCTCGTTGTCGCGGCGGGCAGCCTGCCGATTCCCCCAATCTGGGTCATTGTGCTGATGCATTTCGTCACGCTGCTGCTCGGCGGTCCGATCGGCGGCATTCCGCTGATCATGATGACAATTCCGATATTCATTCCGGTGGTGAAGGCGCTCGGCTACGATCCAATTTGGTTTTGCACGGCGATGCTCCTGAACGTCGAGCTGGCCCAGATCACGCCGCCGTTCGGCATTCTGCTCTACGTTGTGCGCGGAATCATGCCGAGGACTTCGATGGGAGAAATCACCCGCGCCGCCGTTCCGATCATCGGCATCCAGTTGATTGTCATGGCCTTGCTGATCGTAATTCCGAGCCTGTCGCTGTGGCTGCCTAGCTATATGATCAGATGACAGGGAGATACCTTCTGTGATGCCGAAGCCGGAAACGGTCGTTTATTCAAACGGCAGAATAGTCGATGGCCGGCGTCACATCCTGAACGGCCATCTGATCACCCAAGGCGCCACGATTATCGCGGTTGGATCCGGCGACCCCAAACGCGGCGCGTCGTCAGGCAGTGTTCGCCATATCGATCTTGCTGGCCGGACCCTCTTGCCCGGCTTTATCGACTGCCACGTCCACCTCACCATGAACGCCGACGCAGCGCCAACGCCCATCGTTTCACCGGTCGATCAGATGGTTGCGCTCATACACGCCTCCATCAACGCGCTCAACACGCTGCACGGCGGGATGACAACCGTACGGGATTGCGGCGCACCGCATTCCATCGACTTTGCGCTCCGCCGCGCCGCGCAAGAGGGGCTGTGCGTTACGCCTCGCCTCCTTCTGAGCGGTCGCGCATTGTGCATGACGGGTGGGCACGGGTGGCATCTGATCGGCCGAGAGGTTGATGGCGCCGACCAGGTGAGGCGCGCCGCGCGCGAGGAGCTCAAGGCCGGGGCCGATAACATCAAGCTCATTGCGAGCGGGGGCATCCTGACCCGCGGCACTGACATCGGCAATCCGCAGTTCACCGTGGCGGAGATGCAGGCCGCGGTCGAGGAAGCCCACGCTGCCGGAAAAATTGCCAACGCGCATGCTCATGGCGCGGAGGGAATCAAGCGGGCGGCCACGGCCGGCGTCGACTCGATCGAGCATTGCTATTTCATAGACCCAGAAGGCATCGACATGATGCTGGCGCGGAACACCGTTCTTGTTGCGACGTCCGCGGCGGTCCGCAATGTTGTGTCTTACGGCGTTACCGCAGGTATTCCTCCGCATATTGCCGAGAAAGCAGGGTCTGCAATCCATGCTCATGTTTTTGGATTCAAGGCAGCCCATAAAGCCGGCGTCCGCTTGGCGATGGGTACCGACTCCGGGGTGCCGTTCACCCGCCACGGCAACAATCTCGACGAGCTCCAGTATCTTGTGGAGATGGGGCTGTCCCCACAAGAGGCAATTCGGGTGGCGACCTTGGATAGCGCGCGATTGCTGAAGTTGGACGACCGCATTGGCTCGCTAGATGAAGGCAAGAACGCCGACCTCGTCGTCGTCGATGGCAATCCCATCGATGACGTGGCGGTGTTGCGGGTGCAGGATAAGATTCGTCGCGTTGTTCTCAATGGGCAGACAGTGCTGGACCGTGATGCGAGCCGGTACTTGGTCGGCGCGGGATTTTCGCCTGCACGAGATGGTGCGTTGTAGCGCGCTCGTTCGAAAGTTAAATTCGGTGCACAAGGTGGAATAAGGAAATCCCACCAAGTTCCGGGAGTCCGGGCAGGAGAGTGCAGAGCCTGCAGCTGTTTCCGAGCGTCGTGGAGTTCGTCGTTCGGTTTGAGGAACCGCGTCGGCCATGAGCAGAACGAGGCTCTACTCGCGCCAAGCCTGGGACAAAAACGCCTCCATCTACGAGGCCATCCGCACGATGCCCTTCAACGCGCAGCTCGCGTCCGGCACGTTGAGCGACGCGCGCTTCAAGCATTACATCACGCAGGACGCGCACTACCTCATCGGCTTTGGACGTGCTTTGACGCTCGCGGCCGCGAAGGCGCCGAATCCGGATCGGATCGTGCAGTTCGCCAAAGCGGCGGAGGGGGCGCTGGTCGTCGAGCGGGCGCTGCACGGCTCGTTCTTCAAGCAATACGGCATCACGCCGCGGGCGTTTGCGCGGACGCCGCTCTCGCCGGCGTGTCACCATTACGTTTCGTACTTGCTCGCCACCGCATATGGGGAGCCTTACGAAGTGCTGCTCGGGGCGCTGCTGCCCTGCTTCTGGATCTACGCGGAGGTGGGGCGCGACATCCACGCCCGCGCCCGAGCGGCCAACCCGTATCAGGCCTGGATCGACACCTATGCGGGCGAAGAATTCCACGCCGCGGTGCGCGCCGTGATCGCCGCCACTGACGAAGCCGCCGCGGAGGTGTCGCCATCCCTGCGCGCGCGGATGCATGCTGCCTTCACGCGGGCGACCCAGCTCGAGTGGATGTTTTGGGATTCGGCTTTCCGGCTGGAGACCTGGCCGCTCTAGGCTCGGTCGTCGTCGCGAAGATCGCCGGAGCGACTACGTCGCGCTGCCCCAAACCTGCTGCGCCACCTCGACGATGCGGGCGAGCTTCGCCCGTTCGACCTCCTCCGTGACCGTGACGTGCTCGGCGGCGCTGGTCGCAAACCCGCACTGCGGGCTCAAGCCCAATTGCTCGAGCTTGACATAGCGGCTTGCCTCCTCGATCCGCCGCTTGAGCATATCGACGCTCTCCAGTTCGAAAACCTTGGAGGCGACGAGGCCGAGCACCACGAATTTTCCCTCCGGCACGCATCGCAGCGGGGCGAATGTCCCGGCGCGCGCATTGTCGTATTCGAGAAAATAGCTATCGACCTTCATCGCGTTGAACAGCGGCTCCGCGATGGGATCATAGCCGACGTCCGCTTGCCAGCTCGGATCCTGGCTGCGGCACACGTGAATCCCGATGGTCATTCCTTGCGGCGCGCCCGCGACGACGGCATTGACGACATCGACATAGATGCGCAGGAGATCGCGGCAGTCGTCGCCGCGCTCGGTGAGCAATTGACGCACGCGCGGATCGCCGAGCTTCACCAGCGACGTTTCGTCGATCTGCAGGTAGCGGCAACCGGCATCCGCGAGTGAGCGCATTTCTTGGGTGTAGGCCTCGACCAGATCGGACCAGAAGGCCTCGAGGTCGGGATAGACGTCGCGGCTGATATTGGCGCGCCCCGCACGATAATGAATATAGCACGGGCCCGGCAGCGTGATCTTGGGCGTGCGCGTGGTCAGCGACTTGAGAAAGCGAAAATCGTCGGCGTTCTGTGGTCCTTTCCAGGCGATGCGGCTCACAACCGTCGGAATGCGCCGCGCCAATCGGTGGCCATGGGTTTGCGAGCTGGTCCAGCCGCGGTCCTCGGTCGTTTCGATCTTCACGCCGGAAATGCCGGCGCTGGTGAACGCATCGGAGTAGGTGCCACGCCGGAACTCGCCGTCGGTGACGACTTGCAGACCGACGTCTTCCTGCAGCTTGACCACGCGGGCGATGGCCTCGTTTTCGATTTCCCTCAGCGCCTCGCGATCGAGTTTGCCGGCCGCGTGCCGCTCGCGTGCGCGCAGGAGTTCGGGCGGGCGCATCAGGCTGCCGATATGTTCGGCGCGGAAGGGAGGAGGTCGCATCATTCGTGCACGCCTCGTCGGGGCCAGTCTTGAGGCCCTGGCATGAGGTCGTAATCTTGTCGGGTTGCGGCGCTCACGGTGAACCTGTGTCCTCTCGTCTCATTCGCATGTTAGAATTGCTCATATACCGTGCCGACAGCCGCCCTCGAAACGAGGCGTGCCGAAAAGTCTCCGACATGGAAGGGGCCGCGCTGCCCGCGGCAGCCATATCCTCAGAGACCTGGCTTTTTCGGTCTCACGTTACATCGGTCTGCAGGATCGCCTCCACTTCACTGCGCCGTCATCGACGGCCACGTCTCAGGCTCTCGAAGGGGAATGAAAATGCATCGGCCCTGGCTCAAACCCGTCTCAGTCTGGCTGCTGGCGCTCGCGGCCAACTTCACTGCAACAGCGCAAGCCGAGGACTACCCGGCGCGGCCAGTGAAGATCATCTCGGATTCGGCACCCGGCAGTGCCGTCGACGTCACTTTGCGTATGGTGGCTGATCGGCTCGGCCAGATTTGGGGTCAACAGGTCTTGCCTGTCAATCAACCCGGTGCCGGCGGCACCATATCCGCGCGCGTTGCGGCCGAGGCCGCGCCCGATGGCTACACGCTTTATATGCCGGCGTTGTCGGTGTTCCTGCCGGCGCCGGGCAAGGCGGCCAATACCGCGTTCGAGCTGCCGCGCGATTTCGCCCCGATCGGCTCGGTGACGGAGCAGCCGATGTTCATTGCGGCGGCGCCCTCCCTCGGTGTCACGACCTTGCCGGAGTTGATTGCGCTCGCAAAACAACGCCCCGGCGAGATCTCCTATGCGGTAACAGGAGTCGGGCGGCTCACTCACCTGACCGGCGAATTGTTGCAACTGCGAACCGGCATCAAATTGCTGCAGGTTCCTTATTCCGGTGGTCCCAGCCACGCGCTCAACGACATCATGGGCGGTCGCATACCGTTGATCATCGAAGGGTACCAGGGCCTCGCAGGCGCAATCCAAGGCGGCAACCTCAAGCCGCTCGCGGTCGCATCGGCGCAGCGGCTGCCGGACTTCCCCAATCTGCCGACGGTGGCCGAGACCCTTCCTGGCTTCAAGGCGATGGGCTGGCAGGGGCTGGTGGCGCCCGTCGCCACGCCCGAAGCGATCGTGCGCAAGGCGAGCGAGGATCTGCGCAAAGTGGTTAGCGACCCCACGCTCGCGGCCCAGCTTGCCGGCCGCGGCAGCTATCCGCTTCCGATGTCCCCCGCCGAAGTCACCGCCTTCATTCGCGATCAACAACAACAGTGGAGCCCGGTGCTCCGGCAGCTCGCCGCCAAGCCATAAAGACTGGCGCTCACCGCCGCACATCCAGGCGCGGCCGTGCGGAGCACCGCATTGCACTCGGCAGATTTTTTCCCGAGACTTGATGCGGCGGCCGCTGGGCGATGTGGAACGCCGCCGTGAACGAGGAAACGCATGGTTGCCCGAGAAGCAATCCTTGATCCAGCCATTGTCGCCGATGGTGCCAGCAAGCTCTTTCTCGATGGCGCTGTCGTCGCCTTCCATCAACTGTCGCTTGCGGTCAAGCGCAACGAGATCATGTGCGTCGTGGGCCCCTCGGGCTGCGGCAAGACCACGCTTCTGCGCTGCATCGCGGGCCTCACCGATCTCAGCAGCGGCAGGCTTCTCGTCCACGGCAAAGCGGTCGGTGCACGGCCGCCCGACGGGGTTGCCATGGTCTTTCAGCATTTCGGCCTACTGCCGTGGAAGACGGTCTTCGATAACGCCGCATTCGGGCTGGCGATGGCGGGTGTGCCGCGCGCCGAAATCAAACCGCGGGTCATGAATTATCTCGACCTGGTCGGGCTCACCGGCTTCGAGGGCCATTATCCCTACCAGCTCTCGGGCGGAATGCAGCAGCGCGTGGGTCTCGTGCGCGCGCTGGTCATGAACCCGTCGATTCTCTTGATGGACGAGCCGTTCGCGGCGCTCGACGCGCAGACGCGCGAAATTCTGCAGGAGGAGCTCCTTGCGCTCATGGAGCGGCCGCAGGAGCGCAAGACCATGGTGTTCATCACTCATTCGATCGACGAGGCGATCCTGCTGGGCGATCGCATCGCGGTGATGAGCGCGCGCCCGGGTCGCATCAAGGAGGTACTCGATATGCCGTTCGGTTGGCCGCGCAAGGCCGACGCGGTACGGTCCGACCCGCACTTCGCCGAAATTCGCCTGCACATCTGGCGCCAGCTTCATACCGCGAAGCCGCGCCATCAGCGAGCCCCGAGAGAGGTTGCGTGACCACCGTCGAAGGAGTCCGCGGCGAGTTGAGCGACGCCGCCCAGCCGGTCGATCTCTCCGGCGATCAAGCGCGCGCCGAACGCGTCGCGGCCGCGCGCAGGCATCGCCGCCAATTGATCGATCTTGCGATCCGCGTGGTGTCGCTCGCGATCGCGCTTGCTCTGTGGGAGGTCGCGGCCTGGAACGTCGATCCGGTGCTCTTTACCTCGCCGACCAAGGTCGCGGTGGCGGCCTATCACATGGTGCTCAGCGGTGAGCTGTGGACGTATCTGTGGCCGAGCCTGGTCGTGCTCGCGATCGGCTTCGCGTTTGCGGTGGTGCTCGGGATCGGCATCGGCCTTCTCCTCGCGCGGTTCTGGGTGCTCGATGTCGCGCTCACCGTTTACATCACGTTCCTGTACTCCATTCCCTCAGTCGCGCTCGTTCCGCTGATCGTGCTGTGGGCGGGATTCGACATCACGGCCAAGGTGATCATCCTGTTCCTGTTCGCCTTTTTCCCGATGGTGATCAACACCTATCAGGGCGTCAAAAGCGTCGATCCGAAGCTGCTCGAGGTCGGTCGCGCCTTCCGCTGCTCGGAACGCCAGTTGTGGTGGAACATCGTCCTGCCGGCGTCGCTGCCGTTCATCGTCACCGGATTGCGGTTGGCGCTCGGACGCGGCCTGATCGGCATGGTGCTCGCCGATCTCTATACCGCGATCTCCGGCATCGGCTATCTCATCGTGCGCACGGCGAGCACGTATCAGGTGGACAAGATGTTCGTGCCAATCGTCACGCTCGGCTTGTTGGGCGTGACGCTCACGGCGCTGTTGCGGCTCGCCGAGAGATACGTGGCGCCCTGGACCGCGGCATCGCGAGACGACTAGGCTTGCGGGGGGCGCACCAAGGAAGAAGGCGGAAACGTGGCATGTCGAAGGGCTATCGATCGATCTGTCTCATCGCGCTGGCGGCGGGCGGCGTCGCGATCGCCGATGCGGCCACGCGCGGCGCGGCGGCGCAAAACTGCAGCGCGATGCGCAAGATCAATATCGGCGTTTCGGTCGCGCCGCCCAACGTGGTGCATACCTCGCCCCACGTGGCCAAGGAGCTCGGCTTCTTCGCCAAGCGCTGCATCGAGCCCAATATCATCCAGTTCGAAGGCGGCGCATCGGCGACCGCGAGCGCGGCGGCGGCGCAAGGCTCGGCGATCGTGAGCGTGAGCGATGTTGCCATCGGCCGCGGCATGAAGGTGCAGCAATTCTGGGGCTTGGCGCCCAGAATGCCGCAGGCCTACATGGTGTCACCCGACGTGAGGACCGCGGCCGATCTCAAGGGCAAGAAGCTCAGCGCGACCGGCGGCGGGGTCGGCGGCTTCAACTGGCGCATGGGGCGCGAGATCCTGCGCACCGCCGGGCTGACGGTCGACGACGCACACTTCATCTCCGCTGCCACCGCCGGCCGCTTGCCGGGCCTGATCGCCGGGCAGATCGACGGCGTCGCGTTGCATCCCGAGGACGTCTATCTCGCCAAGAAACAAAAACCTGGTCTGAACGTTCTCGTTCAGCTCGCCGATCTCATGCCCAATTACATGTTCAACGCCTACGGCGCCTCGCTCGAGTGGATCGCCCGCGACCGCGCGCTCCTGCGCGATACCGCCGCCGCAATGATCGAGGCCAATCGCGCCATGTTCCGCGACAAGGCGAACGTCGTGCCGATCATCGAGAAAGCGACGGATAAACCGCGGGACGCGGTCGAATATGCCATCGACGCGCTGACCAAAAATTGCATCTGGTCGATCAATACCGGCTTCGATCCCGCACGCACACAATGGTCGATCGACAATAGCGCCGAGAACGGCGACCTTGAGAAGGACAGGAAGCCGACGGTCGAGCAGGTCGCGAATATTCAACTCGCCAAGGAAGCGGTCGAGGCGGCGGGCGGCCCCGTCACCATCGGCAATTGCAAGGATTAGCGCGTGTTCCGGAAAAGTGGGAAGTGGTTTTCCGAATATAACATGCGCAAAACCTAAGAGGACTGCCATGAACATCCAGACGCCGCGTCCGTCCGCGCACCAGCCATGGGAACTGGTGCGACGCAATCCACATGCAATCGACTAAATCGCCATCAGGTCGAAGTTAGGCCCATTTCGTGGGCACATCTTAACCGCCACAGCCCGACATAGCCCGCCCGGAGCCGACCCGAGTTCGCTTGCTAATGCTTGCTAAAACGTAGCTAATCTGGCAGGGTTCCGCACCAAGTTCCGCACCAGCCCCGCAACTGGTGCGCCAACTCGTAGCCCGGAACTAGCAAGCATCAGCAAACGGAGCAGCGGCGATGATTGGGAAGCTGACGAAGGCGACGGTAGAGCGGTTAGCGCCTAACAGCGTCCTGTGGGACACCGCACTTGTTGGTTTTGCTGCACGTCGCCAACGGCGGCATGTCCATTATCTGTTGCGCTATCGGATCAACGGCCATCAGAGGTTCCACAGCATAGGTCGCCACGGTAGCCCTTGGACTGTCGATCAGGCCCGCACAGAAGCCCGCCGATTACTTGGATTGGTAGCCTCTAAGGTTGACCCTGCCTCAGAGCGAGTTAGGCCCGTAGAGACCTTCGGTAATGAGATTGAGCGCTATCTTGAGCGCAAGCGAGTCTCACTGAAACCAAGATCATTAGCCGAGATTGAGCGCCACCTTCAGGTTCAATGTAAGCCGCTTCATCCACTCCCATTAACGGGCATCGACCGAAGAACGATAGCCCTCACACTGGCGGAGATTGAAACAGCCTCAGGCCCGATAGCCCGGAACAGAGCCAGAGCAAGTTTATCGGCGTTCTTCGCTTACGCCATCAGGGAAGGGCTAACGGAGTTAAATCCGGTAGCCGGAACTGGAATGGCGGATGAAGGGCCTAGCCGAGACAGGGTTCTCTCTAAGGATGAGCTAGCCTGTCTATATGCGGGTCTAAATGACGATGTGTTCAGCGATATAATTCGATTGTTGGTGCTGACGGCACAACGGAGAAATGAAATAGGCGGCCTGAAGTGGAATGAGATTGACTTCGGTCGTGGGCTGATTGTGTTTCCTGCGGCTAGGGTAAAGAATAATCGACTTCACGAATTGCCGATGTCCACACAAGCCAGGGCGATATTAGAGCGTCAACCACGGAATGGTGAGTATGTGTGGGGTAGGCGATGGACTAGTTGGAGCGATAGCAAGGCAGACCTCGACGCCAAGCTAAATGGAATGTCTCCCTGGCGTCTCCACGATTGCCGCAGAACAGCAGCAACCATGATGGCTGACCAACTCGGAATTTTACCGCATATAATCGAGGCAATCCTAAATCACGTCAGCGGTCATAAATCGGGCGTGGCCGGAATTTACAATCGTGCCCGCTATACCGATGAAATGCGCGCGGCGCTTCAGCGATGGGCCGACCATCTCGGCACCCTCCGCTGCTAACCCTCCGACCGGTCGCCGAAATTTGATTCGAGTTCGCCAGCGAAAGATTTTCGTTGCCTTCTCGAACCGATTGTGTCATGGTGCGCGGCATCGAGCGACAGGTAGAGGGACTAGCGGATCGCCCAACGTGGAAAACCGCAGCTAATCCAATAAACGTTAACTAAACAAGCGTCCCCCCTGAAACAGTGTCTCGGCCCCATTAACAACCTGAACCGCTCTGCGCACGCATAACTGCGTCCACGGAGCATGTGCGCCCTCACTGCGCTTGTGCGCGTGCATGGGCGAGAAGGAGGCTTATCGGATTAACAAGAAGGCTATGCGTGGTGCCTTAAGCGCGCAGAACCACCAAAGCAGGAACCGCCAAAGCAAGAGCCACCAAAAGAACAGGAGTACCAATCAGTTAGACCAGAGGGAAGCAGCACGGGTGTAAACGGATGCGTCTCACCAACATCCATGACGATGGCATTCGGGTCTTGCTTGGCACGGTCATAGGGGTAGGTCAATTGACCTACCCTCCGCCGCCGAGATGCTGAATGTCTCTGAGAAGAGCGTTAAGCGCGCAAAAGACGTCTGGGAGAAAGGTGCTCCTCTTCAGGCCCATTATACAACCTAGGGCTGTTACTGTGACCAAGGACAACCTCGCCCGTTGCACCATCTGCGGCAAACGGTTCAAGCCATTCAACCGCCGCCACCACCTATGCTCGTACCAATGCCGAGATGCGTACAACCTCCAGCACAAGAAGCCAACAGAGAGACCTGCCAAGGAGTGCGAGTGGTGTCACCAGCAGTTCATTCCCGACAGAGCAACCCAGAACTACTGCAACAGGGAGTGCTGGCAGAAAGCAAAGGCCGCAGAGAGTAAAGCAGCACGAAGAGTTTGGTGGAAAGTAGGACGGCCAACGCTGCGTGAACTTGAGGAAGCCGGCATCGACGGGGCCGGGGCAAGAAGGCGTTGGAACAGCCCCATAAGGAAACCCAAACCGAATGGGGAAGGCACTGAGGTCGCCACGCCAGAACAGCAGAAAGAGATTAATGAGGCTTTAGCCAAGATCGTGCGGGATCTGTCGCCCCAATTCCACAGGAGGATATGATGACTGACAAAGACCTAATGATGATGATGATGATGAGCCTATCCAATGAACTCGAGAACTTCCTGCGAACGGTCAAGGACGAGGGCACTGGTATCGACGCCGGAACAGATTTCCGAAGTCGTGATCTATGGGTCACCGTGGGTGGCGTTGAGTGGCGTATCAACATTCGACGGAATAAGGAACAGCATGATGTGAATGCGGCATGAGCCTTTTTATTTGCTCCGGTGATTCGCGTACGAGAGTTCAAGCTAAGGGAGAGCGTAATGCAAGCTAAACGAGACTACGCCGAGCAGGTCCAAGCGCTGGACGAAATCATTGAAGAACTGGAAGGACAGATCGCTGGCGTTGATTTCCTCACCAAGGAACAACGCACAGAAATCCTAGAGCAACTTGCTGACCTCTATGTCGAGGATCGGATCGAATACGAGCGCAAACGCAATAGGCTCAAGGATTATTTCGACGCTGGCGTGAGGGCAATCGACCATGAAGTGAAGTTGGTTGTTGCGGGCCGTTTGGAAGTGTCGATATCGGAACTGACGGCACTTCCAAAGCCCGACGAGGACCCTGTCGCTGAACTCGTTGCGATGGCCAGACGTGACACTGTCCTTTGGCACGATGGCAAGCGGGATTGCTATGTCACCTTTGGGCGTGATGGCCATCTCGAAAACCACGAGCTTCTTAGTGATGATTTCGAGGATTGGCTTGCCGATAAGTGGGGCGAAACACACCAACAAGAAATCAACGGAAACCTCGAACCTTGCTATCCCACCGACGAAGACTTGAAGAAAGCAATTCGCCAACTCCAAGCTTACGCCAGACGTGCCGACAAGAGAGACCCCAAGTTCAGAGTTGTCGAATTCGAGCGTGAAGTTTGGATTGACCTCGGCACGCCAGATTGGAGAGCAATCGTTGTTAATGGCGATGATTGGCGATTTGAAGAGCGGATGCGCGCGCCGCTGGTCCGTGGCCCTGGAACCGGCTCACTACCTATTCCCGTTAGGGGCGGCGATATCCAAGAACTCCAGCAGTTCGTCAACCTCCAAGAAGACGGTGACTTCGCATTGTTGTGTGGCAGTCTTGCTGCGATGCTCAATCCGTTCGGAAAGTATCTGACCTATTTGCTGTGTGGTCCTCCGGGTTCAGCCAAAACAACGACAACTAAGGAAATGCGGGCACTCACCGACCCGGATGAAGCTGACACTTGCTTTATGTCCACTGTCCGAGACCTAATGCACAGCAAGAGCCACATTAAAGCCGTAGAGAATGTGAGCGAGCTTACTAAGGAATGGTCGAATGCGCTGTGCGCTATCAATACCGGAATGTCTTATTCCGAGCGCAAGTATTGGACGCAGGGCAAACAGTTCATAGCCAAGCTGCAATGCCCGATCATTATCAACGGCATTCCCACCGATATTGTCGATCAGCCTGACCTCCAAGATCGGGTGGTGACGTTCGTCTTCGATTATCTCGGAGACAAAGTCAGGTCCGACGATATGTTCTGGCGCAAGTTCAATGCTGCTAAGGGCAGGATATTTGGTGCTCTACTAGACGGCCTGGTCGGCGCAATGAAGTCTCGTCGAGACTTTGGGAACGACAACGATCTAGCGGCCGAGGCTCTACTCGATGGTTGGCGGCCAAGATTTGTTGATGCTGTCGTGTGGGCGGAAGCAGCCTGTCGGAGGATGGGTTTCGCTCCAGGCGGGTACGTTCAAGCCCACAAGGAAAACAAAGACGTTGCGTTCCGAATTCTAGCCGAGGCTGCGCCAATCTGTATCGGCATTCGGAAGCTAATGGCCAATCGAGATGAATGGAGAGGATACCCGTTGCAGCTTTACACGGCTATTCGACCTTATGTCGATATCGCTAGCGAAGAATGGCTTGCCCGTGATCTCCCAATGTTCATTCCGATCCTTGATAGGATTTATGGGATTAAAATCGTAATGCACAAACGATTTGTGCAGAACGACAACCGTAACGGCATAATCATAGGGGTAGGTAGGGGTAGGCATTTTCCGACCTCGGCGGAGGCCGCTGGCGCTAAAGAAACACAGCCAGAACCGAACCCGAACACTCAACCAAATTCAGGAACAGGATCAGTGGGGAAGAAACCCTTCCTCAGGAGGATATAGCTATGGGCCGAAAATGCCTACCCCTACCTACCCCTAGCCCTGGGGCCAAGATCATCCAGTTCAGGCCAAGAGAACGTGACCGTGAAGCCTATCAGGACGCACGGATCAGATACTTGCGCAGCATCATCAGCGATCAGTCGAAGCCGTTCGAGATAAGGATGGATGCTTTGGCTCAAGTAGCGATGATTGACAGAAAGAGAGCTTAGCAAAGTAAGAGCATCAGCATGGAAGAACTGCGTCAACGTCTTCTATCCCAGATCGAAGTAGTGCCGGGTCGATTAGAAAGTGAGTGCTGGATATTCCAGACAAGCACAGGTCACGCAAATTTCAACTGGCAACGTCGGACTAATAGAGCATCCAGATTTTCCTACCGGGCATTCGTCGGGCCGATCGTTGAAGGCAATTACGTCTGCCACAAATGCGATGAGCCCGCTTGCATCAATCCTGACCATTTGTTTCAGGGCACACCACTCGACAACGTCCAAGACGCAATAGCTAAAGGCCCGTTCTGGGCTAGCCGGCGGAAGCTAATTAGCCCATCAACGAAGAGGAGACTGTAATGAACGACAAGGTAGAAGCCATCCCTGAAAAGGCTATGCGGTGCCCCGCTTGAATTCTCGTATTGGGCGTCAAGCATAACCACAGGAGACTAAACTATGAGCGGTCAAGACAGATATGACGACAACGATCCCGTCACCGACATCGACGGCAACGTAATCCCCGGCATGACGAAAGGGCAATCGCGGTGGATTGACGACACATCGGGCCTTTACTTCCATCTTCAGAAACTCAAACGCCAGTTACGCCTAAAACTGGTCGATGATCTCGTCCGGATGAAAGCCGAGAACGCCACCGACGACGAACTGATAGAGCGGATCCAAAATCATCACAACACCCGCACACTAATGCGGGACCTGCACAACGTCGTAACCGAGAACGATTGTGCAATGGCACCGGTGTCCCGCCATTCCAGTTACTGCCGACTGATTGGCTGGTGTGACAGGGTCGGAGTTCCAGCGGAGTACGTGGAGCATCTTCTCTGGTTGCGGCCGTTGACCTCTGAGGAAGTCGCAGAGCATGAGGCCGAAGAGAAGAGGATGCATGAAGGCGCCCGTGAAGCCGAAGCCTACTTCGCTGCGAAGAAGGCCTAGCGTTTCTCAGCCGTCGGTCGATCGGAGAATGTAATGAGAACTGCGCTCGCTACGATCATCAGCGGCGAGCGCAGCTTTTATCTCGGATCAAGATCGCCAAAGGCTCGCAGACCTTGGGCAGAGCGATCACGCTGGTGGTGTGCGCTGCATTCGACGGAGTGAGTGATGCGTAAGCCCAGAGTTAAACGATGTCAGCGTTGGCCCCATTGCGATTGCCAATCAAGTCTTGATCGATGGAGCAATGAACTAAGCGATCCAGATCGGGTGTGGGAGCCGGAAATGTTGGAATGGGCTGAGACCGATATCTTTCTAAGTCTCTCCTGTATGAGCCACCACTGTCCGGGTCCATTGATGAGGGCTTACGCAATCGAACAGTTAAGCGATCCATATTGGATACGGCAGAAGTTAATGGGTCGATGATGGAGGCCAACATGGCAAAGGCAAAGGAAAGCGGTAGTGGTCTAGCCAAGGAAGTAGCTCAGTTGAAGCGGGAAGTTGCTGACCTGCGGCAACAGAACCAGACCTTACCTGCACGGCCCGAAGATCAACTCATGCGCCAGGCAATGCAAGGACAAAGTCGCCGGGATGCAGCGGCGCTTGCAGAGGCAATTGCTAGATCGGAAAAGGAAGCCAAGCGAAAGGAAATGGAAGCACTCGACCTTAACAATGTGACCAACATCGAGGCAGGTGAGCTTGGCGTAAGGGTAACTCATCGAGGCGGGGCTATGGAGTTTGTGGAAGGCGATAACGGGCACAAGCTTTATCGCAGATGGCTGAAATGGAAGGAAGCCGCAGAATGACGAATGGAGGCAGAGATGAAACCCAGACGAGCTATCGATGGTGAAATGAGCCCTGAAGAAAGGGCTCTGTTTCACCGCAAATTAGAACTGTGGGCTTATGGTGGCCGCAAGCCGAAACGACCAATGTTGGTTTGCGCCGATGGCCAGATCGTAAGGGATGCTGTGGTGAGGGTCAGTCCCTTCGATCCGAACTGGAGGCTTGGAGGCGAGGACATAAAGATCAAGCGGGACGAAAGATGAAACCGACGCTGATTTGTTGATGTGGTGGTGAGGGCTCCTGAAACGGGGCCTTTTTTATTTCTGTGGAATTGGAGGCTGTGATGCAAACTCAACGTCAGGAGTGGTGGTTCGAAGAAGTAGAAGCACTCGTTGATAGACTGATTGAGGATAAGGCCGACCTCAGGGAACAGGAAGAAGCTTGGGATTTTATCGGGCAGGGCTGTGGGCCTGAGGCACTAGCGACAGCAAAGAAGATGTTTGCGGAGCGGTCGGCCTCAAAACCAAAGGAAGAACCAACAGAAGAACCAGAGGCTGAGCCGGAACCTGATGTCGGTGATGGCGGTGCGGCTCTAATTCTTTCTAAGAAAGCTCCCTACGATAATGCCAAAGTCTTTGTGAGGCAGCACTGTTATA
>Ga0306922_10001906_pt1 | contig 19152 bp, 18 predicted proteins | sample sta12Cox44000082_FD_203758 | JGI IMG/M metagenome (GOLD analysis project Ga0306922, IMG submission 203758) | Lab enrichment of tropical soil microbial communities from Luquillo Experimental Forest, Puerto Rico - statoxic.12C.oxic.44.000.082 (v2)... | ecosystem: Environmental > Terrestrial >... | reverse complement strand
ATGGCGGGCGCTGCGGCGGCCGTGGATCGCACGCATCGGCGTCGTGGTGCTCCTGCTTTGTCTCTGGGAGATCGCCGCGCGCTGGTGGGTCGATCCGATGTTTCTCAGCCCGCCGTCGCACGTGTTCGCGTCGCTGCCAGCACTGTTCGAAACCCGCGGCGTGCCGGCGGCATTGCGCGTCACGTTCTGGGAGCTTGCGGTCGCCTTCGCCCTCTCGGTCGTGATCGGGCTCGTCATCGGTCTCGCGGTCGGGCTGCAGCCGTTCGCGCGCAAGAGCTTCATGCCGATCATCCTCTTGCTCTACGGCACACCGCAGGTCACCATCCTGCCCCTGTTCATCCTCTATTTCGGCATCGGGTCCGCCTCCAAGATCGCCTTCGGTGTGAGCCACGGCTTTTTTCCCATCGCCATGCTCATCGTTGCCGGCGTCCAGAACATCAAGCCGATCCTGCTCACGAGCGCGCGCGCCATGGGCGCCACCCGCTGGCAAATCCTGCGCCATGTCATCTTCCCGCACATGATCCCGAGCTTCTTCGCCGGCATGCGGCTCGCCATGACCGGCGTGCTGCTCGGCGTTTTGCTCGCCGAGCTTTACGTGTCGACCGCGGGCATCGGCCATTTCACCACGCTGTTCACGCAGAACTTTGATCCGACGCGGCTCCTGGGCCTGATCTCGGTGCTCGCCGCCATGGCCATCGTGCTCAACGAGATCGTGCGGCGCGCCGAGCTGCATTTCAGCCGCTGGCATACGGATTGAGGGATTGGCTCGGTACACTGATATGGTCGTCCCCGCGAATGCGGGGACCATGACCGCCGCCTCTGGAATATGGGTCCCCGCTTGCGCGGGGACGACAGCGACGCGATTTGATCGACCGGGTTGCGGGAAAGGAACTGTCGAATGGCGGGAAAGCTCAGGCTGACGGTCGCGTGCGGGGATTACGAGATCGTGCGCGCGCTCAAGGAAGGCGCGGTGACCGCCGACGGTCTTGATCTCGTCATGCTCACCGAGATGGGCCCGCGCGAGCGCCACTGGCGCATGGCGCGCCACTCCGAGTTCGACGTCTGCGAGGCGAATGTCGGCGCCTATTTCATGGAGCGCGACCAGGGCGCGCCGCTCACCGCGATTCCGGTGTTCCTGCACCGGCGCTTTCGCCACGGCTTTCTCTTCGTCAACGCCGCCGCCGGCATTCGCGCGCCCAAGGACCTGATCGGCAAGAAGGTCGGCGGCACCAATTTCCAGCCTGCTTCTAACATCTGGATGCGCGGCATCCTGGAGGAGGAGTACGGACTGCCGCACCGGCAGGTGACCTGGGTGGTCGAGCGCAGCGAGGATGTTGCCTTCACGCCGCCCAAGGATCTGCGCATCGAAATGATCGCGCCGGGGAAGAAACTCGACGCCATGCTGGCGGAAGGGGAAATCCCCGCCCTGCTCTCGCCCGACCTGCCACGGCTGTTCCTCGCGGGCGACAAGCGCATCATGCGGCTGTTTCCCAACTACAAGGAGATCGAGCTCGCCTATTTCCGCAAGACCGGAATCTTTCCGATCATGCACGTGACCACGATCAAGCAGGAGATCGTCGACAAATTTCCTTGGGTGCCGACCAATCTCACCAAGGCCTTCGAGCAAGCGAAACAAATCGCCTATCGGCGCATCGCCAATCCGCGCATGGTCCCGCTCGCCTGGGTGCGCACCGCGGTGGAGGAGCAGGAAGAGGTGCTGGGCCGCGATCCCTGGGCCTATGGCCTCACGCCCGCCAACCGCAAGAATCTGGAGACCGTGCTGCGCTACACCTATCAGCAGGGCATGATCGGCAAAATGCCGGCGCTCGACGCATTGTTCGCCGACACCGATCTCGGCGACGCCGGCGGCTCGGATGGGATTTGAGGGTGGTGGCGCTAAGGATCCGCTTTCGCGGGGACGAACGGAGAATCAGCACCTGACGCGGCAAGCAACCCGAGTAAATCTCTCATGACCGCGCTCGAACAGTTCGGCCGCTATGTGGCTGAAAGTGCGTGCCCGTCCGACGCCGCGCGCGAGCTCGTCGAGTTGCACCTCATCGACACCGTCGGCGCCTGGATGGCCAGCGCGCGGACCCTTGAAGGCGTAAGCCTCCTGCGGTTTCGCGCGGCGATGCGCGCGCGCGGGCAAGCGGCTGACCCGTTGGCGCTCGATCTTGCGACGCGCTGCGCGCTCGCGCGGCTCAGCGAAATCGATGACATCCATCTCCCCTCGATGACGACCCCCAGCGCGATCGTCATTCCCGGCGCGTTGACGCTCGCGGCGGCGACGCCGGGGATCACGGCCGACGACGTGACCGCTGCGATCCTCGCCGGCATCGAAGCCATGACCCGGCTCGGCCGCGCCATCGACGGGCCGAGCATCCTCTATCGCGGCATCTGGCCGACCTATTTCGCCGCGCCGTTCGGCATCGCCGCCGTTGCCGCGCGCCTCCTCAAGTTCGGCACAGAGGCAACCGCCGATGCGCTGGCGCTGGCGCTCACCTTCGCGTCGCCTGCGGTGGGACATCACAACGCCGCGACGACCTCCCGCTGGTTCGCGCTGGGCAATGCCGCCCGCAACGGGCTTGTCGCCGCGCTGGCGGCGCAGCAGGGCTTCACCTCCGACCGCAAGCTCATCGAAGGTCCTATCCTTTCCGGCGCGTATGGCATCACGCCGGATGTCGCAGTGCTCACTGACGGGCTGGGCGAGCGCATCGCCCTGGCCGAGGTGTCGTTCAAGCCGTGGTGCGCCGCGCGGCAAACGATGGCGGCAACGCAGGCGCTCAGGGAGATCATTGCGAGCGGCATCGCGCCGGCGGCGATCGACGAGATCGCGGTGTCGGTGCCGCCGCCGCACCTCAAGATGATCGACCACGGCGTGACCGCTAGCGATCGCGCCTCGCGTTTGACCAGCGTGCAGTATTGCCTGGCGGTGGCGACGCTCGCGCCCGACATGGCCTTCGATGTGCAGCAGTCGCCGCCGCAGCTGCCACCGGCCGTGCGCAATCTCATGGCAAAGATCAAGGTCGCGGCAGATGAGCGTCTGCTCGCCGATTATCCGCGCAGCTGGCCGGCGCACGTGCGCGTCGTCGCGGGCTTCGCGCAGCACGAGCGGACTGTCACCCACATTCCCGGCGATCCCGCGCGCCCGTTCGATCGCGGGAGCGTGGGCAAAAAGTTTTTGCGTTTCGCGCAAGCCGCGCTCGGCGCGGGAAAGGCCGAACGCCTCCTCGCACGCTGCAGCGAGGTGCTGACAAGCGGCCAATTTTCGTCGCTGGTGGATGAGATCGAGCAGGCCTGCGCGGCGGATTCTGTCGCTGGCAAGGCGAGCATATAACAGGCAATTCGGCCGATTAGTTCAGGATCCGCATCGCTGCCGTCCCCGCGAACGGGGAGATCCAGAGGCGGCGGTTATGGGTCCCCGCTTTCGCGGGGAAGAGATATTATTGAGCAGACTGGGACAGAAACCCCATGCGCAACAGCAGCATCCGCGTCGCCACCTTCGCCGGCCCCGGCGCCGAGCCGGTCATCCGCTCGGTGCCCTGGCCGCAAGTGCAAAAGAACGCGGCGCTCATTCAGATCGGCGCCTGCGGGGTATGCGGCACCGACCTTCACATCCTCAAAGGCCACTGGCCCAAGCCATTGCCGTGGCCTTTCACTCTCGGCCACGAGCTGGGGGGCGTCATCGTCGAAGCGGGGAGCGAATTCACCGAAGATTTCATGGGCAAGCCGCTCCGCGTCGGCTCGAAGGTGATGATCCCGCCGCTGATGCCATGCGGACGCTGCTATTACTGCGTGCATTATCCACAGCAGGCCAACAAGTGCCTGACCCCGGTCTATTACGGACGCTATCTCGGCTTCGACAAGCCGCCGCATCTGTGGGGAGGTTTCGCCGAATACGTCTATGTCGATCTCGACATGCTGCCGGGTACGAAGGTCTACAAGCTTCCCGACGACATGCCGTTGCGGCTCGGCGCGCTGTCGGAGCCGCTGACCTCCTGCATCCGCGCGTTCAATCGCGCGAGCCGCGCCGGCGGATTTAGCTGGGGCGACACCGTCGTGATCCAAGGCTCGGGACCGATCGGCATTCTCGCCATCGCCGCCGCTCGCGAGATGGGCGCCGGCCGGGTGATCTGCGTCGGCGCGCCGGAGCAGCCGCGGCTTGCGCTGGCGCGCAAGTTCGGCGCCGAGGCAACGGTCGATATCGAGGAGAGCACGGACCCGCAGCAGCGCATCAAGCGCGTGCGCGACATCGTCGGCGGCTTCGGCGCCGACCTGGTGATGGATTGTTCCGGCCATCCCAGCGCCGGCCCCGAGGGCATCGAGATGCTGCGCGACGGCGGCACCTATGTGGAGATGGGGCAATTCACCGATGCCGGCGCGATCGCCACCTCCTGGCACCGCATCTGCGCCAAGGACCTCAACGTGCTGGGCTCATGGGCCTTCACCGCCAACGACTTGCCGCTCGGCGTCGACATGCTCGACCGCGCCCGCAACAAATATCCCTGGCTCGACATGCAGACGCTTTATCCGTTCGACGAGAACGGCGTCTCCCGCGCGGTCAAGGACGCGATGGCGATGAAGACGGTGAAGTCGACCATCGTGCCGTGGCCGGAGCTGGTGTGACGCGGTCAAACGTCCGCGCCATCGCTAACATGTGAGTTGGATTTGAACCGTTGGCCGGAATAGGCGGCGGGCCGATGTGATCTCCTTCCACGCACGCTGCTCAGAAGGAGAACGCAAATGCCTGCAAAGGCCGCAACGGCTGTGACCGCACTGCTGCTCGTCTTTGGCGCCGTCCCGGGTGCCTTGGCCGATATGCCGAACCAGCGTGGCTTGTTCTCTGAACATTCGGTGCCGCTGGTATCACATGCTGCCCCAAAGGAGGCGGTCGTCGCATCCCAGTTCGACCTCTTCCAAAGAGCCTTCTTCTGCCGCGGCGGCATCGCGGGCGGAACGGTCTGGCTGAAATTGACGGAACCCGGCGGCAAAGCGATTCACATCAACTTGGAGCACGTCACGTCCGTCAGATCTGACACGGAGGTTCCCGGAGCCCGGGCGCAACTCGATTTGACGAGCGGCAAATTTCAGGGGGTACAGGAAGACATCGAGCAAGTGATGCAGTTGATCTCGGCCGCCTCGAGCGCTCGCGAGAACGACGACAATACCTAGAGTTCGCTGTATGCGCATGATGGCGCTCGAGCGTAAGTCTCTTGCGCAGGCGCAACGGATTCACCGCATCACGCAGACATCCCTCCTAGTGGTGAAACCAGCTGTATGCGCAAGGCATCGAATTGAAGAGGTAGTGGGCTGCCTGCGGTCGTTCGCGCCTCGTTGCATCAGGCGGTGGACCGAGCGAACCCGAGGGGTCGTCGTCGATTACGAAGTCGAACGATGATGGGCTCCGCCGACGCTGAGCCGCAACGCTCGTTTCGACTTGGCCGAAGTGAATGGCTTCGAAATTATCCGGACCATCTGCCGCATACCGAGGCATCGCGTGTCTCCATCAGCGCCCGCTGCGTGAGCGCGCGGTTTCTGCCCAAGAGACTCGCGTTCATCACATTTCATTCTCCGAACTCACGAACACGTGTTGGACAGGCTGGTCCGCGGGAATAAACGCGGGCTCTCGCGATCTCATTTGCGAGAGCAAGACGCGACCACAAGCCTTCGGTGCCCATTTCGGGCGAGGCCGGTCCGCTACAATGGAGACGTAAGATGAAGACGCTGATCGCTGCGCTGACCTTGGCAACCCTCATCGTCGGGCCGGCCTTTGCCTCCTCCGCGGCTGCCGCGCGCAATCCGCGCCACGATTCTGCTCCCGCGAAGCAGAATTATGACCCCATCTACAAAGGCTATCCGCTGAGCAAGTGGTACCTGTGGGCCTAGCCGCCTCGATTGGCCTTATGCATGCGGCGTGAGCGGGCCATCAGTTCGGCAGGAACGCCTCGGTGTAGAGCGCCCTCATGTCCGGCTCCTGCGGCAACAGCTGCAGCTCCACGTAAGACTTGGCCAGGGTGACGAGCGCGCTCGGAGCAAACCGTCCGTCGTCGGAGAACATCGGCATCAATTCGTCGTAGACGCGCGCGGTGATCTCGGCATCCTTATGCGTGACCTCGCTGGCAATCGCCACCGTTTCCGCCTTGTTCTTGCGCATGAAGGCGATGGTGTCGAACCAGCCCTTGAGGAAGCCGCGCACGGCCTGGGGCCGTTCCGCGATCAGCTTGTCGGTCGCGAAGATCACGTGGATGTGGAAATCCTTGATGTCGGCGAAGCGAACGAGGATGCGTCCCTCGCCCCGCTTCTCCAGCTCGAAGGCGTTGCCGATGTCCATGATCGAGCCGTCGATGTCGCCGCGTTTCATGGCCGCGATCTGTCCCGGCATGGCGCCCATGGGCGCGATCTCGATGCCCTTGGGCCCCCAGCCCTGCCGCCGCGACGTCTCGCTGACCAGCCAGTAGGTCAGCGAGCCCGCGGTCGACACGCCGATTTTCTTGCCCTTTAAGTCGGCAACGGTCTTCGGGCCGTCGGGCCGCACCACGATCGCCAGCAGCATCGGTGGCCCGGCCATGGCGGCGACCGCCTTGATCGGCGCGCCCTTGACGATGAACGCCATCGCCGGGCCGGAGCCGAGCGCGATGTCGAGGCTGTCGGAGGCCATCGCCTGCTGCATGCGCGCGTCGCCGGTAAAGGCGATCGCCTCGATGTCGAGGCCTTGCTTTGCGAAGAAACCTTTGCGCATGCCGATGTCGAGGGGCACGAACGAGAACGCCTCGGGCACCGCCTTGCCCACGCGCAGCGTCTCGGCAGCACTTGCGCTCCGCGACAAAGGCAAAGCGCCCGCCACGAGCAGAAGCGCCACTGCGATTAACAATCGAAAGGCCGCTTTCGTCCGCATCACTCGTCTCCGCATCGAGAGGCTATCCAGTTCGGCTCGGTCTACCAACCTCCGCTCATTCCCGCGCAAGCGGGAACGGATGGACAAGAGGCTGTGATCAACCTCATTGCGACAACTTCCTCTTTAGCAGCCGCTCGGCGTTACCGACGAAGATCTTGCGGCGGTCGGCCTCCGTAATGTCGAGCCGCTTGATGACGTCGATGGTCGGCGCGATCGGGCCGAGCGGCGTGTCGGTTGCAAACACCACGTGCTCGGCGCCGAAGAATTCGAGCCCGCAGCGCACCGCATGAATGCCGCCGCCGAACAGCGCGGTGTCGCCGTAGAAGTCGCGCATGTAATCGAGGTGCGGCCGTTTGAGCGAGGGGAGGATTTTCGAATAGTCCTCGTCGCTGGTGCGGCTGCCCAGCACCTCGAGGCCGGCGCCGACGCGGCCGTCGTAATAGGGGATCATTCCGCCGAGGTGATGGGTCACGATCTTGAGCCCGGGATAACGGTCGAGCAATCCGCAAAACACCATGCGCACCATTGCCACCGACGTGTCGTAGGGCCAGCCGAAGCACCACCACATCTCGAAACGCGATTTCTGCTCCTTGGGATAATCCGGCATGCTCGCCGTGCGCGCAGGATGCAGCCAGATCGGCTGGTCGAGCTCCGCCATGGTGGCGAAGATCGGCTCGAATGCTTTCTCGTCGAGCGGCCGGCCGGCGATATTGGTGAAGATCTGCACGCCGGCGGCGCCGAGCTCCTTGACTGCGCGCCGCGCCTCTTGCACCGAGCCCTCGACATCGGTCATCGACAGCGCGGCGACGAAGGTGGGAAAGCGTGCGGGATGACGCGCGCACAGCTCCGCCATGGCGTCGTTGCCGATGCGCGCCAGGTTAAGGCCGACCTCGCCTGCGGCAAGGTCCTCGATCGGCGGATTGGGCAGCGAGATGATCTCCCGGTAGTCGCCGAACTGGTCCATCTCGCGGAAGCGCGCGTCGAGATCGAACAGTTTTTTCACGCTGCGCAGCCGCGCGGCGATGTTGCCGAGCCGCGGCGCGATCCGGTTCATCTCCTGGAAGAACTTGTCGGGAAAGATGTGGCAGTAGATGTCGACGATCGTGTCACTGGCCATTAATCACCTCTCGCGGCAACGATGGATTCCCGCTTGCGCGGGAATGAGCGGTGGAGGGGCCATCGCTCTCCGCTCGTCCCCGCGAGGGGCGCCCCGCGACAGCAAAAGCGCGTTTACGCGCGTCTGCGACGCGCTATGCGTCGCGGCGACCCCGTTGCGGGGACCCAGAGTCTGCATCAAAACTTCGTCCGGTCCGCGCCCTTGAGCCCGAGCATCTCGCGCGCCTCCTTCGGCGTCGCGACCTGGTAGCCGAGCTCCTCGATTAACCGGCGCGCCTTCGCCACCTGCTCGGCGTTGCTCTTGGCGAGCTTGCCGCGGCCGATATACAGGCTGTCCTCGAGACCGACGCGCACATTGCCGCCCATCATCACCGCTTGCGTGGCGAACGGCATCTGGTGCCGCCCGGCACCGAGCACCGACCAGGAATAGTCGTCGCCGAACAGCTTGTCGGCGGTGCGCTTCATGAACATGAGATTGTCCTCGTCGGCGCCGATGCCGCCGAGAATGCCGAAGATCAGCTGCAGGAAGATCGGCGGCTTGAACCAGCCTTTGTCGACGCAGTGGGCAAGATTGTAGAGATGTCCCGTGTCATAGCATTCATGCTCGAACTTGGTGCCGTGCCCCTCCCCCATCAGCTTCGAGATCTTCTCGATGTCGGCGAAGGTGTTGCGGAAGATGATCTGGTTGGTCCCGAGCAGGTACGGCTCCTCCCAGTCGTGCTTCCAACTCTTGTACCTGGCGACCATCGGATAGAGCGCGAAGTTCATCGAGCCCATATTGAGCGAGCACATTTCCGGCGAGAATTTCATGACGCCGGCGAGCCGCTCGTCGACGGTCATGGTCGGCGACCCGCCGGTGGTGATGTTCACGACGGCGTCGGTCGATTGCTTGATGCGCGGGAGGAACTGCATGAATACCGCGGGATCGCCGGTCGGACGGCCGTCCTGCGGATTGCGCGCGTGCAAATGCAGGATCGCGGCGCCGGCCTCGGCGGCGCCGATCGCCTGCTCGGCGATCTGGTCGGGCGTGACCGGCAAGGCGTCCGACATGGTGGGCGTGTGGATCGAGCCGGTAACGGCGCAGGTGATGATGACCTTGTCGGACTTGCCAGCCATTTGTTCTCTCCCGGTCTATTGACGACCCGTCATGCGCGGGCTTGACCCGCGCATCCATCTCCTTCGCAAAAAGTCTTACGAAGAGGATGGATTGCCGGGTCAGGCCCGGCAATGACGAACTTAACACCACAGATCACTTTGTGCGGGCATCCGCGGCAAAGCGCAAGCGCCGCTCCAGCGGCAGGAGCTGCCAGCCGAACCGCTCGGCGAGAAAGCCCCAGATGCCCTTGGGCGCCAACAGCATGATCGCGATGGCGACCGCGCCCAGCATGAGAAGATAGAGACTGCCGAGATCGGCCAACGTCTGCCGCAGCAGGAAAAAGATGATGGTACCGATGATCGGCCCTTCCACCCGGCCGATGCCGCCGATCACCGTGATGAAGATGACGAAGGCGGTCCAATCGTTGACGCTGAAGGCGGTATCGGGGGAAATCCGCAGCTTCTGCAGGAAGATCAAGGCGCCGACCATCGCCGTGCCGAAGGCGGTCAGCACGTAGACGACGAGCTTGGTGCGCGTGACGTCGACGCCGTTCGAGCGCGCCGCCAGCTCGTTGTCGCGAATGGCGGTGAGCGCGAGACCATAGCGCGAGCGCAGCAACATCACGATCGCCGCGAGCACAAGGACCACGAGGGCGAGCGCCACCCAATACATCAGGAATTCCCGCAGCTGCCGGGTCGGCGCCATCTCGGTCACGATCGCGGCCGGCAAGCTGATCCCGGAGCCGCCGCCGAGCGCGGAAATCTGCGAGGCGATCAGGCGAAAGACTTCGGCCACGACCCAGGTGCCGATGGCGAAGTAGTGGCCGCGCAAGCGAAACATCAAGCCGGCAACGGGCAGCGCGACCACGGCGCCAAGCACGCCCGCAAGCGGCACGGCGAGCAGCGGATGCACGCCGGCCAGAATGGTCGAGGCGAACAACACGTAGCCGCCGAGCCCCACATAGGCCTGCTGGCCGACCGACACGAGGCCGGCATAGCCGGCGAGCAGGTTCCACAAACTCGCGAGCGCGATGTAGGCGTAGATCTCGGAGAGAAGTCGCAAATCGTCGCGCCCGCCCCACGCCGGCGCCGCGGCGAGCAGTATGAAGGCCACGCCGAAGGCCGCGACCCCGATGCGGCTCGCGCGCGTCGCGTGCTCGACTTTGAAGCCGGCGATCATCCCTTCACCTTCGGAAATAGACCCTCCGGGCGCAACGCGAGAATGAGCAGAAAGGCGAAATGGCCGGCCAACAGCTGCCAGCCCGGGTTGATCTGCGCGCCGATCGCTTGCGCCACGCCGAGGATGATGCCACCCGCGAGCGTGCCCCACATGCTGCCGAGGCCGCCGATGATCACCGCTTCGAAGCCGAAGATCAGCCGCGCGGGGCCGATGGCGGGATCGAAATTGGTGCGAATGGCGATGAACACGCCGGCGACCGCGATGACGGCGAGCGACAGCGCCATGGCGAGCGCGAAGACGTGACGGTTGTCGAGGCCCATGAGCTGCGCGACGGACTGATCGTCCGACGTCGCGCGAAATGCACGGCCGAAGGCGGTGCGGTAGAACAGCAGCTGCAGCGCGCCGATCACCGCGACGGCAACAACGAATTGCAGCAGCGGCAGCACGCCGATCCACACGCCTTCCGCCAGCGGAAAGCTCGCGACCTCGATCGCTCCGGCCCGCAGGCGGCGGCTGTCGGCGGTAAAAAATTCGAGCAGCGCGTTCTGGATGATGACGGACAACCCGAACGTCACCAGCAGCGGCGGCAATACGTCGTCGCCCAGCGTGCGGTTGAGCAGCGCCCGCTGCAGCCCATAGCCGATCACCGCCATGATCGGCACCACGACGACGATGGCGAGCAGCGGGTTGATGCCGAGCGTGTCGGTCGTCATCAGCGCGATATAGGCGGCGAGCACGATGAGATCGCCATGGGCGATGTTGACGAGGCGCATCACCCCGAAGATCAAGGCGAGCCCCGCGGCGAACATGGCGTAGAGCCCGCCGATCAGCACGCCTTGAATGACGATGTTGATCCATTCCATTTGCCGTTCTCAGTGAATCAACACCTGCACTCATGCCCCGAAATACGCCGCCGAGATTGTCTCGCGCGTCAGCGTCGCCGCGGCGCCGGCGAGCGCGACACGGCCCTCCTGCAGGCAATAGACCTGGTTTGCCGCTTTCAGCGCCTGCACGACGTCCTGCTCGACGATGACGAGGGAGCTGCCTTCCGCGACGATCGACGGCAGCCGCGCATAGATCTCGCGCACCACGATCGGCGCGAGACCGAGGCTGATCTCGTCGCAGAGGAGAAGTTTTGGGTTGGACATCAGCGCGCGGCCGATCGCCACCATCTGCTGCTCGCCGCCGGAGAGCGACGTGCTCGGCTGATGGCGCCGCGCAGCGAGCGCCGGAAACAGCTCGTAGATGCGAGGGAGGGTCCACGGCCCTGGCCGTCGCAGCTGGCCGCCGATGAGGAGATTCTCCTCCACCGACAGCGAGGAGAAGAGCCTGCGCCCTTCCGGCACCAGCGCGATGCCGCGCGCGACCACCGCGTAAGCTGGCGCTTCTCCGATCGACTCGCCGTCGAACACGATCGCATCGTGACGCGACGAAATCACGCCGGCGATGCATTTGAGCAGCGTCGATTTACCGGCGCCGTTGGCGCCGATCACCGCGACCACCTCGCCCGCCGCCACGCGCAGCGAGACGCCGAACAGCGCCTGGAAGTCGCCATAAAAAGCATCGAGCGCGCGCACCTCGAGGAGCGGCTCAGGCATCGGCAGGGATTCCCATGTAGATTTCGCGCACCGCAGGCGAGGCGATCACCGCCTGCGGGGCGCCCTCGCCGATGAGGCCGCCGCCGTGGAGCACGAGCAGACGGTCGACCACCGCGACGAGCGCGTGCACGATGTGCTCGATCCAGACGATCGAGATGCCGCTGCGCCGAATGCTGCGGATCAAGTCCACCAGCGCTGCGCATTCGTGCTCGGTGAGCCCGCCCGCCACCTCGTCGAGAAGCAGCACGCGCGGCTCTGTGGCCAGCGCGCGCGCCAATTCGAGCCGCTTGCGGTCGAGCAGCGTGAGAGTGCCGGCGAGCCGGTTCGCCTTCGCCGCCAGGCCACACTGCTCGAGCAACGCGACGCAGCGCGGATAGACGTCATGCTCGCGGTGACCGCCGCCGAACGCCGCCGCCACCACGAGGTTCTCGAACACGGTCATGCCGTTGAACGGCTGCGGAATCTGAAACGACCGCCCGATGCCCATGCGGCAACGGCGCTCTGGCGCAAGCTGGGTGATGTCGGTGTTGGCGAAGGTCACCCGCCCCGCATCGGGCGCAACCGTGCCGGTCGCGATCCCGAACAGCGTCGTTTTGCCGGCGCCGTTCGGCCCGATGATGCCGAGCGCCTCGCCCTCGGCCAGCGCGAAGTCGAGACCATTGGCCACGATCACGGCGCCGAAGCGCTTGGAGATTTTTTCGAAGGCGAGGATGGGCGGCATGATCTCGCCTAACGCACCGCGAACTCGGTGTGCTCCCTCCCCCGCTTGTGGGGGAGGGTTGGGGAGGGGGAAAACCGGCAATAACCTTGATGCATACCCCCTCCCTGTCCCTCCAGCCGAAGTCGGATGTTTCCGACTTCGGCCAGTCTGTAAGGCGGCCAAACTCGGGCAAGCCCGAGTTCGGCTGCAAGCGGGAGAGGGGACCACCACCGCGCCACCGCGTGTGCAGCCAGACCGATCGCGCTGCCACTGTCTCGCATAGGAAGGGAATTCTACGACAACAGCTGCAGCTGGCCGCCGAGCGGAATCTCGGGCGCGGTCTTGTTGGTGGTGATGACCAGGTCGAAGCGCTCGCCCTTGCGTTGCCACTGTCCGGCAACGAGCGGCGTCTTGGTGACGTTCTTCACGGGTTGGCCGGTCCACTTCACCGGCCCGACCATCGATTTGTAGTCGGTGGCGATCACGGCATCGAGGATCGCCTTAGGCTCCAGCGTGTTGGTGCGCTTGAGCACGTCGATCGCCACCTCGAACAGCGCATGTTGGAAGCCGATCGGCTGCGTCCACGGCCGCCTGGTGGCGTTGACATAGGCGTCGGTCAACTCTTTGGCGCTCTGCCCGGTGAGGCCGGACTTGAATGGATGATTCGGCGTCCACCAGATTTCGCTGGTGAGCCCGTTGCCGCGCGCTCCGAGCGAGTCGATGACCGATGGGAAAAGCAGCGCCTTGCCGATGGTGACGATCTTCGGACGAAAGCCCTGTTGCGCCGCCTGCGACCAGAAGGTGGCGAAGTCGGGCGGGATCATATTGCCGGTGACGATCTCCGCATTGACTGCCTTAAAGGCCGAAATCTGCGAGGTGAAGTCGTTGTTCATGAGCTGATAGCGGCCGGGATCGGTCAGCTTGTAGCCGGCCTTCGCCAGCGCCGGCGGCAAGCCGCGCTGCGCGTCGCCCCAGGCATTGCCGTCCGCGTCGTTGGGAAAGAGGCCGCCCACGACCTTGTTGGTGGGCGCGGAATCCCACAGCGCCAGAAACGCGCCGATGACGTCCTCGAGTCCCCAAAAGAAATGGTACGTCCAGGTGAAGCCCTTGGCCGGATCGCCCTTGCGCCCGAAGAAATACGGCTGCCACGGGCAATTGGTGGTGATGCAGGGGACCTCGTTGACTTCGGCTTGATCGGCGACCGGATTGGTGGTGTCGGGCGTCGCCGATGCGACGATGAGATCGACCTTGTCGCCGAGGATCAGCTCGGAGGCGACCTCGGCGGCGCGGCTGCCGCTCGACTGGCTGTCCTTGCTGATGATCTGCACCGGGTAGGTGCGCCCGCCGCTCTGCAAGCCCTTGGAAAGAATGCCGCGGACTTGCTCGAGGATGAAGCCGTCGGCCTCACCGAAGCCGGCGAGCGGGCCCGTCTTGGGACTGACGTGGCCGATCTTGATGACGCGGCTTTGGGCTTTCGCGGGAATGACGCGCAGCACCGCCGGTGCCGCAATGGCGCCGACGCCGGCGCGGACGAGCGTGCGGCGCGTGATGGCGGAGTTGCTCAGTTGATCCGATGAATCCTTGGGCATGTAGCTCTCCCGTGTCGCGTTCGATCTTTCTTCTTCGTCATGCCTTGTCGCCGACGCGCGCCTTCTTCAGATGTTGCAGCACCTTGGCCCGCAACGCGGCCTGCGCCTCGGCGCTCCAGGCGCGAAAGCCCTCGCCGGATTTGAAGCCGAGCTTGCCTTTCGCCACCAGCCCCTCGAGATAGGGCGAGGGGCCAGCCCGGTTGTCGATATCCGGCAACACCGTCTTGTGAATGGCCAGCGTCAAATCGGTGCCGACGAGATCGGCGTTCTCGAGCGGGCCCAAGACGGCGAGCCGGCGGCCGAAACTTGCCTTGATCACGGTATCGACGGTTTCGGCATCGCATACGCCGCGCTCGACCAGCGCGATCGCCTCCCGCCACAACGCGTGCTGCAACCGGTTGCCGACAAAGCCGGGCACGTCCTTCTTGACGTGCACCGGCATTTTCCCCGCGTCCTTATGTAGCGCGACCGTCCAGTCGATCGCATCCAGCGAGGTCCATTGCGTGCCGATCACCTCCACCAAAGGGACGAGATAGGGCGGATTCCACCAATGGGTGCCGAGCGCGCGGGAGCGGTCGCGCAGGTCCGCCATAATTTGCGTGATCGGGATGACCGAGGTGTTGCTGGCGAGAATCGTGTGCGGCCGCACGTTCCTTTCGATCTCGACAAACAGCTTCTGCTTCAGCGGCAGGTCTTCGAGCACGGCCTCGACCACGTAATCGGCCTCGCGCACCGCGGCGGCGAGATCGGCTGTGGGATGCACGCGCTCGACCGCGGACAGGTCGTCACCGAGATCCCTGAGATTGGCGCGGATGCGCGCCTTGGCGCTGTCGAGGTTCGCCGCGACCGAATCGTGGATCGACACCTCGTGCCCGGCGAGCGCGAACACTTGCGCAATGCCGTGACCCATGAGGCCGGCGCCGATGACGGCGATGCGCGCCTTCGCCATCGTCACCCCGCGGTGTAGCCGCCATCTGCGTAAAGAATATGCCCGGTGTAGAAATCCGACGCCTTGGATGCGAGAAACAGCAGCGGCCCTGCAAGGTCGGACGGCTCGCCGAGCCGGCCTTTGGGCACACGGGTGAGAAAACCCTTGCGCACCTCCTTCGATCGATCGGTGTCCTCGAACATCCATTGCGTCAGCGGCGAGCGAAACACGGTCGGCCCGAGCGCGTTGACGGTGATCCCGGTCTCGCCCCACTCGCAGCCCAGCGCCTTGGTAATGCCGTCGACCGCCGACTTCGACGCGCAATAGGCCGTATACCCGGCGGGATGACCCAAGAGCCCGCGCGCCGACGACATGAGGATCACCTTGCCGCCTTGACCTTGCTTGAGCATCTGCCGCCCGGCCGCGCGCGCGATCAGCCAGGTTTGCGTCACGTTGGCGTCCATGACGTCGAGAAAATCTTCCGCTTTCTGCTCGACGATCTTCGATACCTTGTTCTGGCCGGACGCGACCACGAGGATGTCGACGCGGCCGAATTTTTTCACCGCCGCATCGACGATCGCGTCACAGTTTGCTTCCGAGCTCGGCCGCTTGGCCACGCTCTCGACCTTGCCGCCGAGTTTCTCGCATTCCGCGGCGACTTTTTTCAATTCGGCGGCGTTGTTGGCGCAAAGCACGACGTTGGCGCCGGCCGCCGCAAGCACCTTCGCCGCGAGCGCGCCGAAGGCGCCGGTGGCGCCCGTGACGATTGCGGTTTTGCCGCGGATGTCGAACAGAGAGAGCGGATTTTTTAGGATGTCTTCGGACATGACTTACTCGCGAATAGCGACGGTTTTCCGGTCGTCATTGCCGGGCATAGCGCGTCGAAGACGCGCGTAAACGCGCTTATGCCCGGCAATCCATCATCTTCGCAAGAAGATGGATGCGCGGGTGAAGCCCGCGCATGACGCAGTACCCTGCTTAGCCATTCACCATCACTGCTGCGGCGTCGACACCGCGACCAGCATGGTGACGACGTCGTTGCCGCGATTGACGATCTCGCGCTTTTCGTTCGCCCCGATGAAGCAAGAATCGTTGGCCTTGAGCACGGTCTCTTTGCCGCCGACGATGAGGGTGAGCTCGCCGGCGAGCACGTAATAGACCTTCTCGGTTGGCGAGGCGTCGGGGCCGGCGCCGCCGCCGGGCAAGAAATGCGAAACGCCGACGGTGAATTGCTTCGGTCCGCCGGCGTCGAGCCCGAACAGACGCAGCGAGCAATAGGCGCGATGATTGGGTGCCTCGTACGGCTTGGCTTCGCTGAGATGCTTGACCTGCATTTTAGAATTTCTCCCCCTTCTCGATCCGGTAGGAACCCTTGGGGTCGACGATGGCGACGAGCCGAATGATGCAGCCGTCGCCGCGCTCCCAATTCCACGGGAATAGCGCGAAGGTGCAGCGCTTGCCGGTGACCTTGTCGATGTCGCCGCCGACATTCTCGATGCCGAGGATGCCGTTCTTGAACAGGATGCGGTGGACCGGCTCCCAGTGGGGAAAATCTTGCTTCCAGTCGCGGCCGCCGGACCACTTCTTATACTCCTCGGCGAGATGCGGATGCAGCGGCCCGTTGCGATGTGGGCCGATCGCGGTGGCGAGCGGATGGTCGTTGGCTTGGGTGTCGTGGCCGACGACCTTGACTTTCTTCTCCACGAACCACTCGCCGGCCGACGGCACGAAGCCGGGCGCGCGGCAGAAATAATCTTCGTTGTCCTCGTAGAGCTTGTGCCAGCCGGTATTGACGATGACGACGTCGCGCGGGCGCACCGCCCTGCCCGCCGCCTTTTCCAGATCGTCGTAGGTGATCGATTCCCACTTCTTCTTCGGGATCGAGACCACGATGCCCGAGCCGAAGAAGTGCGGCAGCGGGACCTCGTCGATAAACGGCGTGCCCTGCACCACATGCGCCGGCGCATCGATATGCGTCGTGTTGTGCATGCTCGTGGTGATGCGCTGCGACAGGACGCCGGACTTGGCGTGATAATGGATGCGCTCGATCTTGACGTCTTCGAAGTAGGGCCAGTTCGGGGATTGGTAACCGAAACGGTGGGACAGGTTATAGAATTTGAGCCCCATGCTGTTGGACAAGTTCTCCTCGAACGCCACGCCGCGAATCTTTTTGGCCACTGCCCCTCCTCCCCTTATGCCACACGACATCTGTCGAACTAGCGCGCGATTAAGCCTTGCCTATTGATGCGCTTCAACGAGAATACGGTAGCGAAAGCAGCGGCGAGGAACAATGGTCAAGAAGATCGCGGTTGAGGAGCACTGTCTGTGCCCCGGCTTGGAGAACTATTGGGCGCCGACGGTCGCGGATATGCCGGCGAACAAGCGCGAGGCGTTACTCGCGCGCCTCACCGATTTTGGCGAGATGCGGCTCGCGACGATGGACGAAGCCGGCATCGAACGCGCCGTGCTCGCCGTGGCCGGACCGGGCGTGCAGGCGGAGCGCGACACCAAGACCGCGTGTCGCAAAGCACGCGAGGCGAACGATTTCCTGGCGCGCGAGATCGACAAGCGCGCGGGCCGCTATTCCGGCTTCGCACATCTGGCGATGCAGGACGCGGTCGCCGCCGCGGACGAGCTCGAACGCTCCATGCGCGAGCTCAAATTTTGCGGCGCCATGATCAACGGCCACACCAATGGCAGATATCTGGATGATCGCGCGCTCGATCCGTTCTGGGAGCGCGCGCAGGCTTTGGACGCGCTCATCTATTTGCACCCGGCCGACCCCGTCACGCCGGCTCCGGTGTTGGACGGCTACAAGGGGCTGCGGCGGGCGACCTGGGAATGGACGTTCGAGACCGGCTCGCATGCCTTGCGCATCGTTTTCGGCGGTGTGTTCGACCGCTTCCCGCGCGCGCGGCTCGCGCTCGGACACTTAGGGGAAACCTTGCCGTTCCTGCTCTGGCGCTTCGACAGTCGCACCGGCCCGGACTTCTACGCCGTCAAGCTCGCGAAGCGCCCGTCGCAATACGTGAAAGAGAACATCGTGGTGGCGACCTCGGGCATGTGCTCCGCCGAGCCGCTCAGCTGCACCATCAACGCGCTCGGCCACGACCGCGTCATATTCGCCGCTGACTACCCGTTCGAAAAGGTCGAAGAAGCCGGACATTTCATCGATAACGTGCCGCTCGATGCGGGTGTGCGAAACGCCATCTGTTTCGGCAATGCGGCGAGTCTTCTGAAACTGCCGCGCGGATAAGCGAACTCATTCGCGTCGTCGGGCAAGCCAGGGAGGGAAACATGGATGCTGCGGGCACGCGCTCGTCGGTCGATGACATCGTCGCGCGGCTGGAGCGTCTACCCACCTCGTGGTGGCAAATCAAGGCGCGGATCGTCGTCGGCGTCGCCACCTTCTTCGACGCTTTCGACGCGCTGGCGATCGCATCGGTGCTGCCGGTCATCGTTCCGCTGTGGAAGCTCACCCCGCCGCAAATCGGGCTGATGATCTCGGCCGGCTTCTTCGGACAATTGGTGGGCGCGCTGCTGTTCGGCTGGATTGCGGAGCGCTACGGCCGCATGACCGCGATGATCTGGTCGATCGCGGTGTTCGCGGTGATGAGCCTCGCCTGTGCGTTCGCCTGGGACTACGGCTCGCTGCTAGTGCTGCGCACGATCCAAGGCGTCGGGCTTGGCGGGGAGGTGCCGGTCGCCGCCGTCTTCATCAGCGAACTGGCGAAGGCGCACGGTCGCGGACGTTTCGTGCTCTTGTACGAGCTCGTCTTCCCCATCGGCTTGGTGGCGGCAAGCCTCCTCGGCTTGTGGGTCGTGCCGCATCTCGGCTGGCAATACATGTTCGTCATCGGCGCGCTGCCGGCGCTGCTCGCGCTGGTGCTGCGCAGCCTGTTGCCGGAATCCCCGCGTTGGCTTGCGGTGCACGGCCGCCACGCCGAGGCCGAGAAGGCGATGTCGCTGATCGAGGCGGAAACGCAAAAAGCCACCGGAGCGCCCCTGCCGCCGGTGAAGCCGGTGGTGGCGACGTTGGAGAAAGCCGCCT
>Ga0306922_10001905_pt1 | contig 19152 bp, 18 predicted proteins | sample sta12Cox44000082_FD_203758 | JGI IMG/M metagenome (GOLD analysis project Ga0306922, IMG submission 203758) | Lab enrichment of tropical soil microbial communities from Luquillo Experimental Forest, Puerto Rico - statoxic.12C.oxic.44.000.082 (v2)... | ecosystem: Environmental > Terrestrial >... | reverse complement strand
CGGGAAGGCCGGCCGCGACCCACCGTGGTCGACCTCACCAAGCTCACCGGCGTCGCGTCGGACCGGCACGTGGAGATCATGCGCGACGATCTCAGCGAGATCTACTACGACGCCGCCCGCGACGACGCGGAGTACCTGTTCGGCGACTCGATCACGGCGATCGAGCACGACGGCGAGGTGACCTTCGAGCACGCCCCGGCCCGCAGGTTCGACGTCGTCGTCGGCGCCGACGGGCTGCACTCCAACGTCCGGCGCCTGGTCTTCGGCGAGGAAGCCGCGCTCACCCGCTTCCTCGGGGGATACCTGGCGGTGGTCTCGGCGCCCAAGGCGCTGGCACACCACAATGAGATGGTCGGCCACCTCGGCGTCGGACGCCTCGCGGCCGTCTACACGGCGGATCACCTGGACGACGCCCGGGTGGTGTTCATGTTCCGCAGCAAGGAAGAGCTCGACTACGACCATCACGATCCGTTGCGGCAGAAGGAATTACTGCGCGACGCATTCGCGGCCATGCATCCTCAAGTGGACGGCTGGCTCGACGAGCTCGATCGCACACCGGCGTTCTACTTCGACTCGATCACCCAATTGCGAATGGACAGATGGTCGCGCCGGCGGGTCACCCTGGTCGGCGACGCCGGGTACTGCCCCGGTCCCGCGGTCGGCGGCAGCACCAGCCTGGCGGTTCTCGGCGCCTATGTGCTGGCCGGAGAGCTGGCTCGGGCGGGCGGCGACCAGCTGCGCGCCTTCGCTGCCTACGAGCTGCAGATGCGCGAGCCCGTGCATCTCAGCCGGTCCTTTGCGCGCGGTGTCGCCAAGACCATCATTCCCGGCTCCCGCGCCGGGGTTTGGGCGTTAACCCGTGGGGTTCGGCTAGTTTCGCTGCTGCCCGGCTCACTCTCCCGCGGGCTGGCGAAGCTGAACACCAAGGGTGTGCGACTCTACGACTCGATGCCGGTGCCCGACTACACCGGGGCTGACGCCTGATAGCCGTGCCGAATTGCCGGCGCCGATCATAAGGATGACCGGCCGTACAGACTAGGCATACCGTGGGGACATGGCTTCTAAGCACACTCTGTTTCGGATCTTCTACCGCGTCGGCTTTGCCCCGTGGGACGGCCACCCGATCGCGCAGAACCTGCAGAACTTAGTCGAGGGAACCCCTGACGCACCCCCGCTGTCCACGGGAACGGCCCTCGACCTCGGATGCGGCACGGGCGACTCGTCGATCTACCTTGCGCAACACGGCTGGAAAGTCACCGGCGTCGACTTTGTGCCGAGGGCGCTCGATAAGGCCCGCGCCAAGGCCGCCGACCTAACGATCAACTTCGTCCACGCCGACGTCACGCATCTGACTCAGGCGGGCATCGGTGCGGACTTCCAGTTGATCGTCGACAACGGCTGCCTGCACAACATGAGCGACGGCGATCGCGACGCATACGTCAGGGAGGTCAGCGCCTTGGCGGCACCCGACGCGCGGCTGTTGGTTGTCGCGTTCCTCCCCGGCGGGAGGTTCGGCGTGCGGGGCGTCGACCCCGGCGAGATGGAGCGACGATTCACACCCGCCTGGACGCTGTTGTCCGCCGGCCAAGAGCGCGAGCTAGACGAAGAGCAGACCCCGACGCGGTACTACCTCTTTCAGCGCCGCCCCTGACCCTTGAGCGCGAGCAGACGCAGAATCGCGCGCGGAGGGTCCGCGCAATGCGATTCTGCGTCTGGTCGCGGTAAAAACTAGGCCAGCGAGTCCGGCGGTAGGAAGCGGTCGCCGTACCTGGCCGCCAGCTCGCGGGCCCGGGCCACGAAGGCTTCCTTACCCGTACCCAGCGCACCCTGGTAGCCGACGATGAACTGCGCGCTGCCCCCGGTCCACGGCGGGAAGCCGATGCCCATGATCGATCCGATGTTGGCGTCGGCCGTCGACGTCAGCACGCCCTCGTCGAGGCACTTCTGGGTTTCCAGCGCCTCGGCGAACAGCATCCGGTCGATCATGTCTTGCAGCTGCGGCTCCGACGAGCCCGACTTGAACGTCTCGCGCAGCCCGGACCACAGGCCCGTCCGCTTGCCATCGACGTACTCGTAGAAGCCGGCGCCGTTGAGCCGACCGGACCGTCCGAGCTCGATCATCTTCTCGACGACGGCCTCGGCGGGGTGCGGCTCGTAGGTGCCGCCGGCGTCCTCGACGCCCTTGCGGGTGGCGACGGCGATCTTGTGCATCAGCTCCAGGTTGAGCTCGTCGGACAGCTGCAGCGGCGGCGCCGGATAGCCGGCCTGCGAACCGGCCTGCTCAACGCTGGCCGGTTCGACGCCCTCGCCGAGCATGGCGAGCGCCTCGTTGACGAAGGTGCCGATGACGCGGGAGGTGAAGAAGCCGCGGCTGTCGTTGACCACGATCGGGGTCTTGCCGATGGCCAGGGTGTAGTCGAACACACGGGCCAGGGCCTCGTCGGATGTCTTCTCGCCCTTGATGATTTCAACCAGCGGCATCTTGTCGACCGGGGAGAAGAAGTGGATCCCGATGAAGTCCTCCTGCCGCTTGACGCCGGTCGCCAGACCGGTGATCGGCAGGGTGGAGGTGTTGGACCCGAGCACCGCGTTGGGCTCGACGACGTCCTCGATCTCCTGGAACACCTTGTGCTTGAGGTCCTGGTTCTCGAACACCGCCTCGATCACGAAGTCGACGCCCTTGAGGTCGGCGGCGTCACCCGTCGGGGTGATCCGATCCAGCAGCGCCTTGGACTTCTCCTCGGTGGTGCGGCCGCGCTCCAGCGCCTTGGCCTCCAGCTTCTCCGAGTAGCCCTTGCCCTTCTGCGCGGCCTCGAGGCTGACATCTTTGAGCACCACGTCGTAGCCGGCTTTTGCCGAGACGTAGGCGATGCCGGCGCCCATCATGCCGGCGCCGAGCACACCGATCTTGTTGATCGGCGTCTTGCCGATGCCGTCTGGCCGCGACCCGCCGCCGGTGATGGTCTGCAGGTCGAAGAAGAACGCCTGGATCATGTTCTTGGCGACCTGACCGGTGACCAGCTGTGCGAAGTAGCGGCTCTCGATGCGGGTGGCGGTGTCGAAGTCCACCTGCGCGCCCTCGACCGCGGCGGCCAGGATGGCCTTCGGTGCCGGCATCGGCGCACCCTTGAGTTGCTTGCGCAGCAGCGCCGGGAACGAAGGTAGGATCGCCGCCAGCCCCGGCGACGATGGAGTGCCGCCCGGCATCTTGTAACCCTTCTTGTCCCACGGCTGTTCGTGGGAATCCGGGTTCGCCTTGATCCACGCCTTGGCGGCCGGGACCAGCTCCTCGACCGTCGGCAGCACCTCGTCGACCAGTCCAATTTCCTTGGCCTTGGCCGGCTTGAAGCGGGTGCCCTGCGACAGGACGGTGACAAAAGCGTTCTGAATACCCAACATTCGCACCGTGCGGGTCACCCCGCCACCACCGGGCAGCAGGCCCAGTGTCACCTCCGGCAGACCGAGCTGGCTGCCTTTCACGTCGGCGGCGATGCGGTGATGACAGGCCAGCGCGATCTCCAGGCCGCCACCGAGCGCCGCGCCATTGATCGCGGCGACCACCGGCTTGCCCAGCGTCTCCAGGGTGCGCAATTGCTTCTTGACCGTCTCGACCATGTCGAAGAACTGCCCCGCGTCCTCCGGCCCGACCTTGATCATCTCCGTGAGGTCACCGCCGGCGAAGAAGGTCTTCTTGGCGCTGGTGATCACCACCCCGGTGATCGAATCCTTCTCGGCGACAATGCGATCCACGGCCTTGCCCATCGACTCGATGTAGGCCTCGTTCATGACGTTGGCCGAACCCGACGGGTCGTCCATGGTCAGCGTGACGATGCTGTCGGCATCCTTGTCCCACTGAATTGTGTTGTCGGCCATTTGCTTAAACCCTCTCGATGATCGTCGCGACGCCCATGCCGCCGCCGATGCACAGCGTGACGACCGCGCGCCGGGCGTTGCGGCGCTCCAGTTCGTCGACCATGGTGCCCAGGATCATCGCGCCGGTGGCACCCAGCGGGTGGCCCATCGCGATGGCGCCGCCGTTGACGTTGAGCTTCTCGTCGGGGATGTTCAGGTCCTTCTGGAACTTCAGCACTACCGACGCAAAGGCCTCGTTGAGCTCGAACAGGTCGATGTCGTCAACGGTCAGGCCGGCACGGTCAAGCACCTTGCGAGTGGCTGGAGTGGGCCCGGTCAGCATGATCACCGGGTCGGCCCCGCTGGTGGCGGTGGCCACGATGCGCGCCCGCGGCGTCAGGCCCTGTGACTTGCCGGCCGCCTCGGATCCGATCATGACCAGCGCGGCGCCGTCGACAATCCCGGAGCTGTTGCCGCCGGTGTGCACGTGGTTGATCTTCTCCACCCAGTGGTACTTCTGCAGGGCGACGTCGTCGAAGCCGCCCATCGCCGCAAGCCCCTCGAAGGCCGGCTTCAATTTGGCCAGACCCTCCTTGGTGGTGTCGGGCCGCATGTGCTCGTCGTGGTCGAGGATCAGCAGGCCGTTCTGGTCGCGAACCGGCACCACGGACTTGGCGAAGTAGCCGCCAGACCATGCCTCGGCCGCCTTATCCTGGCTGCGCAACGCGTAGGCGTCGACATCGTCGCGGGAGAAGCCCTCGATGGTGGCGATCAGGTCGGCGCCGATGCCCTGCGGCACGAACATGACCTCGTAGTTGGTAGCCGGGTCCAGGCCCATGGCGCCACCGTCGGAGCCCATCGGCACCCGGCTCATCGACTCCACCCCGCCGGCCAGAACCATGTCATCCCAGCCAGACCGCACCTTCTGTGCGGCGATGTTCACGGCCTCCAGGCCCGACGCGCAGAACCGGTTGAGCTGCACACCGCCGGAGGTGACGGGCATGCCGGAGGCCAATACCGCGGCGCGCGCGATGTCGCCCCCCTGGTCGCCGACGGGCGAGACGCACCCCAGGATGAGGTCGCTGATCAGGTTCTCGTCGAGGTCCGGATGGCGCTTGCGCAGTTCGTCGATCAGGCCGACGACCAGGCTCAGTGGCTTGACCTCGTGCAACGATCCGTTCTTCTGCTTACCGCGCGGGGTGCGGATGGCCTCGTAGACAAAGGCTTCTTCGGACATGTCGACTTCCTGTTCGCAAGATGGGGTTCGGATCCGTCTTAGGGATCAGTACTAGCACCTTAACAGGGCCTCCCGGCCAACCTGTTGGTTGGTCGGGATTCCGCTGGTCAGAAGCCTACGCCCAGCCTGCCCCTCCCACGAGCGTGCGGCTGGCCGCACACTCGATACCGAACGTGCGGCTGCCCGCACACTCGCGGACCACGGCACGCCCTAAGCTCGACCGCCATGACGGTGTCGCGACTGCGGCCCTACGCGACCACGGTGTTCGCCGAGATGTCGGCCCTGGCCGCGCGGCTCGGCGCGGTGAACCTGGGCCAGGGTTTTCCCGACGAGGACGGGCCCCCGGCCTTGCTGAAGGCCGCGCAAGACGCCATCGCCGAGGGTGCCAACCAGTACCCGCCCGGGATGGGCGTCGCGCCGCTGCGCCAGGCCATCGCCGCCCACCGCCGCCGGCATTTTGGCGTCGAGTACGACCCCGACACCGAGGTGCTGGTGACCGTCGGGGCGACGGAAGGCATCGCGGCGGCGGTGATCGGCCTGGTCGAGCCCGGCTCCGAAGTCGTCCTGATCGAACCCTTTTATGACTCCTACTCGCCGGTGGTCGCGATGGCCGGCGCGCGCCGGGTGGCCGTGCCGCTGGTCCCCGATGGGCGCGGCTTTGCCCTGGACGCCGACGCCTTGCGGCGAGCGGTGACCCCGCGGACCCGCGCACTGATCGTCAACTCACCACACAACCCGACCGGCATGGTGCTGAGCGCGACCGAGCTGGCGGCCATCGCCGAGATCGCGGTGGCAGCCGACCTCCTGGTGATCACCGATGAGGTCTACGAGCACCTGGTGTACCCCTCCCCCAAAGGCAGTCGCCATCTGCCGCTGGCCGGCTTCGACGGCATGGCCGAGCGCACGATCACCATCTCCAGCGCGGGCAAGATGTTCAACTGCACCGGGTGGAAGATCGGATGGGCTTGCGGCCCAACGCAACTCATCGCCGGGGTGCGCGCGGCCAAACAGTACTTGAGCTACGTCGGCGGCGCGCCGTTCCAGCCGGCAGTGGCTCTCGCGCTGAACAGCGAGGACACCTGGGTGGCCGAATTCCGCCGCTCTCTACAGGCCAGACGCGATCGGCTGGCCGCGGGGCTGACCGAGATCGGGTTTGACGTGCACGACAGCGACGGCAGTTACTTCCTGTGCGCCGACCCGCGCCCCCTCGGGTACGACGACAGCACCGCGTTCTGCGCGGCGCTACCGGAAAAGGTCGGCGTGGCGGCCATCCCGATGTCGGCGTTCTGCGATCCCGCCGCCGCCCACGCCTCAACACAAGCCAAGGTGTGGAATCACTTGGTGCGCTTCACCTTCTGCAAACGCGACGACACCCTCGACGAGGCGATCAGGCGACTCGCCGCTCTGCGGGACGAGGTGCCTACTTAGCCGAGCCGGAGCCCTCGGCACCCATGACGTGCTGTCGCAGTCCCTCGAGCGCGGAACGCAGGATCTTCTTGCGGGCCCGGTTGATCCAGAACTCGGGCAGCGGCGCCGACGGCTCGACCGTGATCGCGAATCGCACCCTGGTCTTGTCGTCGCCTTCCGGGCGCAGGGTGTACTCAACGTGCTGACCATGCTGCTGAATCGTCTTTTGGGCGTCCCATACCATCCAGTTCGGCCCCCAGTGACACTCGAGCATTTCCGTGTCGTGAATCCCGGTCACCGCGATGGAGACCTTCACGTGGTGCGGTCGCCCGTCGGGATGTTTATCGACAACTTCGACCCGTTTGTGCACCGAGGACCACGACGGCACAGCCTCCATGTCGGCAAGCGCCTCCATGACAACTTCCGGGGGCGCGTCAATGACAATTTCCGACGAAGCTTGTACGGCCACTGCTACAAAATTAGCAACAGCAATCCCGTGCGGGCCCAACGAAACGCAATCACTCCGCCTTGCCGGTATCCGGGCTGTCCATGACCAGCTCGGTCAGCCCCTTCACCGCGGCGTCGAGAACATTTTGGGTTGCCCGCTTGACGACGAAACCAGGAATGGGCCCCGCCGGTTCGACGGTGATGTCGAAACGCACACGCGTCTTGTCGACACCCTCGGGTTTGAGGTTGTACTCGACATGCTGGCCATGCTGCTGGGATGTCCCCTTGGCATCCCAGACCATCCAGTCGGGACCCCAGTGATATTCCAGGACCTCTTTGTCGACGAGCCCCAGAATCCGGATGGTGGCCCTCACATGGTGGGGCCGACCGTCGGGATAGCGGTCGATCACTTCCATTTGTTTGTGTAGCGGCGACCAAGATTTCAGGACGCCGACATCTGTCAGCGCCTCCATGACCACTTCTGGCGGCGCGTCAACGACAAATTCCCGTGATGCTTTTACAGCCACTAAGGACAACCTAGCAACGGCGCCCGGCCCGGGGGATGTTGTTCGCCGAAATACTTTATTACCAGCCGATTTGGTCAAGCGGTGTGGTTGTGGCCGGCGGCGGACCGACGGGCCCGGCCGGCGTGCGCGAGAAACGCGGCGCGGGCGCCGCCTGCTCGACGCCGTGGACGGTGATCACCGTCGAGCGTGCCTGCAGATGGTCGGCCGCGGCGGCTTCCCTCCAGGTCAACACCGGGGTGACACACGCATCGGTGCCGGTGAAAGCCTGTGTCCACTCGTCGCGGGTTCGGCTGGCGAACCGTTCGGCGAAGACGTCGTACATCCGTTGGTACGAACCAATGTCGAGCTGACCGGGCACCTCGTCGGGAAAGAGGCCCAGCCCCGTGAGCAACGCCGCGAAGAATTGCGGCTCGATGGCGCCGACGGCCAGGTACTTGCCGTCGGAGGTCTCGTAGCAACGGTAGAACGGGGCGCCGCCGTCGAGCAGGAACGATTCGCGCTCGTCGCGCAGCGCACCGGTCGATTTCATGGTCCACATCATCTGCGCGAGCAGGCTGACCCCGTCGACCATCGCGGCGTCGACGACCTGACCCTTTCCCGAACGTTCCCGCTCGTAAAGCGCGACCACGATCCCCAGCAGCACCAGCATCGAACCGCCGCCGAAGTCGGCCACCAGGTTCAGCGGCGGCATCGGCGGCCGATCCCGATAACCCAGCGCCGAAAGCGCACCGGTCTGGGACAGATAGTTGATGTCATGGCCCGCGGTTTGGGCCAGCGGCCCGTCCTGTCCCCAGCCGGTGATCCGCGCGAAAATCAGCCGCGGATTGACCGCAGCGCAGTCGTCGGGACCGATGCCGAGTCGCTCGCAGGTGCCGGGCCGGAAACAGTCCAGCAGCACGTCGGCCTTGGCGGCCAGCTCCAACAGCATGTCCGGCCGCGTCTTGACGTCGAGGTCGACGATCCGCTTCCCGCGATGCAGCAGGTCGCGGTCCTCGGACGGCATCGTCAGCCCGCCGGGCCGGCGCACCCGCACCACGTCGGCGCCCAGGTCGGCAAGCACCATCCCCGCATGTGGCCCCGGTCCGATGCCGCCGAGTTCGATCACCTTCACACCGGCCAGGGGCCCCCCGGGGCTCACGGTGACTATCTACCCTTCTTGACCTCGAGCACCCGCTTGCGCAGCCCGTCCGTATTCAGCTCCATGGCCCCTTTGATGGCACGCTTTATGACAAAGCCGGGCAGCGGCACGAGCGGATCCACCTCGAGATCGAACTTCGTCCGTGTCTTGTCGCCCTGCGGGGTGAGGGTGTAGCCCCCTTCTTGGCGACGGGACGCCTTCCCGCTCTCCTGCGTCCACGCAACGCCGTCGTCGCGCCAGGTGTAAGCGAGCACGACCTCTTCTGTGACGCCGGACGTCTTGACTTTCATCTTGGCGCGCTGCGGTCGACCGTCCGCATAGCGTTCGAGCACCTCGGCGCTCTGATGAATCGACGACCACTCGGGCATCGCCTCGACGTCGGCGACGACGTCGAGGATCTCCTTGGGGCTTGCTTCGATGATTACTTCGCGCGATTCCTTGACTGCCATGGCCCGCACGATAGCGCCATGGCGTGCCGGCCGGAATGTTTTCGGCCGAGCGTACCGTCGTTTTCGTGACCGATCCCGCGTACACCGTAGGTGACTACCTGTTGGACCGCCTCGCCGAACTCGGCGTCTCCGAGATCTTCGGCGTTCCCGGCGACTACAACCTGGCTTTCTTGGACCACATCGTCGCCCATCCCACCATTCGGTGGGTGGGCAGCGCCAACGAGCTCAACGCCGGTTACGCGGCCGACGGATACGGACGGTTGCGCGGAATGTCAGCCGTGGTAACGACATTCGGCGTGGGTGAACTCTCCGCGGCCAATGCGATCGCGGGTAGCTACGCGGAGCACGTGCCCGTGGTGCACATCGTCGGCGGCCCATCCAAGGACGCGCAGGGCGCCAGGCGGGCGCTGCACCATTCGCTCGGCGACGGGGACTTCGAGCACTTCTTCCGGATCAGCCGCGAAATCACTTGCGCCCAAGCCAATCTCATGCCGGCCACGGCCTGCAGGGAGATCGACCGGGTGCTGTCCGAGGTGCGGGAGCACAAGCTGCCCGGTTACATACTGCTGTCCACCGACGTGGCGCGCTTCCCCACCGAGCCACCCGCGGGCCCGTTGCCCCGCTACACCGGCGGCACCAGCCCCCGGGCGCTGTCGCTGTTCATCGATGCCGCCACCGAACTCATCGGCGACCACCAGCTGACGGTGCTCGCCGACTTGCTGGTCCATCGGCTGCAAGCCGTCAAGGAGCTCGAGGCGTTGCTGGCAGCGGACGTGGTGCCGCACGCCACGCTGATGTGGGGAAAGAGCCTGCTCGACGAGAGCTCGCCCAACTTCCTCGGGATCTACGCGGGTGCGGCCAGCGCCGAATGGGTGCGCGCGGCGATTGAACAGGCGCCGGTGCTGGTGACAGCGGGGGTGGTGTTCACCGATATGGTCAGCGGCTTCTTCAGCCAGCGGATCGACCCGGCCCGGACCATCGACGTCGGGCAGTACCAAAGCAGTGTGGCCGGCGAAGTCTTCGCGCCCCTGGAAATGGGCGCCGCGTTGGAGGCGCTGGCCACCATCCTGGCCCGGCGCGGGATCACGTCGCCACCCGTGGCCGCGCCGCCCGCCGAACCCCTGCCGCCACCGCCACCGCGCGATCAACCCCTCACCCAACAGATGGTGTGGGACCGGCTCTGCGTGGCGCTCACACCGGGAAATGTGGTCCTCGCCGATCAGGGGACCTCGTTCTACGGCATGGCCGACCACCGGTTGCCGCACGGGGTCACCTTCATCGGCCAACCACTTTGGGGCTCAATCGGTTACACGCTACCCGCAGCGGTCGGTGCCGCGGTGGCGCATCCCGACCGCAGGACCGTGTTGCTGATCGGCGACGGGGCAGCCCAACTGACCGTCCAGGAGCTCGGCACCTTCTCCCGCGAAGGGCTGTCCCCGGTGATCGTGGTGGTCAACAACGACGGCTACACCGTCGAACGGGCGATCCACGGAGAGACGGCCCCCTACAACGACATTGTCAGCTGGAGCTGGACTGAGATCCCGAACGCGCTGGGGGTGGCCAATCACCTAGTGTTTCGGGCACAGACCTATGGCGAACTCGACGATGCACTCATTGCGGCCGCGGAGCACAAGGACCGCATGGTGTTCGTCGAAGTGATCTTGCCGCGGCTCGAGATTCCTCGCCTGCTCGGCCAACTCGTCGGGAACATGTCACCGGAAGGCAGCCAGCGCCGCTGAAAAAGCCTAGATGGAGTGCGCAGTTCGGCCCGCGGTTGACGACCGCAATATCGCCTGGACGGTACGACGGCAACGCCCGCAATCGGCGCCCGCTCCGCAGGCAAGGGCGACATCCTTGGTCGTCGACGCCCCGGCCGCGACCGCGTCAGCCACCGTTTGGCTGGTAACGCCGTTACACAGGCACACCCACATCGAGCGGTCCGCTCACTCAGTCTCGATGCGCATCATGTCGAAGAACTGGCCGACGAACACTGGCGGGTAGGGCCCCACTCCCGCCCGCGACATCCATTGTGCCGCGGCGTCGGGATGCTCGATCCACCGCCGAGCGCCCTCCTCGTCTTCGAACTCCTGCAGGATCAAGACCTCGTGATCATCGTCGAAAGCCTGGAAGACCGACGTCTTTCGGACCCCGGCCGCGGTGAATCGGTCCATCGCCGAGCCGACTTGCGCGGTCAGAGTGGACACATCGTCAACCGACGCGATCGCGGCCACCACCACACCCGGCGCTCCCGGAGTCGACGGCGGCACCGCCACGAATCTGTCGACGATCTCCCCAGCGAAAACCGCGGGGATGTCGTCGACGCCGACGGCATCGAACCAGTCAAAGAAGACCCGCGAACGGAGCAGCTCCACGATCGGCTCGCGGCTGTGGACTCCGATCATCACCAGCACACGGCCATAGTCGTGCGTCGATGTGTAGACCAGAACGTGGTGGGCACCGATGTCGGCGAGCGCCGATTTTCTGCGCTCGAGCAGCGGCCACACCCGCGTCGGATCGGGGATGCGATAGTCCGACGCGATCACCATCGAATGAATGTCGCCGGTAGTCAACGGAGTTGGTCCTTCATCACCTTCCCGGTGGCATTGAGCGGCAGCTCGTCGAGAAACTCGATGGATCTCGGCGCTTTGAACCCCGCCATCCGCTCACGGCACCATACCAGCAGTTCATCTTCGGACACTTTAGTTTTGGCGACCACAAAAGCCTTACCCACCTGGCCGAGACGATCGTCGGGAATGCCGATCACCGCGGCCTGCGCTACCGCTGGGTGCTCAAGCAGGAATCCCTCGATCTCCGCCGGGTAGGCGTTGAACCCGCCCACGATGAACATGTCCTTTTTGCGCCCCACCACGCGGAGGCGGCCCGCGTCGTCGAAGTTGCCGAGATCTCCGGTGTGCAGCCAGCCGTCGTCATCGATCGCCCGCGCGGTGGCCTCCGGCTCGTCGAGGTAGCCCTGCATGACGCCGTAGCCGCGGACCAGCACCTCGCCGTCGTCGGCAATGCGCACCTCGACCCCCTCGCAGGGCAGGCCTGCGGTGGTGGCCACATCCTCGAACGAATCACCTGGCCGAGACAGCGTGACGTTGCCGGCCTCGGTGAGCCCGTAACCGGTCATCAACGTCTGGAAGGGCAATTCGCCGTGGATCCGGCGAACCAGCTCGACCGGGATGTCAGCGGCGCCGGTGACGCCCGCCCGCAGCGTCGACAGCCTGGCCTTGTCGCGAACCGTCAGCAACGAGTGGTACAGCGTCGGTGGGCCGGGCAGCATCGTGATGCGTTCGCGTTCAATGAGATCGACCACCGTGTCGACATCGAAGACCGCGACCGGCAGCATGGTTGCGCCGCGCAGGAAGGACGTGATGAGCCCCGCCTTCAAGCCGAAGGTGTGAAAGTACGGGTTGATCTGCAAGTAGCGGTCACCCTCGCGCAGGTCCGCGAGCGTCGCCCATTCCTCGTACATTCGCAGCGTTTGCTGATGATTCATCATCGCGCCCTTGGGGCGGCCGGTCGTGCCCGAGGTGAAGATGACGTCGGCGATGTCGGTGCCGCTCACCGTGCGCTCGCACGGCGAACCGCTGGACAGGAACTCGGATTTCAGGTCGATGACCGGTGTTCCCGCGGGCGCGGTGTAGTCCTGGCCCAGAAATCCCTTCTGCACCAGGACGGCCTCGGCTCCGCTGCGGCCGACGATGTCGCCAGCTTCTTCGGTCTTGAACCGCGTGTTGACCGGCACGAGCACACCGCCCGCGGTCAGCAGCCCGAACGCCGCAATTATCCACTCCGCCGAGTTCGGCGCCCAGATGGCGACCCGGTCACCCTTGGCAACACCGAGATCAGCGAATGCGCCTGCGGCGCAGCGTATTCGCTCGACGATCTCGACAAATGTGAAGCGCAGCGGACCATCGACGACCGCTTCCGCGTCGCCGAAGCGGTCCGCCGCGCTCAAGACCATCTCGGGGATGGTCTGCCATATCTGATTGGCCGGCTTCTCCTCATCGCGCTTCGCGCTCTGCATCGTCGCCGCCCTAAGACCGGCTAGGCGTCACACCGTGACGAGTCGACCGAGGTTGCCGCCCATGATCTTTGCCTGGTCGTCGACCGACAGGTGTGACAGCGCGTTGACGTAGAACGTCGGCTCCGCCAGCCCTTCCGGGTGCGGCCAGTCCGAGCCGTACAGCACCCGATCCACACCGACGAGGTTGACCAGATCGTCGATGCCGTCCTCGAAGAATGGGCTGACGTGAATCCGGTTCTTGACCATCTCGACGGGGTCGCTCGGGAAAGCCTCCGGGGCCTTCCGGTAGACCTCGGCCAGGCCGTCGAGAAGCGGGGTCATCCACTTCGAGCCGGCCTCGACGATGGCCACCTTCAGCTTGGGATGGCGGTAGAGCGCGCCGTGAATCACCCACGACCCCACCGAGTCCTGGATCGGCCGCCACTCGTTGAGGATGCCCATCGCGTTGGTTTGGAACGGCAGCATCTCCTGCTCGGCACCGTCCCACTCGGAGGTGTAGCGGGAGTAGCCGCTGTCGCTGGAGTGCATGCCGACCAGCACGTCGTGCTCGACAACCCGCTCCCAGAACGGGTCGAACTCGGGCACCGCGAACGACCGCGGTCCCCGGAAGCCGGGGACCGGAGCCGGGCGGACCAGGATGCAACGCGCACCGCGCTTGACCGCCCACTCCAGCTCCTCGATCGCCTTCTCGACGATCGGCAGCGTGATGACCGGGGTGGTGAAGATGCGGTTCTGGTAGTTGAAGCCCCAGACCTCATCGAGCCACTCGTTCAGCGCATGGATCAGGACGTGGACGGCGACCGGGTCGTCGCGCAGCCGCTCCTCGAGCAGGCTGGCCAGCGTCGGGAACATCAGGGTGCGGTCCAGCCCCAGCTCGTTCATCTTCTCCAGGCGCGGGCCGGGCTCGAAGAACGCCGGGATCGCGCGCATCGGCTCACCGAACAGCTCGCGCTTGGTCTTGCCGTCCGGGTTGCCGAACTTGAAGTACTCCTCCCAGGCACCCGGCCGCGCGACGACCTCGAAGGTCGGGTTGGGAATGTAGTTGCTGATCTGGCCGCGGATCGCGATCTTGGTGCGCCCGTTGACCTGCACGTACTGGACGAAGTCCTTGTACTCCTTGGGCAGGAACTTGGTCAGCGCCTCCGGCGGCTCGTAGAGATGGTTATCCGCGTCAAAGATTGGAAACGGGACGTCTTCCCGGTGCGACAACTGGCCCATGAGATCCTCCTTCGCGTTTTGCGAGAATTGTATTCTCTACAGGTGGCCGACCGCAACGTGCCCCTACTCCGGATGGGCAGCGAGGCGCGGTCAGCACTCAGCGATGATCTTGAAGGTGGCGCTGGCCGGTTCGCCAGGTTTGTCTACCTCGTAGCCGTTGGCCGTACCGGTGATCGCGAATCTGTCGCCGCTCATGCTCATGCTGGCGTCGCCACCGTCACCCTGCGAGTACATGCCGGTGAAGCCACCCAGGTTTTGGATACGCACGGATTCGGCGGTGATCGGCTCCTTGCGCTGATCGACGACGACCTTGGCCCCGGCAAAATCGCTGCCAATGTTGACCGTCCGGATCCACTGCACAAGAGTGCAGTTAACGAGCTGGAATTTCGTGTCGTTTCCGTTAACGGTCACGGTTGCCGTGCCGGAGAGCTGGGTCTGCGGCCGTGGGTTGCAGGCCACGGGGACGGTGACGGCGAGCGCCACGGCGGTCGCGAGCGCGATTCGGTTTCGCATCGGGCCACCTCGATCCTGGCGACGAAACTTCTGGGCCTGCAGCGATGATGTTATTCTCCGTGAAAGAGAATGCCAATATCGGCAGGAGCAATCACGCATGGTGGACCTCGAGTTCGATGACGGGTTGGCGGTGCTCACCATCGATCGCCCGCACGCGCGCAATGCCATCTCATTAGACACCATGGCGCAGCTGGAAAAGGCGCTCGATGCGGCGGCGGGCGCTCGAACCCTCGTTATCAAGGGCGCCGGCGATCGGGCTTTCGTCTCGGGCGGCGACCTCAAGGAGCTGAGCGCGCTGCGGACCGAGGAAGACGCCGCGGCGATGGCGAAGCGGATGCGGTCGATCTGCGATCAGCTCGCTGGCTTCCCGGCTCCGGTGATCGCCGCGCTGAACGGCCACGCCTTTGGCGGCGGCGCGGAAGTCGCTGTCGCGGCCGACATTCGGGTGGCTGCCGACGACGTCAAAATCGCCTTCAATCAAGTGGACCTGGAAATCATGCCGGCCTGGGGCGGCGCCGAGCGCCTGGCCGCGCTCGTCGGAAAGGGCAGGGCGCTTCTGCTGGCGGGCACCGGAACCGCACTCAACGCCGTCGAGGCCGAACGGATCGGTCTGGTGGATCTGGTGTTCCCGCGCGCATCATTCGACGAGGGCTGGCGATCGATCGCGAGGTCGCTGGCTCGCCATCCGGCGACCGAGATAAAGCGTGTAATCAGCGGAGTTTCGCCCGACGAGGCGATAGCATCCTTTGCACGGCTGTGGGTTGCCGACGCACACTGGCGGGCCGCAGAGCGGGTAATGAACCGCACCGCCAGTCCGCGGCCGGCAGCCGGAGGAGCGACATGACGACGGTGTCTAGATTGTTGGGCGCGGGCTCGACGCTGTTGGTTGCAGCGTTATTGGCCGTGACCGGTTTGCAGGTGAGCGCCGGACGGGCACACGCCGACGACCCCGTCATGCATCACGTCAAGTACACCGTCTCCGTGAAGAATCCGATCTACGCCGACATCTATTACATCGATCAAGAGCCGGCCATCTTCTCCGACTACAGCCACGATCCCTACCGTTTCACTCCCAACGTCAAAACCGATATCGCCCCTGGGAGCCCCTGGAGCTTCGAATTCAACTTGGCGAAGCCCGATGTGTGGGCGATGGTCTCGGTGAGCACCGGCACGGAACCGGGTACGCCCGAGTTTCACTGCGACCTATCGGTGGACGGGACCGTCGTCGTGTCCAAGGACGGGCCGCGGGGCGTGCTCTGTTCGCTGCGGAACTGGTGAACCACCCAGGCCTGCGGCATGCCCGCAATGGGCTGCGGATCGCCCTCCAGGCGACGCAGATAGCTTTCGACCAACTCCATCGTCTCGGCATGCCCGCCAGAAATACCAACCGCCTGCTCGAGCACCAGGAATCGCGACAGGCTGGTCATCAGCACGGTCCACACCACCGGCGGCACGTCCTCGCTGCCCGCACCGTAGCGCTGCAGCGCCTCGGTCACGGCTTGGCGCTGTTCCTCGCGGAAACGCTCTGCGTAGTAAGCGATTTCGGCCCGCATCTCCTTGCGGTGATTGGCCAGCGCCATGAACTCCATCGAAATCCGGGTGAACGCTGGATCGGTGCCGAATCTCCACAGCGCCCACAAGGGCTGCGGCGATTGCAGCGCTCGCGCCTGTACCTCGAGGCCTTCTTCGGCGCGGCGGCGGAAGACCTCGAGGAACAGCTCCTCCATGGTGCGGAAGTAGTAATGGACCAGTTGGGGTTTCAACCCCGCCTTGTGCGCGAGACGGCGCGACGTCACCGCCGCGTAACCCTCTTCGAGCATCAACTGCTCGGCCGCGTCGAGCAGCAGGCCGCGATTCTTCGCGTCCGGCGCCCCGATCCTGCGGGCCGATGTCATGCCTTGGCTCCATACTCTCGACGTACTCGCAACGTCCCAGTGTCGCGCATGCCCGATCGTAGGCCAGATCGAGTTGCCGCCCGGCGTCGTGACCTTGACCCCGACATTACCGTCATGCTAAGCAGGTGCTCAGCACTTTGTGGATATCGGACTCGGGCGGCGCGGAGTCTCGCCGCGAAACCACCATCGGGCCAAGGCCGGCTTTTGGAGGCACGCACGACATGAGCAACTTCGAAACGATTGACTTCTTCACCGATCAGTCTCTGGTGCCCGATCCGCATCCGTACTTCGACTACCTGCGCAGTCAGAACCCGGTGCTGCGGCTGCCGCATCACGGGGTCGTGGCCGTCACCGGCTATGAGGAAGCCAGCGAGGTCTACAAGGACCCCGACACCTTCTCGAACATCGTCGCGCTCGGGGGGCCGTTTCCGCCTTTGCCCTTCCAACCCGAGGGCGACGACATCAGCCCACAGATCGACCAGCACCGCAGTTACTTCCCAATGAACGAGCACATGGTCACCATGGACCCACCGGACCACACCCGCGCGCGATCGGTGCTGAGCAAGCTGCTGACACCGAGCCGGCTGAAGCAGAACGAGGAGTTCATGTGGCGCCTCGCCGACCGGCAGCTCGACGAGTTTCTGGTCAACGGCGAGTGCGAGTTCATCAGCGAATACTCAAAGCCCTTCGCCACGTTGGTGATCGCCGATCTGCTCGGCGTTCCGGAGGAGGACCACAAGGAGTTCCGCGTAGTCTTGGGTGCCGACAAACCACGTCGGGTGGGAGCCCTCGATCACGAGTCGGTCGGCATCAACCCGCTGGAGTGGCTCGACGAGAAGTTCTGCTCCTACATCGAGGACCGGCGACGGGAACCGCGTGGCGACGTGCTGACCTCCCTGGCCTCCGCGAAGTATCCGGACGGATCCACACCCGAGGTCATCGAGGTGGTTCGTTCGGCGACGTTCCTCTTCGCCGCCGGACAGGAAACCACCGCCAAGCTGCTCAGCGCCGCGCTGCAGGTGATGGGCGACCGGCCGGACATACAGCAACGGCTGCGTGACGACCGCAGCCTGATTCCCGGGTTCATCGAGGAATCGCTGCGGATGGACAGCCCCGTCAAATGTGACTCGCGGCTGGCCCGCAGGGCCACCACGGTGGGTGGCGTCGACATAGCGCCCGGCACCGTGGTGATGGTCTTGCCGGGTGCGGCCAATCGCGACCCGCGCCGCTTCGAAAACCCGCACGAGTTCGACCTCGACCGCAAGAACGTCCGCGAGCACATGGCGTTCGCCCGCGGCGTGCACTCGTGTCCCGGCGGCCCGCTGGCCCGGGTGGAGGGCCGGGTCTCCATTGAGCGCATCCTCGACCGCATGGCCGACATCAAGATCAACGAGGTCAAACACGGGCCGGCCGACGACCGCCGATACACCTACGAGCCGACATACATTCTCCGCGGGCTTAGCGAACTCAACATCACCTTCAGGCCGAACGGCTAAGCGCGCCTGCGCGTTTGGGATCAGCTTTCGATCTGCTCGAAGATCCCAGAGAACTCAAACGGGGTTTGTTGCACCCCGCTGCCGTCCAAAAGTTATTTTTGTATGACAGCATCCGCCCCCGCGTCTAGCGCGTTGACATGACGGGAATTACCGGATCGCCATGCCGGCGAAGTAGCAGCCCAGCAGGCTCGCGGCGATGAGGATCACCCAGGCGTCGGTCAGGCGGCACAGCAAGGCGGGAGCCTGCCTGACTTCCATGAACTCCCGAAAGATGATGCGCACCTTGACGGCTGCGATGACGATGACGCCCGACGTGACCGCCGCGCTGGCCTTCAGCCCACCGACGGAGTGGTCTATCAAAAGATAGGACAGCGTGAGCGACGCCAGCACCACCCAAACGACCAGCAGCCTCTTGCTGAATTTGATCACCGATCACCTCACGACGTAGAGCAGCGCGAAGATGAGCACCCAGAGGAAGTCGACGGTGTGCCAGTAGGTGGCGCACGTTTCGACGAGCTCCTGGGATCGCCGTGCCGGACTCCGCAGTTGATAAATGACGACACCGAGGACGACGAAGCCGATCAGCAGGTGGACGAAGTGGATCCCGGTGAGAAAGTAGTAATACGTGAAGAATTCGTTGCTGGAGAAGCCGTTCCCCATCTGGATCTGCGTGGCCCACTCAAACACCTTGGACACCATGAAGACCAGGCCGAAGAACGCGGTGAGGTAGGCGTCCTTCAACGCGGGCCGGTAGGCGCCGGCGCGGGCCGATTGGACGCAGCGCGCCACCGACCAGGAACTCAGCAGTAGCACGAGGGTGTTGAAAACCCCTATCCGAAGATCCAACTGGGCTTGCGCGTGCAGGAAGAGGTCGGGGCTTTGCGTGCGGTAGAACAGATAGAAGCCGAAATAGCCTGTGAATATTAGTGTTTCGAATAGG
>Ga0306922_10001902_pt1 | contig 19156 bp, 16 predicted proteins | sample sta12Cox44000082_FD_203758 | JGI IMG/M metagenome (GOLD analysis project Ga0306922, IMG submission 203758) | Lab enrichment of tropical soil microbial communities from Luquillo Experimental Forest, Puerto Rico - statoxic.12C.oxic.44.000.082 (v2)... | ecosystem: Environmental > Terrestrial >... | reverse complement strand
CACCGTGCCCAGGTCGGTCATCTGGCCGTTGCTGTACAGGAACGCGTGCCAGGGGTGTTCCACGCACTTTTTCGGGTTGGGGTAATTGGGCGGGCAGCCCGCTGGGTCCTGCACCAGCGTCGACAGGTACGAATAGCCGGTCACCTGCCCGGTGGCGTTGACCGCAGAGCCGACGGTTCCCCCGGACCCGAGCGAGCCCAGATTGGTGATCGTGTACGTCGTGGCCGCCGCTGCGGCGGGAATCGCGCTTGCGGCTGACAGGCTGGCGGCCAGCGCGAGCGCAGCGAGTGGGGCGAGGTGAGATGTCCGGAATCTGGCCATCACGCTCTCCTTCCAGCCTGGCCCGCGGTCCGGGCTCAGCGGAGTCTGGGTGCCGGACAGGCCCGGCCGTGGCCGTGACAGCGCCCGGCAGCGGCCAGCGGCCTACTCCTCCGGTACTGGCACGGACCGGATGGTCATCAGGTTCACCACGCGTGCCGACCGGCTGCCCGGCGCGGCACCTGCGCATCCCGCATGCCGGGAACTGCGCGTGCGGCGGTTCCGGCCTGGGTTACAGCCGCATCGACTGCGAGGAACCGGGCAAATGCGGCATTAGAACGGCTCTGGGATGTGCCGCAACGGCAGGTCCGGCTCCCGGTAGCCGCGGGCGGCCTGCCGTTTGGGCAGCGTTATGTCCCGGTGGGCGAGCGGCTTGTAGGGGACCTGGCTGAGCAGGTGGCTAATAATGTTGAGGCGGCCGCGCTTCTTGTCGTCGGTGTGCGCCGTGTACCAGGGTGCCCAGGCAGTATCGCTCGCGGCGAACATCGCATCCCGGGCCCGGGAATAGTCGTACCAGCGGCTGTAGGACTTCAGGTCCATGTCCGTCAGCTTCCAGATCTTCCGCGGGTCATGGATGCGCGACTCGAGGCGCCGGGTCTGCTCGTCGGGGCTGACCTCGAGCCAGTACTTCAGCAGCAAGATCTCCGAATCGACCATGGCCTTCTCAAACGCCGGCACCAGCTCGAGGAACCGGTCGGTCTCCTCCGGCTTGCAGAAGCCCATCACCCGCTCGACGCCGGCCCGGTTGTACCAGGAGCGGTCGAAGATGATGACCTCGCCTGCAGCCGGGAAATGCGGGACGTACCGTTGCATGTACATCTGCGACTTCTGCCGCTCGGTGGGGGCGGACAGGGCAACGACCCGGAACACCCGCGGGCTCACCCGCTCGGTGATCCGCTTGATCGTGCCTCCCTTCCCGGCGGTATCGCGGCCCTCGAACACGATGCAGATCTTGGCCCCGGACGCCTTGACCCACTCCTGCATGGCGACCAGTTCCCCGTGCAGGATCTGCATTTCCTGCTCGTACACCTGGCGCTTCATCTTCGGGACCGGGCCAGCCCCTCCTTCCGCCTGCGCCCCGCCCGCCGGCTGCGGTTGTGCCGGTGCGCCACCACCGGGTTCCTTGTGCTTGCCCTTATCTTTCTTGTCCTTCTTCTTTGCCATATCAGTCACCTCCGGAGGGTGCGGTCATCAGCCTGCTGCCGTTCTGCGGCGTGCGATCCACTTGCCAGCCTCCCAGCCCAGCAGCAGGATCACCGCGGTGAGCAGCGAGAGCCCCCACTGCCCGCCGGTCAGCCGGGTGGTCCCGAGCAGCCGCTGCATGAAGTCCGCCTGCGTGATCAGGAACGCCCCGGCGATCTCAAGCAGCGCGATCAGGTTCATCCGTGAGCTGTTGAAGATGTCCCGGTCAAAGACGGTCCCGGTTTCGCTGCGGGCCTCGAACGCGGCGACCACCAGCATCAGGCAGAAGGCGACCAGAGCCATCGACTGGCCGATCTTAATGCTGCCCAGGTGGTTCTTCCCGATGGCGATCAGCACCAGGTTGGCCACCGCGATGAACAGCCCGGTGAGCCCGCAGGTGATCATCACGCCCCTGGTCAGGATCGAGTCCCCGCGCGGCCGGGGGTGGCGGCTCATCAGGCCAGGCGTCTCCTGGTCGAAGCCGAGCGCGACCCCGAACGGGGCATTGACGAGGAAGTTGATCCACAGGATTTGCACCGGGGTGAACGGCTGCCCGGCCGCGATGTCGAACAGGGTGGCGCCGAGGAAGGTGAGCACGAACGCGATGAGTTCGAGCAGCACGAAGCGGATGTACTTGTTCAGGTTGTCATACAGTTTGCGGCCCTGCTCGACGGCATAGACGATGGTCGCGAAGTTGTCGTCGGACAAGATCATGCGGCCGGCGTTCTTGGCGACCTCGGTGCCAGATCCCATGGCCACGCCGATGTCTGCGGCCTTGATCGCGGGCGCGTCGTTGACGCCGTCGCCGGTCATGGCGACCACGTGCCCCTTCTTCTTGAGGGTGTCGGCGAGCAGCACCTTGTGCTCGGGCGCGACCCGGCCGACGACGCCGATGCCGTCGATCCGCGCCAGCCGCTCCTGTTCCGGCAGCGCCGCGAAGTCGGCCCCCAGGATCGCCTCGCCCGGGATGTTGAGCTGCTTGGCGATGGCAGCCCCGGTGACGACGTCATCACCGGTCACCATCCGCACCCGGATATGGGCGTGCTGGGCATCGGCGACCGCGGCCTTCGACTCCTCGCGGGGCGGGTCGACCATGCCAACCAGGCTGGTCATCTCCAGGTCGTGCACGTAGCTGAGCAGGTCACCATCCGGGTCGAAACTGGCCGGTGCCAGGTCGCAGAAGGCGCCGGCCATCACCCGCAGCCCGGCCTCCCCCATGCGCTGGACGTGCTCCTCGGCGCGCTGCCGGAGCTGGTCGTCCCACGGGATGCTGGCGCCGTTGGAGTTCGCGGTAGCCGCCCGGGCCAGCACCGCCGGGGCCGCCCCTTTGACAAAGCAGCGGACAACGTCATTCCCGGCCGCGTCCTTGGCCTGGTTGAAGGTGGCCATCAGCTTGTACGAGGGGTCGAACGGGAGCGTCGCCAGCCGCGGCATCTCCTCACGCGTGGCATCGATGGAAACCCCGGCCTTGTGTCCCAGCACGAGCAGGGCACCCTCGGTCGGGTCGCCGACGACCTTGCCACCGACCAGCTTCGCGTCGCTGGCGATGATGTAGGGAAGGATCGCGGCGTCGATGGTGTCGGTCTTGCCAGCCGGGTGGCTGATCCTCCCTTCCAGGCTGTAGCCGGTGCCGGTGATCTCGTAGCGGTCGGTCGGGTCGACCACCTCGACCGCGGTCATCTGGTTCATCGTCAGCGTCCCGGTCTTGTCGGAGTTGATCGCCGAGGTGAACCCGAGCGTTTCCACCGACGGAAGGTCCTTCACTATCGCCTTCTGCTTCGCCAGCTCGACGCTGCCCAGGGAAAGGACCACCTGCACGACCATCGGCAGGGCCAGCGGGATCGCCGCGATCGCGAGCGCGACCGCGGTGTCGAACAGCACCTTCAGCGACTGCCCACGGGCCAGGCCCAGCGCGAACATGATGATCATGGTGATGCCCGCGGCCCCGACGATCCACAGCGTCAGCGTGTTCATCTGCTTGGTCAGCGGCGTCTCTTCCTTCGCCGTCGCCGACAGCATGTGGGCGATCTTCCCGACCTCGGTGTCGCTGCCTGTCCCAGTGACGATGACCACCGCGCTCCCATGCGTGACCGGGGTGTGCATGAAGGCCATGTTTGCCTGCTCGCCGGGCCCGACCACGCCGGGCAGCGTCGCGGCGTCCTTCGCCGCCGGGACGCTCTCACCGGTCAGCGCGGACTCGTCGATCTGCAGCGCGCTGGCGGACACGATCCGCCCGTCGGCCGGTACCTCGTCTCCCGCCGCGATCAGCACGACGTCGCCGGCGACCAGTTGCTCCGCGCCGATCTCGGCCTCCGCGCCGTCCCGCCGCACCCGGGCGGTCGCCTTCATCATCGACTGCAGCGCGTTCATCGCGCTCTCGGCCTTGCCCGCCTGCCGCAGCCCGACCAGGGCGTTGAAGAGCGCGATCACGAACAGCACGATCGCCGTGCTCCACTGCTGGATCAGCAGCGAGACGATGGCCGCCCCGACCAGGATGATCTGCATGTAGCTGGTGAACTCGGCCAGCAGCCGGCGGAGCGCTGACGGCGGCTGCTCCACCGGAAGCTGGTTCGGGCCGTCATGGGTAAGCCGGTTCGCGGCCTCGGCGGCGGAAAGCCCAGACTCCGGGACAACCCCCAGCCTGCTGGCAACCTCCTGCGGCTCGAGCGCATACCAGCGCCCATCGGCCGCTGCGGGCCGCTCGCTAACTTCCCCTGCGGTAGCCATCGCCAACGTCCTCCCGAGCTACGGCCGTGCTGACGCTGCCCCGGCCCGGGCAGTCGCGCTGACCTCGGCCCCTGGTGCGCTGTCTGCCCCGGTGCCCAGCTGAATGCCGTGCTAATCATGGGTGACTGGAAGGTGAACCGTCCTCACCCACCGGGGATGGTTTGGTTTAGCTGGCGTCGCCCGGCGGCTGCCGTCGCGGGCATACGACGGGAGAATACCTATCGTGCTCTGTCCCTGCCTCACCTATCCCGGCATGCGGGGACAGCGGGGGCGGCTCTCGGTGAACGTTGATTGCCCCAGTTCGTCGCCGCTACTGTGCCGGCATGGGCATCGATGCCGACGCTGCTGCTGCCGCTCTGGCCGAGTCGTGGCAGCGTCTGGTGAGCGCCGTCCCGGCTGGCTGGGCGCGGCGTCACGGCGGGGCGGTTGCCATGGTTACCGGGGTGCAGTCGCCATTCCTTAACGGCGTGTGGTTGGAGCGGGCCGACCCGGATCCGGACGTTGTGGCCGACCTGCTGGACCAGGTTGCGGCTACCGGCCTGCCCCACTGTCTTCAGCTGCGGCCCGGCGGCAGCCCGGCGCTGTCCAGCCTCGCCATGAACCTTGGCATGAGCCGGGACCAGGACGACGTGCCGCTGATGGTCCTGGAGGACCCGTCGAGGCTCGGCCAGCACGTGGACGGGCTGGTGGTCAGGCAGCTGCAGCCGGGGGAGGCGGAGCTGCACGTGCGGGTCGCCGCCGCGGGCTTCGAGGCCCCGCCGGAGCCGTTCCGGCAGCTGGTCACGCCGGCCACGCTCGGCCTTCCGGGAGTGCGGTGTTACGTCGGCGAGGCGGATGGCCGCCTGGTCACGACCGGAATCGGGGTCACACTCGGTGCCTTCGTCGGCATCTTCAACGTCGCGACCCCGCCCGCCGACCGGGGTCGCGGGTACGGCACAGCCCTGACCGCTCAGGCGGTGACTGATGGACTCGCAGAAGGGCCAATGTGGTCATGGCTGCAATCCAGCCCGCCGGGTTACCCGGTCTACGAGCAGCTTGGCTTCCGGACCGTCGAGTCGTGGCAGGCATGGGTTTCGGCATCGTGACCGTGCCCGAGCACCCGGCCGGCCGCTGCAGCCTGGGTGGGCCGATCTAACCGGGCCAGTTCCAGCAGGGCCGGCTGGCTCCTTCGGCTCAGTCTGGGTATTCATCCTTGCGCCAGATGCGAGAACCGCTGGGGCCCTGCTTCGGCGTCCGCTCGAGCAGAAACGAGTGATAGGGCGCGACGAACGAGTCCGGTGCCATCACCGTATAGGTGTGGTAGACGGTGCCATTCTCGCGGGCAAAGGCGATCCATCCGGGGCCCTCGCGCAGGCCGTCCCTGAGTTCCGCCCCGATCTGCTTTGACCAGTCCTGCAGCTCCTCGGGCGGATTGTCGATCATCGCCTTGACCTCGGGGATTTGCTGCGTCTGCTCCTCGGTCATCGCGAGCCCGAAGTCGAATGCGAAGTCCGTGCCGTAAGTCGACACGTACGGGAACTGCCAGCCCATCCGCTCCTTGTAGGCGAGGAGCCGGTCTATCGGCGCGCGTGAAAAGCAGATCAGGGTCACGTCCCGGTGATTGAGGTGCACCAGCGTCCCGCTGAGTTCGTCGCCGAGGCTGGTGCATCCAGGACACGCGCCGCGTGAGTACGCGGGCCCGAACATGATGTTGTAGGCAAGCAGCTGCGAGCGGCCCGCGAACAGGTCCGCGAGGCTCTTCTTGCCGTCCTCGGTGTCGAATTGGTAGTCCTTCTCGACGGCCACCCACGGCAGTTCGAGCCGCTTCCGGTAAATCTCCTCGTTGCGCTGCGCCTGCTCGGCCTCGAGCTGCGCGAGCTCGTCACGGGCCGCCTGCCATTCCTCGCGGGTTCCGGTCCTGTGCTCGGGCATCGTCGTCTCCCTCCGGGACGCGGCTTACGTCGGGCCGTAGCAGCACGCTACGCGAGCCACCGGTGAGACTGCACGCAGCGCTGTCACCCTCACAGACGGACCGCCCTGGCAGCTGGAGTGCCATCACCGGGATTCGGGGGCGGGCAGGCCTGGAAGGAGTGCGGCGGCGTCCTGCTGGCTGAGCGCGCGGCCGATGGCGAGCTCGGAGTCCCACGATTCGGGTGCGGTGCTGGCACGAGCTGGCGCCAGGAACTGCTCAAGCAGGTCGGTGTCTTCGGCTAGCCGTGGTATGCCTGCTTGCTCCCTGATCGTCTCAGCTGCCCCGGCCAGGCGGGCGGCACGCAGGTTCGTCCCGCGGCTGGCCGCGATGCAGGCCGACAGTTCCAGTGTCGTGGCAAGCACTTCGGCGTTGCCGGAGTGGGCGGCATAGCCGAAGGTGGCGGCGAGCTGTTCCGCCGCTTCGCTGGCGTGGCCGTCCCGGAGGCTGATCCTGACAAGAGAGAGCCGCGCGTGGGTCAGGGCATACACGTCACCTGTCTCTGCTGCCAGCGCCAGCGCCTCCTGCACGAGCTGGACAGCTTCGCCAGAATTGCCTGCCAGGTGTTCGGTGAGGCCGAGGTTCATCAGCGCAGCGGTCAGCGGGAAGCCAGTGCTCCCGAGCTCGCGGGATATGGCAATGCTCTCCTGCAGGGCCGATCGCGCGGTCGGCAGATCACCAAGGCGGCGACTGGTGATGCCAATGCCATTCAGCTCAAATGCCTGCTCAGGCAGGCTGCCGAGCTGGCGCCAGATGGCCAGACTGCGTTTTTGAAGCGACAGTGCTGCGGCGAGTTCCCCCTGCTGTGCCAGCAGCGCTGCGAGCGCACCTGCGACCCGGGCGAAGGGTGCTCCGGCATCGTCAGGGGTCAGTTGCATCGCCCGTTGCAGCCACTGCCGGCCTTCCGCTACATAGCCCTGCTGATACCAGAACGCGGTCAGCGCGAGCACCAGTCGGACGCCGATTGCCGCCCGCTGGGCGGCGCTGGCCGGCTCGGCCGCCGCGGTACCGAGAGACCAGCGCAGTGCCGCTGCCAGGTTGCCGTGATCGGCCTCCAGGCGGTCCAGCGCCGCCAGGTGGGCCGGGCCGTAAAGCTGCTGCTGTGCACGCTCGGCGAAGCTGGCGTAGTGCACCGCATGCCGCAGCTGGGCTTCGTCCAGCTCACCGGCCTGCACTAGCCGCTCCATCGCATAGTCATGGACGGTTTCCAGCAGGCTGACCCGCGGCTCGCCGTCCGCGCCGTCGGCCACCGTGATCAGGCTGACATCCAGCAGCTCGGCAGCCAGTTCCAGCGGGCCGGGGCCGGCCGGGCGGGGCCCGCTGAGAGCGACCGCCGCCAGGGCGTCGAGGCCGCAGCCGCCGGCGAACACCCCGGCCCGGCGCAGGACATCTTGGGATTCGCTGGTCAGCAGGCCATAGCTCCACGCGATGGTATGGCGGATGGTCTGCTGGCGGGACGGGCGGCCGGCATCGGCCGCGGCCAGGTCCAGGGGGCCAAGCCGGGCGTGCAGCGCCCGCGGGGTCAGCAGATTGGCGCGGGCCGCGGCCAGTTCGATAGCCAGCGGCAGCCCATCGAGGCGCCGGCAGATCGCCACGATGTCGGCGGCGTTACCGGGTGTGAGCGCGAACCCTGGCCTGACCATCTGCGCGTGCTGGAGGAACATCTGCACCGCCCCCGATCCGGCCACCTCCGCCAGCCCACCGCCGCGAGGAAGGCCCAGCGGCGGCACCGGGTAGTCATGCTCCCCTGCCAGACGCAGCGGCCGCCGCGAAGTGGCCACGATCACCAGTTGCGGCGCGGTTTGCAGGAGCTCCGCTACCACCCCGGCGGCCCCTGCGAGCTGCTCGACGTTGTCCAGCACCAGCAGAGCCTGCTGGTCAGCCAAGTACCGGGTAGCGCTATCAGCGGCTGGGCCCTCGCCGGTGACGTCAAGGCTGCCGGCGATGGCCGCCCACATCCCCTCCGCGTCGCGGACGGCCGCCAAGGGGATGAAGAAGACGCCCTGGCCGAAGAACTCGCCCATCGCGGCCGCGGCGGCCACCGCGAGCCGCGTCTTCCCCACGCCCCCCGCACCGGTCAGTGTCACCAGGCGGGCCCGGGACTGCGCCACGACCGAACGCAGGAACTCCACGTCGCGATCTCGCCCCACCAGCGGCGTCAATGACGCAGGCAAACTGGCCGGGGTACCCAGGCTCCTCGGCCGGAGCCTGACCTCCAGCCCCGGGCCGGCCAGCTGATAGAGCCGTTCCGGCGCCCTAATGTCTTTCAGCCGGTGAAAACCGAGATCCTGCAGGGCCACACCGCTGGGCAGCCGTGGCTCGGCCAGCAGCCGCGTTGCCTCCGACAGCAGCACCTGCCCGCCATGTGCGGCCGCCGCGATCCGCGCCGCCCGGTGCACGTCCAGCCCCACATAACCGTCCTCATGCCGGGCGGGCTCACCTGAATGGAGCCCCATCCGCACCCGCACCGGCACCCCGTCCGGCCAGTCATGGGCTGACAGTGCCTGCTGGGCCGCCAGACAGCACAGCACCGCATCGCCAGCGGATTCGAACACGACGAAGAAGCCATCCCCCTCGGTCCCCAGCTCATGGCCGCCCTGCCCCGCGAAGGCCGCCCGCAGCAAGGCCCGCTGCGCCGAGAGCAGCTCACCGTAGGCGTCACCAAGCCGGGTCAGCAGCACGGTCGACCCCTCAATATCGGTGAACAGCATCGTGACCGTCCCCGCCGGAAGCCGCTGCCGCTCACGTGACACCTACGCGACATTACCGGGCTGACCTGCGCCGGCGCATTCGGTGCGATGGCACGGAGAGGTAAGGTCTTGCTGGTGGACGGTATCCATGACCTCGGTGGCATGCAGGGCTTCGGGCCAGTGGGCTATTCGCCGGCCGAACCTGTTTTCCACCATCGGTGGGAGCCGGTGGCCCGGGCGCTGCTGACGGCTGTGGCTGGCGCGGTCGAGGCGAGCGGCGGTGAGTTCCGCCATGCGATCGAGCGGATGGAGCCGGGCCACTATCTGACGTCGAGCTATTACGAGCACTGGCTCACCGCGGCGGCCACGCTGGCCGTTGAGCACGGGCTGGTGACGGGATCCGAGCTTGAGGCGCGCGCGGGCGGGCGGTTCCCGATGAGCGGTCCGGTGCTGGCGCCGCCCGTGGTGGACGCTGGGCCAGACGTCGACACGCCGCGCTTCGGTGTTGGCGACCGGGTCCGGGTGCGGGAGTGGCATCCGCCCGGGCACACCCGCTGCCCCCGGTATGTGCGGGGGAAGGCCGGGACGGTGGTGCGGGTGGATGGCAGCTATTCAGTGCCCGATATTGAGGCCCACGGCACTGCCCGGCGCCACGAGCCGACGTATTCGGTCCGGTTCGACGCCGCGGAGTTGTGGGGTGACGGCCAGCGTGGTGTGTGGGTGCACGTTGATCTGTGGGATAGCTACCTGGAGCGGACATGAGCAACAGCGACCATCACACGGCTCCGATGTCGCCGGTGGAGCAGCGGGTTGCGGCGCTTGAGGCCTTGCTGACCGAACGCGGGCTGGTGCCGGAGGGGTTCATCGAGGAGATCACCCGCCGGTATGAGACGGAGATCGGCCCGATGAACGGGGCGAAGGTGGTGGCCCGGGCCTGGGCTGATCCCGAGTACAAACTGCGGCTGCTGGCTGACGGCACCGCCGCGATTGCCGAGCTCGGCTTCGGTGGGCCGGAAGGTGATCACCTGGTGGTCGTGGAGAACACCGCAGCCGTCCACAACGTGATCGTGTGCACGCTCTGCTCCTGCTACCCATGGCCGGTGCTGGGGCTGCCACCGGCCTGGTACAAAGACCCCCCCTACCGCGCGCGGATGGTCCGCGAGCCGCGGGCATTGCTGGCCGAGATGGGCTGCCCGCTGCCCGAGAAGGTGGAGATCCGGGTATGGGACTCCTCCGCCGAGGTCCGCTACCTCGTCCTGCCCGAGCGCCCGCCGGGCACGGCGGGCATGACCGAGGCCGAGTTGGCCGCCCTGGTGACCCGGGACTCGATGATCGGCGTGGCCAGGCTGTGACCACCCCGCTGAGCCTGTCCGGGCTGGACCTGCCCCGCCGCAACGGCGAGCTGGCCTTCGACGCACCCTGGCAAAGCACCGTGTTCGCGCTCGCGGCGGCGGTCATCGAGAACGGCTTCGGCGGCGACCCGGAACCGTTCCGGCAGCAGCTCATCAGGGCCATCGCCGCCGAACCTGGCCGACCCTATTGGGAGAGCTGGACCGCCGCGCTCGAAGAACTCGTGCCCTGAGGGCGGCTATGTAGCCGGGGTGGCCGGATTGGGCCGCTGGCCCCAGACACCGATGTGGACGAATCCGCACGCCAGGAAGTCCTCGTCGGCTGGCCGGTCGATGAGTGCCGTCGCCTCCGCGCGGCTGAGGGCGCCAGCTTGCGCCTTCGAGCGGGCGAGCGCAGCCTGGCTGAGCTGGTAGAACTCGGCGAGATCAGTGCCGGCTTGGATGATGTCGATCTCGGCGTCCGCGCCGATGCTTGTGAGGCCGAGCTGGTGAACTTGGCGGAGCAGGGATCGGCCCTGGGAGAGGGCCATGCTCGGGAAGGCGGCCTGCGTCGTCCGGGGGGAGGTGGCCCATACCGGGTCGGCGTCGCCGATCCACATGCCGAAATCTGGTTCCTCAAGCACCAGCCACCCGCCGGGAGTCAGCCAGGTGACTATCCGTCGCAGCAGGTCCACGCTGGGGGAGATATGCATGAGCACTGCCCGTGTGTGGATGAGATCGAAAGAGCTGGGCGGAAACGTATCGGTGCGGATGTCGTGCCGGAGGACCTCGACGTTCGGGGCGCCTATCTCGGCCAGAAACCCCAGCTGCAGGTCGGTGGCGATCACCCGTCCGGTCGGGCCGACGACTTCAGACAGCCACCGGGTGATCGACCCCCGCCCTCCACCGATTTCCAGGCAGCTAGCACCCTTGGTGACGCCAAGACGCTGAATGCGCCGCTTGGTCAGGGGGTCGAGACGTTGCTCCAGCAGCTGAAGACGGCGCGATTCGTCCTCGGCGGAATGCGGGAACGCGTAGTCCGGTGCCTCATTCACAGTCAGCAGGGTAAGCTGCGGGACTCTTCGCCGTCGGGCCGCGCGCAACCGCGACGTCACACGAGCGCGACACCGGTGAGCGTGGCCAGCCGGTCCATCAGTTGGTCCTGGAAAGCAGGGTCGCCAGCCTCTGGTGCAGGCGTGTGCCGCTGCCGGTGATACCAGTAGCCGCCACTCACGCTCGCGGCTGCGTCGTTGCTGACGGCGAGCCATGTCTGGGTGAGATAGCCCGTCCCGCCATCTTCATGCTGCCGCACCAGGACCCGGCCTGGAAGATCATCAAAGAACGGCTCGATGCGCTGCGGCAGGCCTGCGCCTCGCTCGGCCAGCAAGCCGGCCTCGGAGCGCTCGCCCCGCTCGCCGACAAGCTGCAGTCGATGAGCCAGGACATCGGGACACACGGCACCCGCACAGGCGGCTGACCACTGCGGTGTTCAGCATGGGGCTAGCCGAGGAGGCACTGCGCCAGGCCTTGGCTGGCTCAGGGCACCACCGTAACCGGCCATCGGGCCGCTTTCACGAGCCGCACCGCCAGCGAACCGACCAGCCGGTGGCCGGCATGGGCGGACGCTCCGACCACGACGGCGTCGGCGCGGATCTCGTTAGCGATCCGGCGCAGCTCGGTGAATGGGTCACCCCGGACGGCGATGAAGGTGATGGGGACGCCGAACTCCTGGGAAATTCTTCCGCCCGGCGGCGCATGTCATCCGCGGTCGGCTCATCTGCCTCCCGGCGGGCTGCCTCCAGGCCGGCGGCGGCGCCGTTCACCGCCAGCCCCGCCGACACCGGGGCAACGTAGACAGCGGTGACCGTCGCCCGCTGCCGGCGCGCCAGGCCCGCCGCATACCAGCCAGCCCGCGTCGAGGTGGTGGAGCCGTCCACGCCGACCAGAATTGACCTGGGGCCGTCGGTTCCCAGCTCAAACGGCGCGACATCGCCAGGCCGCACGACAACACTGTATGCAGGAACGATCAAGGGCGCCCGGGGCTGCTCTGCGGCAGGATCACGGTAGGAGCACGACGTTGACCTAACTGCATCCGTCCCGGTAACTCGTCCGCGGCCGGGGGTGAAGCCAGCGGCGGCCCGGCGGTAGCGGAGGGTGATCATGGACGCGTTGATTGACCCTGGGGAGTACGCGGCTCTCGCTTATTGCACCTATCTGAACCAGGCCTCGCTGGGGCTGATACCTCGCACCTCGGTGGCGGCGAGCGTCCGGTTCTTGACCGACGTTGCTCAGCATGGCAACCTCCGCCTGTCCGACCAGGCCGAGGCAAGAGTCCTGGACGAGCTGCGCACGGCCACGGCTGGGCTGCTGGGCGCGCCGGTGGCGTCGGTCGCGGTGGTGGGCGGGGCCAGCGAGGGCCTGGGCCAGCTTGCTGCGCTGTTGTCCAGCACAGGGGGTGAGGTGGTCCTGGTGGCCAGCGACTTCCCCAGCGTGACCTACCCGTGGCTGGCAGCCCGGGACCGGTTGGGCATGCATATCCGCTGGGTTCGCGACACCCCGGATCACGACCTCACGCGCTCGCTAGGCGATGCCATCACCGAGCGCACCACAGTTGTGTGCGTCAGCGCGGTTCAATTCGCCACCGGCAGCCAGGTCGATGTCGCGGCCCTGGTGGCGTGCGCCCGGGCCGTTGGCGCCCGGGTAGTAGTCGACGTGACCCAGCTGGCCGGTGCCGCCCCGGTCACGATGACGCAATGGGGAGTGGACGCGCTGGTGTGCAGCGGCTACAAGTGGCTGTCCGCGCCGGCGGGCGTTGCCCTGCTCGCCGTTAGCGAGGGCCTGGCGGCGGCCACCCCGGTGGTCGTTGGCTGGAAAGGCAGCGCCACACCATTCGACTTCACCCCGCAGGAACTCTCGCTCGCTGCGGACGCCCGCAGGTTCGAGCTGTCGACCATGTCCTACAGCGCCGCGGTGGGCCTGCTCACCTCGATCAGGCTGCTCACGAGCATCGGACTGACGACGATCAGCGAGCACGCCAGGCTGCTGGCGGCCGATCTGGCCGAGCAGACCGCGCTGCTCGGATGGACGCCTTACCGGGCGCCCGGTGACCGTTCCGCAAGCGGGCACATCGTCTCACTCAGGCACCCCGCAGCCGCCGCCGACCAGGTCCAGGCGGCGCTGGCGAGCGAGTACAACATGAACACCAGCGCCCGCGCCGGCGGGATCCGGGTATCTCTGCACGCCTACAACAGCAGCGACGACATCCGCGCCCTCAGCCAGGCGCTCGCCTCCATCAGCCCGCGCTAAATGGCCAGCCAGCCGGAGGCTGCTTAATGACGTTCCAGCAGGTCAGCGGCACTCGGAACTACCACGATCGCGGCTCCTAACCGCATTTGACACCGCCTGCCATCGAGTCGTGGCTCCATTCTGCTCCCAGGTTGCGAGGTGGCGGCTCATGTCGCCCGGCGGCCCACCAGCCAGACGGTCGCGGCGAGGAGCAGGACCGACAGCGCGAGCAGCCAGCCGCCCTCGATCCACTGGAAGGGCCAGAATCTGCTGCCGGGCTGGTAGCTGGTCCATTGTGTGTAGCCGTGGTGGGTGAGGTAGTTCAGCACCTGGGAGTTGGCCGCCCGCTTGTAGAACTTGACGTCGTTGCTATTGACGTTCTTCGGCAGTATCGCGGGCAGGATCTGCCGGAACATGGTGTAAGTGATCTGGTTCATCGTGGACTGGCTGATCGTTGTGCCGTTCTTGGTCCACCACGCGTTGATGATCCACGCCGAAACAGGCGGGTTGAAGGGGTTCTTGGCGATCAGCGGTGCGATGTAATGCTGTTGCAGGTACAGCCGGGCCACGAAGAGGAGCCCGGCGACGGCGGCCAGGGTGGCGGCGATCGCGGGCACGACGCGGCGGATGAGCAGTCCCATGAGGGCGCCGATGGCGAAGGCGGCCAGCGTCCAGGCGGCGAACGCAACCCCGTGCAGATCGAACAGCTTGGGGTCGAGCGGAATATTGCCGCCATCGGCGAAGAACGGCTGGTAGTACCAGGAGAAGAGCAGACTGAACGCCCCGGAGGCCGCCGTTACCGCGACGGTGAGCGGCACCAGCTTGGCGAGTGTCCAGCGCTGCCGTCCGACGCCCAGGGTCCAGGCGTACCGGAAGGTGCCGGTTTCCAGTTCCCGGGCCAGCACGGGCGCGCCGACGAATGCCCCGATCAGCGCGGGCACCACGTGCAGGAGGGTCGCGATCGTGTACGCGGTTGGGCCGTAGGCCGTATTGAAATTGATCACCTGGTTTTGGCAGGCATATGAGCTTTCCGGGTGGCAGGCGGTCGCGGTGGCGTAGGCGTGGTGCACATGAAGGCCGGCCATCCACAGGTACAGCGAAAGCGCGCCCAGCAGGGCGACCATGCCGCCCAGCGCGAAGCGGTGCTGCCGCCAGGTGACCCAGGCCATCCGCCGCCACGGCACCGGCCGCAGGGTCGCGGCATCAGCATGCGCGCCGGGCACGGTCAGCGCGGTCATTTCGTCACCTCCGCAGGGGTCTCGCGCAGGTAAGTCAGGGCGAGTTCCTCCAGGCTGGCCTGATGGTCGGTAGCCAGCAGGTCATCGACCGCCCCGGCCAGCCGCACCTGCCCGCATGACAGCAGGACGAGGTAACTGGCCACCCGCTCCAGTTCGGTGAGCACGTGCGAAGCCAGCAGCACCGACACCCCGTCAGCGGACGCTGCGGCCAGCACCGTGGCCATGAAGTCGTGCCGGGCGATCGGGTCCAGCATCGCTACCGGTTCATCGAGCACCAGTAGGCTCGGCCGGCGCGCCAGCGCCAGCGTGAGGGCGACCTGCGCCTGCTGCCCGCCCGACAGCTTCCCCGTCTTCCGCCGCAGCGGGATGCCCAGCTCGGCCAGCCGGGCCTGCGCGTATGCCAGGTCAAAGCGCCAGGTCAGGTTACGGGTCAGGTGCAGCATGTCCGCGACCGACAGGGTCTTGTACAACGGCGTGTCCTGCGCGGCGAACGCGATCCTGTCGAGAGCCGCCGGGGACCCGGGTAGCAGGCCGCCCAGCACGGTGACGGTGCCCGCAGTCGGCGCTGTCAAGCCGACCGTCAGGTTCAGCAGCGTGGACTTGCCCGCGCCGTTCGGGCCGACCAGTGCCGTCACCTGCCCGGCCGGGAGCGCCAGCGTGCACTCGCGTAGCGCCCAGTTAACGCCGTAGCGCTTGCCGAGGCCGCTGGCCTCGACGACGTTCACATGGTCTGTCAACGGACTATTGCCTCTCTTGTTATGACTGGTGGCGGGTACCACTCGTGGATGTGCCTGCCGGAGTCAGACGGTCCATAGCGCCTGGGTGGGTGGCAGGCGGGCGGCGCGGATGGCGGGCAGCAGTCCTGCTATGGCACCGATGACGATGGCGGCGGCAAGTCCTCCGGCCCAGGCCTCGAGCGGGATGACGGTGGCCTCGTGGTGGGTGCGGGCGTACCACGTGGTGGAGGCCGCACCGATGAGGACTCCGGCAGCGCCGCCGGCCAGGGACAGCATGATCGCCTCGGCCAGGAACTGGATGCGGATCTGGCCGCGGGTGGCGCCCAGGGCACGGCGCAGCCCGATCTCCTGGCGGCGTTCCAGAACAGAGATGATCATGATGTTGGCGACACCGATCGCACCGACCAGCAGGGCGACCGCTCCCAGGCCGAGGAACAGGGTGTCTAGCGCTCCCTTGGTGTCGGCCTGCGCGGTAAGCGCGTCCGAGGGCCGGGAGACATCGACCTGGCTGGGGTTTTCCGGGTTGGCCTGGGCGGCAAGCAGGCTATCGACACGGGTGGTGACGTCCTCGTCGTCCTCAACGGTGCGAACGAAGATCTCCGAGGGGTGCCCGTCGAAGCCCAGGTATTTCACCGCGGCGAGGAAGCCGATCAGGGCCGACTGGTCGATCTCGGGCGCGTAGATGTCGGGCTTGAGGATTCCGGTCAGGTAAAACCACTGGCCGCCCAGCGACTGGCTGCTTAGCCAGATCCGCATACCGGGCCGGATCCGATCGATACCCAGCCGCCGGGCAGCGGCGGCCCCGAGCACGGCAACGGGCTCACGTTCGGTGGCGGCGTTCAGGAAACGGCCCTGCGCGAGGCTGGTCCCCGCGGCGGCAGGCAGGCCCAGGGTGGCGGCGTTCACGCTCAGGGCGTTGGTGTTGATCGAAGGGACAAGCGGGGACTTGTAGACGTTGGCGCCGCCGACGCCGCCAATGTCCTGTACCGCGGTGACCCCGGGCAGCCGGGCGATCATGCCCGGCGCCGCCGCAGGCAGCTCAGCGGCCTCCCCGGTGAGCGTCTGGCCGCTGGTGACGGTAAGCAGGTTGGTGCCCAGCTGCTGGATCTCGGCTAGCAGCGCAGCGGAGGATGAGGCGGCCAGGCTCAGGACGGCCACGATCGCCGCGACACCGATCGCGATGCCCAGCGCGGACAGCCCGGCGCGCAGCCTGCGGGTCCGCAGCCCGATGCTGGCGAGCCCTGCCAGGTCACCCGGTCCCAGCCTGGCCGGGAACGGGGCCGCCCATGCGCCCGCCTCGCTGGGCTGCCCGGAAGTCACGGTCATGGGGTTTCCCCCGCTCCGGTGTCGGTGATGATCCGGCCGTCGAGTACCTCGATGCGGCGCCGGGTGCGGGCGGCGACGGCGTGGTCGTGGGTGATGATGACGACCGTGGTGCCGGCGGCGTTGAGTTCTTCCAGCAGGGCGAGGATGGACGCGCCGGTGGCGGAGTCGAGGCTGCCGGTGGGCTCGTCGGCCAGCACTACCGGCGGGTGGCCGGCGATGGCCCGGGCGATCGCGACCCGCTGGCGTTCCCCGCCGGACAGTTGGGTGGGACGAGCGGCGGCCTTGTACCCGAGTCCGACCCGGGCCAGCGCGGCGACGGCCAGCCGCCGCCGCTGGCCGCGGCCGACCCCGGCGTACAGCAGCCCGTCGGCGACGTTGCCCAGGACGGTCTGGTGCTCGCCGAGGAAGAACTGCTGGAACACGAACCCGATCCGGGAGGCGCGCAGCGCCGACAACTGCCGGTCGCCCAGCGCCGCCACGTCCAGGCCGGTGACCCGCACGGTGCCGGATGTCGGCTTGTCCAGGGTGCCCATCAGGTGCAGCAGCGTGGTCTTACCCGACCCCGAGGGGCCGGCCACCGCCACCAGCTCGCCGACGGCCACCGCCAGGCTTACCTGGTCAAGCGCCCGCACCGGCGACTGGCCCGGATACACCTTCGACACGTTGTCCAGCTCCAGCACAGGCACTCTCCAGGCCGGCGGGCCGACGCGATCCCGGGTCACCTGCGCGGTGGTCACGACGACGCCACCACGACGCGATCCCCAGGCGTCAGGTTCCCGGTTACCTGCACCATGCCGTTAGCGTCGTCGAAAATCCCTGGTGTCGCCGGTACCCAGCGCCGCGTGTTCCCCCGGCCGACGACCTCGACCTGGTATCCGCCCGACGCCTGTGCCACCAGCGCCGTCACCGGTACCGCCAGCACCGGGCCATCGCTGCTTGCCGTGGTGATGTTCACCGTGACCGGCGCCTGGTCAAGCGTCCCCTCCGCCCGCGGATCGGCCAGCTTCACCTGGACGGGGATCGTCGTGGTTGGCCCCTGTCCCTGCTGGCCGGACGTTGTGGTCGCCACCGCACCGACCGAGGACACCAACCCTGGGGTGGTGGTCCCATCAGGCAGCGTGACTGTCACCGCGTCGCCCGCCTTCACCTCCGACGGGCCGGAGACGTCCAGTTCGATCATCACCACGTGCCGGTTCGAACTCGCCGCCAACACCTGGCCGGACGCCGGGCCGCCCAGGCTTGCGATCACGTGGGTGACCCGCAGCGCCTCCGGCTCGAACACCACCTGCCCCAGCGTCAGTGCCCCCAACGGATAGGACACCCCCAGGTGCCGTTCCACTTGCTGCACTCCGTAGGCTGTCTCCCAGGAGTAGTAATCCCAGCCGAGGGCGACGATGTCCGCCCGGTCGGCAAAGCCGAGAGTTACCAGGTCGTGGTTGAGCTGGGACACGTCCTGACCGGTCACGCCCTCGCCAAGCGCGCGCCAGTCCGGCACGCTGCCATACAGCAGCGCCACCGGGGAGCCGTTATCGGTCCGGTACAGCGTCTGCCCCTGGCGGATTACCCGACCCGGCGACGGCAGCCAGGTCAGCGTCCCAACGCCCCGCCCGGTCACCGTGTAAGACCCGGCGTACCCCAGCGTCGCGGTCACCGGCGTGGTCGCCGACAGGTCCCGCCGGGTCACCAGCGCCGGCGCCGGCGCGGCTGCCCCCGGCGCCGCCCCGGTCGTGGCGGCCGGGGAGAACACCCCCGCCGCTACCGCCCCGGCGGTCACCACCACCACGCCCAAAGCCACCCAGCGGCCACGGCCATGCGACCCCGGCACCCGCGCGGCCGCCGGGGCCTCCGCCTGCCCGGCCTCCGCGGCGACACCTCTCACGACATCACCTCCACCGACGGCAGCCCCGAGCCTGCAGGCAGGACGCTCTCGCATTGGCGGGCCTTCGCGAGAACCTGCGGCGAATGCGGGTCAAAGCCGTCTTCGCTGGCTCTCAACACGAATTCCACCCGCCCCTCGGCAGTCACGGGGTCGGGAAAGCTCGGCAGCCCGTGGGCGCGCATGCACTGGGCGAACCTCACGTACTCGCCCATAACCGCCTGGTTCTGGGCGGCGACGTCGTTGTGTATCCGGTTGCTCCAGGAGCTGCATGCAGCCACGGCTGCCTGGCCTCGAAGGCTGAAGATCAGCTGCTTCGAGTTGGGCGGTTCTTGCCCGCTGGCGTTGGGATCGGGATAGTTCGGCACGCCGTGTGCGCGCAGGCACCGGGCGAAGCCGAGCTTGTCCGCGACGTACGCTGCCAATACTCCGCCAGTACCGCTGGATGACGTGTTGCTGGTGGATGATGTGCCACTGGTGGGTGGCGTGCCACTGGATGGC
>Ga0306922_10001900_pt1 | contig 19168 bp, 10 predicted proteins | sample sta12Cox44000082_FD_203758 | JGI IMG/M metagenome (GOLD analysis project Ga0306922, IMG submission 203758) | Lab enrichment of tropical soil microbial communities from Luquillo Experimental Forest, Puerto Rico - statoxic.12C.oxic.44.000.082 (v2)... | ecosystem: Environmental > Terrestrial >... | reverse complement strand
CCCCGCGCCGGAATCCGGAACTCCAGGCGCACGCGCCCGCTGCCGTTGTTGACCATCTTGGTCATGACGCCCTTGCGCTCGCCGACCTGCGCGATGACGACGCCCTGGTGGTCTTCGGGCACGTCGATCACCAGCTCCTCGACCGGTTCGACGATGCCGCCATTTGACTGCTTGGTCACGATATCGGGGCGCGAAACCTGGAGCTCAAAGCCCTCGCGCCGCATCATCTCGATCAGAATCGACAGCTGCAGCTCGCCGCGCCCGACGATCTTGACCTGTTCGGGCGAATCGGTCGGCTCGAGGCGGATCGAGACGTTGCCGAGCAGCTCCCGATCGAGACGTTCTCGCAACTGTCGCGACGTCACGTATTGCCCGTCGCGGCCGGCCATCGGCGACGTGTTCACCCCCAACACCATCGAAACCGTCGGCTCGTCGATGGCGATGGGTGGAATCGCAATGCGGTGCTCCGCGTCCGCGATCGTCTCGCCGATGGTGATATCGGCGATGCCCGCCAGGCACACGATGTCTCCGGCAGCGGCTTCCTGGATATCGACTCGCCTGAGCCCCTCGAAGGCATAGAGCTTCGTGACCGTGGTTTGCTGAACGGCCCGGTCGAGTTTGCAGACAGCGACCTGATCGCCAATTTTCACCCGACCGTTGAAGATGCGCCCGATGGCAATGCGCCCGACGTAGTCGCTCGAATCGAGATTCGCGACGAGCAGCTGAAGCGGCGCTTCCGGGTTCCCCTGCGGGGGCGGCACGTGCATCACGACGGCGTCGAAGAGCAAGCGCAGGTCTCGCCCGGACGTCGTCGCGTCGAGGCTGCACGTTCCGGTCTTGGCGTTGGTGTACAGCACCGGGAACTCGAGCTGCGCCTCGGTGGCGTCGAGGTCGATGAAGAGATCGTAGATCTCGTTGAGGACTTCGCGCGGCCTGGCGTCCGGCCGGTCGATCTTGTTGATGACGACGATCGGCGGCAGCTGGCGCTCGAGCGCCTTGCGAAGCACGAACCGTGTCTGCGGGAGCGGCCCCTCCGACGCATCCACGAGCAGCAGGACGCCGTCGACCATCGACAGCGTGCGCTCCACCTCGCCGCCGAAGTCCGCGTGGCCCGGGGTGTCGACGATGTTGATCAGGGTGTCCTTGTAGTGGACCGCCGTGTTCTTCGCAAGAATCGTGATGCCGCGCTCGCGCTCGAGCTCGTTGCTGTCGAGGGCGCGCTCGGCTACGCGCTCGTTGGCGCGGAAGGTTCCGCTCTGATGCAGCAACGCGTCGACCAGTGTCGTCTTGCCGTGGTCGACGTGCGCGATGATCGCGACGTTGCGCCGCAGAGGATTTGCGACCGCGGACATCCCCCCAGTCTACTTGAGGCGAGCGAGGATTTCACGCGCGCGGGCGCCGAACTGATCGTCGTCCACGACGCGCTCGGCGATCCGGACGGGAGGCTGGGCGTGCGGCGATCGCGGCGATCTCTGCTCGAAGGCGGCGCTCCAGCTGTTCCAGGCACTCACCGGCGCGCATCAGCGTGTCTGCCGTCTCGAGCCAGGCGCTCTGCTCGGCTCGTACGACACCCAGATAGAAACGAACCTCGCAGTCCGCCGGGTTGCGTTCCCGCGATTGCTCGAACCTCGCGCGGGCGACGTCGAGCTCGTGACGGCGATACGCGATGATGCCTGCGAGCTTCGGGACGTCGCTGTTCAGCAGTAGCTTCCCGGCTTCCTCGACATCGGCCCATGCCTCGTCGTAGCGCTGCAGCTCGGCCTCGTTCAGCGCACGCCAGTACCTGGCGTCTCCAAGGGACCAGTTTGACGCCAACAGCGGATCGGTCGCCGCGATGGCATCCTCGTGTCGCCCCAGGTAGGTGAGCGCCCGTACCTTCCCTAAACGCGCGTCCACCGAGCGGGGTTCGACGGCACTCGCTTGGCCATACAGCGCGGCGGCGTTCTCGAGATCCTCGGCTGTCATGGCCACGTCGCCCATCGCCTGGAGCAGGGATGGCCATCGCGGGCGCCAGTCGTGTGCCCGCCCGAAGAGCGCCTCGGACCCATCGAGATCCTGGCGCCCCACCGCGATCAACCCGAGCAGGTAAGGAACTTCCCCGAAGCGCGGGTCCTGCTGGAGCAGGGTCTCGAGCACCCTCTCATCAAGACCGCGGCAGGTCGCGCGCCGAAACAGCATCAGCGGGGTGTCGGCAAGCGCCGGGCTCGCGACGAAGATCTCGTCCAGAGTGGCGTTGCGCCACTCGGCCGCGATTCGGCACATATAGGTGGCCCAGGCGTACGCGCCGAGCTCATCGAACGGGGCGGCGTCGCGCAAGGCTTTGACGTACGTGTCGCGATTCCTCGAAAACTGGATGGATCGATCGAGCTCATCGTCGCCGGCGAGCCGTCGGTTGACGCCGTAAATGACGCCGGTCAGCGCAGCGACAGCGTCGAGAAGCTGCGGTGCCCGGCCTGGCGCGTCGGGCACCGCAGCGCCGTGATTCCGGGCGATGGTCAGGTAGCCGGTGTCGACCATGCCGAGCTCCCGCTCGCGCATGGCCGCCAGCGCAGCGGCCCGAACCACCCCGGCCGCCGCGGCGGCGGCCACGACCGGCACGGCAGTCAGCGCCTCGAACTCTCGATACGCGGCGACCAGGCAGTCGTAGCATCCGGCGCGAACAAGCCGATCAGCAGCGGTCAGGCGCGCCTGCGCGCGCGCGGCATTGAGCCCTCCTTCGCCGGCGGACGCGGGCAGCCTGGCGGTGGAGCACGCCGGCATCACGATGAGGATGGAGATCGCGCATAATCGGCGCATCCTTCGCTTAGACCCCACATCCCACCCGGCGGCTACCCGCGCGGCCACCTTCGCGCTGTTTGCGTTGCTCGCCGTCGTGCATACCTGGCCGCTCGCCTCGGCTCCCGGACGCCTGTCGCGCGACGACAACGCGGATACGCTTCTCAACCAATGGATCATCTCCTGGGTCGCGCACCAGGCGAGCCACGATCCGCTGCATTTGATCAACGCGAACATCTTCTATCCCGAGAGCGGCACCCTGGCCTATTCGGAATACCTCATCGTCCCGGCCGCGATCGGCGCACCGGTCCGCTGGGCGGGCGGATCGCCGCTCGTCGAATACAACGTGCTCGTCCTGGCCGGCTTGACGCTCACCGGGTGGGCGGGTTGTCTGCTGGTCTCGCGCTGGACGGGCGATCCGGTTGCGGGAATCATCGGCGGCGTCATCATCGCCTTCAACGCCCATACGCTCACGCGGCTGCCTCAGCTGCAGGCGCTCCACATCGAGTTCCTGCCGCTCAGCCTGCTCGCGTTCGAGTCGCTCCTGGCTGGCCAAGGCTCTGTCGTCCTCCTCGCGCTGTGCGTCATCCTGCAGGGGTTGACCTCGTACTACTCGCTCGTCCTGACCGTCACGGCCCTTGGTGCGGGATGGGCCGTCAGACTCGAGGATCGGCGCCACGCCCTTGTACGCCCGCCCCGGACGCTCCTGCGCGTGGCGGCTGCAGCGGCCCTCGCCCTCATCGTGCTCGTGCCTGCGCTCGTTCCGTACGTGCGGCTGGGCCGCGTCCGATCACTCGAAGAGGCGGCTCTCTATTCCGCCGCCGCACGCGACTACCTGGCCACGCCGGCACGTCTTCACTATGGGACCTGGAGCGCCAGGTTCTTCGGCGGCACGACGGCGCTCTTCCCGGGTCTCACGGCCATTGTTCTTTCCGGCTTCGCAATCTTCAGCGGCGTCGCGTTTCGGAACCCGCGGGCGCGAATGGCGCTTGCGATAGGCCTCGCCGGCATCGCGCTGTCATTCGGACCCTCGCTGCCGGGAGGGGCGCTCCTGTATCGACTGTTCCTGCCCCTGCAGGGGATCCGCAACATGGCTCGCTTCGGCTACCTCGCCACAGTGGCCGCCGGCATCCTCGCCGGGTTTGGCGTGGCCCACTTGCGTGAGCAGTGGTCCGGCAGGCGATCGTCGCACGGGCAATATTCCTTCGCCCGCTGGGTGCCTGTGGGAATAGTGGCCGTCTTCATCTCGACGAACCTCGATGCGTTCTCGGCGCCGATCGAATACGTAGACGGCGAACGCGTTTCGCCGATCCATGCGCGGCTCCGCGAGACGTCGGCAATTGTCGCCGAATTCCCGTTCTACCCGGCGGATCGGCTGTTTCGCCACGCGCCGTATCTGCTCCATTCGACCGCGCACTGGCGGCCGATGGCGAACGGCTACAGTGGGCTGACGCCGGACAGCTTCATCGAGCACGCGCGCGATCTGGCGCGATTTCCCGATCGCCGCGCCATCGAGACGCTGGGCGCGATCGGCGTCACGCACGTGTTCGTCCACGATCGGGCCATGCGCGAGTGGACGGACAATGAGACGGCGAACGCTGTCCGGACAGCGCCCGGCCTGAAGCTCCTCGAGACAGACGGAGACGTCACGCTCTACGAGGTGGTCAAAACAGCGGATGGATCGTCGTGAAGAGCGCGAGACCGAGCGTGTAAAACAACGCGAAGAGAACGACGATCGCGGTGCCGATCCGGCGCGAACGCAGGGACGCCAACCAGATGAAGGCAGGGAAGAGCACCGAGCAGTAGCGTCCCACCCCCTCGAATATCCCCGATGACAACGGCAGCAGGAGGTTGAGCAGCATGAACAGGCCGTAGCCCGCCCCAAGCCGCGCCCAGACGAATGGCACCGCGACAAGAAACAGAATGCCCGCCACGCCGTAGAGCGTGTCGTACAGGGCCGTGCGCTCGCCGGCGAGAAAGGCATATGGACGCGTCACGAGCTCGCGTATGAGGCGGAGCGGAGCAGACCAGGGCGCACCGCCCACGTGGTAGTTCCATCGCTGCAGCGTCGCTGCCCACTCGAAGGGGTTGCCGCTCACGCCGTAGACGTATCCGCAATACCACACGAACCCGATCAGGGAGATCAGGAGCGCCGCGGCGGCGCGTACGCGGGCCCGGGGCGTCGGCTCAGCGTTCTTCCAGGCCATCCACGCAAGCGCGGGCCACATCAGCACTCCGGTGACGCGCGTCGCAATGGCCAGCGCGGCGCTCGCGCCGCCCATCAGCCAGCGACGCGTGCGTAACAAGTAGAAGGCCAGCACCGTGAAGAGCAGGAATGTGCTCTCGCTATAGATGACGCCAAAGAAGAAGGCAAATGGAAAGATCGCGGTCAGCAGCACGGCGCGTTCGGCACGGTGCCGCGGCAGGTCCAGACGCGCCAGGTAGTACAGAGCGACCATCGCCAGCACGAACGACGTCCATGAGACGACGATGCCGCCGAAGTAGAACGCGGCATGATAGCGGCCGAAGATCCGCCCCACCTGCCGCATCAACATCGGATACACCGGAAAGTAGGCGATGTTGCTCCGTCCGCCCGGAGCGTACTCGTAGCCGTTGCGCGCGATGCCTTCGTACCAGCCGCTGTCGTAGCGCGCGAACGTGTCCCAGAACGTGCTCGGCGTGGCGTAGACTGTCGCCTGGCGCGGGGCGTCGAGCGGGAATGCGATGTTGATGAACAGAGCGAGGATGGCAGAGAGCAGGCGGAACGCGAGCGCAGATACGGCGATGCGCAGCGCCGAACGCCGGTCAATTGAGCGCGACAAGGGGTTTCCTGTCAGGCGAGCGTAGAATAGCTCATGCCTCTTTTCGAATACGAGTGCCGCGGTTGCGGACGCCGCTTCGAGTACCTGACAAGGGCCGGCCAGTCACCGACGTGCCCGTCGTGCAGCAGCGCCGACCTTCAGAAGCTGCTCTCCGTTTTCGCTGTGTCCGGCGGAAGCGGGGAAAAGACGTTCGAAGGGACGCCCGCAGGTGCGTGCGGCCGCTGCGGCGATCCCCGCGGACCCGGCTCCTGTTCGATGAACTGACAGAGCGGGCGCGTCGGTCGCGACCCCTCCTGCCCCGTTTGCCCCTCCCGCCCTAACGATTCGGCCGAGGGATCTTCTGGTCGACGGTCGCTGCCTGCAGTGCGAATGCGGCCATGACGACGGCTGCCTGGCGGATGTCGGCGACGTTCACCCGGTCGACGGTATCCATGTTCGTGTGGTGCGTGCGGACATCGTAATTGACGTAATCCTGGATCGGATTGAAGCCGGGCACGCCGGCGTCGATGAAGCTGAGATGGTCGGTCGCGCCAACCGGCTCGGTGACATTGCGGCGAGCCTGCAGATCCTTGAACGGCTCGAGCCAGGCGTCGAACAGCGGGCGCACCGTCTCCATGTTCTGCAGGAACCAGCCGTAGATCGGTCCCGTGCCGTTGTCGATGTTGAAGTAGACGTCAAACTTGGCCCGGGCGTCGGCGTTTTTGTCCCCCTCCAGGTGCTCGGCCGTCCATGCGCGCGACCCGAGCAGGCCTTGCTCTTCGCCACCCCATAACGCCACCCGGATTGTGCGCCGCGGCCGGGCGCCTATCGCCTTGAGAATCCGCATGGCCTCGATGACGGTGGTCGCGCCGTCGGCATTGTCCGTCGCGCCCACTCCCGTGTGCCAGGAATCGAGGTGCCCTCCGATCATGACGACCTCGTCGCGAAGAACCGGATCGCTCCCGGGCAGCTCCGCAAGCACGTTGTACGCGTTCCCCGTATCGCCGTCGTAAAACTTCGACTCCACGTTGAGGCGCAGCCTCACGGCCACACGGCGCTCCAGCATGCCCGCAATCATGTTGTAATGCTCGGCGCTGAGCGTCACCGACGGCACGGCAACTGCCGCCCCCGGGCCGCCGACCCGCCCCGTCACGAACACCGTCCCATGCTCCCCGATGCTGGGCTTGAGGATGACGGCCGCCCCCCCGTTGCGCGCGGCTTCGGCAATCCGTTGCGCAGCGGTCGGCGTGCCGCGACCTCCGCGGGCGCTGCCGGCGTTGGTGGCGTAGGCGGCGGACATCGGGACATAGCCGGGATCGCTCGGCTGCGGTCGATCCCTGCGGACGAAGTTCGTCAAGGCCGGTTGGGTCATGACCACCGCGCCCTTGAGCGAGGCTGATCCCATCGCCGCGACCTCCTCCGGCGACTTGCCGCCGACGAAGAGAGGCGTCGCGACGATCTCGCCCTTCGTGGAGGGCGACCACGCGTCCGCGTAGCCGATGAGCGGCATGTAGCGCGGCTCGATCATCTCGACCGTCAGCTTCTCGAGCGTCCAGCCTGGTCCGAACTTCCACGGCTCGAGCCGTGCGTTCGACAGGCCGTAAGCCGCCAGGCGCTCGCGGACGAATTCGGCCGCGCGCTTGTGCGCCGGCGATGCGGTCAATCGGGGACCAATGGCCACGGTCAGCTCGTTGAAGACCGGCTCGACCTGCGAGCGCTGCATCCCCTCGGCGCGGATCTGTGCGATCGTGTCGCGGTCGACGGCCGGCTGAGCGCTCAGTACGGCCAAAGTCACCACGAGGGCCACTACGGTGATCTTTGTCATGGCTAACGGATGGTGTCGATGGTTTAGTCCGCGGGTGCGGGCCTCAGCCCGATCGCAGCCTTCAGGCGGCCGATCAAGTCCTTCCACCGACGGCTCAGCGCAGCCTGTTCGAGCCCATCCAACTTCACGTAGGCCACCGGCACGAGCAGCAACGTCAGAAACAGGCAGAGCGACTGGCCGCCGATAATCGTCACCGCAATGGCCGCGCGCCCGGTGCCGCCGATGCCCAGGCCGAGCGAGGTCGGGATCAGGCCAGCGATGATCGCCGTGGTCGTCATCAGGATCGGGCGCAACCGCGTCCGGCACGCCTCGATGATCGCCTGGCGAACGGGCATTCCACCCGCGCGCAGCACGTTCGCGTAATCCACCTGCAGAATCGAGTTCTTCTTGACGATCCCGAGCAGCAGCAGCACCCCCAGCGCGCTCCAGAGGTTCAGCGTACGGTTGGTCGCCCACAGCGTGAAGAGCGCGAAGGGAATCGACAAGGGCAACACCAGCATGATGACGACCGGCTGCACGAAGCTCTCGAACTGCGCCGCGAGCACCATATAGACGAAGACCATCGCCAATCCGATCGCCATGATGAGGTTCTGCGTTGTTTCGTCGAGGATCTTGGTCTGCCCCGACAGCTTGAACGACATGTCAGGGGGCAGATTGAGCGCGGTCAGCATCTTCCGAACCTCGTTGGAGGCCTCGTCCAACGCGTGGCCTGGCGCGACGTCGGCGTACAACCCCACCGAGAACTGCCGGTTGTACCGCTGGAGCGTGCTCGGGCCCAGACCGCGCTCGACCCGTGCGATGTTGTCGATGCGCACCGGCGTGCCGTCGATGGACGGCACTGTGAGCTTGCCGATGGCTTCCGCATCCCGCCGCTGGGTCTCGAGGACGCGAATCTTGACCGGGTACTGCTCGGTTCCCTCGCGGTAGTTCGAGATCTCGTCGTCGCCCGCCACCGCAAGCCGGAGCGTGTTGCCGATGGTATCCATGCGGACGCCCAGGTCGGCCGCCCGCCGGCGATCCACGGCGACATGAATCTCAGGATTCGAGATCGCCAGATTCACCTTGGGGTCGGCGAGACTCGGCATCTTCATCGCCGCCGACAGCGCCCGCATGGAGTAGTCCGCGAGGCGCGCCATGTCCGGCCCGAGAATCTGCGCGGTGATCTGATAACCGCCCTGTTCGCCGCCGCCGAGCGGATTCCGAATCGTAATGCTCGGCCTGTACGAAGGATGCGCCGCCAGCCGGCGCCGGAGCTCGGAAATGATCTGCTCCTGCGTCACCTTCCGCTCCTCGAACGGCGTCGCGTACCCCAGCAGATGGATATGCGTCGGGCGGTCCGTGATCGTCGGCTCCATGTGCGCCACGCCCTTGATGCCGCTGAGCTCCTTGACCATGCTCATCGCCACTTCGGTGCTGCCTTCGAGCGACGTCCCCTCCGGCGTGTCCATATGAATGGTCCACTCTCCCATGTCTTCGTTCGGCACGAACGTGCGGCCCACCATCGCGTTCAGGGGGAACGTCAACAGGAACGTCACGACCGAGATCGTGATAATCAGGCCGGAATGGTCGAGCGCCCAGACGACCGAGCGTTCGTACTTCGTGTCGAGCCAGTGGAAGAAACCACTCTCCTTCGTCTTGTGATCTGCAGCGGCGTCGGACAATTTCAGGAACCGGGAGCTCAGCATCGGCGTCAGCGTGAAGCTGACGAGCATCGAGACCATGATCGAGAACGCCATCGTCCAGCCGAACGGGTTGATGTAGCGGCGCGCATACCCGGTCATGAACGCGACCGGCAGGAAGATCACCACGAGCGACAACGTTGTGGCCATCACGGCCAGGGCCACCTCGCGCGTGCCCTGGATGGCAGCCTCGAACGGCGTGCAACCTTTTTCCTCGATGTAGCGGAAGATGTTCTCCAGCACCACGATCGCATCATCGATGACGATGCCGACGGCGAGCGTGATACCAAGCAGCGTCATGTTGTTGAGCGTGAAGTCCATCGCACGCATCAGCGTGAACGTCGAGATGATCGACGCCGGGATGGCGAGCGCGGAGATGATCACGGCGCGCACGTTCCGGATGAAGAACATGACGACGAGGGCCGCGAAGAAGCTCCCCCAGATGAGGTGCTCCTCGAGCGACGCCACCGAGGCGTAGATGAACTTGGAGTCGTCCCGCGTGATCGTCAACCGCACGGCCTTCGGAAGCGCCCGTTGAACCTGCGCGATCTTGCTCTTCACGCCTTCGATGACGGCGACGGTGTTCTCGCCCATGGCCCGCTTGATGTCGAGCAGCACCGCCGGCGAGCCGTTCAGCCAGACCGCTTGCGTCGGCCGTTCGGTCGAATCCTCTGCGTAGCCGAGGTCCGACACGCGGATCGGCGTGCCGTTCTTCGTCGCGACCACGATGTTGTTGAAGTCTTCCGTCGCATCTATCCGCCCGAGCGTGCGCAGGAGCAGCTCGCCCTTGCCCTGCTCGACCGTGCCGCCGGGAATCTCGATGTTCTCGGCGACCACCGCGTCACGGACCTGGTTCATCGAGAGGCCGTACGCATTAAGCTTCTCGATGTCGACGACGACGTGAATCTCCCGGGCGCGGCCGCCGCCGAGATCGACTTCGCCGACACCGTCCACGGTCTCAATCGCGCGCTTGATCTGCTTGTCCGCTACCTCCGTGATCGATCTGAGGCTCATGGTGTCGGACGACACGGCCACCGACATCACAGGATCCGAATCCGGATCGACCTTCGTAATGATCGGCGGCAGGATCTGCGGCGGCACGTACTTCATCGCGCTCGACACTTTCTCGCGCACGTCGTTGGCGGCGTCGTTGATGTCGCGCTCCAGGACGAACTTCACGGTGATCTGCGCCTTGCCCTCGCCAATGCGCATCGCCTGCATCTCGTCGATGCCCGAGATGCTGCTGATGGCCTCCTCCATCGGCTCGACGACCGAGGTCGCCATCTCGTCCGGGCTCGCGCCCGGGAGCGCGAACTGCACGCTGACCGTCGCCGGATCCGCCTTCGGAAACAGATCGACGCCGAGGTCGCGGAACGAGAAGATCCCGAGTACGACGAGCGACATCACGAGCATCGTCGCGAAGACTGGACGGCGAACGCAGAGTTCGGAGAGCATGAGACTTTGATGACCGCGCTATCGAGCCACGAGTACCGAGTCAGGATTCATTTGGTTAATTGACTGGGGTCGTTGACGACGGAGACTCTGGTTCCGTCGGAAAGCTTGTCGACTTCGGTGAGGGCGACGGCGTCGCCCGGCTTCACGCCGTCCACGACCTCGATGCGTTCGCCCATGCGCTCGCCGACTTTCAGCTCGCGGGCGACCAGATGGTCGCCATCGACAACGAAGACGCGGTTCACACCGTAGCGGTACTGAATGGCGGCGTAGGTCAGCGTCATGACCTGGTCGACCTTGCTGCTCTCGATGTGCACTCGCGCAAAGGTCCCGGGCTTGAGCAGCGCGTCGGTGTTCGGCACGAGCGCCTCGAACGGGAATGCCCGCGTCGCGGTGTTCACCGCGGGACTGATGCGGGATATCTTGCCGGTAATGGTCTTGTCCGGGTAGGCGTCGACGTGGAGCTCGACGGTCTGGCCGAGCTTGATCCACGGAGCCATCTTCTCGGGAATCTCGGCGGTGACCTTGAGCGGGTCGACTCTGACTACGGCCATGACCGGCGTCTGGACCTTCACGTATTCGCCGAGGGAGACCAACCGTTTCTGGATGTAGCCGTCGAAGGGCGCACGTATCGCGGTGTCCCGGAGCTCGCGGTCGGCCAGCTTCAAGGCGGCTTCGGATGCGGCGATGTCGGCGCGAAGATTTCTGGCGTTCTGCAGCGAGGCGTCGTAGCTCGCCTGCTTGGACTGAAACATCGCTTCCGCGTCGTCCAGAGTCTGTTTCGGGACCAGTTGACGGCGGTTCAGCTCGTCTGCCCGATCGAAGGCCTGCTTTGCCTGCACGAGCTCGGCCTGCGCTTTCAGAACGTCAGGCGTCTTCTCGATCGGAGGCAGGTGCGACGGGTCGGTCGCTCCGAACTTCGCGAGCGCGCGCTCGAGCGCCGCCTTCTGCTGATCGAGGTTGTACTGCGGCTTCTCGCGATCGAGCTCGAGAAGCGCCTGCCCTGCAACGACGCGGTCACCGAGATCCGAGAAGAGGCGTGCGACCCGCCCCTCGGCCTCGGACGACACGGTGACCTCGTCAACGGCCGCCAGGGTTCCGACGACTTCAACTGATCGACGTACCGCCTCTTGGCGGACCGACTCGGTTTTGATCGGCTTCGCCGCATCTTCGCGGCCCCGGGCTTGCGCGGTTTCGGACTTCGAGCAGGCGACCGCCACTACGGCCAACCCACCGATCCCCATACACTTGATCACTCGTAGAAACATAGAAATTCGATAATAAAATTATATGCGATTGATCAGGCTTCCTCCTTGTAACTGATTGTCTTGCTTAAAGTTCGTAGCGCCGCAACCGAAGGGCGTTGGAGATCACTGACAACGAGCTGAGCGTCATCGCGGCGCTGGCCCAGATGGGACTGATGAGCGGACCGCCGAACACGTAAAGAAGGCCCGCAGCGATTGGGACGCCCACGGTGTTGTACGCGAAGGCCAGAAACAGGTTCTGTCGGATGTTCGTCAGCGTCGCGCGAGACAGCCGGCGCGCGCGCACGATGCCCCGCAGGTCCCCCTTGACCAGGGTGATTCCGGCGCTCTCCATGGCGATGTCCGTGCCGGTGCCCATGGCGATGCCAACCTGAGCCTGGGCGAGCGCCGGCGCGTCGTTGATCCCGTCCCCCGCCATCGCCACGCGCCGGCCGGCGCGCTGCAGCTCAGCGATCGCGTCGCGCTTGGCGTCCGGCCGCACTTCGGCCCGCACATCGGCGATCCCGAGGCGCTTTGCCGTGGCTTCGGCCGCGGCTCGACTGTCGCCCGTTAGCATGACCACGTGCAGCCCTTCTCGCCGTAACGCGTCTAACGCGTCGCGAGCGGAATCGCGAACGGGGTCGGCCACGGCCAAGAGGCCGGCGAGCCGGCCGTCGACGGCAACGCCGACAACCGTCTCTGCGGCGTTTCCAGCCGCCTCTCGGCGCGCACCGGCCCGGGCGACGAGCCAGGCGGCATCGATGCCGCTCGACTGCATCAGCGCCGCGCTGCCCAAAAGGACACGATGTCCTTCGACAAGCCCGCTCACACCCAGTCCGGCGGTCGACCTGAAGTCGGTGACCGCGGGCGGGACGATACCTCGCGACCCGGCCGCCTCAGTGATCGCCGACGCCAGCGGGTGCTCGCTGCCGCGCTCGACGGCGGCCGCGAGACGCAGGAGATCGCCCTCGGAGTCGTTGCCTCTCTGGACGCCCGCCCAGCCAGGCGCAGCCTCGACGGCCGTCACCTGCGGACGGCCGGCGGTCAGGGTCCCGGTCTTGTCGACGACCAACGTGTCCACGCGCGCGAGCAGCTCGAGCGCTTCCGCGTCCCTGATGAGAACGCCGGCCCTGGCACCTCGACCGGTACTCACCATGATCGCCATCGGCGTGGCAAGCCCCAGCGCGCACGGGCACGCGATGATGAGGACGGCAACCGCGTTGACGAGCGCATGCGGAAGGCGAGGCTCCGGTCCCCAAAGGCTCCAGGCCGCGAACGACCCGATGGCCGTCAGAACAACGGCAGGCACGAAATACGCCGCAACCTGGTCGGCGAGCCGCTGAATGGGCGCGCGCGTCCGCTGCGCGTCGGACACCATACGAACGATCTGCGCGAGCAGCGTATCGTTGCCGACGCGCTCCGCACGCATCCTGAACGTCCCGCTGACCGCAATGGTTGCCCCGATGACCGGCGCTCCTGCCTCCTTCGCGACCGGCACGGGCTCGCCTGTGACCATCGACTCGTCGACAGCTGCCGCGCCGTCGAGGACGACCCCATCGACGGGGATTTTTTCGCCCGGACGAACCCGCAACACGTCCCCCGGTTGCACCGACTCGAGCGGGACGTCAGTTTCAACGCCGCCCCCCCGCTGGTCGTCCTTCGTGACGCGCCTCGCCGTCTTGGGCGCGAGGCCGAGCAGCTGGCGGATGGCTGCACCTGTGCGGTGCCGCGCCTGCAGCTCGAGCACCTGTCCCAGGATGACGAGCGCCACGATGACAACGGTCGTATCGAAGTAGGTGTCGCTCCGTCCCGCAACCGTCGCGGCGACGCTGTAGACGTACGCCGCGCCAACGCCCACGCCAATCAGCGTGAACATGTTCGGGCTGACGTTGACGATTGACTGCCACATGCGTTCGAAGAACGGCCAGCCGCACCACCAGACGACCGGCGTCGACAGCGCAAGCTCGAGCCAGTTGACATTTCCCATGCCGATGCGCTGAGCCAGCTTGCCACCCGAGAGCATGTCCGCCATCGTCAGCAGGAAGACCGGAGTGCCGAGCGCGACGGCAATCCAGAGCCGGCGCGTCATGTCCACGAGCTCTGGATTCGGCGCATCGATGAGATCGGATGCCGAAGCGACGATGGGCTCGAGCGCCATCCCACACTTCGGGCAGGCGCCTGGCCGGTCGCTGATCACGTCCGGGTGCATCGGGCAGGTGTAGTGGGGGGCCCCGCCGATCCTTGGTGCGTGGGCCTTGGTGCTTAGTCCGTCCTTGGTCCTTGGTCCTTGGTCCGCCGCGAACTTTGTCGCGCACCCCTTTGAGCAGAAGTAGTAGGTCGTCCCGCCGTCGTCGACCTGCGCCGCGGCGCGGGACGGATCGACGGTCATCCCGCAGATCGGATCAATGGCCATTGAGGGTCCCGTGTCGTTGATTCCTTGAAGCCGTCCAGGTCGAGCACGACCAGCGCCACTCGCGTCTCGTCGCGACGCGCCGCGCGAATGGACTGCGCTCAGAGTTGTGTCGCAGCCGGGAAGCGAGGCTCAATGTCGACGGGAATCCCCGCCAGCTTGTCGAGCGCTTTCTGCACGGCGGGCCGCACGACGCCCAGCCGTTCGCCGAGCGCCCTGGCCTTCGCGGCGTCGCCCTGCGCCTGAATCGTCATGATCTCGCGCGTCAGCCCCATGACGCCGTCCTTCACCTTGGCCGGGTTGACCCCGAACGTCCCGTCCGGCCGGGCCACGAACCCGCCCTGGTCGAGCAGGTAGTTCAACTGGATGGCAATCCCGCGGCCGTGCGCCTCGTTGACGCCGAACCTGATCGAGCGAAACGCGGACGCTAGGAATGTTGTATACAGAGTGCGTTCCAGCGATTGCGCCAGCACGCCCTTGTCGATCAGGTGTTGCAGCGCGAAGAGCGCCGAAATATCCGCCTTTGCCTCTTCGAGCGTGCTGTAGGTATCCTTCAGCTCCTGGCGCACGGTCGTCTGGCGCCCGCCGAGGGAGATGCTGTGCGGTCCCAGACCGTGCATCAGCTCGTGGACGACGATGTGCGTAAAGAACGCGTCGAAGGACACGTCCTTCTGATCTGCGGGCGCGAGCACCACTTTCGAGATTGGCACCAGGGTCTTCACGAATTTCGCGTCCTGCACGTTCTTGAGCATGACCCGCTTGGCCCCCTTTTCGCGGACGACGCGCTCGTCGTTCGGGAGGTTGAAGGCCGCCGTCTGCACGCCGCGATTGCCGTCGCCCGCCGCGAAGATTTCGTTGACGACGACAATAGGCGCCAGCGCTCCGAGCTTGGGCGTGCGGTACTGGGGGTCAATCGGCAGGGAGTTTTCGATTTCCTGGAGCTCCCCTGCGAACTTCTGCAGCTTGGCGGTCTCCGCCTCGTCTTGAACCGTGACGTAGGCTTCAAATGCGGCCTTGAAGTTGAAGACCTCGTCTTCGTACACCTCGTAAGGGCCAATCGTCGGTTCGATGGCCCCCTTGAGCTCCATCCACGCGACGTCGCTCTCGTAGTAGTCATTCGACAGAAACGCGCCCGCGCGCGCGGTCAAGAACCGTTTCAGGGTCGGTTCGCCCGCCAGATCGGCCGCTTCCCTCAAGAGCGCCGATGCGCGCGCAAGCTCCGGCTGATATTCGACGCTGTACGGCACGAGGCTGAATGCGTTTCTTCCTCGGGGAGCCGCCGCCCCCTGGTTGTTCGCGCGGCGCACGACCGTGAAAAAACCGGTGGCTTGAGCGCGCTCCGCCTCTGAGAGCGACTGCAGCCAGCTCTCGAGATCCGCCTTTGACGCGTCACCAGGATAGAAGTTTGCCCCGGCCGGTTTGGGGGGCGCGCCCGCAATGAACGGCTGATTGTGATCGAGCCTCGACCAGGGACCTTTGTTGATGAGGAAGTAGTGGAGGCGCGCGCGACCCGCGGGCGACTGGTCGCGCACGAGGTCGAGCAGCATCGCATCATTGCCGGCCCACGCCTGGCGCAGGAACAGGGCATCGATGATCTTCGAGGCCTCGACGAGCTTTGCGACCACACGGCGGTCGGCCGGCGACAGCGCGGACAGGTCCGCGCTGATGTCGGTCGGCGCAAAGCGGGCGGTCATGACCAGCAACCTGGCGAGGTCCGGCACGGCGGGATCTTCAGCGCGCTGGGCCACCACGACTGCGCCCACAAGCGCGAGCAGAACGACGGCTGTCTGCTTCATAGAGCGATTTTCTCATGGCGACGCACAACGCCCGGCGTCAGTGGACGCCGCGGGACATCTGGAGCGTGCTCGGATCCGCGCCAAGGCGGCGTATCGCCGTTTCCCACATCTTGTCGGGCGGCGTGTGAAAAATAATCTCCGGATCGACGTCGCTCATCAGCCAGGCGGACGCCTGCAGCTCCTCTTCGAGCTGTCCCGCGGCCCATCCGGAATAGCCCACGAAGAGCCGCGCCAGCGCGGGCGGCGACGGTTCCAGCATTCGGCGCAGCAGTTCCGGATCGGTCGAGAGGTACAGGCCGTCGGCGATGCGCCTCCCATGCGATTCGCGGAATTCGTCCGGCTCCTCACCAACGAGAATCCAGCTCCGCTCGGGTTCGACGGGACCACCCACCCATAGCTGCAGCTCTCGCTCGGTCGAAACGGGTGGATCCAGATTCACCGTGACGCGCCCGGTCGTCATGAGAGGGCGGTTGACGACGAGCCCGAGCGCCCCGGCCTCTGTGTGCATGCACAAGAGCACCACGGTTCGGGAGAAGTTCGGATCGAGCATCTGCGGCATCGACAGCAGGAATGCGGGCGCCAGTGAGGATGGCGAAGCCATTACCCTATTTTGCCGCGAACATCGTCACGTTCGTTGCGCGCTTTTGCTCGGCTGTTCTGCAGCGCGGCGGCCACGTTGCGCCTCAGGCCGCCGACCTTCGTCCGCCGCATGGCGCTCGCTCTCAGCCCGGCCGCGAGGTCGGCGTCGGTGGCACAGGCGAGGGTGTCGAGGTCGACATTATCCCACAGCGCTCTCGGCTGCCACGCCGGATCGTCGGACCGCGGCGCCACAGCGTTCCACGGGCACACCTCCTGGCAGATGTCGCACCCATAAACATGGGAGCCGATGGCGGCCTGATCGGACTCGGAGAGCTCGCCCTTCAGCTCGATCGTGAGGTACGAAATGCATCGATTCGAGTCGAGGATGCCCGGTCCAAGAAGCGCGCGGGTCGGACACGCGTCGATGCAGAGCGTGCACGTGCCGCACTGGTCGTACGACGGCGGATCGACCTCGAGGGGCAGGCTGCAGACGATTTCGCCCAGAAAGATCCAGGAACCCAGCTCCGGGTGGATGACGCACGTGTTCTTGCCAATCCAGCCGACGCCCGCGTACTGAGCGTAGACCCGCTCTTGCACCGGTCCCGTATCGACGTAGGGGCGCGCCTCGAAGGGCTCCGGCCAGGCAGCCCGCATCCACTCGATCAGCGAGTGGAGGCGCCGGCCGACCACCTCATGGTAATCATCACCCCACGCGTACCGCGCAATCTGCGCCCGTGAGGGACTCGCACACTCGACCGAGTACGGTCGGTCCGTATTGTAGAGCGTGGCCGTGACGATGACCGTCCGCGCCGACGGGAGGATGCGGCGCACATCGGCTCGGCGATCCGCCGTCCGATGCAAATACGTCATCCCTCCCGCGTACCCGCGATCAAGCCACTCGCGGAAGAACGCAAGCTCCGGGAGGGCGCCCGCCGGAGCGATGCCGCACGCATCGAACCCCAGACGGCGAGCGTACGCTTTGAGGTCCGAGGCAGTCATGGATCTACGAGCGACGAGTCCCGAGCTACGAGCGCCTCCCCACCAACTGTCTCAACACGTAAGGCAGGATCCCGCCGTGGCGGAAGGCGACGAGCTCCTCCGGCGTGTCGATCCGTGCCGTGGCGGTGAATCGAATCGTCTCGCCGTCATCCGCGATCGCTTGCACTGAAACCGCACCGCCCGGCGCGAGCGTCCGCTCGATGCCCGTCAGATCGTACCGCTCGCGGCCGGTGAGGCCGAGAGAAGCCGCGTTGACGCCCGCATCGAACTGGAGCGGCAGAACGCCCATGTTCACGAGATTGCTGCGGTGAATCCGCTCATAGCTCTCCGCGATGACGGCTTTGACGCCGAGGAGCAGCGTCCCCTTGGCGGCCCAATCGCGCGACGATCCCGATCCGTACTCCTTGCCCGCAACAACGAGAAGCGGCACGGCCGCAGCTTTGTACTTCTCTGAAGCGTCGAAGATGGTCATCACCTCACCCCCCGGCTGGTAGGTGGTCCACCCGCCCTCCGTACCGGGCGCCATCTGGTTGCGCAGCCGAACGTTGGCAAACGTGCCGCGCATCATGACCTCGTGGTTCCCGCGGCGCGCGCCGTAGGAATTGAAGTCTTTCGGATCGACGCCGTGGGCAATCAGGTACTGCCCGGCCGGGGTGTCCTTTTTGATCGACCCCGCTGGAGAAATGTGGTCAGTCGTGATGCTGTCGCCGAGAAGCACCAGGACCCGTGCCCCGTTGATTTCCCTGACCGGCGCCGGCTCCATCGTGATCTGCTCGAAGAAGGGAGGGTTGCGGATGTAGGTCGAGCGCTCGTCCCATGCGAACCGGTCGCCGCTCGGGACGGGGAGCGTCTGCCAGCGCTCGTCGCCCCTGAAAACATCCGAGTACTGCTCCCGGAACATGTCGGAGGTGACCGATTTGAGCATCGTCTCCTGGATTTCCCGCTCCGAAGGCCACAGCTCGCGAAGGAACACGGGCTGTCCCTTCGTGTCCACACCAATCGGCTCGGTTGTCAGATCAAGCGTCATCCGGCCAGCCAGCGCGTAGGCGACGACGAGCGGAGGCGATGCCAGGTAGTTGGCGCGGACCTGCTGTTGAATGCGCCCTTCGAAGTTGCGGTTGCCGCTCAGCACTGAAACGACGACCAGGTTCCGCGCCTCGACTTCCGCCGACACGTCGTCGGGAAGAGGGCCGCTGTTGCCGATGCAGGTCGTGCATCCGTAACCGACGAGGTTGAATCCAAGCCGATCCAAGTACGGTTGGAGGCCGGACTTCGCGAGATACTCGGTGACGACTTTCGATCCTGGCGCGAGGCTCGTCTTGACCCACGGCTGACGTTTCAACCCACGCTCCACGGCCTTCTTGGCAAGCAACCCGGCACCGATCATCACGCTCGGATTCGACGTATTCGTGCAGCTCGTGATCGCCGCAATCACGATGGATCCATGATCGATCGCCGGCGACGCAACGGTCGGCGGGGGGTCCGCCACCGCCACGGCCGTCCCCGTCGACGCCTTCTTGCTCCCCACTTGAAGCGTCCCAAGCGCCGCCTGAAACCCGGCCTTGGAATGCTTGAGCGACACGCGATCTTGCGGGCGCTTGGGTCCTG
>Ga0306922_10001896_pt1 | contig 19182 bp, 22 predicted proteins | sample sta12Cox44000082_FD_203758 | JGI IMG/M metagenome (GOLD analysis project Ga0306922, IMG submission 203758) | Lab enrichment of tropical soil microbial communities from Luquillo Experimental Forest, Puerto Rico - statoxic.12C.oxic.44.000.082 (v2)... | ecosystem: Environmental > Terrestrial >... | reverse complement strand
ACGACGGTCCATCGGCTCGGTCGAGAATGAAGCTCGCGTTCGCGGGATCTCTGCAGTCCTGGAGAGTGTTTTCGAGTCGTTCCCAGAGTTGCTCGCCGATGCCGTCGGTCGGGGAGGACGAGTGCAAGCCGGCAACGTGGATGGTGGGCAGACTATCCTGGTCCCGGCATCTCCTTTGGTTTGGGAAATCGGGTGGGTCGGTATTGAATTCACGTTCTATCTCGATCCGGGCTAGATCCGGAATCGTGTTTAAAATCAGATTTATGATGCAAATTCCGGTCAGGATCGAAAAGACATTTCGGTGCGGTTTGTCATGAATGCTCGAAATTCTAAGCCGATTGAAAGGTTTTGGGACGAGGCGCTCAAATTCTCGTATCCGTCCCCCTAACAAGGCGGCTGAAAAGCCGAGAACCCCTGTCGACAGATCTTCTGCATCATCGACTGCGATAGCTATTTCTATGTCGGGGCGGACGTCTACCTCCACAATCCGGAGGACACCTTCGTTCGAGACGATGAAATTGACCAGATGCTGTGCCTCCCCGTTTCCATCCAGAATGGAAAGTCGGTATGCCGTTTCAAGGAGCTGGAGGTCCGTGCCAAAGGCCTGGAAAAGTGGTGCCGCGATATTGAGCCCGGGTTCAGCTGCAATATGCCTTATCTGCAATTCCAGCCCACAAGTCTCGACAGATCGTTCGCTCAAAAGGGGCTCGATCCAGCCTCCAGGATGGAATGATCGGTCAGCTGCCGACGTGAGGCGATCTACGTACTCAACCGCGCCCTTCATAACAGTCACCACTCCGTCACGCAGGAGAATTTTGTCGCTCGGCGCAGCGTCGATAATCGATGTAGAAGGACTGTGGGCTCTCAGAATGCGCGCAATGGCTTCGCTCGAGAGTGGAAATTTTTGGTGATTTAGCCACGTAGCTTTGCCGCTGCAGAAATGGCCATCGGCAAAAGGAAGGACGTGACGCGCACCAGACAATGAAATTATATCGTGCGGCGTAACGTCTCCATGATATCCCGCTATGGGGTGTTCAGCTTCGACGATTTCCGTCTCCAAGAGCGGTTGGCATGAAATCATCAGGATGTCTGGCGGCCCACCTAGGAATTCCAGGACCTGAGCAACCCAATCGGGCAACACATGCGTATCCACCATATTCCATATCTTGAGGTCGCCCGCCCGAATGGCGAGTCCGTGTTCCGGAACTCGGTAGGTCGAGGGAGTCCACAGCAGACTTATATCCGCTGACAGCTCTAACCTGCTCCAATCCGAGACTGTTATCACTTCCTCAAAATCTAAAGATTGAAGGCAATTAAGAATTCGTGCGTCTGCAGGACAAAATATGGGCGTGCCTCTCGGGAGCACAGTCAAGGAGGCTACATCAAAGTGGTCGCGATGGGAGTGGGAGATTAGAATCGCATCTAAGCTCGGTAAGTTATCAATCTTGACAGACCTTGGGGGAAAATAAGTAAAGTAACCGTTTCTGTAACTTGGATAGATATGGGGATCAGTCAGCAAAGTGATTCCGGATATATTCATGGTCACGCACGCGTGACCGATCAGTTCAAGATATATTTGATGCGCGGAGGTCACCCTAGTGTCACCAGATACACGGCACATTCATCATAAGGGTTATCAAAACCAAGATGCTGATGTGCAAGTTCAACGTCAATTGCTGGCGTTAGAAAAGATCTCAATCCAAGTGCTTCGGCGCAAAGAAGTACCGTTTGGACTAAATGCCCTACGTCGAAGAGTGTAAAGATATAACTTTTTGAGTATCTATACTTCCATAAATTTCTCGAAAATCGAGCGGAGATAAGCAGAGCCAATGCCGCCCCGTTTGCGCCCTCCTGGCTCTGTGAAACACGATAGATCAAATCATTGGTTGTTTCACCAAGTCTAAAGAGGCGATGTAGGATTGGGTCATAGTAGTAATTTCCTGGTGACGAATTTGAGACCCTCAAAAGCTGAGGATAGACATCGACCGGGTGTCTTGCACCTCCGGACGGAGAGGTACGCAAAAGGTGGTGGCCAAACCACTTGTTCCAGAGTGAACCTTGCATTCTAGCGCCATAGTGCAATAGCGTAGCAACAGCCTGTAGAGATAAGGTGAAGTCTCGACGAAGATTCCGACGGGTACGTCGCCCCAGCAGAACCTTCCTAAAGTTCGTCTCCACAAACTCCGTGGGACGAGGTAACTCAATAAAATCCCGCTCGGGATAGGATTTAGTGATTGGTGGACCATGCCCGGTCTCGGAAATGAGTTCACTACTAACGCTCTGCATCCTCCTACCTTGCGCATCTCCTAAAAGGAACGATGAATGCAGTACCGCGTCGTGGAAGAGCCGTGCCGTTGCCCAGCCTAATTCGTCCCACGGATAAGCAACGCGTCCCGGGCCACCCAGTTTTCGCTTTTGCTCCGTGTCGACCGCTTTGATGGCACGAGTAGCGATCAGTGCGAGAAAAAGTACGTCAGCCGGCTCATCGGGTTTTATACGATCGAGCTCGGTGCAAAAGTCTTCTCGCGTAAAGCCGTTTAATTGGTGTAATGCACCTATCAGGGAAATCAGCCACGCATCCGTCCTGATAACGGCACCATTATGTAAGGCGATCGCCGATACAGCACCGTCGGCAGTCGGGCAGAGTACAAAATCTGTTGAGAATCTATACCGCACTACACGCCGAGCAGTGAATAGCTACAGCATCTGGTCGTGGCCCGATTGTAGCATTCCAGCCCCCGCTGGTGTGGTTACGGTGATGGAGGATCCAGGAGCTGAGGGAAGCTGCACAAATAACCCGTTGCCTCGGGCCAAAGACACGAGACGTGCTATAGCTTCAGCTTCTCCGTCGTCGCCCGGAGGAAGGTTTTGGAGCGCTGGCGCGGGGTCGATTCCTCGTCCACGTAGACTGTTCTCGAGGTCAGCGCGAAACTGCTGCGCCCTGCCCGAAGCGATCGCAATCCGGGACACGGAAAGGCTGGAAACAAAAGTTCTGTCAGATCGGGCCATCTTGGTGCCTCCTGTTGATCGATGTTGTATCAGACTAACTTCGACAGAGACTGATCTCAACCGACAATTTAGCCATTTTCGGTAGTATGCGCTCATTGCAAGATCACAATCGCGAGCCGGACGTTTGGCCAGCCACGCCGCTAGCTCGGGCGCGTTCGCCCTCGTAGACACGGGAGCGTTGGCCGCCTATGAGCACCCAGAAGAGGTCATCGGGTTCCGCGCCGCTCCGCCGACGAGACAACGATGGGGGCACTCGGCGCTCACCTGGCGACTTATCTCGTGTCCGAATTCGGTGCGAGCTAGACCAGGCGGCCGTCGCCAGCCGCGGGGCGGCGGCGCAGCGCCGGTGGAGGATATATATCGTAGCAGCTCCACGAGCTAACACATGGCGCGAGCGGGCTATGCTCTCCCAGCGTCAACCGTAGGGGTGCACGATGAGTGAGACCATCGGCCGATTGCTCGCGGCGGGAAACGTGGCCGAGGTATTCGAGTGGGGCTCTCGCGTCGTGAAGCTCTATCGCTCGTCGGCGAGAAAACCCACGGCATTCCGCGAGGCGATCCATGCGGCAGTAGAGGCGATGGCGCTTCCGGTTCCGGCGGTCTGGGGCGTGCTCGAGGTCGGCGGGCGCTGGGGCATCGTATTCGACCGTGTAAAGGAGAGATCGTTTGCGGAGCGCATGAGAGAGGATGCGAGCCTCATACCGGAGTGCCTGCAGGCGCTCGCCCGGCTCCATGCACGCATTCACGGCCAGACTGCCCGCCAGTTCTACAGGCTGAAGTCGAGGCTGGCGACAAACATCGCCGGTACCGGGTTTCTCGACGAACCGCTGAAGCAGATCTTGCTCGGGCGCCTTGCAGGCATGGCAGACGGCGACCGTCTCTGTCATGGCGATTTCCACCCCGTCAACGTCTTAGGCCAAAACTCGCAGCCGATGGTGATCGATTGGCCCGACGCGTGTTGCGGCGACCCCGCGGCCGATGTCTGCCGCTCTTATCTTTTATTAAAGCTCCACACCGAGGACATCGCCGAGCCCTATCTCGATGCATATCGCAGCATCAACAATATGCTGCGCGCGAACGTACTCGATTGGCTGCCTTACGTTGCGGCGGCCAGGCTGGCGGAGGACGTTCCCGATGATTGGGCAAGACTGCTAGAAATCGTGCACGCGTAATACCGCGATTTGGACAGTAGGGAGGAGACAATGGGCCAGGTGGACGGCAAGGTCGCGATCGTAACCGGGGGTGCATCGGGAATTGGCGCGGCATGCGCGGCGACTCTCGCGCGTGAAGGGGCGAAAGTCGTCATCACCGACATCGACGATGCCGGCGCGCAGGCAGTGGTCGGTAAGATCGTCGCCGCCGGCGGCGACGCTATCTGCCTGCATCAGGACGTCAGTATCGAGGAGGAATGGCCTCGTGTGATCGAGGCCACCGAGCTACGCTTCGGGCAGCTCAATGTGATGATGGCCAATGCCGGGATCGGCATTCTTTGCAAGGCCATCGAGATGTCGTTGGCCGATTGGCGGCGACAAACCGCGATTAACCTCGACGGGGTGTTCCTGTCGGTGAAATACGCCGTTCCGGCCATGCGCCGGGCTGGGGGAGGCTCGATAATCATCACGTCCTCGGTTGCCGGCCTTCGCGGATCGGCAGGCTTGGCTGGCTATTGCGCCACGAAAGGAGGCGTGCGCCTGTTCGCCAAAGCCGTCGCAATGGAGTGCGCGGCAGAAGCCGACGGGATCCGGATCAACACCGTCCACCCCGGTGTCATCGATACACCGATCTGGACAAAGATCTCGAGTTCCACGGGCCGCAACACGCCGATCGACCCGAACGAAGTGTCCAAATCGGGGGTCCCGCTCGGCCGCGTCGGGCAGGCGCAGGATATTGCCAATGGCGTTCTGTTCCTGGCTTCCGACGCGTCCAGCTACATGACGGGCGCAGAACTCGTGATCGACGGCGGCATGACAGGCGGCGCAGTACGACGCTGGACCTGATGATGCGGACGACTCTGACCCTCGATGATGATCTCGCGGGGCTGTTGAAACAGCGTGCACGCGAGCTTGGCATCCCCTTTAAGGAAGCGGTGAATCGAACAATTCGCGCCGGCATAGGCGAGCCCTCTGCGACCCGACGCGATGCCGCGCCAAAGACGATTTCCCATTCTTTTGGCTTCCGGCCGGGGATCGATCTGGACAAACTCGGACAACTCGCGGACGAGCTGGAGGCGGAGGCTCGCCGAAAAAATCCATGATTCTGCCCGACGTAAACGTGAAGCCCCGTACGAGCGATGAAATGTTGCTCTGGATTCGCGGGAATGACGATTTAAAGACTAGGTCAAAGCAACATCGTCTTGATACCGAGCGCCGGACCAGCATCACTCAATCGCCGGTCGAGGGTACAGAGGGTGGCACCGTGATCGGCGCAGACAGCCAGATGTAGTGCGTCACCAGCGCGCAAGCTCAACTGATGTTGGTCCGCAAAGCGGGCCGCCGCGCGGAATTGCAACCGGGACACCGGCACGACGAGAAAGTTGTCGGCGCAGAGCCGGGCGAACATCGCTAGCGCATCTGCTCGGTGAGCAGGTTCGATATGACCGGCTCGCAGTTTGATCGACAGCGCCGAGGAAAACTCGGTCGCCACCCAATCGCTTATTGCCAGGTCGCCCTCGGCATGACGACCGAGCCAGCCTTGCATCCGCTCAGTATCCGGCTCGTTGGTCAACGCCGCGACGAGCAGCGAGGTATCCAGATAAAGCATCAAAACCGGTCGTCATCGCGCATCCGGCGGATGAAGTCGCGGGCGGTCTGCGGCTGCACCGGCATCCCATCGGTTATCGCCCGCAGTGCCATTGGGTCAATGCGCTTACGGGGGATATTGACCGCAGTAATCTGTGCCACTGGCTTGCCGCGGCGCGTGATGCACACAGCCTCGCCGGCAGCAGCGCGCTCGACCAGCTCGCTCAAATGGGCCTTCGCGTCGGCAAGATTGACCCTTCTCACCGCGTCTCCTGACTAGTTAGATGGTCACTTGTAGCATAGGTGCGGCCTTTAGGAAAGCAGCCGGTTGAAAGAGCGGGCGAGGAAGCTCGGATTTCCGTTAAGGAAGCGGTCAATCGAATAATTCGCGCCGGCATCGGCGAGGCTGCTGCGGCCCGAGATCATCCCGCGTCGAAAACGATTTCTCATTCCTTTGGGTTCAAACCGGGTATCGATTTCGACAAGCTCGGACAGCTCGCCGATGAGCTGGAGGCGGGGGCTTTCGCGGAAAAGATCCATGATCCTGCGCGACGTAAACGTCCTCGTTCACCCGCACGGCGCTGATTTGTTGCCGCGCGAATTTGACCAAGGGGCTTGCTGGCCTACATTATGGCCGGGAGGTGACCCGGGCCCGGCATGACTCGCGTCGTCTCGTGATCGCAGCGGGGCTCAGCGACGATGATATCGACCGGATGATCAAGCAGGCTCAAAAGGAAGTCGAGCCGTTGCTTGGATGAAAATTGTCGTCGATACCAACGTCTTTGTCAGCGCGGTTCTCAAGCTCAACTCTCTACCTTTCTCTTCATGCCGTAACGGCTAATCGCGAGAGGAGGGGACGGGCGGCCATGGCGCATCTCGGCAGGCACGCGATCGTGATCGGCGCGAGTATGGGTGGTCTGTTGGCCGCTCGCGCTCTGGCCGATCACTACGACGAAGTGACCGTCCTCGAACGCGATACGCTTCCCGAAGCGCACGAGCCGCGCAAAGGCGTCCCACAAGGGCGCCACGCTCATGGGCTGCTTGCGCGAGGACGCGAGGTACTCGACCAGCTGTTCCCTGGCCTCAGCGAAGAAATGGTCGCCCAAGGTGCCGTTTACGGTGATGTCGTCGACGAAGTCCTGTGGTTCAATCACGGCGTCTATCTGCTGAACGCGCCGAGCGCACTGCTGGGGCTGCTGGTCAGCCGCCCCATGCTGGAGGACGGCGTGCGGCGCCGCTTGCAGCAACTTGCCAATGTTCGCCTCTTGGAGCACAGCGATGCCCTGGAGCCCGTGTTCGATCGGGTCGGGAGCCGGGTGACCGGCCTGCGCGTTCAGGCTCAGCGCGACTCGGGCGGCGTGGAGACGATCAGCGCCGATCTCGTCGTCGATGCGAGCGGTCGGGGATCACACAGCCCGGCATGGCTCGACGCGCTGGGCTACGCCAAGCCGCGCGAGGAGGGTGTCCAGGTCCGGATTGGCTACATGACGCGCCTGTACCGTCGCCGGCCGGAGCATCTTCCCGGCAAGCAGGCCGTCGTCATGGCCGGCTGCCGGCCGGGTTGGCGGTTCGGTGTCATTCTGGCGCAAGAAGACGACCGCTGGATCGTGACCTTGGGCGGTTATCTGGGCGACCGACCTCCGGCAGACGAGGCCGGCTACATCGAATTTGCGCGCAGCCTGCCAAAGCCGGAAATTTTCGAGGTCATCAAGGACGCAGACTCGCTGACCCCGCTCGCCCCATACCAGTTCAGCGCGAATTTGCGCCGGCATTATGAGGAGCTGCGCCGTTTCCCCGAGGGGTTGCTGGTGTTTGGCGACGCGTTGTGCAGCTTCAATCCCGTCTACGGCCAAGGGATGACGGTTGCCTGTACCGAAGCGCTGGCATTGCGGGAGTGCCTGGTCGCCGGATCGCAGGGTATTGCCCGCCGCTTCTTCCAGGCGGCGAGCAAGCTCATCGACATCCCTTGGCAAATGGCGGTCGGCAGCGATCTGCAACATCCGGCAGTAACGGGCAAGCGTACCGCTCAGATCCGCTTCATCAACTGGTACCTCGCCAAACTCTTCCAAGCGGCGCAACACGACGCCGTGCTGGCCACGAGATTTCTCGAGGTAGCCAATCTGATGAAGCCGCCACCATCACTGATGGCGCCGGGCATCGCGCTGCGGGTGTGGAAGGGAAGCCGCGCGGCCACTTGAGCGGTGCGGTCCGCGCCACGAAGACGAACGGGCCAGCCGTCCTCGCAATGGAGCGTGGGCATATTTTATATTCGACCGATACGGATTCGCCCGATTTAGCGGGCTTCGCCGGGTGAATCCGTGCAAGGAAGCCAGAGGGTCATAACGCGGTGAACCGCATGCTGCCGTCGGCATGGTGACGCGTCGTTCGCCTCAATACGTGGTCGTCGTGCGATCGGCGAATATCGTTGATATCGACGGTCCTCGGTTCCTGATTGGGTCGAAGCGTGAAGATAATGCGCCAATCTCCCACCCGTCGCCAATACGATCCCTAGTAACTGCCGCGCAGCATCGTGATATCACCGAAGATCCTCCTCCATTTCGAGGAGTGCCGCGTCAACTCGGCGACGCTCTCGGGCAGGGATTCGATGACGCGCCCTCTCCGCTCTATTGCTTAGGCGGACGATCCATCTCATGCTTCAGGTCGTCGAGCAGAACGTACTCTCCACGGGCTATCTGGGCCTGCCCCTCCTCGATCGCCTCTATTTCGTCGGGAAGTGCGTCTTCGACCGGGATCTTCCGGTCGGAATCTTGCCGAACATAGCGGCGGATCGCTTCGCGCAGCGCCTGTGCCCGAGTTCGGTTGTCGCGCTTGTGGGCCCGGTCCAGCGCGACCAGCTCCTCTTGCGGCAGCGAGATGGTGACGGTTTTCTTCGTGGGAGTGCTCATGGATAGTCCTTATCGCAATCCGACTTTCACGGGAACGACAATTTCAGCATCGTCCATCAGCTCTGGTTGACTTGAGACTTTCGGCAACCTGACCACGGATGCCGACTTGGCCGTCCTCGCAATGGAGCGCGGCTATAATTTATATTCGACGGTTATGGCGGCAGCTTTGACGACGACATCCCGTCTTCAAATCCAAGCGGAGGATCGAACGATGGAGGCAAAAGGTTTTGTGGTACCGCCCGGTCAAGGACGGGTGTGGGAAATGGCGGCGGGCCGATCCTCGGCGCTCAAACTCTTGGGCGGCGAAACCGGCGAGAGCGTAATGATGTTTGAGGAAACCGCGCCGTCCGGCACCGAGACGACCTATCACCTGCACCACGATAGCGACGAGGTGGCCTACGTGCTCGCCGGCGAGATTACCTTCAAGATTGGCGAGGAGGTCACGGTTGGCGGTCCGGGCACCTGCGCCTTCATGCCGCGCGGGCTCGCTCATGCCTGGAAAAACTCGGGCGCCGACACGGCGCGGGTGCTGTTCCTTTATACCCCGGCCGGGGCGGGCGGGTTTTTCGAGGAGTCGCAGCGGCTGCAGCGCTCCTATGAGTCGTTTGCTTCAGAAGACGTCAGACACGCGTATCGGCGCCATCGCTGGGAGATCGTCGGACCGCCGCCGTTTTGAACGCATCCGATCCCTTTGGCGGCCGCCGTTGTGCCAGCCAAAAGCTACCCTAGCCGAACTGCTCGACCAGTGCAGCGGCGGCGAGGCTGGCCGACGATGTGCTCGATGATTTTTGAACGTTTGCTAGAAATCGTGCACTTCTGACACTCCCATTTGCACACTCGGGGAGGACGCCATGGGTCAGGTGGAAGGCAAGGTTGCCATCGTAACGGGGTGGTGCGTCGGGAATCGGCGCGGCATGCGCGGCGACTCTCGCGCGTGAAGGCGCCAAAGTCGTAATCACCGACATCCACGATGCGGGCGCGCAGGCGGTGGTGGGCAAGATCGTCGCCGCCGGAGGCGAGGCCATATGCCTGAACCAGATGTGAGTATCGAGGAAGGCTGGCCCGGCGTGATCGAGGCCACCGAGCGGCGCTTCGGGCCCCTTAACATGGCCAATGCCGGCATCGGCATTCTGTGCAAGGCGATCGAGATGTCGTTGGCCGACTGGCGGCGACAAACCGCGGTCAATCGCGACGGAGTGTTCCTATCGGTAAAGTACGCGGTTCCGGCCATGCGCCGTGCAGGCGGTGGCTCGATCATCATCACGTCCTCGGTCGTCGGTCTTCGCGGATCGGCAGGTTTGGCCGGCTATTGCGCTACCAAAGGAGGCGTGCGCCTGTTCGCCAAAGCCGTCGCAGTGGAGTGCGCGGCGGAAGGCGACGGGATCCGGATCAACACGGTCCCACCCCGGTGTCATCGATACGCCAATTTGGACAAAGATATCGAGTTCCGCCGGCCGCAACGCGCCGATTTGACCCGAACGAGGTGTCTAAATCGGGGGTACCGCTCGGCCGGGTTGGGCAGGCACAGGATATCGCCAACGGCGTCCTGTTCCTCGCTTCGGAGGCGTCCAATTACATGACCGCTGCGGAACTCGTGATTGACGGCGGCATGACCGGCGGCGCTGTGCGACGCTGGACCTGACATGGTACGAGCCGGGCGTCTCCGACCGAGGCAACGGCACACCCAGCGCCATATGCATCATCGCTGCGTCGTTGCTGTGCGCTCCACAAGGCCGGGACGGCGCCGCGCCATTTCATCTCCTCGTGTCGGCGAGGGATAAAACCAAGCGGAGCCGGCGTTCGCGCGGGGCAAAGGATAAGGGAGATCTTCATCAATAAGTGGTTTGATTCCGACCCGGTTGGCGTCGCGCCGGTAATGTGCCAGCGGTGTACTTTCACGGATGAGCCTGGCACCATTCAGAGATAAGTAGAACCGCGCGCGGGGCAAACAATCTGGGAGGCGATCATGCGTAGTGATGTGAAGCTTGCCGGGATGATCGGCGCGGCGCTACTGCTCGCGATCCTGGTTTTTTTGAGCTTTTTCACGGTTGGACAAAACGAGCTGACAGTCGTCAACCGGTTTGGCGAGTTTCGCTATGTCGCGGGACCGGGGCTGCATTTCAAAGTGCCGTTGATCGACGGCACGCAAGCCTACCGGACCGATATCCGCGCAATGTCCCCGGAGAAGGGGGTCAACACCTACACGATCGACAATCAGGAAGTCGACGTCGTCTATACGGTGTTCTACCGGGTGCCGGCGGATCAGGTCGCCTACATCTTCACCAATAACCGCGACTATGAAAGCCGGCTCGCGGCGATGACGGTCGACCGGCTGAAAGCGGCGATGGGGCAGGTCAATGTCCAGTCGGTCGCCGAGAAGCGCGGCGAATTGCGCGACGCGATCAAGGCGACCCTGGATCACGACGTCAAGGTGCTGGGGGTCGAGATCACCGATTTTCAGTTGACCGACATGCAGTACACCGACGCCTTCCGCCAGGCGGTCAATAACGCCGCGGTGCAAAAGGCCAATATCGAGTCGGTCGAGTACCAGCGTCAGCAGGCGCAGAAGCAGGCAGAGACCGCCAGGATCAAGGCAGAAGGCGACGCCAATGCAGTGCGCGAGCAGGCTAAGGGTGCCGCCGACGCGCGGCTATTGCAGGCGCAGGCGGAGGCCAAAGCCATCGGATTGCAGGGCGAAGCGCAGGCGACGGCAATCCGTGCACAGGCCGATGCGCTGAAAAGCAACCCGACCCTGATCGACCTGCGCAAGGCGGAACGTTGGGACGGAAAATTGCCGGCGGCGATCTATGCCGGCGCGCCAATCCCATTTCTGCCGGTGGATAAGCCGACAGAAGCGCTGGTGCCGGCGGCAGCCGTTGCCGCCCCGGCCAGGTGACTGAGACCGCATACTTGCTGGGCTGAGACCGCCGTCGCCCGGTGGGATTTGGGCCGCCACCACTGATGCCCACTCGGCGGTCGGCTCGGCCGCTCCTGATCGCGCCGAGACCCCGGTCAACAATCTCGACGACGACATCCCGTTTTAATTTGCATAACTGTTTCGCGGCCATACTGATGACCGAGACGGAAAGATTCAGGACCGAGCGCCTCGTCGCGCGGCCGTGGCAAATCAAGGATCTGCCCCTTGCAATGGAGTTGTGGGGCGATCCCGCAGTCACTGCACTCATCGACTCCCGCGGCAAGCTCAGTGATGCTGAAGTGGAAGAGAAACTGCGCGCCGAGATCGAGCGGGAGCGGTCGCATGGCGTTCAGTATTGGGCGCTATTCGATCACCGCAATGGCGGGTTCGTCGGCTGCGGCGGGCTACGGCCTTGGGTCTATACGCCAGGCGAGTCGAACTTCGAGGTCGGCTTTCATCTCGTAAAGTCTTGCTGGGGCATAGGACTCGCAACGGAAGCGACGCGCGGCGTGCTCGAATATGCTTGGCATAAATCGCGGCTCTCGAAAGTCTATGCGGGGCACCATCCCGACAATCGCGCCTCGCGGCGAATCCTCGAGAAGCTCGGATTCGAGTTTATTGGAACCGTGTCCTACGAGCCAACGGGGTTGATGCATCCGTCTTACATCCGCGAGAGGCCCGAACCGGCGGAGCTTTATCCTGCGAGGCGGTAGCGCAGGAAGTCGGCTAGCGGCTGCGGCAAGCCGAGCAGCGTCGTCAACTCATTGGTGTCGAGGGAGACCAGGATCGAACCCAGCACCGCGGTGACGGCGCCGATCAGAACAGCGGTGTTCATCACCTCGTAGTCGCGGTTGATCAATTGCGACAGGAACAGCCGGAACACCAGAGAGAGCTGGAGGATCGGCGTCACCACCATCAGCGGCGCTACGGCAAGCGAGGCGTAGACAAAGGCCTGGGAGACGGCGACCAGCACGGCCGAGGAAAGCAACCACGGCAGGTTTTCGCGCTTCAAGCGCCTGATGTCACCCCAGGCGCCGGGCTTGAGCAGGATCAGCGAGAAGATCAGCGTCGCTGCCGCATAGGCAAGGCAGCCCGCGGCCGCCGTACTGGCGCCGGGCGCCTGCAAGAAGGCCTGGCGGGCCATCAGGGGCGAGCCGCCATAGCACATCGCCGCGGCCAAGCCGAAGATGTAGCCCGAAAAGACGCGCGGCTGGAAGGTCGGTTTGGGTTTTAGTTGCGGCGCCGCCAGCTCCTCCTGACAGCGTACCGTCGGGATGGGGGTCACCGCCGGCAGCGGCGCCGACGTCTTCGTCTTTCTCCTGCCGGCCCTACTCTGGGTGACGAAGGAGCCGCCCAGCATCAAAGCGGAGCCGATCGCCTGCAGCACAGTGAATTTCTCGTGCAGCGTCACCACCGCCAGCATCATCGCGAAGGGCACCTGCAGCTGGATTACCGGGGCGGTGAGGTTTACGCCCATCAGCTGGTTGGACTTGTAGTTGCAGTAACGGCCGATGACGAAATGCACGACGCCCTGGCATGCCAGCCAGGTGAAAGCTGCCGTCGGGAACATCACGAGCTGGCCCAGCTCACCAAAGGCGATGGTCATGACCAGGAAGGAAAGTCCGCCGATCGGGACGGTCAGCGCCATGCCTTGCAGCACGCTGCCCGTCACCACCCCCCTGCGCATCGTCACGTTGTTGAGCGCAAAGGTGAACGCGCCGAGAGCAGCATAAAGGATACCGAGCAAGAAATTTCCCCCCCGAAGTCTTATTGTTCTACTCGTTTGGCGACAATCCGAGCGAACAAAGCTATGCTCTCCCCAGCATCAAGTGCGGTGGCTGAACAGTGAACGAGACTATCGGCCGATTGCTCGCGGCGGGAAACGTGGCCGAGGTATTCGAGTGGGGCTCCCGCGTTGTGAAACTCTACCGTTCCGCGGCAAGAAAACCCACGGCATTCCGCGAGGCGGCAATCCACGCGACGGTAGAGGCGATGGGGCTCCCGGTTCCCACGGTGTGGGGCGTGCTCGAGGTCGCCGGCCGCTGGGGTATCGTGTTCGACCGCATAAGCGAAGGGTCGTTCGCGGAGCGAATGAGGGAAGATCCGAGCGCCATACCCGAGTGCCTGCAGGCACTCGCCCGGCTGCATCGGCGCATTCACACGCACCCGGCGCACCAGCTCGGCAGGCTGAAGTCGAGGCTGGCGACAAACATCGCTCGTGCCCCGCTTCTCGACGAACAGCAAAAGCAGATCCTGCTCGGGCGCCTTGCAGATATGCCGGAGGGCGACCGCCTGTGTCACGACGATTTCCATCCCATCAACGTGCTGGGTCAACCCTCGCAACCTATGGTTATCGATTGGCCCGACGCGTGTTGTGGCGATCCAGCCGCCGATGTCTGCAGGTCTTACCTCCTATTGAAACTTCACGCCGAGGACATCGCCGAGCCTTACCTCGATGCGTATTGCGGCACCAGCAACATGCCGCGTACGAGAATTCTCGATTGGCTGGCCTACGTCGCAGCGGCGAGGCTGGCGGAGGATGTGCCCGATGATTTTGAACGCTTGATAGAAATCGTGCGCGCGTGACACTGCCATGTGCACACTCGGGGAGGACACCATGGATCAGGTGGAAGGCAAGGTTGCCATCGTAACGGGGGGTGCATCGGGAATCGGCGCAGCATGCGCGCTGACATTGGCGCGCGAAGGCGCCAAAGTGGTCGTCACCGACATCGACGACGCCGGGGCGCATCAGTAGTGGGCAAGATCGTCGCCGCCGGCGGCGAGGCCATCTGCCTCAATCAGGATGTGAGTATCGAGGAAGGCTGGCCTGGCGTGATCGACGCCACCGAGCGGCGCTTCGGGCGCCTGAACGTGATGGTGGCCAATGCCGGCATCGGCATTCTGTGCAAGGCGATCGAGATGTCGTTGGCCGACTGGCGGCGACAAACCGCGGTCAATCTCGACGGAGTGTTCCTATCGGTCAAGTACGCGGTTCCGGCCATGCGCCGTGCTTGCGGCGGCTCGATCATCATCACGTCTTCGGTTGCCGGTCTTCGAGGATCGGCAGGTTTGGCGGGCTATTGCGCCACCAAGGGCGGCGTGCGGTTATTCGCCAAAGCCGTTGCGATGGAGTGCGCGGCGGAAGGTGATGGGATCCGGATCAACACGGTCCATCCCGGGGTCATCGATACGCCGATTTGGACAAAGATATCGAGTTCCGCGGGCCGCAACGCGCCGATCGACCCGAACGAGATGTCCAAATCGGGGGGTGCCGCTCGGCCGGGATATCGCAAACGGTGTCCTGTTCCTCGCTTCGGACGCGTCCAATTACATGACCGGCGCAGAGCTCGTGATCGATGGCGGCATGACAGGGGGCGCTGTACGGCGCTGGAGCTGACACGGTACGAGCCAGACGCACCGCGCAGATGCAGACCAATGAAAATCAATCCGCCGCCTCTACGAGCGATTGGGCTTCGGCGTCACCCATGAAGATCAATACAAGTTTTACATGCGGCGCGAGCCGGATAGCGCCCGCATGATCGACCAGCTTTAGCGGTCGTCGTTGTCGTTTGCTCGAAAACGCTTCGATCACTGCGAGCGTTGTTGGATCAGATGCGCAGTAAAAAAAGCCCGGGTTTCTAGCAGGGAGTCGGCGAGCGCCGCCGGGTCCTGTCCGATGTAATGACCGGCAAAGGAATGGGGCGGGGACGGCGCGTCAAAGGAGTGGCGTGCTCCAGGATAAATCTTCATTCGCAAATTGTGGCCGTTTGTCTGAATCGCATCGCGCCAATGGACGCAGCGCGCTACCGGCGCCCAATCGTCGGCGTCGCCGGCCAGGATAAGGGTGTCGGTTTCGAGCGCAGCAGTCGGCGGGTCGCACGCAGGATAAAAAGCGATGGCCGCAGCAAAGGGAGGCTCGTCGGGTCGGCGCACAACCCCGGCCAACACTGCCTTCAGCACGGCCCATCCGCCGTGAGAGAAGCCGATTACCCCAACCCGCTCAGCACGAACCTCGGGTGCCGCACGCAGATAAGCAGCGCCGTCAAAGGCATCACGCGCTTGCGCCTCGGCTGGCACCAAGCGGCCGTGATTGCAGACCTCCCTGTACCCACGCGGCCGGAAACTATCGATCAGCAGCGCCGCGAACCCCCATTGCTCGAGCCGGCGTCCCCACTCGCGATCATGCAGACCAATACCATCGCAGCCATGGAGAACAACGACAGCCCCTATGGGCGCGGCTCCGACCGGAAGATAAAGCTCAGCTGGGGCGTTACTGAGCGGTGGCCCAACCTTGGCGGGGTCGAAGACTTGTGCTTCAGCGGCACCCGACAAAACCAGCAGGAGCAAGGCGGCAAGCAAGTTCATTGTCTAATCCTGGCTGAGCTGTTTGACCAGCGCCGACCACAGACGCCAGGCTTCAGGCGTGTCTTCAAGAGCGGTCTGAACCATAACGAGCTTTGAGGCAGGATCGATGCAGACGCGCTGGCCCAGGTCGCCGACAAGCGCGAATTGTCGCCGTGGCCCCGGCAGCAGCCACAAAAGATAGCCATAGCCGAAATCCCGCATGGATTTGCCCGGTGCGAGGTAAGAGTCGATAGGCTTTACGGTCGTGGCGTCGATCATCCACTGCGCAGGGTGATCTGCCTGCCCTCCCAAGCGCCGTCATGGGCGAGTAAGCGCCCGAGACGCGCGTAGTCGCGCAGTACGGCATTGAAGCCGAAATGCGCCAGTTCGAAGCCCTCGGCGTCGGTGAGCCACGCGGCGTCAGCCTCGGCGCCGATCGGCTCCCAGACCTTCTGGCGGAGGTAGTTGGATGCCGACTGGTTGACGACTGAGCGAAGAACCATGCCCAGCACGTCAGGCTCGATGCTCGCGTAGTGGTATCGCGTTCCGGGCGGGGCGATCCGGTGGTTGAATTGGATGATGCTTCCGATCGTACCTTTGGGCGAGCCCGAGCCGAGACTCGGACCAATCACCATGTCACGCCACAGGCGATTGAGGTCGCTGCCGCCGTCCCTGTCTTCGCCGAAGTCCACACCCGAGGACATATGAAGGAGGTCGCGGATCGGCGTCTTGCCGTATTCGCTGCCTCTAAACCCGGACACATAGGTTTCGGCCGTGTCATCGACTGACTTGATCGCGCCCTCGGCGACGGCAATGCCGATCAACAGGCCGGTGATCGACTTGACCATGGACTGCGAGATCAGCCGATCACGATCGGATCGCCCATATTGGTAGTGCTCGAACAGGATCCGGTCGTCCTTGGAAACGAGCAGTCCAGTGACAGGATTGCGTGACAGATAATCCTCCAGCGAGGACGGGTTGCCTCGGTAACTGTAGCGAATGTCTACCGCCGCACGCTTGAAGGCCCAAGGGGTAGCGGCAGGCTCGATGCGCCGCGTGGGAAAGAGTTCATCGAAATGGCTGAACGCGCCCACACGATATTTGGGCTCGAAAGGGTTGCCTTGTAATCGCGCGAGGAAGCGGCTGGGGATCGGAAACCCATCGGTGGCGCCATAGAGCTCAGCGTTGGGACCTGAGAGCGAGAAGACGGGGTCCGCGCTTGTCACGATCGTCTTGGTGTCGGCGACTGGTTGCCGACCCACAGAACCAGAGATAGTGGTGAAGGCAAAGCCGGCTAGTGCGGTCCGACGGGAGATAGCGTGCCGTGTTTTACTCGACATTCGGCTCGTCCCTGGGATCCCCTCCCGAAAATTGATGATCGCAAAAATCAACGCGTTGAGTAGCGGCGAACCGCTTAGCTCATCGCATCAACGGGGTCCGGGTGAAAGGCTCATAAATTGCGCTTTTGGCCCCCATTTATCAAAGCCTCGGGACCAAGGAGGAGAAACGGGCATGAAGAAGAGCGGGTCGCAGAAAAGCGGGTCTCCTTCTCAGCTGATAGACGCGAGAATCAAGGAGCTGGGCGACTGGCGGGGCGAGATGCTCAGACGGCTCCGTAGCTTGGTCAAGGAAGCCGATCCCGAAGTCGTCGAAGAGTGGAAGTGGAGAGGGGTTCCGGTGTGGGAGCACGGCGGAATTATCTGCACAGGTGAGACTTACAAGAACGTCGTGAAGATGACCTTCGCGAAAGGGGCGACTCTGAAGGATCCTTCGGGCCTCTTCAATTCCAGTCTTGACGGGAACACAAGGCGTGCCATCGACTTCCACGAGGGCGAGCAGATAGACGAGGAGGCGTTGAAGACCCTGGTTCGCGCCGCAGTGACCCTGAACAAATCCAGAGCCCAAAGCTAATCCACGGAATGAAACAGTTTCCCGTGGGATCATCCTGCAAGAAGTCACCGTCTTGGTTGGATTATCGAGTCAGGTAACAGTGTCGCTTGCGGATGATCTAACGATTCTCGATGAGCCACCGGCTCAGAATGCCAGCGGTCGCGCCTTTAACCACAGGAACAGCGGCATGCGAATCCAACGCGCCATGTGGTTGCGGCCATGATCCGGGTCAGGGACCGGTTCACGAAGTGACGTGATCGCGAATCCTGCGTCCTCCAACGCTATCCCGTAGGCTTCGAGAGGGTGACTCCAGCCGGCAAAATGCATGCGCAAGCCATCGCGCTCCTCCACACCTTCGAAACGTTGCCTGCCGAAGTAAGTCCCTTCGACGACAAAAGCGGAATTCATCTCTTTGCTGGCGAAGCGCCCATGATCCACAAATGGATGACAAACAGAAACGATCAGTTGTCCCGTCGGACGTATCACACGCCTGAATTCCTTCAATGATGCCGGAACGTCCTCGACGTCCATCAGGACGTTGTAAGCTACGACGAGATCAAATTTCGCATTCTCGAATGGCAGCTCAGCTGCCGATGCCACCGTGTAATTCTGGGCGGACTGGGCGTCGATGGCAGCCCTGACGAGCCGGCTGACGGGATCGACCGCAGTCACCTCGAAGCCGCAAGCCGTCAACTCACGCGAGATGCGCCCCTCTCCGCAACCGACGTCCAACGCCTTGCCGTTCCCACGACCAATGAATGCGTCCAGCAAAGCCCGATAGGCCCAAAATGCATCATGGTTCGGCTTGCGCGCCCACGCCACCCACTCGTCGGCAAACTGGGACCAATGTTTGTGGTCCTCGCCTGCTCTCTTCATCGACACGTCTCCGCCAAAGAGCAGTAGGCCCATGCGCACGCTACAGGAGTAATCGGATAACTTAGGTCAGCTTTGGGATCGTCTGATTCTCCCGCTAGCGCGCCGCGCCGATCGCTCCGCCAATCGAGGAGCGCATGATCCAGGCGGTGTCATGCGCCGGCACCTTGTTCGCATCGTAGCCGGCAAGATAGACCGCGTCCCTTTCCTGCGGAAAGGGCGACACGCGGATCGAGCGGGTCGCCACCAACGGTCGGCCGGACGGTGCGGCGACTTGGCGGAGGTCGTAACGTCCCCCCGGATGCCGCACCAGGTACCAACCGCCGGCTTCGAGGCGGCCATACCCGACATTGACGACGCCGTGACCAGCGGCAATCGGCGCGCTTAGCCGGACGAAGGCTTCGAGCCCGATCAGCAGCGGTTCGCCGCCGCCGGCATCGCCGGTCTTTGCCATGTCGTTGTAGGCCGCGATTACGTAACCGACCCGCATCCCCCAGGCGGTGTC
>Ga0306922_10001893_pt1 | contig 19203 bp, 11 predicted proteins | sample sta12Cox44000082_FD_203758 | JGI IMG/M metagenome (GOLD analysis project Ga0306922, IMG submission 203758) | Lab enrichment of tropical soil microbial communities from Luquillo Experimental Forest, Puerto Rico - statoxic.12C.oxic.44.000.082 (v2)... | ecosystem: Environmental > Terrestrial >... | reverse complement strand
CGGTTGACGTCGCGAGCGTCAGACCCATCTTCTGCATGGCGCGAAACGCATCTTCGGCGCCGGGAATGCCTTTCACTGTTTTATAGCTATCGATAATCCGCGCACTGAAGTCGGTGTAAACCGCCTCAATCAGCTTGTCGCGCTCGGCATCCGGTAGCTTCATGCGCTGGGTGACGAAATGCCGAACGACCTCGCGCTTAGCAGCTCCCCGCCACTGATTGATCTCCGCAGGTGATACATTGATGCCCCGCTTCCCAAAGGCGCCGCTGAGGGCTTCAGGAACGTCGCCGCGTTCCTCGACGATCGTGCCACCGACATCAAGTACCACCAGGCGGATCGGAAGCTGCATTTCGCCTGCCCTTATCCCCTGCGGCAACACCGTGCCGAACAAGCCAGACATCGCTGCTAGGGCCTGTCTTCTGGACGATTTCATGTCCTCTCATTGAACCACGAGTGACATCAGCTGCGCCGGCGGTTCGTTCAAGCGGCTAATGCATCGCGGAAGGGTCAACCAACGCGTTCCGGTGAGTCCAGAATGACGCGATAGATTATGGGACAACGACGGCATCGTCAACACTGCATCGATGCTCTGGCCCGAAGGCGAGAACACGCGGGTCGCTGCCGACCATGGACATATTGCCCGGTTCTGCTACCGTAGACGGTCTCTATCGCAAGTCTGCTCTGTTGGAGATTGGGTCTACCGAGGCCGAGAGCGGGCGTCCCGTTCGGCAGTGAGTGCTGCGCGCCCGCGTTTTCCCGGTACTTTTGGGTGGATTCACTCCCTCGTATTCGGGCAGGCTTGGCGTCCACAACGCAGGTCCCAGAAGATCGCTCCGTCGGTGGGCGAGAAGCCAAGCAGGCATTCCATCCGGCAGGAGAAGCGTCTGAGCTTGGTCGTGGCGTTAAGGTGCGGTGCGGCGGTCTATACTGTTGGGATGATCAGTTCCGTATTTCGTATCGCCGCCGGGCTGCTGGTGGCGGGCGCCGGCCTCTTTGGGGCCTCGAGTATTTACGACTTCAGCCTGAACTCAATCGACGGCGCTGCTGCGCCGTTGGCAGCTTATCGCGGTAAGGTGCTGCTGGTGGTGAACGTGGCCAGCTATTGCGGATACACCCCGCAGTATCAAGGTCTGGAAGCGCTCTACGAAAAATATAAAGACCGCGGCCTGGTGGTGATCGGTTTCCCGGCCAATAATTTTGGCTCGCAGGAACCGGGCACTAATGCCGAGATCAAGGACTTCTGCGAACGCACTTACCACGTGAAGTTTCCGATGTATGCCAAGATCTCGGTGGACGGTGCCGACAAGGCGCCCCTGTACCAGTACCTCACCGCAGCTAAGGGCGGCAACATCCAGTGGAACTTTACCAAATTCCTGATCAGCCGGGACGGCAGGATTCTGGAGCGGTTCGAACCGGATGTCACCCCGGAATCCTCGGCGGTGGCCGCCGCCATCGAAAAAGCGCTTGGGCAGTAAAAATGTGAACTGAGGAAAGCCGCCACGGGTGCGACTGGACCCTCAGCAGTTGCTGCCTTACAATCGGTGAAATGTCGATTACTTCAAGGCATCCATCGCTGCTTTTCGCACCTGGGCATCGGGGCTTTGCGCCGCCTTCCGCAGGTGCGATACCGCGCTGAGAGAGGCCCCCCGCGCGGCGAGAAACTATCAGCGGCGTCCTGCCGAGCAGACGAGCTTGGGACGGAATGTTCCGCATCAAAGAGAAGATGTCCCTTCAGGTGCGAGCGGAGTCTTCAGCCGGACGTATCTGGCGAACCCGTCGCTGATAGCGCCGACGCAGCCGCAGCAGCGAAACAACCTCGGCCAGCCCCAATCGTGGTGGGGCTATATTAATCCCACTTCGCTCTACAGCCAGCCGCGCAACGGGCAGCCTGTCGCGCGTTTCCATTCTGATCGAACCGGGAAACGGGGAGGACGGTTTGCGGTCGTGCCGGATTCCGAGCTGGTATCCCGGTGTCCAGTGCTAAGCTACTTCGGTGGTCGCGTGCTGTGTTTCTGCCGGTGCTGCAACGAGCCGTATAACGGTCCAATTATCGGACCCGGAATCGTGGTAACAGCAATTTCAGCGGGAAATCGCACCCGAGTGTAACGCCCGGCAATGACGCTCAAAATCCAGATCTCCATTCCGCGCATGGCGTGGCTGCAACACGAACGTGTACAATCCGTCGTGGGGGTAGTGCCGGATTCAAGCGACCAACCCGGGCGAAAACAGTGCGAGCGGCGACCGGCGAATCTTATCCGACAACATCACGATGGCAGCCCTTTCACGAGCCCCTTCGTCGTACCCTGTTGCGCAACGGTGCGATCGCGATTCTCGTGGGCGCCGTCATCGCCCGATTCTGGGGCGGGTTGCCGCGCTGGCCGCTGGTGACGCTTTTGGCGCTCTGGCCCTCGTTGGGCGGCCACTGGGTGGAGGTATGGTTCCTCAACTGGCTTCGCCCGCGAATTCCGGCCGCGCGTCGCGTGCAGGTTGCGGCAAGATTTGTCGTTTGGTTCGCAGGCGGTTTAGGTCTCGCAGTTGGCTTGGCTCTAACCGCGATCACGCTGGCGGGCTACCGCCCGGGGCGTTGGCCAACCTGGTGGCTCGCAGGCCTCGCCTTCATCTGTGTCGAACTGTTGGCGCATCTCGCTCTACAGTTGCGCGGGCGACCCAGTTTCTATAACGGGCGCGGATAGTAACAGGGGTGGCCGTGTGGTCATCCTCCCGGGTTTGGAGGAGCCCCGCAGGTCCGGCCTGGCTGGCGCAAGCTTGCACAGAATCCGGGGTGGATTTTGACCTGCCAGTGTAATCCGAGAGGAGCCGGAATTCCGGAGCATGGAGCGTCGAGCCGCGGCAAGTTTTTAACGCTTGCCGTACCAGCCGACTACTTGGCGCACGCTCACGCCCGGCGCGTCAAAGGGCACGATCGTCACTCCGGCCAGGCGCAGCGAAGCCCGGGCCAGCTCGGGCAAGCGATCATTGCTGAGGAGAATGCCGCCGGGCTTCAGCATGGACGCCACGTTCTCGGCCGCCAGGCTCTGTTCGAAAGCGTCATAGTAAACAAAAATGTTGGTCGCGACGATCAAATCGAACCGTGCTGCCGGTGCCAAGTCGAGGCGCTGTACGATAATGTCCAGGTCCACCGGCTCGCAAGCGAGCACGACGTCTGGGCGGATTTGAACGGCGCGCGTCTCCAAACCCGGAAAGATCTCGGGAGGCCGGAGTGGTGGAACCTCGGCGGCCACCTGATCGCCGAGCGAGTTCCAATATGCGATAAGACCGGACGGCCAGGGACGGGCCACGTCGCGCGGCAACTGGATGACGTAACCGCTATTCTTGGCGGCACGGGCGCGCGCGCGTTGCACGTGTTCGAGGACGCGGGGGCTGATGTCGAGGATCGACACCGAGAAGGCGGGGCCGCCCGTTAACTTTAATCGTCGGAGGGAATCGTAGACCGCGAACGGCTGTACAGTCTGCGGGGGATAGTAGTCGTAGGCGGATTCTTCGTTCTTATCGATAAAGTCGAGGCCGGGGCCAATCACGGCGAAGCGCGCGACCTGGCCTTCGCGCAGCAGACCACGCTGCTTCAGGTCGCGCAAGGCCTGTTCGATCGAGAAGTCGGGGATGATACCGGTATCGAGTGAGACGCCGCGATCGCGGAAGAAGGACGCGCGGTCCAACAGTGAAGCCGGACCGTCCGGATGTGTAGCGGGGTCAGCCTGGGCAGCGCGTGTTGCCAGAGTCTGGCGCTCGTGGAGAACGCGCAGCAGCTGACTGTAGATGAATTTTCCGGCATCGGTGGGGGCATCGGGGACGAGGTGTTGAAGAACGAGAAGGCGCTCGTTGCTGCCGGGATTGCGAAGGCCGGCAACCAGATCGTCCACGCGGGCGCGCAGGACCCCGGATTTTGAAGCTTCAGTCAGGGTCTCGATGTGAATCCGCGGCTGGCTGGTGAACGAAGTACCGAATAACAGAAGATTCACCATGGAATCGAGATCGCCCTGTCGCAGCCGGTCGCGAATGGATTTGTCATGGCGCCTTGCCCATGCGAGCCACCTGGATTCGTCAAGGTTCCGGAGTTCCGGCGGTAGGGTGAGGGACTGGACAGTTGGATAGGGAGTGAACGAGCGGTCCGCGGCAAGCAGGCTGACTGCCGTGAGAAGGCAAAGGCCGCCAAGAACGCGGATGCGTCTGGGCGGCCTGAGGGTAATCAACCTGAAGAGCACTTACATCAGAACGAGAAGCGGGCGACGATCGTGCCCGTGCGGCCCTGCAGGAAAGGCGCGTTGTTGGTGGAGTTTGCGCTGCCCGGCGTAAAGTAGGCGCTAATGACTCCGAACCCGTTGGTCTGGATACCCTGGGAATTCCTTTGTACGGCGTTCTGCGGGTTCACTCCAATGCCGTTGGTGAGCGGTGCCGGCATGATGGTCCGGTTAAAGACGTTGACGAATTCAGCGCGGATAAAGAGGTTGTACCGTCCGTCCTTGCCGAGGCGGAAATTGCGCCCGATGTTGGCGTTTTCGGTCGGCGTACGCGGAGCGCGGAAATCCTTGTAGTACACGGTCGATGTCGCGACGCCAAACGCGTTGATATAGGCTGATCCACAAGTCGAATTAGCGGGGCATGGAGCCCAAGCCTTTGGATTTAGCACTTGCGTGTAATACGGGTCATAGGTGCTGTGATTGTTGAGGTCGACGCCCGGCGTGTACAGCGGCTGGCCCGGAACCCGGACTTCCTCGCTGGTGAGGTAATTGGCCGTCGGGCTGATGGGAGGAGCCAGGAACATACCGCTTTGGTAATTGGAGAACCAGCCAAACTGCCAATCTCTGACGGCCGCATCGGCGATCTTCGGAAGGAACGCAAACTTGGGCACCGTGTAGACGATATTGAAGTTCAGATCCACGGGCGGAATCTGCTGCAGTTGCCATGCCGAACCTTGCCAGTTGAAGAAGTCCTGGGGCGTTGGTCGAGTGAAACCTTGCGCCCAGGTGAAGTTGGCGTTGGCTTGGAGGCCGTGCGAGAAGCGCTTATTCATTTTGACTTGCAGGGAATCGTATTTGGACGCGCCGTTCGCAGCCCCGCTCACTGCCAGGTTTCCAAACTGCGGATAAGGGTACAGGGCGCTTAGCAGCGTGTTCTTCGGGGAGAAGCCAGCGTAAGGCGTCCAGTTCGCCAAGCCCACAGAGGCTAGTTTCTGCTGTACCGCGGTGCTGCCCAAAGTCTGGTTGAGGAGAGCCCGGTCGCAATCATTTCCCGGCACGCAGAGAGGCGGGTTGCCGAATGAATAGTTGTAGCCTGCAGGACCCGTCCCAGGGTATGGATACAAACCATATTTGGCGAAGTTCGCGGCGCTGATCTGGCTCAGAAAACCCGGAAGCCCTGCCAGCCACGCAGAGCGGTTGGCCACGTAGGAAGCCTCCACCACCAAATTTCGGGTAATCTCCTGCTGGAAGCCGACACTCCACTGCATGATGCGGGGCGGGCGATTCTGATTGGCGTCGGGCGCGTAATTCGGAGGAGTTCCCCCGACAGTTCCGGGAACCGGGAATATGTTGGGATCGGTTACGGGCCAAGTCGGCTGTACGATGGAACCCGATGTCGAAATGTTCACGTAGGGGTTGACGCCAGACAGGGGATAGACACCATTGGTGCCGATAATGCCGCCTGCATTGGCACCGACATATTGGTAATTGATTCCAAAGCCCCCGCGAAACACCGTCTTGGGAGTGATCTGATACGCTACGCCGAGCCGCGGTCCGATGGCGTACGGATACGTGGGCTGGTAGAACGGGCAATTGCAGGTGCTGACGTACCGTGTCGCCCCCAACCGGCCGCCGGCGTTGGCGTTCGGCGCAGTCGGATCGAACTGACCCAGGCGCCCATATTGTTCGTGATACGGAGTGTTGTAGTCCCACCGCAGGCCGTAATCCAGAGTCAGCTTGCGGGTCACTTTCCAGGAGTCTTGCAGGTACAACCCCCAGGTCTGGTTGCCGACCCGATAAGTCTCGTTCGGGCCCTGCGACGTGCCGGAAATAATTCCCTGGGAATTTGTGGATCCATACTCGCCAAGCAGAAAGCTGGCATAGCCAAAGCCTTCGGTGAAACCGCGAAAGCCGACGGTCGGATTTTCCGGCAAAGAGGTTGCATTCAGACCTGCGGAGAGCCTAACCAAGGAAATCGTGCCGGTGTAGTTTTGTTCCAGGTACATCTCCGCGCCCAGCTTATAGGTGTGGTTGCCCTTGACCCAAGTCGCCGCGGCGTTGAAGCTGGGCTTTTCCTCGTAGCTTTGCGTTTGGCCCGCGCCTGGCCCGAGCTGTTGCATGCCGCCATAACCCGAACAGCCCTGAGAGGCGCCAAACAGTGAAGGCGCCGGGCACATTCCGGTAATCACCGGGAAGTTGCGGTGGATGAGGAAACCCGAGAGCCCGTACTGAGAGGGATCGAAATTCAACTCCGGCGCCCGGTCACTGAAGCTAGTGTGGTAGTAACCCGCTCCGGCATGAAGGAGCAGAGTCGGTGTCAGAGTGCGATCGTAATTCAGGCGCGCGGTCCAGGTGGGAATGAAGGTGCCGCGATACTGCCCGATCTCAAGCGGCAGGCCGTCGGCTGCCCCGTAGGGGACGGAGACTTGGGATTCCGTGTTGATCCTCGACCAGTAGAACGACAGCTTGTCCTTCGGCGAAATGATTTGGTCGACCTTGATCGACGGGATGGCGGTGTATCGATTTCCGGGCACGGTCCCGAGGTAGTTGCCGATCAGATTTGAGTTTTGGGCGGCCGGGAACAGCTTTTGGAGCGCCAGGGAGCTCTGATTGAACATGAGCGCGGGAATGACATTGTTCGGAAACGGATTGGCGTAGGCACGGCCGTTGGCCGGATTGACGGCGCGCGTGGTGGGATCGTAGATCTCATTGGCGTACGTCGGACGGCCTATCGCATCCGTATAGAGGGGCTTTCCGTAGTTCGGGCTGGTGGGATCCGTATTGATGCCTCCCAACGGGCCGGTCGTAATCCCGTAAAGCGCGCAGAGGCTGCAATCGCCGTTGGGTGAGATGTGCGAGAAGTTGCCGTTCAAATAGTCGGGTGTCGGAACCGTGTCGGTGAAGGTGTACAAATTGGTTTCGCCGAACTGCTCATAGGCGAAGAAGAAGAAACTCTTGTCTTTCCCGTTATAGATTTTCGGGATGCTGATCGGGCCACCCAACGTACCGCCATAATCATTCCGGCGGTTGCGCGGCCGCAACTTGGAGCCATCGCCGCCCGCTGCGCCGCCGCTGATGCTGAACGGCTGGCCGGCATTCAGGTCTTCGTTGACGAAGTATTCGAAACCGGTGCCGTGATATTTATTGGTGCCGGACTTCATGGTCGTGTTGATGACGACGTTGCCGGCCTGCCCGAATTCCGGGGCGTAGTTGCTGGTCTGGTAGGCGACTTCCTGAATCGCGTCCGCGTTCGGCTGGGCCATTTGCGTATAGGTGTATGCGTTGAACATGCGAGAGGTGGCGTCCTGGCCTTCTATGCGTATCGCCTCGCTGAGCACGAACCCTGTACCCAAGCCGTTCACGGTGAACGGGCCGCCCACGGCGTTGCCATTGCTGCCATAACTGGACACGCCGGGCAGCGTGAGCAGCACGTTATAGGGATTGCGCACGCCGGAAGTACCCGAGTTGACCGTCCCGATACCCAGCAGCGGGAGATCTTGCATTTCCTCGAGCGTGATGTTCGTGGAATTCTCTCCGGTTTCCGTCTTAAGCAGTGTTGCTTGGGCTTCAACCGTCACCGTCTCTGAAGTAGTGCCTACTTCTAAAGGGATGTTTTGCCGTAGAATCTGCGCCGCCGCCAAAGTCAGGTTCGTATGGGTATAGGTCTTGAATCCCGCCGCCGACGCGGTGAGGGTGTAAGTGCCCACCGGTAGATTCGGCACGGCGTAGTTACCCGTGGACGTGGATGCAGCAGAATAGATCGCGCCCGTTTCAGTGTTCCTGGCCTGCACCGCGGCGTCGGCGACTACCAGCCCCGAAGGGTCAGAGATCGTCCCGGTGATGGTCGCAGTGCCTCCTTGCCCGAATGTCAGTTGTGTGACAATTCCCATCAATCCAATCAAACGCAAAGTCCAACCTGAGCGCACGAAAACCCCTCCTCAACTAGTTGTTTCCCAAATTGCCAAGACCCGGCTTGTTTCACCCTGGATAGAGGTTTTTGATTTTATCCTTCGACAATATATATGTCAAGTTCGGCCCAAATGTGTATCAGTGAGGATTGATTTGACGAACTTTATGCGATAAGAATGTTACACGCAGCGAATCTAGGCGCCGTCGTGCGCTCCTGCAAGCCGACATCCGCCAACGGCGCTCAAAGGAAATACAACACCCGGAAAGGGCCTTCAAGGCTGCGAAATCTTATTGCCCGCAGCAGACAGTGTCCTCAACCATGTCTTCGTGCCGGTGAGCAATACCGGTTGCTCGTATTCACTGACGATCACGATTTTGGCGGCGGACCTAACCAGGAAAGTGAATTAGCCTATCGCGAACCGCCACCGCCAATTCTCTGGATGAGTCCCCGAGGGTCCCACGGGTAAGGACAACACCGCCGATGATCATTCCCGGCCCCTCAAACGGACTGCCTCGTCAGGTATGTCCTGTCTTCCTGGAACAGCGTTTTGCCGCTGCCGGGATACCAGGCTTGCCGAACTGAGTGATGAAAGCTGTGATTTCGATGGCAGTTGGTCGTGACACACTGATCTCACAACAGGGTCCGCGTGCAAGAGCCGATCATCTTATCCGAAGCCGCTACTCACGGGGCACTCTCTTGCACTTTTTCGCGTCCCATTTGCAGGGCGATGCCTGCGGGTGGTGGTCGAGAGTTACTCGGCACGGCTGCACCGCAGGGATTCTTCCGGCCCTTCGCCCTCATTTGGTGTTAACGCACTTTAGAACTGCTTGGGCCGAAGCTCCCGCCGGTCAAGTCCTTGGGAGACCACGCTTCGGTCAGTCGACGGATTGCGCAAGCTGCGTTGCCGGCCTGCTACTATTGGTTCACCCAGCCATCATCCTGCGGTTGGGATAAGCTAAACGTAATGTTCCGACCAAATTCTATCCTCATTCAAGCGGTCGGCCTAGCGGCTGCGGCGCTGTGCCTGGAGGGATCGCGAACACCGACAGACGGCAGGCCGGGTAAACTCGAAATGCCGCAAACCATTACTGCCGCGATTCTCCGCTTAGAGGAACTCCTCGACGAAGCCGAATCGCACCATCATGTGGCCACCGTCGAGAAACTGATCGCCGAGGACTACCGGGGCATCACGGTGGGCGGAGCCATCATCGCAAAACGCGATGTGCTGACTGCTGTCGGCGGAACAGAGGAAGCCTCCTCGCAGTCGACCGAACGGGAAGTGCGGGTTTTAGAGAATGCGGCCGTCTACACCGCTCTCGTCTTGGACCGCGGCATAGACAGCAAAACGCACGAACAGTACGCACTCGCGACACGGGTGATGGACGTCTGGCAGAAGCGAGGTCGCGAATGGAAGTTAGTGAACGACCAGGCCACCGGGGTGACTTTTGACCATGTGCCGCAATAACGTGGAAATTCGTGCCACGGCGAGAAACGCTGCCAATCGGCTGCGATACAATCGCCCGGACGGGAGATGAGATGCGATTTACGATGTCCATCGGCCTTTTGGTGGCGCTGACGAGCCCTGGATCGGCACAGCAAAGGGGGGCTCAGCCCGCACTGCTGCCGTTGATGGGATGTGGCGTTCACGGCGATGTCGAAGTTCTTTGCGGCACGCGCCAACCCGAAGATCTGGAACTCACGCCCGATGGCAAGTATCTGATCGCTACGCAATTTCTCAACGCGGGCCGTGGCGCTCCGACAGGTGGCGGCATGGCGCTGTTCGACCTGGCGAGGAAGAGTTTCAGCAAAATGGCCGAAACCGCCGTGCCGGACAAATCCTGGGGCGATCCGGACTGCCCCGGTCCCATTGGCGATGCCCTGGTTTCGCATGGCTCCTCTTTGGCCAAACGGAGCAACGGCGCTTGGGAACTCTATGTGGTCAACCACGGCAAACGCCAATCGATTGAGATGTACGAGCTGAAGCCGGCTTCCGGTAGCTGGGCCCTGATCTGGCACGGCTGCGTAGCGGCAGCCCACGACTACAACGACGTGGCTATCCTACCCGACGGCGGCTTCGTCGGGACCTATCCCACCGGACTCTTATCCCGTGGAAACACTACAGACCAGTTCGGCGGTGGCGTGACGGGTTACGTGGCGCGCTGGACTCCCGGGAAGGGCGAGTCCGAGGTGCCAGGTACGCGAGTGGCGTACCCGAACGGCGTCGTTGTCAGCGCCGATGCCCGGGACATGTTCTTGAATGTGTTCGCCGCCCGCGAAGTGCGCAAATATGACCTCAACAGCGGCGAGGTCACCGGCTCCGTCAAGGTGGACTTCCTGCCCGACAACCTGACCTGGACCAAGCAGGGTCTCCTATTGGTGGCCGGCGTCAAGGGCGCGCGCGGCGATTGTCCTCAAGGAAGCGGGAGGCCATGCATTCAGGGCTTCGGTGTGGCCGAGATCAACCCCGCGACGATGCACGCCCGAACTGTCTTCGATTCTGCGGCCCACGACCCGCTGATCACCGGCGTCTCCGTGGCGTTGGCAGTCGGTGACTCCATTTACTTGGGCGCTTTCCAGGGCGATCGGTTGGTCAAGATCGCGTACCAGAGGTAAGGAGCGCAAGATGCGACGCATCGAGAGAGAATGCAACCGGACCATCTCGTCCGCCCTCACCGCTGCTAGAGCCGCGCTGGGCGCTGTCACTGTGATGACCGCGGTGGCGGCGTGCCACGCCCAAGATTTCGCCGATCTGAAGCGCGCGCTGGTGGACTATTCGAAGGCGGAGAGCGAGCCACGCAAGCCCTGCGAGGCGCTGGCCAGGTTCAAATCGAAGGAGATTGCGCGTATTTCGGCAACGATGGTGCCAGCTGGGGAGGCGGCAGAGCATTGCCGCGTCACAGGTCTGATCTCCCCCGAGATCGCATTTGAGGTGAGTCTGCCGACGAAATGGAACGGCCGCCTTTACATGATCGGCAACGGCGGCCACGCGGGTGAGGCTCTGGATGCCCCCGGTCGCGTCGATCAGCGTAACGCCGCGTTGCGGATCGGGTTCGCCTTCGCGCAGACCAACACCGGACACGACGCGAGCAAAGAGCCGGGCGCCAGCTTCGTGATGAGCAACCCGCAGAAAGCGATCGACTACGCGTATCGCGCGGTGCACCTTACGGCTACGACCGCCAAGGAGGTCACCAAGGAGTACTACGGCAGATCCGTCTCCCGCGCTTACTGGAACTCCTGTTCCAACGGCGGACGCCAGGGGCTCATCGAGGCGCAGCGCTTTGCAGGCGACTTCGACGGCATCGTCGCGGCCTCTCCGTGGGTGGATCAGACGGGCTTCACGATTGGCGCAATGTGGAATCAAAAGGCCCTCAGCACGGCGCCGGTCACGCCGGCCAAGCTGGCCCTGGTGGGCGAGAAGGTGATAGAAAAGTGCGATGCCATCGACGGCCTCAAAGATGGATTGATTGACGACCCCCGAAAGTGCGCCTTTGACCCGGCGCGCGATGTTCCGGCCTGCAGCGACGGCAGCGATCGCCCGGACTGCCTCACGGCTGCGCAGGCGGAGGCAATCGCGAAAGTCTATAGTGGGCCGATGAGTCACGGCAGAGGTGTCTTCCCGGGCTACATGCCGGGCAGCGAAGCGGTGATCTCTAACCTCTTCGGAGGCGGCTCCGGCAGTGGCTGGCTGAACGTGATTGTCGCTACACGACCGGGTGCCAAGCCGGCGGACTTCAACCTGGCGGAGGGGACGATGCGGTATCTCGTTCCCACGCCGCCAAAGCCGGACTACGATTACCAAACGTTCGATTTCGATCGCGATATTCACCTGCTGGACTACTGGAGCACGCAGGCGGATGCGAAAAACCCGGACCTCTCAAAGTTCAGGAAGCACGGCGGAAAGCTGATCATGACGTATGGCTGGGCCGACTCGATCTTGCAGCCGATGATGGGCGTGAATTACTATGAGCAGGCGCTGGCCAAGAACGGTCCGGACACGCCGGAGTTTTTCCGTCTATTCATGGCGCCAGGCATGGCGCACTGCGGCGGCGGCATCGGACCGGACCGGCACGATTCGATGACTGCGGTCATCGACTGGGTGGAAAAGGGCAAAATGCCGGAGTCGATGCTGGCGAGCCGGGTGGTCAATGACCAGGTGGTGCGCACTCGCCCGCTGTGCCCCTATCCGCAGGTGGCGCGCTACTCGGGCGAGGGCAGCATCGACGAAGCAGCCAACTTCCGATGTGTAACGCCCTGAAAGGGGCGCTGCGGCCTGGCGGTCGCCGGTTCAATACCGAACCGAGAGGGCGGCGTTTCATATCTGTCGCAGCGACCTTGCTGCCTTTCCGCGGCGGAGGTTCGACTGAGGGTTCACCCATGCTCAAGAGCCTGGCCGTTCGTAGGATGCGTCCGCTGGGCGTCTAGAGCCGATCCACGGACCAGGCATGGACGTCTAGCGACTTTGCGAAGTGTACCGTGTCGGGCGGACCCTTCATGCGCAGTCCTAACCATTCGCCCAATGTGTTCACTCTCACGGTGGCAGTCGCAGGCTGCAGTGGCCAAGGTTCGTGGTCGATCTCTCCGCGGTACACATTGCCGGCGTCATTCGCCGCGTATAGACAATAGCGATCGGTCAACCACGAATCCAAGCTTCCGGTGGCAGACCGGTAGACCTCTCCGGCAGGACGGTAAACCGCATGGAAGGCGGCATTGACAGCTCCGCGATGAATCCGCACGGCGGAGTATTCGATGGCCCCTCCTAGGTTCGCGATCTTAAAGGTCGCATCAAAATAGGGTAGGTAAAAGAAACGCCGCGCAGCTCTGACAGCCAGCTTGTTGCCGGCATCGAGGCTGAAAAACCAGACGCCTGGCTTCTGGTCGAGCGTCACATAGGTTCGCAGGTTCAGCTCCGGAAATGAATGAAAGCCGGGAAGGTTCGGTAGGAGTCGGGGCGCCACACCCTGCATTTGGAACGCGGCCGCACTCAAATACGCCCTCCCATCGAACAAGTCCAGCTCGAGTGGTTGCGGGATCCGCGTGCGAACAAGGGGCGGGTCCACAAGCCAGTGCGCGAAGAGCAGATCGCACCATCGCATGCGCATCAACCACGGTCGATCGGGAAGAGGGGAAAGGCGATATCCCATAGAACCTCACATACCATCTTCCTCAAGGCGCAGTGCCAAATTTCTCTGACTGGGGGTGTTGCGTGATCCGGGAGTGGGTTGAAACTGATTCTTCGCGCGGTCGGAGATTTCGACAGCTTCTTTCCGGGCCTCCGGCGGGAAATGGTAAAACGCCCGGCAGGTTCCCACCTGTGCTCTTTCAAGCTGCGCCGGTTGATCATTCCTCAAAGGCCGGCGACCTCATGCCTACCTCGCCAGTTCCGGGATGAGGAAAAACATGAGCGCCATGATGCAGTAAATCGTTAGCAGTTGGACTCCCTTGTACCAGTTAGATTGGCCATCACCGCACACCAACGCGCCCAGAATGACCCCCAGGAACAACGAACCGACCTCGGCGCGCCCAAATGAGAGGTTCAATGGCTGCGGAGCAAGGAAGTAACTGGCCAGGACCAGCATGGGAGCCACAAACAGTGCGATTTGGATGGAACTGCCGAGAGCGATACCAATCGTCAGGTCCATCTTGTTTCGTCGAGCCATTGCGATAGCCGATCCGCTCTCAGCCGCCCCGCCCACAATGGCGAGCAAAACGATTCCGATGAAAGTGGATGACATCCCGAGCGCTTTGCCGGCACCATCGGCGGCACCTACCAAGATCTCGCTCATCCATGCGGCGAGCGCGGAGGCTGCCACCAGGGTTGCAGCCGCGCGGGCCAGGCTCCACGTCGTGCCATGCGCGTCTTCGCCGCTTTCGCTTTCGGCACTGGCAAACTCGCCGGCGTGAGTACCAAGCGAAAACCACAGGTACAGTCCATAGGCAAACAGAAGCATCACCGCGATGCCGACGTTCAGCAGCCGTTCCTCGCGAATGAATGCGCCGGGCGCGAAATAGCGGCTGAAGCTGCTGGGTATCCCCATGCTCACAGAAGCCAGCAGCATCATGGTGCTGTAGGTACGCGCTGCCGCTGGATTGAATCGCTGGATATGGTGTCGAATACCGCCCAGAAAGAAAGACAGGCCCAGCGCCAGAAGTAGATTGGCCAGAATGGCGCCGATCAGGGAGGCCCGCACCATCTGGAGCAGGCCTGCCCGAAGCGCGACCATCCCGATGATCAGTTCGGGGGCGTTGCCGAAAGTGGCATTCAGCAATCCCCCAACTGAATCGGTGGTTCGCATGGCAATCTGCTCGGTGGCTTTCACAATCAGGCCTGCGATTGGAATCAGGGCCAATGCAGCAGAGAAGAACAGCATCTGTGATGATTCCCTGAGTTCGTCCAGCACGAGCGTAATGGGAATGAAGATCAGCAGCCAATGCAGGGAAGGTTTCATTTGCGGCGGCGCGGCAAGCCCGTCACGCGCAGAGAATGCGATCGGACCGGGAAACAGTTTTGTATCATCTTCGTACTCTCAAAATGCGGCCACTCGCTCGATGTTCTCGTTGGGGGCTCGGGTGTATTTTGTTTCCTATTCCGCGGCTCTTCGCGCCCTCTCGGTGCGTCTCAATTGTCAGCAGGCCGTGGACACCACCCATCTGATTGATACGGTTGGCGTAATCTTTACCGACGGTCCCTCAACGGCCTGCTCGGGCGACAGCCATCATCGCTTGAATCAGCAATCGAGAGCTCAGCTCTTGGCTTGCCGTGGGCTGTGGGACACGCTTGCCCGCGGCAAGGTTGACGAGTCGAAGGTGTGAAATCGTCCCACGATGATCTACCGGCCGAGAGGGCTTAGCACATGCTACGCGCCTCCGAATGGGTTTCGCATAGACGACCATGGGGAAAGATGCGGCCGGCGCAAGGTCTCGCGAACAAGGGAATCGCGCTTTGGATCAATATGGGATCTCCTCTATCAGCGTGGTTCGCAGGTTCAACTTGGGAAGCTATGGAAACGCCGCCGTGTCCCGACGGCGCTACAGTGGAATTGGGGAGGGCCGCAGGCGCAACGCCGGCCGGAGATTTGATGCGTGGCTGACGTCCCGAGGCGGGATTGCCACAGATCCTCATCTCTCCAGGACGTGCCGGCCTCTGGCCCCTGCGCCTCCCGACGGAATCTTCCGCGCAATGGGGGGTTTCGCCTAGCCGGGCGAAAACTAGTCAGCCTGCGCTTTCTTCGCCTTCCGAAAAGCCGCCCAGCGCTTTTTGGTTGCCTCGGCGATCCGCTTCCTCCCCGCGGCACTCATTCTCCGCGCGGCAGGCGCGGCTTTCTTCGCCGCAGCCGGCTCCTGGGCCCGGTGAAACGCCTTCCACCGTTTCCGCTGCGCTTCGGCGATGCGCTTCCGCCCCGCGGCACTCATGGTCCGCTTCCGTTGCGGCTGCGTTCCATCGGAACTGCCGGCCGGAACGCTTGACCAGCGTCCGCCGAGTTGCTGTCGCAGCTCGGCAATCTTGCCGTCGATCTCTGCCCGCCGCTGCTGATACCCGATTAATGCCGCCGCGAGAAACTCCGAGTCCTGGCGGGACCTACCACCCAAATTACCTTTTCGTCGCATCATTTCCCGATTATAAGCCCGCCGAGCAACTATGCCGACCAGTATTTTGTATGGTCCATTCCGGCACAGGCGATAGCAACCAGGGATACTTATGAAGTAAGAATCGAGGAGTTAGCAAAACAAGAACTTGGTAATTCTTATCCGGCTCATCTATGTATCCTGGCAATCCTCCTAGTGGGACTGTCTGGGTCCACAGGTGAGGTGAACGCTCCTGCTGCGATATCTGCCGATCTTCGCTTTCTCAGCGATGTCCCTTCCACGTGGCGGTACTAACATCGGGTTTTTGAAGGTTGTCGACGTCGCCTTCCTCGTGCCGGCGCGAGGAAAGGTCCCGCTGGAGAGTGGAGCCAAACAGCGTCGTCTATGCCTGATTCCCGATCGCAAGCGTGCTTGGCGTCCCTCAGGCTCAGCCATCATCCTTTCGGTGTCTTCCGCGCGAAGCGGAACCCTTCGTAAGAAAGGAACGCCGTAACCACGAGCGCGACCACGCTCGCCCAGACCGGAATGAAGACGCCTTGCACGACGACCGGCATGCTCCACACAACTCGCGCCAAATGCGCCAATGTAATCAGGAGAAATACGATCCCGGCAATCAGTGAAAAAACACGCTCACTCATACCTGGAACCTCCTTCTAATTGTAGTTTACTTCTTCGCAGCGGCGGCATGACGCCCTACATTGCTGCCTTCAATGGTAAGAGTGGTGATGGCTTCGTTCGAGCAGTACAACCAATGAATTGAGAGCGGCGCCCCGGGAAGTTGATATTTCAGTTGGAGCGCTCACAAGACACTGCAGGAACGCCGACGGCACCGTTGGAGGGCCTCGCGCAAGAGATGGCCGGTGATGAGAGCTCGCTCATCAATAGTGCCTTCCCCATCACGACATTCCCTTCCTCGCAGGGACTTGACAGAATCGACCGGGTCGCGCTACTCGAAATCCCGATTACATGATTTGCGCACCCGCGCTTGTCCTAAATTGGCGAGTTGGTCCGCAGTCGTGCCCGAAAAGACGGACACCTGTGGCGGGGCTACGTGCCGGATCTTTCCGGCTGCGTCGCGGCGCCCGAGAGCTATGAAAAGGCCAAGGGGTTCATCTGCGAGACGAACCCTTGACCTGGAAGGCCTGCAGCGGAACGGCGACCGAGAGCCGGAACCGTCGGCCCGACCCGAATTCGTCGCAGGCAGCAATTGCGGAACGATCGCGCAACCGTCGGCCCTAGTGCGTGATAGAATCGCTCCGGAGCTAGCTTCATGAAGGTATCTCTAGTAGCGGCCATTGTAATTTTCCTGAGCGCGCCGCTCGGCGCACAGTGGCTCACGTACCGCACCCCGGGTCTTCCGCGCTTGGCCGACGGCAAGCCAAATCTGGCTGTGCCCGCGCCGCGCACGCCCGAAGGCAAGCCGGATCTTTCAGGCCTGTGGCAGAGGATCGAGTCCAAATACGCCGAAAACATCACGGCGGATCTCAGGCCCAGCGAGGTGCAGCCGTGGGCACGGGATTTAGTCAAGGACCGAGTGGAGGATCTGTCGAAGCAGCACATGAGCGTCCAGTGCCTGCCTTGGGGTCCCAACTATACGAACAGCGCGCGCATGACCAAGATCGTGCAGACACCGAATTTAATCGTGATGCTCGACGAGGGCCTGACTTATCGCCAGATTTTTACCGACGGTCGCCCGCTCGAGACCGATCCGAATCCCAGTTGGATGGGTTACTCGGTCGGGCATTGGGATGGAGACACGCTGGTGGTCGACAGCTTCGGATACAATGAGCGGAGCTGGCTCGATCACGGAGGCCATCCTCACACGCAGGCGCTGCGCGTCACCGAACGCTACCGCCGGCCCGACATCGGCCACCTGCAAATTGAGATGACGTTGAGCGATCCCGCCATCTATGCGCGGTCGTGGACGATCTCGCTCGGTGCGTCGCTAGCCGCCGATACCGAATTGCTGGAAGAGGTCTGCAACGACGACAACGGAAGCCGCCGAAAACACTACATCGGCAAGGCCTCCGATGAAGAGAAGACCGAGGTCAAGGTTGCGCCAGAAACGCTCGCGAAATACGCCGGCATCTACGAAGAACAGGACATTTGGGGCCAGGGCCCGCACCCTAGAATCATTGAAATCACGGTCGCCGACGGCAAGCTCTACGCGGAGCTGAAGGGAAGGGAGAAGATACAATTGGTCGCGCAGTCGGACACACACTTTACGGGCTTCTTTAACTGGCAAGTTGATTTCAGTCCAGGCCCCAACGGCGTGCCCGTATATCTTAACGAGGTCCACGTGTCGGGTAATTACAGATACCGGCGCAAGTAGTGAGGCCGACTCGGTCTGGTTAGAGCTAAGAGAGATCCTCGCCCGCAACCCCACCGGCTGCCCTCTGTTGGCCGGGAAATCCAAAGCCAACGCCCATCAGTCCGAACGAACTGGGAGCGTGCTGCTCTTATCACCGCCAAGACTCGGAAGGCCACCTGCTACAGCTGCCTATCGGCGAGCCAGAATGACGCGCACGTCACAAGGGCGTTTACCGCGCGCCATAGGAGTCGTGGCGGGCGCGGAAGTCCCGCAGGCGGTCTAGATCGTCGGCCAACACGTCGCGATCGCGGGCCGGCATCCGATTGTCCTGTACGACTCTCTGCAGAGCCCGGATGACATCATCGAGTTCCCGTTCATCGTACCGGCCCGCAGCCAGCTTACTCTGAAGCTCATCGAGTTCCTGCCGGGTGTTCGCCAATCTGAACTGATCGCCGCCGGAGGGGAAGGTCGCCAATTGAACATGGTCCACGTCTTGGCGGACCCTTTCAAAAAGTTGCCCGCGCCAGTTCTGGCCCCGATACCACTCGTCCCGATCGCGATGATACACGTCCTCGTCGCGCCCGTAGTATTCTTCATGCCTTTCGCGGAAATCTCGCAGCCGCCCCAGGTCATCGGCCAACAGGTCGCGGTCACGGCCCGACAATCGATTATCACGCACCACCTTCTGCAGGGCCGAAATGACGTCGTCGAGTTCCTCTTCATCATAGCGGCGAGCGGCGAGCTTGCCTTGAAGCTCATCGAGTTCCTCCAGAGTGCTAGCGAGTCTGAATTGGTCGCCGCCTCCGGGGAACGTCACCGACTGAACATACTCGACGTCCTGCCGCACCCGTTGAAAAAGTTGCCCGCGCCAGTCCTGGCCGCGAAACGATTCGTCGCGATTCCGGTAAAAGGCGTCCGGATCGCGCCCAACCGGTTGATAGCCGGGACCAGCTTGATAGCCGGCGTTCCGGTTTCCCCCGCCCTGTGGGTTGGACCAGAAAAGATCAAAGGTATATCCTTCGGAGCCGCTCTGTGGATCCTCGATACGGACTACCGCAACACCGCCGTTTCGAGGATCCTGAACCAGTTGCTGGCTGCCTCGGCCGTCAACGCCGGCAAAGCGGAAGTCGACCGGATTCGGCGGCAAGGGTCCACTGCATTGGAATCGCCGCCATTGCGGAGGTTGGCCGGCAAGATTG
>Ga0306922_10001892_pt1 | contig 19204 bp, 13 predicted proteins | sample sta12Cox44000082_FD_203758 | JGI IMG/M metagenome (GOLD analysis project Ga0306922, IMG submission 203758) | Lab enrichment of tropical soil microbial communities from Luquillo Experimental Forest, Puerto Rico - statoxic.12C.oxic.44.000.082 (v2)... | ecosystem: Environmental > Terrestrial >... | reverse complement strand
ACAGTGCGTGGAATCATTCATGACGCGCAGCACCGTCCGGTCGCAGGTACGGACGTCGTCTTGAAGGCTTCAAACTCGGATTTCGCGAAATCCACAAAGACGAACGCGGACGGCGACTTTCAGTTTGATGCCGTGCCCCTAGGGGATTACGTGTTGACCGTTACAAAAGACGGTTTTGCACCCCAGGAACGGCACATCACCGTGCTTTCAGGCACGGCGCCGGTTCTGCACCTGGAGTTGCAGGTCGCGACGCAAACTCAGTCGATCACCGTGACCTCGGAAGCGCCGCCTGCTCAGAGCGAGTCTGTGACGCCCACGACGTTGACGTCGCAGCAGCAGATTGCACAAACGCCCGGCGCCTCAAAATCAAACAGCCTGGCGATGATTACGGATTACGTCCCTGGTGCCTACTACACTCATGACCAGTTGCACGTCAGGGGCGGCCATCAGGTGAACTGGCTGATCGATGGCGTATCCATCCCCAACACCAACATTGCCAGCAATCTCGGGCCTCAGATCGATCCGAAAGACATCGATATGCTCGAGACGCAGCGAGGAAGTTACTCCGCCGACTACGGTGACCGCACCTATGGCATCTTCAATGTCGCCCCTCGCACCGGGTTCGAACGCAACAACGAAGCGGAACTTGTCATCAGTGCCGGTAACTTCTATCAAACCGATAACCAGCTGAATTTCGGCGGGCACACGAACCGTTTCGCCTACTATGCCAGCTTGCATGGCAATTATTCGCAACTCGGGCTACAAACCCCGACAGCGGCCGTCATCCATGATCAGGAGAATGGCTTCGGCGGTTTCACGTCCCTCACCTACAATCTGGACTCACAGAATCAATTCCGGCTGGTAGCGCAAATGCGCCAGGACTATTATCAGGTGCCTTTCGATCCGAATGATCCGAACAATTCTCCCGGCGAATTCCTGAGCGACGCAAATAAAGAAAGAGATGGCTTTCTGCTTTTCTCTTGGGTGCGCACGTTCAGTCCCGGCCTCGTCCTCACCGTTTCGCCCTTTTACCACTACAACTATGTCGGATACGAAAGCAGCCCTTATGACGCTCCGAGTTCCGCCACTGAGCGGGTGTCTTCTTACTATGAGGGCGGCCAGGCCATCATCACCTGGATTAAGCAGCGCAATAATCTGCGCGCCGGTGTTTTTGGATACGCGGAACAGACGAACCAGTTGTACGGTTTGACCTGCAACTCGCGTGGCCAGTGCCAGAATGTCAGCCCGCCGGCGACCGTAAACCCTGCAGGCGGGTTGGCCGCGGTATACCTCGAAGATCAATTCAACCCCACTTCGTGGCTGACGCTCGACGGCGGTTTTCGCCAGACACATTTCGACGGCGGAGTGGTCGAAAACGCCAGCGACCCGCGGGTCGGAGGTTCACTCCGCATCCCCAAGTTGAACTGGGTGTTCCGCGCGTTTTACGGCCATTTCTATCAGGGCCCCCCACTCGTCACCGTGTCCGGGCCGCTCGTGGACGCGGCCAGCAATCAGAACTTGGCGTTCATACCTCTCGACGGCGAGCGCGATGAAGAACACCAATACGGCGTCACGATCCCGTTGTGGGGTTGGACAATCGATGCCGACAACTTCCTGACCCGCGCAAGGAACTATTTCGACCACAATAATTTCAATAACTCGAACCTGTTCTTCCCCATTACCATACAGGGCGCGCGAATCAGCGGCTGGGAACTCACCCTGCGTTCGCCGAGAATCTATAACCGCGCTCAGGTATACCTGACCTATTCGAACCAGCTGGCCCTCGCCTACGGATGCATCACCGGTGGGCTGATTGCGCCCTGTGCCTCGCCAGCGCCGGGCTATTTTTTTCTCGACCATGACCAGCGCAATACCCTGCACATCGGAGGACAGGTCTCGCTGCCGTGGAGAAGTTATGCTTCAACCGATGTCTATTACGGCTCGGGATTCACCAATGGAAATTCTCCGCCGCAACCGAACAGCCACCTCCCCGGCCACAGCACTTTCGACCTGACCGTGGGCAAAGACTTCGGTGAAAGATTTTCGCTCTCGGTGACCGGGCTGAACGTCACGAATCTGCGCATTCTGCTGGACAACAGCTTCACGTTCGGCGGCACGCACTACATGAACCCGCGCGAAATCTTTGCACAAGTGCGCTATCGCTTCCACTACTGAACTCACGGTAGCGCACGCGTCTCGCCCGCTACCCTTACCCTTGCGTCCGGGTCCTGCCATAGCTACACTGTGGCTGCAAATTCTATGGCGATGGAGTTCGCCAGAACCGTCACGGCACAACCTGCCGAGGCTGATGACTCCTGGGCTGCCGCGGGGCACCAGGAGTTTTTTGCTATTCGGACCCTGCAGACAGTCGGATTGGAGACACTTTGCGATTATTGCTTATTGCGGTGTTTGGCGCTGCGGGAACGCTGGCTCGTTACGGCTTGCAGGGGCTCGTGCAGGTCCGCGTGGGAAGCACTTTTCCCTGGGGAACCCTGTTCATCAATCTGACCGGCTGCTTCTTGCTCGGATTAATCGGGCAAATGATGCTGAACCGGATGATGGTCTCTTCCGAATTACGTGTTGCCATTGCGGTTGGATTTTTCGGCGGCTACACCACATTTTCCAGCTTCGGCTGGGAGGCGGCGAAAATGCTCGAGTCGGGAGAGTGGCTGCGGTCTATGACCTACGTGGCTGCCAGCGTGGTGCTTGGCCTGCTACTCTCCGTGGCGGGAATCCGGCTCGGCAACCGCTTTTAGGAGCACGCGATGACGCACCAGAAATTCGAGGGTGAGCGCACGCTGATGCGCATTCACATCGGCGAGTCCGACAAATGGCATGGCAAGCCGCTCTACGAAGCCATCGTTGAGATGCTGCGCAGGGAAGGATTCTCCGGCGCAACCGTTCTGCGCGGCGTCGGTGGCTATGGGGGCTCGAGCGTTTACCACACGGACAAACTGCTGCGGCTGTCCCAGGATCTCCCGGTCGTTCTCGAGGTCATCGAAACCCAGGAGCGCATCGAACAAATCTTGCCAAAGCTCGATCAAATGGTCGACGGCGGCCTGATCACGCTCGAGAAGGTGCGCGTCATTCTCTATCGCGCCGCCAAAAGGTGACACAAAACCCTCTCCCCCATGTCTGAACCCGTCCAGACCAAAAGCTGGCTCAACCGCACCGTGTTCGGCGTGGGGCTGACGAGCTTATTCAGCGACTGGAGCCACGAAACGGCAACGGCGGTGCTTCCCGCCTTTCTCGCCGCGATTGGCGCGGGACCAGCGTGGCTCGGTGCCATCGAAGGCATTGCCGATGGTCTGTCGAGCTTTTCGAAGCTGGCCGGAGGCTATTACACGGACACGTTGAAACGGCGCAAGCCACTCGCGGTTCTCGGCTATTTGGTTACGACGCTGTCCACAACATCGTTTGCATTCGCGACGCATGCGTATCACGTAATGTTCGGACGAGCGCTGGCTTGGCTCGGCCGGGGCATACGTTCGCCGGCCAGAAAGGCGCTCCTTGCAGCCGATGTAGCACCCGCGGCGTACGGGCGCGCTTTTGGGCTTGAGCGGCTGATGGACACCGTCGGCGCGATCGCCGGGCCGCTAACCGCGCTGTGGCTGCTCAAAGTAACGAATCATGACTATCGGGCCGTATTCCTGTGGACCCTCGCACCAGGCTTGATCGCGGTTGCAAGCTTCTGGCTGCTGGTGCGCGAACGCACCGCCGACAAAAAGAAAAAGCAAACGTTCTGGAAAGGCTTGCAGGCCCTGCCTGGAAAATTCCGCCGCTTTCTGTTGGGAGTTGGTATATTCGGTTGCGGAGACTTCTCCCACACGCTGCTCATCCTCTATGCAACACGAATGTTGTCCCCCTCACAGGGAGTGGCGCGCGCCGCCAGTCTGGCTGTAGGACTCTATACGCTGCACAACGTCTTCTGTGCGGGTTCGGCGTATATCGGCGGCTGGATCAGCGATCATGTACGGCACCGCGAAGCAATTCTGTCGGGCGGGTATGCGCTCGCGGGAATTACCGCGATGTTCCTGACAGCGGCGCCGCATCGCCTTGCGTTGCTTGCACCGATTTTTGCTCTGGCGGGCGTCTATGTGGGAACAGAGGAAGCGCTCGAAGATTCTCTTGCCGCCGAACTGATTCCCAAGGAACAGCACGGCATGGCTTTCGGAACGCTCGCCGCGCTTAACGCTGTCGGAGATTTTCTCTCCAGCCTCGTTGTCGGATTTCTCTGGTCCGCGATGTCCGTTCAAGCGGCGTTTTCGTTCTCGGCGACACTTTTTCTCGTAGGAGCGTTTATTATCCTGCGCCTGCGCGATTAGCGTTCGCTCGTACCACGATCAGCTCGGCGCCTGCCTCTTCGAAGCCTGCATGCGGCGATGGACCTCCGCCTGCAGGTATTTGCGGAGATTTTCCGGCACGATGCCCGGCGCGGCGAGTTCCCGCAAGTCAGTCACGGTGAGATGTGGCAGAAATCCGAGAACAATGGAAAGCGGAGCGGACGGATTGCGGACAATAGCGAGGCGCACGTTGTAACACTGCGACCATTTGCGGTGATTTGCGACCGCTTGCACGATCGCCGGCGGGACTTTCTCGCGAGCCAGCGATTTCAGGACTTGGGCCTCGGCCAGAAAGGGGTTGTCGAGCGCGACGGGCAGAACTTGCACATGCCCTTCGCCGATCAGTGCCCCTGCAACTCGCCCCGGTCCACGCCGGGCCAGCGTTATTTTTTGTCCGAGCGGCAACTGGGGAAGGCGCGTAACAAGCTGCTCTTCGGCATAACGCTTCAGTTCCGCTGAGACGGCGGGAGATAGCGCAAACTGCACCAGATCCATCAGATACAGATCCTTCAGCAGGCGCAGGCCGATCAGCCGGGGGGTACGGGGATGAAAGAGGAGCGCCTTCTTGACGCTGTAGCTTTTCAGCAGCGCCTTGCGCGTGCCGATTTCTTCCGGAATTTCCGCGGGCAGATCCTTTCGCGCCAGAAGCAGGGAAAGCATTGCCTCATCGAAGGCAGGATTATCGAGGAGTGCGCGGAGCACTTGCGGCGCCGGATGATAAATCAGCCCGCTGAGCTCGTCTCCGGTGGCTGTGCGCGCGCGCTCCGCATCTTTCTCAGTCTCCGCCACCTTGTTTCCTTTCTTTCGCGACCACTGGCAAGAATCTAAGGGCCAGACGTGCCGCCGCCTCTGCAGGGCTTACGGCCAACCCGCCAAACACCGCTTCAGGCGCGGCGGCGCGCAAGCGTTCATCGATTTGCCGGTCGAAGTAGGCCGAGCGCCCGATCATCCCTCCACTCTTCACGAGAAGAAATTCCTGTGAGTCTAATGCGAGCCGCTCCATCAGGTCCTTGACCAGGCCCGCCAGGTCTTCCGCGGCCGTCCGGAGCAATTCACGTGCAGAGCCGTCTCCTTCTTCGGCCGCTGCCGCGACCACAGGAAAAACTCTGGGGAAGACCTCATCGGCCTGGCCATAAACGCGAACATGGATCTTCTCCCAATCCTCAATGCCCAATTCCTGCAGGATTCTTACGGAGAGCGGGGAATCCGCGTGCCCGCGGTCGGACTCCCGCAATGCGTCAATCACGGCGCGCCTTCCGATGTCGTAAGCGCTTCCCTCATCGCCGAGCAAAAACCCGTGAGCGCCAACGCGAGCGATGTGCCCGGCCCGGTCGCGGCCCACTGCGCCCGACCCGGTGCCCGCGATCAATACGATCGCAGGACCGTCTCCGGTCGCTTCAAGTGTCAGGTCAAGATCCGTGCAAACGTGAACCGCAATGCCAGGAAACTCTTCGGAAAGCAGGCGCTTCATCTTCAGCTCGGATTCCGGCTGCGCCGCGCCCGCGAGTCCTGCACAGACCAGGCTAATATCCTGCAAGGTCAAGCCCGCATTTTGTATGGCAATTCCTCCGGCCTCGCAGACCGCAGCCAGCGCCCCACCAAAACCTACGCGCATTGGATTGGAAGGACCGCTGCGACCCTGGGCACGCACTACGCGGGCCTCGTCCATTAATATGCACTCGGTTTTGGTGCCGCCACCATCAAAGCCCAGAACGAAACGCATACCCAAAGCATACGCGAGGTAGGTCATTCCGTGTAGCGCAACGCTCCCAGCTGGTCCGATTCTCAAAACCTTGACGCTTTGTCGCGCCGACACTATTCTCGACGCACTCCTCCGCGACCCGGCTCACAAACGGCGCGGCACAAGACTCATGCGCATCCATCCGGTCGATCTGGTTATCGTCATTGCGTACTTGGTGGGCGTAACTCTCTTAGGCCTCCGTTTTCGCCAGCAACAACACAACTTACAGGATTATTTTCTGGGTGGACGAAGCGCTCCCTGGTGGGCGCTTTCGTTTTCAATCGTGGCCACCGAGACATCCACGCTCACAATCATCGGCACTCCCGCCGTCGCGTATTCCGGCAATCTCACATTTTTGCAATTGGTCTTTGGCTACATCGTAGGCCGTGTGCTCATTACCATTTTCTTTTTGCCCGGGTATTTTCGTGGAGAATACCTGACCGCCTACGCCCTGATCGAAAAACGCTTCGGTGCCAGAATGCGCTCCGTTGCGGCAATTACGTTTCTGACCACCCGCACTCTTGCCGAAGGCGTGCGAGTCTCCGCAATCGCCTTGGTCGTGAGCGTTGCGCTGGGAACATCGGAGCGGCTTGCCGTGTTTATCGTGATCGCGCTGACCATACTGTACACCTTCGAAGGAGGCATGAAAGCGGTCATCTGGACCGACGTCGCGCAGTTTCTGCTTTATCTTAGCGGCAGCATTCTCACTCTCGGAGTTCTGTTGCACCGCATCCCTGGCGGCTGGAACGAAGTCGCCCAGGTAGCCGCGCTGAACGGAGACAAACTGCAATCCCTGGACTTTTCGTGGAATCTTGCAAGCAAATATACGTTTTGGTCCGGCGTCATCGGTGGCGCGTTTCTAACCATGGCAACGCATGGCACGGATCAGACCATTGTCCAGCGCCTCCTCGCCGCACGTAGCCAGCGTGATAGCGGCCGCGCGCTGATTGCCAGCGGATTCATTGTGCTGTTCCAATTCACGGTGTTTCTCCTGGTCGGCGTAATGCTTTTTGTGTTTTCGCAGCATGCTCCTTTGTTGTCTCCCGGCGACCGCACGGACCGCATCCTGCCTCTGTTCCTGGTCCGTGAAATGCCCACCGGTCTCGCAGGACTCCTTCTTGCCTCCATTCTCGCCGTAGCGATGTCCAATGCCAGCGGTTCGCTAAACTCTCTGGCGGCTTCCAGCGTGGTTGATCTGGCCGTTCTTCGCCGCCGTACCGTCGATCCCGTGAAGTTTCTAAAGATCTCAAGACGCATGACCCTCATCTGGGGGTCGGTGCTGATTATTTTTGGCCTCGTCCGCTGGACGCACTTGCTCGAGACGGGCCTCACGGTATCTTCGTTTCCGTTGGGCAGCCTGCTTGGGCTTTTTCTCTTGGGGACCTTTGATTCGCGGGCCAACGCCCGCGGTTCTTTGACGGGGATGTTTGCTGGACTGGCGACAGTGCTCCTCGTCTACGGCTACACACAGATCGCCTTCACTTGGTATTGGCTGATTGGCGCGTGCGTGACGTTTGCGGTGGGAGCAATCGTCAGCCGTGCGCTCCCAGCACAAGCAGAGACCTCCTGACGTCGCATGCGAGGTCGGTACGTTACACTCTGTTTTCCGCGGTACACCGGAGGGATATGAGCGAAGAGCGTCTGGAACTTGTCCGAGGACTCGGCCCGTGGGCTTCCGCGGCGATTGTCGTCGGAACGATGATCGGCACGGGAATTTTTCTGAAGCCGGCAGAAATGGCCCGAGAAGGGCGTTACGTCTCCATCGTTTTTTCTGCGTGGATCATTGGCGCGCTGCTTTCCATCTTTGGCGCACTCTCCTACGCGGAACTGGGTGCCGCAATTCCGGAGGCAGGCGGCGAGTATGCGTATCTCCGTCGCGGATTCGGCCCTCTTTGGGGCTTCCTGTTCGGCTGGATGCATTCGATTGTTGGCAGACCTTCCTCCGTCTCTTCGATTGCGGCTGGCATGATGCGTTTTCTCAGCTTCTTTCTGCCGGCGGTTGCCGCGCCGCTCTTCACCGTGCACGTTGCCGTTCCCGGGCTTACCGGCTGGATCAAACCCTACGATTTTGTGTTCACGTGGGCTCAGCCACTCGCGGTTCTCTGGCTACTGCTTATGACCGGCGTGAACTATCTCGGCGTACGGCTAGGCGGCGGCGTTCAGGTATTTCTGACGGCAATCAAGTTGGCCAGCATTGCGCTCGTCATCAGCATTGCGTTCCTGTTGCCTGGTCATGTTCCTCCCTCGGCAGATCCGGTCTGGCCAGGTTCGTCGAGCACCGGACTGTTAGGCGCTTTTCTGGCCGCTCTGGCAGCGGCGCTTTGGGCCTACGATGGCTGGGAAGACCTCAACCTTGTCGGCTCCGAGGTGAGAGATCCCCAACGCAATTTCCCACGTGCCTTAGTAGGTGGCGTAGCATTTGTTGCGCTGGTCTACTTGCTGTTCAGCGCCGCCTGCCTGAAGGTTTTGCCGTTTGACAGCGTCGCCAACTCGCAGCATGTTGCCTCCGATGTCGTCGAGCGTCTCGTTGGCCGCGGCGCGGCTTCCTGGATCACTCTGGCCATGGTGATTTCCGCACTTGGTTCGATGAACTCTTCGGTGCTCAGCGGTGCACGCGTCCCCTACGCGATGGCGCGCGATGGAATTTTCTTCAAGATAGCTGACGGCATCCACCCGAAACACCGCACGCCCGGCCGCGCGTTGGTCTTTCAGGGAGTACTCGCAAGCATCATGGCCCTCACCGGAACCTTCGAAGAACTCACAAATCTTTTTATTTTTGCGGGATGGATTTTCTATGGCCTCGCGGTGGTAGCGCTCTTTCGCTTGCGAAGGACGGAACCAGACATGCCGCGTCCTTACCGTTGCTGGGGCTATCCCTGGGTGCCGGGCCTCTTCGTTCTCGGCGCGCTCGCGCTCACTGTGAATCTTTGGCTTGATCGCCCGGGCCGCTCCACCGTGGGCCTGCTGCTTATCCTGGCGGGTATCCCTTTCTATTTGCACTGGCAACGGTCTGTGCGAGCCCAAACGCCGCAGGCGCGGGATTGATTCTGCGTCCTTTGCCGCGCCCTGAAGTCTGAAGTCAGGAAAGCTATGCCGAGGCGGAAGCCGCACCCGCGGACCGACGGTTTTGCTCCGCTCTTCTCATCGGAAGCAACGCGAGTTCCGCCTTTGCTCGAACCGGCATCGATGGGTGCATCCCTTTGGCCATGGCCTCAATTCCAGTAACGAGGCGGCCTGCGGGTCGCGACACATAGCTGTTCGCATCCAGGGCAAACACCCGGCCTTCCCGGACCGCCGGGATGCTCCGCCACTCCTCCGGAAAAGTAAGCGACATGTACTCGGCACGGGCTTGTCCTGCGTTATACCCGCACGGCGCGATGAACAAAAATTCCGGCGCTGCCCCAACAATCTCCTCCATGCTGACACGGCAAGACGGTTTCTTGGCTGCCCCTAGAACATTGGCTCCACCGGCGTGATACACCATCTCCGGAACCCAGTGGCCGCCGACGTAAAACGGCTGCAGCCATTCGAGCACCACCACGCGAGGACGCCGTTCCGCCGGGCCGGCGTCTTCTTCGATCTGCGCGAGCCGCGCGCCGATGCGCTCGACGAGCCTCTGCGCACGCTCGCGCCTGCCGGTACATTCGCCAATCCACAAAATGTCGCGCCAGACATCGCCGAGATCACGCGGATCGAGGCTCAGCACCTCGGGTCGATTGGAAATATGCGCAAGCGCCGCCCCCAGTTCGTCAGGAGTCGCCGCGCACACGTGACACAAATCCTGCGTGAGAATCAGATCCGGCGAAAGCTCCTCCAAACTTTCGCGGTCCACTGCGTAGATAGACTCGCCGCGTTCGACGTGTTCGCGCACGAGCCTGTCAATCTCAGCAGGCGTCGCGTCCTTGGGGAGCCGCGATCGAACCACTGACTTTCTCGTCTTGGCCTCGGGAGGAAAGTCGCACTCGTGGCTCACGCCCACGATCTCTTCATCCAAGCCCAGAGCAAAAAGCGTCTCAGTCGCCGATGGTATTAGAGAAACAATGCGCATTCTCGGACTGTAGCACAAAACCCAGGCGCAGAGCGTAGACAAGAGCCGGCGGCTAGCTCGCGTAGGTGCATGGCCTTAGCCATGTCGGCCCTTCTTCCCTTATTTGTAGAGAAAATACTTTCGGCGCGTCTGGTCGAACGCGGCAAGATCGCGTTCCCAACTTGCAATGATGTGTTCCGGTGGAGTGCCCGCCTGAAGTGCGCGAACGGTCGCTTCATTTCCGAGCAGCACAAGAGTTTTCGTTGTGTCGAAGTCCTTGGGATAGTTTTTCTGCAACAAGGAGGCGATTTCGAGGCCAACCCGCATCGAACGCACCGCCGCGCGGTCGGTAACCCGCACACCTACGCCTCCGCATCGCTGTCCCGCGTGGAGCCCACTGACGGGGATAAACGGCTGGTTTGCGAAATGCACGCCGGGCAGGCTGCGCGCGTTCAACTCGGCGGCTATCTCTTCGCCGCTGACCCACGGCGCGCCAAATTCCTCGAAAGGCGTTTGCGTCCCGCGCCCCACCGATACTCCCGCGTTCTGCAGAATTTCGAGTCCTGGATAGAGGATCGCCCCTTTCAAGGTGCGAAGATTCGGCGAAGGGGGAATCCACCGCACACTGGTGCTCTCGAAGAAATAGTTGCGATGCCAGTTCTTCATCTGGATCACGTGAAGTTCGCAATTAATATGATTTTCCCCGTTAAAGAGCTGCGCGAGCTCTCCGATGGTCAATCCGTAACGCACTGGCAGCGGGAAATATGCAACGAACCCTGTCTTGTCTCGGTCAAGCATCGGACCTTCGACGATTTCTCCGCCGATTGGGTTGGGCCGGTCCAGCACGTAAAAGGCGATTCCGTGCTTGGCCGCTTCTTCCATGCAGTAGCCCATGGTCGTCGTGTAGGTGTAGAAGCGCACGCCGGCATCTTGTACATCGAAGACAAGCGCGTCGACCCCTTTCAGCATGTCGTCGGTTGGCCGCAGGTGATCCCCGTACAAGCTGTAAATCGGAAGCCCGGTCGATGGGTCCTTCGACGAAGCCACCTGCTCATCGGCGTGGCCGGCGATTCCATGCTCGGGGCTGAATAGCGCCACCAACTGAACGCCCGAAGCGCGCGCCAGCAATTCGATATTGGTGCGGCCCTGAAAATCCACGCCGGTGTGGTTGGTAATCAAGCCTACGTGCTTGCCGCGCAACGGCGCGAATCTTTCAGCTTCCAGCACGTCCAGGCCGGTCTGCACCCGTCCCGCGCTTGCCCGGGCATGTTTCGCGCCCTTCTGTCCCGTGCTGCTGCGAGAAGGCTTCGCAACACAAGCCGCCCCGCTTCCCAGAGATGAAATCAACCAGCAACACAAACAAAAACGGACTCCCGTTAATGGTTTCATAGTCCCCAATGATATTCTGGAACGCGTCAATCGCACCTGGATTGTGAGCGTCGAGTGCGCGTGCTATATACAGTCAGGGCGGATGGCGCGCGGCTAGAGGAACCTCCAAAAAATGAACAGGCGCAACGCCGGACTTTTGCTTTTGCCCCTACTGCTTTTACCCTTTATGACATTGAAAGCTCGCAGTCACAATCGCACGGCAAAGTCCTCAGAGGCCCCATCCACCCAAAAAAGCGCGGTGCAAGGGCAGAATCCCGGGAATCTTACTCCCGAACAGGCGAAGTGGGTCGAGTCCTCGATGCAGAAAATGACCCCAGAAGAAAAAGTCGGTCAACTGCTCTTCACCACCTATCACGGCAGCTTCACGGCGACCGATTCCGACGCCTACGCCCGGATGATGCACGACGTCAACGATCTCCACGTCGGCGGGTTCATCACCATCACCCACGGCTCGCCGCTCGGAATCGTCAAGAGCCAGGCCTATCCCACCGCGGCGCTTGCTAACGAACTGCAGGCCAAGTCAAAGCTCCCCTTGCTGATTGGCGCCGACTTCGAACGCGGCACGGCCATGCGCCAGGATGAAGGCACTTCGTTCCCAACGGCAATGGCGCTCGCTGCCGCAGGCAATCCAAAAGACGCGTACACCATGGGCAAAATTACCGCTCTCGAGGCGCGCGCCGTCGGTGTTCAGTGGATTTACGCTCCGGTCTGCGATGTGAACAACAACCCAGCCAATCCCATTATCAATACGCGCTCCTTTGGCGAGGATCCTCTTCATGTAGCCGAGTACGTAAGCGAATTCATTCGGGGCGTCCAGCAAAACGGAGGACTAGCGACTGCAAAACATTTTCCCGGGCACGGGGACACCGCTGCGGATTCGCATATTGATCTGGCGGTGATCAAAGCCGGCCGTGACCGCCTCGAGCGTCTAGAGTTGGTGCCTTTTCGTGCGGCTATTGCAGCGGGTGTAGGCAGCATCATGACCGGCCATCTCAGCGTTCCCGCGTTTGAGCCAGACGCAAACGCTCCCGCGACGCTTTCTTCGAATATTCTGACCGATCTGCTGCGCAAGCAACTCGGTTTTCAGGGTTTGGTCATCACCGATGCGCTCGATATGGGTGGAATTACGGCGCGCTACGCTCCCGGCGACGCCGCCGTTCGCGCCTTTCTGGCCGGAGCCGATGCTTTGCTGATGCCACCAGTGCCGGAGGCCGCTTATGCAGCACTGTTGGACGCCGCAAAGTCAGGCCGTATCTCCCAGGAACGCCTGGATTCCTCGGTACGCCGCATTCTGCAAGCAAAAGCGCGTCTGAGTCTGGACAAGAATCGCTTGGTCGACCTGAACGCGCTCAACAACGTGTTCGGTAGCTCTGCATGGCAGAACGAAGCGCAGGACATTTCCGACCGCGGCGTTACGCTGCTGCGCGATAAGCAACACCTGCTGCCGCTCGATGGCACAAAGCCGACCCGGGCCCTGTTGGTTTCTCTCTACGCCGACCCCGAGCCATATCCCGGCGAGGATCTGGAGCCACAGTTGCGCTCGCGATTCGACTCAATGATCGCCTTGCGCGCTGACACGAAATTTGTCCGGGCCGACACGCTCAAGTTACCTCCACCCGACGCATATGATATCGCAATCCTCGCGTTGTTTGTCCGCGTAAGCGATCGCAAAGGCGACGTCGATGTTCCAGCGGACCAGATCCCGCTCATCGAACAAATCTACAAAGCCGGCAAGCCTGTCATCACCCTGGGCCTCGGAAGTCCTTATCTCATTGAGCGGTTCCCGCAGGCAGAGACCTGGCTCACCGCTTTTGGCATTAGCGACGTCGCACAGATCTCGATGGCGCGCGCTCTTTTCGGGCAAATCCCCGTGCGTGGCCACTTGCCGGTTACCATTCCCGGAATCGACATGAAGGTGGGCTACGGCCTCGAACGCGCAGCAGACCCGATGACCGTCGAGCCGCTTGACGCCCGCGGTGAAGCGAAATTGCAGCCCGCGTTCACAGTCATCGAGAACGCCGTTGCGGATAAGGCGTTTCCTGGTGCGACTCTGGCCGTCGGTTACCGCGGCAAGGTCTCTTACCACGCGTTCGGAAAACTGAGCTACGACGCCGACGCATCGCCAACCAAGATCGACACGATGTACGACTTGGCGTCGCTCACCAAAGTCGTCGTCACTACAACTCTGGTTGAAAAGCTCGTCGAAGGCGACTTCCCTTCCCCGCTCAGCCTGGACACGCCGATCGACCGCTATTTGCCCGAGTGGTCCACCGGCACACAGCCCGAATGGCGCCACATGGTCACGGTTCGTAACCTGATGACCCATACCTCGGGGCTGCCTCCCTTCAAGGAGTATTGGCGCACTTCCACGGGCAAGGCCGACACGCTTCGAATGATTTTTGCCGAGCCGCTCGAATATGAGCCCGGCACCCAGGTCGTGTACTCCGACCTGGGCATTATCCTCATGGCGGAAATCATCCAGCGCCTGACCGGAAAGCCGCTCGACCAGCTCGCGCGCGAATATATCTTCGAACCGCTCGGCATGAGCAACTCGATGTACAACCCGCCGAAGCGGCTCTGGCCGGCAATTGCGCCCACCGAAATCGATAATCAGCTGCGGCATCGCCTCGTTCAGGGAGAGGTGCACGATGAAAACGCTTACGCGATCGGGGGAGTGTCGGGGCACGCCGGTGTGTTCAGTACTTCTCCGGACCTGGCTGCGTTCTGCCAGATGCTCCTGAATGGCGGCGTTTACGCACATCACCGGATTGTGAAGCGAGCCACCATCGCGGAATTTACGGCGCCACAGCCCTTGGCCAAAAACACCCGCACTTTAGGCTGGGTCGTGCCGACAGAAGGCAGTTCCAGCGGCCACTACTTTTCGGCGCATAGTTACGGCCACACAGGTTTTACCGGAACGACCATCTGGATCGATCCCGACCGTCAGCTATTCGTCGTGTTGCTTACCAATCGCGTGAATCCAACGCGCGAAAACATGAAGACCGTGCAGGTGCGGCCGGCTGTGCACGACGCGGTAATGAAAGCCCTCGGCTTCGCAAGCGAAGCCGCCCGCTAACGAGCACGCGCAACAACTACGTTGGTGTCATTCCGAGGGAAGCGAAGAATCTGGTTTTTGCACGCTCCGCGGCAGCTCACGAACGAGCCCTTTCTTGAAATCTTCAGCCGCCTGCTGGACCTGCTCCGGCTTGCCTAGATCGCGCCAGTAATAGTCATCCGCCCGAAATCCTAGAATTTTGTCTCCGGCTTCTGCAAGGCGCAGGTACGTGTTGATGATCGAAAACGCGCCGTCCTCGCTCATCATCGTAAGAAACTGCGGAGAAATTACATGGATCCCCGTGAAGGCTAGAGCGCTCCATCGGGACGACGGCCTCACGAACTCTGCTTCTCCATCCAGGCCAGCCCGCCTGCCGCACAAGCGAACCTGCTCGTCGAAGAGCAAGTATCGCGAAGTTTCCCGGTCCTGCACCGCAAGAGTCGCGAGAGCTGCATTTTCGCAGTGGCATTTCACCAGGCGCGCAAAATCGACCGTGCTCACGACGTCGACATTGTGCAGCAGGAACGGCTCTTTGCCCGCATCTTCCCGGAAAAACCATCCGGCCTTTTTCAATCCTCCGCCCGTATCGAGCAAGGCTTCTTCCGGTGAGATTTCAATGCGCATCCCAAAATTCTGACGGGCTCTCAAATACACAACGATCATTTCCGCGAAATGATGGACATTGATGATCACCTCGCGAATACCAAATTCACGCAAGCGCCAAAGCGTGATCTCGAGCAGCGTGCGTCCACCAATTTCTACAAGGGCCTTCGGGCGGTTGTCGGTGAGTGGCCGCAGGCGGGTGCCAAGTCCAGCCGCCAGAACCATGGCCTTCATTGGCCCATTTTCTCCAGCTCCAGGTGCCGTACCACAACCTCAATTTCGTTCTTTCCGCGCAAGCGCTTTGCCAGTTGCTCAGCGAGAAAAACGGAGCGGTGTTGGCCTCCCGTGCAACCAAACGACACCATCAAATTTTTGAAGCCGCGCTGCTGGTAGTTGGCCACGCTCGCGTCGATGAGCGAATAAACACCGGCGAGAAACTGGTGCACGCTCTCCTGCTGGTTCAGGTAGTCGATTACGGGCGCATCTCGGCCCGTCAGCGGCTTGAAGCGCTCTTCGCGTCCGGGGTTCGGAAGGCTGCGACCGTCGAAAATGAACCCGCCGCCATTCCCGGATTCGTCCTTCGGAAGCTCGCGGTGAAACGAAAAACTGAAGACTCGAACCGTAAGGTTCTGCGTCTCCGAAGCCAGGTTCAGCAGTTTCTCGGATGCCAGCATGCTTTGGAACGAGTCCATCAGGGTCGGCAGTTCAATGGGCAGCTTGACGTTGTGCAGCAGCCAGCGGAGGTTTTTCAAGGCGTAGGGCACGCTCTGCAAAAAGTGCGCTTTGCGCTCGTAGAAGCCGCGAAAGCCATAAGCGCCGAGCGCCTGCAGAATGCGCACATAGACAAACGCGTAGTAATGCCGCATGAAGGCTTCGCGGTCGAGTGCAATGTAACCACTTAGAGAGTCAAGGTAGTGATCAAGCACTTGCTGGCGCAGCGCGGGTGGAAGATCCGCTTTCGCATCGTACAACAGAGAGGCGATGTCGTATTGCAACGCGCCCTTGCGGCCTCCCTGGTAGTCCACGAAAAACGGCTCGCCGTTCCGCAGCATCACGTTGCGCGACTGAAAGTCGCGATAAAGAAAGTAATCGCTGGGCGCCTGGAGCAGAAAGTCCGTCAAGCAGCTGAAATCGTCTTCCAGTGCCTGTTCGTTGTAGGGGATGGCCGCGAGGCGAAGAAAGTAGTACTTGAAATAGTTCAAGTCCCATGTGATCGACTGGCGATCGAAGCTTTCCCGCGGATAACAGAAGCTGTAGTTCAAATCGTACGCGGCCTCGACCTGAAAGCGCGGCAAGGCGGCCGCGGTTTTACGGTACGCCTCGATCGCGTCGCGCGAAATGTTCTCTCCAGTACGCCCTTCCGAAAGGAAATCAAAGAGCGTTGTATCTCCCAAGTCTTCCTCGAGGTAGGCGCCCCGGTCGGGAGCCTCCGCATAGATTTCAGGCACCGGCAGGCCGTGCCGCCTGAAGTGCCTCGAAAATTCGAGGAACGCTCGATTTTCCTCGCGTACCCCGTAGAGAATGCCCACCGCACTCGTTCCACCGCCTCTCAGGCGGATAATCTTGCGTCCGGAACCGCCCAGTTCGCCCTGGAGTGGTTGCATATTCTCCACAGGTAGGCGGAAATGTTCTTCGAAGAGACGCTTCAAAATGTCCATGAATTCGAGTCCGGCACCCCAGTCCTGGGCAACTGCGAAGGCTGCTTCCTTTCTACCACAGGTGGTGCATTTGGAGAGATTGGTTGTGGAGGCGGGTGCCGAACTCGATGCTATCAACCTGTCGTCACCCGAGCCACCCGAGCCGCACGGCATTTCCTATCGGATACGGGCGATAGTTATAATTGAAAAATGTCCTCCGGCCGAAGACGCTACAGGCAATCTGATCGCCGCCTGACCGAACAGAGAAACAAGACCTCCCGGAACCTGGATCATATGAGCGCGATCCAACTCGTCCGGCTGATGAATCGCGAGGACCACAAAGTTGCCGGCGCGGTTCGGCACGAACTTCCCTCGATTGCGCGGGCGGTGGACGCGATCGAGAACCGCGTGCGAAAGGGCGGCCGGTTGATCTACATAGGCGCAGGATCAAGTGGCCGAATCGGCGTGCTTGATGCCTCGGAGTGTCCGCCCACCTTTGGCACGCCGCCGAGCCTCGTGCGCGCGCTCATCGCTGGTGGGAAGAAAGCGGTCACGCAGCCGGTCGAAGGCGCCGAAGACCGCCGGGAACGCGCTTGGCAAGATTTGAAGGAACTTCGACTGACACCCAGTGATTCCGTCGTAGGAATTGCCGCAAGTGGCACGACGCCCTATGTGTTGGCCGCAATCGCCTATGCCAACAAGAAAGGCGCGCTCACCGTTGGCCTTACCGCTAACCGCAAATCTCCACTGGCGAAGGCGGCCAGCATCTCCATCACGCCGGATGTCGGCCCAGAGGTCCTGACCGGCTCGACCCGGTTAAAGGCCGGGACCTCTCAGAAAATGGTCCTGAACATGCTCTCGACTGCGGTGATGGTGCGGCTCGGTCACGCCTACGAAAACCTGATGATCGACCTGGGCGAGACAAATGCCAAGCTTAAGGACAGGGCAAAGCGAATCCTGCGGGAAGCGAGCGGAAAGAGTGTGTCGGCGGTGGGACACGCTCTGCGTCAAAGCAACCACGATCTTCGCGTGGCCCTGGTCATGCTGAAGCGCGGAGTTTCTGCGGCGGAAGCCCGGAAGCGCTTGGACGACTCGGAAGGCAGCTTGCGTCACGCGCTGAAAGAGTAGCGAGGACGAGCGACTTCGGAAAATCTCCAATGGACAAGTTCAGAATTCGCGGCGGAAAGCCGCTTCACGGCAAGGTAGCGATCGGCGGCGCGAAAAACTCGGCCCTCCCCCTGATGGCCGCGGCACTACTCACACCGGAACAGGTCATCCTGCGTAACGTTCCCACGGTCCGCGACATTATCACCATGGCGAAGCTGCTCGCTTTTATGTCCGCAAAAGTCTCGACCCACGATATTCCCTCCAACGAGTACGCCATCGAAGCCACTTCCCTGAATGATGCCGTAGCGCCTTATGAGCTGGTCAAAACCATGCGCGCATCCATCCTGACTCTCGGGCCCGCCGTTGCGCGATCCGGCCATGCCCACGTTTCTCTCCCCGGAGGATGCGCTATTGGCGCGCGGCCCGTCGACCTCCATCTGGCAGCGCTCGAAAAGATGGGCGCGGAGGTCACAACAGAACACGGCTACATCTTCGCAAAAGTCGCAAAGGGGCGCCGCCTGAAGGGTGCGCACATCGTTTTCGAAAAGATTACCGTGACCGGCACGGAAAACGTACTGATGGCTGCTTCGCTGGCCGATGGCGTCACGGTCCTGGAGAACTGCGCTCGCGAGCCGGAAGTCACCGACCTCATCCATCTTTTGCGCAAGATGGGCGCGCAGATCGAAGGCGATGAGACCTCCACTCTGAAGATTCGCGGTGTGAGTGAACTTCATGGCGCTAGCCATGCCATCATTCCCGACCGTATAGAGGCTGGCACCTTCCTGATCGCAGGCGCCGTCACCGGCGGTGACCTCACGATCGCCAATTGCGACCCCGCCCATTTAGGCGCCGTCATCGCCAAATTGAAACAAGCCGGCGTGCAGGTAGATACCTGCGACGCAACAACGATGCGCGTACGAGGCTCCAAAAAGCTTGCCGGCGCCGACGTCACAACGGAAGAGTATCCGGGCTTCGCAACCGATATGCAGGCTCAGTACATGGCGTTGGCCACGCAGGCTGAGGGCACCTCCGTTATCAGCGAGACGATTTTCGAAAATCGTTTTCTGCACGCTAGCGAAATCACGCGCATGGGGGCAAACATCTGCATTGACGGCCACCGCGCTGTCGTTCGCGGCGCCGCGAAGCTCTCCGGCACAACTGTTCAGGCCTCCGATCTTCGCGCCAGCGCGGGCCTCGTCCTCGCAGGCCTTGTAGCGGAAGGGGAAACGATCATCGAGCGTGTCTATCACATCGACCGCGGCTACGAGCATATCGTCGAAAAACTGCGAGCCGTGGGAGCCA
>Ga0306922_10001890_pt1 | contig 19216 bp, 14 predicted proteins | sample sta12Cox44000082_FD_203758 | JGI IMG/M metagenome (GOLD analysis project Ga0306922, IMG submission 203758) | Lab enrichment of tropical soil microbial communities from Luquillo Experimental Forest, Puerto Rico - statoxic.12C.oxic.44.000.082 (v2)... | ecosystem: Environmental > Terrestrial >... | reverse complement strand
GGGCGCGACCTTGAACAGGCCGACGACGCTCTGATCCTGGCCAAATGCCGGCCGGCCCGTATAGAGCACGTCGTTCAGCCGTTCGAGCTCAATCGTCCCATCGACGCTCAGGTCGGGGACCGCGCCCTTAGGCAGCTCACCAGTCATGGTGACGTCGACGGTGCGCGTCCCGTTGATGACCGACGGATCGATCCGTGCTACGCGCCCTTCGACGACGCCGTTGCGCGTGTCCACTTCGGCCTTTTGGCCGATCTGGATGTCTTTGGCTTGCGTCTCGGCAATCTTGATTTCGGCCTTCAAGCGGCTCGGGTTCGCGACGCGCGCGAGGTTCGTACCGGGCGCCACCTGCTGACCGACTTCGACCGGCACGAGCTGCAGCATCCCGTCGAGCCCCGCCCGAACCTTCAATTCGTCCCGCTGCTGCCGTGTGAGCACGAGCACGGCGCGCGCCTGGTCGACGAGCGACTGTTGTACGGCGAGTTGCGCGCGCATGGAGTCCGCCTTACTGTCCAGTTGTTCCTGGGCGATGCGGCTGCGCACGCCAAGTTGTTCGGCGTCCACCTTCGCCTGACGCAGCTCGAGGTCGGAGACCAGCTTGTCCTTGGCAAGCGCTTCTTTCATCTCCGCGTTCATCTCCGCCTTCTTGTAGTCGCCGTCCATGTTCGCGGCCGTCGCCCGTGCCTGGAGGAGATCGTTCTGCAACTGCACCTTCAAGTTTGCGAGGCCCGCTTCGGCCGCCGCCAGCTTCAGCTCGGCGTCCTGCAACTGCTGCTCGAGAGTCGGGTTGCTGAGCTCGAGGATGATGCTGTTGGCCTTCACGGGCGTGCCCGGTCGGAGGATGATGTTTTCTACCCGCCCCTGAGTGGTCGCTGGAATCCACCGGATATCTTCAGGCGTCAGGATCCCCAGACCACGAACCTGTCGCACCATCGGCCCGCGTTTCACCGTATCTGGCCAGACGACGGCACGCTCGACCGTGGGCGCGGCGGGCTTCAAGCGAGAAAGTCCAACGCTTACGAGCACGACGGCGAGCAGACCCGCGCCGGCATAAAGCGCGCGGCGGATCCGCTTCTTTCTGACGTTTGACGGGCGCGCAATATCCATTGGTATTTTTCAGCCTGTTTAGACGGAATTCATGGCGAAAACGATCGCAATGCCAATCGCGAACGTGAACTTCAAAGGGCAAGCCAGCCGAGCCGAAGCCGTTAAGTGATTATAGCACTGTCATTTAGTGGTGTCTTGAATTGTCACGAAACCTGTCCCGATCGTTCGAAAACGGACAGTCGGGTCCCACGAGTGGCGCATGGATGGGCTTTTCTAGCCGCCGCGCGTGTGCATTTCCAAGTGCGGATCGCGCTTGAGGAGGTCCTGCACTGGGACGAAAGCGCGCTGTCCGCCGAGCGCGAGGCGCTGCTCGGCGCCGCGATCGTCGCGGCTGCGCCAGCGATTCGCGATGAGCGTGCGGAGGTCGTCCGACGATGCGCCGCGCCTCAAGGGGCCGCGGAGATCGAGGCCCTGCGTCGCGTAAAGGCACAGATACCACATGCCATCGGCCGTCAGGCGGCTCCGATCGCAGGACCGGCAAAAAGGCTCGGTCGTCGAGGAGATGATGCCGAAGGTCGTGCCGTCGCCGAGCGTGAACCGATCCGCGGGCGCAGACGATCGTTCGATGATCGGTTCAATACGCCCGTAGCGCCGCGACAGTGTGTCGAGAATCTCCCGGCGAGAGACGACGCGATCCGGCGACCAGCGCGTGGCGCCGCCAACGTCCATGTACTCGATGAACCGGACCTCGGCCCTTGCCGACTTCCCGTACTCGATGAGCGCCGCCAGCTCGTCTTCGTTGACGCCGCGCATCACGACGGAATCGATCTTCAACGTTCCGAACATGCGGGTGGCCGCAGCAATGCCCGCATGGACGGCGTCGAGCTGATCGAAGCGCGTCAGCAAACGAAACCGATCCGGCCGTAATGTGTCCAGGCTTACGGTGATCCGGCCAAGACCCGCCGCTTTCAACTGATCGACCTGATCGGACAGGAGGACGCCGTTCGTCGTCAACGCAAGGTCCCGAATACCCTTCTTCGCGGACAGCATATGGAGAAGCGTGGAGATATCGCGCCGAAGCAGCGGCTCGCCGCCGGTCAAGCGCACCCTGTCCACGCCGAGAGAAAGGAACACATCGACGAGCGCGCTGATCTCCTCGAAGTGCAGGACGTCCTCGCGCGGCAGCCACGCGTAGTCGTCCTCGGGCATGCAGTACTCGCAGCGCAGATTGCATCGGTCGGTCACGGAGAGCCGCAGATTTCTGAGCGGTCTCCCGAGCGTGTCGTTCATCTGAGCCCAATGATTCTAAGCCGCGACCCCCCTGGAATGAAGGGTCGCGATGCGATTTGTCCGTCGAAGCGCGCGCTCCACCGTCCCGGCACGTTTGCCAGACAGGCCGGGCAGCGGCCGTCGGGCGTCAGGTGATAGTCCTGAATGTAGTAGCCAAGACGAGACACCAACCGCTCTCCGCAGCCCGCGCATCGGGTGTGCTCGAAGCCTTCGACCTGGCCCGGAAGGTTGCCTGCGTAAACGTAGCGAAGTCCATTCCGGCGGCCAATGTTCGCGGCGGTCACGAGCATCTCGGCCGTCGTCTCAGCGCGATCCTGCATTTTGTAGTCGGTGTGAAACGCGGTCACGTGCCAGGGGATGTCCGGCGACACGCTCGCAATGAATGAAGACAAGCGGTCGAGCTCGTCGTGCGAATCGTTGAAATCGGGAATCAACAACGTCACGATTTCGAGCCAGACGTCCATCCGATGGAGTCGCCGAATCGTGTCGAGAATCGGCTGCAGGCGTCCGCCGAGCTCGCGATAGTGCCGATCGTCGAAGCTCTTGAGATCAACCTTGTAGAGGTCAATCCATGGCCGGAGGTAGTCGAGCACGCGCGGCGTGCCGTTGCCGTTCGATACGAACGCGGTTCCGAGCCCCGCAGCCTTGGCCTCCCGGAAGACAGCCACCGCCCATTCGGTGGTGATGAGCGGCTCGTTGTACGTGCTGACGACGACCTTCGCATGTTGGTTCAGGGCCTCGACAACAAGAGCCTCAGGTGACGTGCGCCGGGGCGGAGCGATGGCGGCCGGGTCGCGCAGCGCCTGCGAGGTCACCCAATTCTGGCAGTACGCGCAGTGCAGATCGCAGCCGAGCATGCCGAAGCTGTACGCGAGCGCGCCGGGGTACGCGTGAAAGAACGGCTTCTTCTCAATCGGATCGCACTGCACGCCGCCCACATAGCCCCAAGGGACCCGCAGCGTCCCGGCGTCGTTGAAGCGCACCTTGCACACGCCGACAGCGCCCGCAGGTAGCGGGCAGCAATGGCCGCACGCGACGCAGCGGAGTCGCCCATCGGACAGCGTTTCGTAGAGGTCGCCTGCACGCGTCTCGCGAGCGAGGACCTCGGCCATGGTGGCCATGGAATCAGATCGATTGTAGTCCTTCCACGGGACACGAGGACACGACGTCCGCGCGACGGCGGGGCGGCACGAGGACGCGACGCCCGCGCGACCGCGGGCGGCACGAACACACAAAGCCCGCGGGACCCCACCGAGGCACGAAGGCCGAAGCCTGCGAGGGCTACGAGAAACGAGCGAACGGGGCGCGGGGCGCGCGGTGAACGCCGTATAATTTGCGGACCGGGCATTGTGCGGATCCTCATAACCAACGACGACGGCTACCGTTCCGACGGGTTGCGCGTCCTTTCGGAAGCGTTCAGGCCGATCGGCGAGGTGACTATCGTGGCGCCGACCGAAGAGGCCAGCGCGATCGGTCACGCGCTGACGCTACGGCACCCGCTTCGACTCGAAACGATCGGCGAACACGTCTTCGCCGTCGACGGCACGCCAACCGACTGCGTCAACATCGCTATCACTCAGGTGTTTAAGGGGCTGCCAGACCTTGTCGTTTCCGGCATCAACAAAGGTTGGAATCTGGGCGACGATGTCACCTATTCGGGGACCGTGTCGGGAGCGCTCGAGGGGGCCCTTCTGGGAGTGCCGGCGATTGCGGTGTCGATTCGGGCAACGCGCGGCCCCTACGACTTCAGCTATGCGGCGCGCGCCGCCGCCGCGATGGGGGAGGCGATGCTCAAGCGGCCGTTGCCCCTTCGGACGTTTCTGAACATTAATGTCCCGAAAGGGGAGCCCAAGGGGTATCGTGTCACTGTGCAAGCCAAACGGAATCACGTGACGTCGGTTGCCGAGCGCCACGATCCGAAGGGACGCCCTTATTACTGGATTGAGGAAGGCCAGAACGACTGGGAGCCTCATGACCGGTCGGACTACCAGGCGGTCCGGGATGGTTACGTCTCGATTACGCCCCTGCAGCCGGACTTGACGGCCTACAGTGCGCTGGGAATGGTCGAGGAGCTCACGTTCGCGGACTCGTCCGCACGTTGAATCTGGGGCAGCGGGCCCTCAAGGCGTCGGGGACGGAACCGGACGCCCAAGCATTCGAGGGGGTAGAACCCCGGAGGTGACGATGTCACGAGCGATTGTCATCGCGGTGCTGGTCGCAGGCACGGCACACGTGGCCGCACAGTCGGGTGCGACCAACGGTGAGTGGCGCACCTACGGCGGCGATCTGGGCAACACGCGCTACTCACCGCTTGACCAGATCAACGCCGCCAATTTCAGCACGCTCGAAGTGGCCTGGCGGTTCAAAACCGACAAGCTCGGGCCGCGTCCGGAATTCCAGTTCGAATCCACGCCGCTCATGGCCGGCGGCATTGTCTATTCAACGGCCGGCACGCGGCGCGCCGTCGTCGCCCTCGACGCGACGACGGGAGAAATGATCTGGATGCACAGCGAGCGTGAAGGCGCGCGAGGCGCCGCCGCCCCGCGGCAGCTGTCGGGACGTGGTCTCGCGTATTGGGCGGGAGACCCAGGCGGGAACAATGCTGCGCGGATCTTGTACGTCACGGCGGGCTACCGGCTCATTGCGCTCGACGCGAAAACGGGCGTTCCGGTCTCCGGGTTCGGCACCAACGGCGTCGTCGATCTCAAGAAGGATGATGATCAGGAAATCGATCCAATCACGGGCGACGTCGGCCTGCACGCCACGCCCGTCGTCGCGAAGGACGTGGTGATTGTCGGCGCGGCGCACCGATCGGGCGGCGTCCCGCGCGGGCGCAGCAACGTGAAGGGCTACGTGCGAGGATTCGACGTGCGCACGGGGAAGCGCCTATGGATCTTCCACACGATTCCGTCACCGGGGGAGTTCGGCAACGACACCTGGGAAAAGGACTCGTGGTCGTACACCGGCAATGCAGGCGTGTGGGCACAGATGTCCGTAGATGAGGAGCTCGGCATCGCCTATCTGCCCGTTGAGCTGCCGACCGGAGACTACTACGGCGGCCACCGGCCGGGCGCCGGCCTCTTTGGCGAGAGCCTGGTCGCCGTCGATCTTCGGACGGGGCAGCGGAAGTGGCATTACCAGCTCGTTCACCACGGAATCTGGGACATGGATATTCCGTGCGCGCCGATCCTCGCGAACATCACCGTGAACGGCCGCGCCGTCAAGGCCGTTGCCCAGCCGACCAAGCAGGCATTTCTGTACGTGTTCGACCGCGTCACCGGTCAACCGATCTGGCCGATGGAGGAGCGAAACGTTCCGAAAGGCGACGTGCCCGGGGAATGGTACTCGCCGACGCAACCGTTTCCGACCAAACCTCCGGCCTATGATCGACAAGGCGTGTCGCCCGACGATCTCATTGATTTCACGCCGGAGCTGCACACCGCAGCGCTGAAGCTGGTGTCGAAGTATAAGATCGGTCCGGTGTTCACGCCGCCCGTCGTCAGCAAGATCGACGGTCCGCTGGCCACGCTCATGGGGGCTTTCGCCAGCAACTGGCCCGGGGGTTCTTACGATCCCGAATCGCACATTCTGTACGTCCACTCTCAATCCGGCGTCACACCGCTCGGGCTCGTTCCGCCTTCGGACCCGAAGATCGACCTGAACTACGTCCAGGGATCCGCGAGCTCGGGCATGCGCACAACGCTTGGCTCGGGCGGCGGTGCCGGAGCCGACGCCTCGCCTTCCGATCGCGCCGCAGCGCGCGCGCCGGCGTCAACTGAGCAGGAGGGAGGAGGTGGCGGCGGGGGCGGCGCTCTCTCGGTGCAGGGCCTGCCGCTCATCAAGCCGCCATACGGGCGGATTAGCGCCATCGATCTCAATGCTGGCACGATCCTGTGGCGAGCGGCCCACGGCGAGACGCCAGACAATGTCAGGAATCATCCAGCGCTCAAAAGCGTGACGATCGCGCGCACGGGCCAGCCAGGCAACGTCGGGACGCTCGTGACGAAGACCCTCCTCGTTGTCGGCGAGCCCCGTTTCACGACGACCGCCGCCGGCCCGCGAGGAGCGATGTTGCGCGCTTACGACAAGGCCAGCGGACAAGAGGTCGGCGCCGTGTATCTGCCGGCGCCGCAGAGCGGCTCCCCGATGACCTACCAGTTCGCCGGCAAGCAGTACATCGTCGTCGCCGTCAGCGGGGCCAACTATTCGGGGGAACTGATCGCGTTCAAGCTGCCGGGGTAGTTCGTGTGGGTCGAACATTCCACCAAGTCGGGTGAGTCGGGTCTGCCACTGGAGGTCACGATGCCGTTTCGCGCTTTCCGGCCGGTCTTGAGGTGGGCGGCGGTCCTCCCGCTCTTCTTGGCTCCGTCGTCGACGTTCGGTCAGGATGCGTCGAGTCCACCGCCCGTGACGTTTACCGGGGACATCGCGCCCATCCTGCAGCGTGCTTGCCAGAACTGCCATCGGGCCGGCGCAATCGCCCCGATGCCGCTCGTGACCTATCAGGACGTGCGCCCCTGGGCTCGCGCGATCAAGCAGAAAGTCACCGCGCGCGAGATGCCGCCGTGGTACATCGACCGGCATATCGGGATCCAGAAGTTCAAGGACGATCCTTCGCTGACCGACGCGGAGATTGTCACGATCGCCAAGTGGGCGGATGCCGGCGCCCCGCAGGGCGATCCAGCCAAGATGCCCCCGCCGCGTCAGTTTACCGACGTCGACAAGTGGCACATCGGGAAGCCGGACATTATTGTGACGCTCCCCAAGGCGTACGAGCTCAAGGCGAACGGTTCCGACGAGTTCTACGACGTCGACGTGGATCCTGGGTTCACGGAGGACTTGTACATCAGCGCCGTGGAAACCAAGCCGGAGCCGTACAGCTTCAAGGTCGTTCACCACGCGACGGCGAATATGGTCGAGGACGAGCAAGAGGATCCGGTTGGATTTTTCTTCAACGAGTATGCGTTGGGGAAAAACGGCGACATCTTTCCCGAGAACTCTGGGCGGCTGATCAAGGCCGGGTCGAAGATCCATTTCAACCTTCATCTGCATCCGAGCGGCGAGCGAGCCCTCGTCAATGTCTCGATTGGATTCAAGGTATTCCCCAAGGGCGAGGTTCCGAAGTACGTCGCGTTCACGCAGCACATGGGCGACAACATGGAGCTCGACATCCCGCCTGGTGAAGTGGTGCGAACGGATGGCTACTTCCGGCTGCCGAAACCGGCGGTCGTGTCCGCGTTTCAACCGCATATGCACAACCGCGGCAAGGCCATGTGCATGGAGGCCATCTACCCCGACGTGCGGCCGGATTCAGCCCGACCCGGCCCGGCGCGAACCGAGACCCTGAGCTGCGTCAGCAACTATCAGTTCGGGTGGCACATCACCTATCCGTACGCAGAGGATGCGCAGCCGCTCCTGCCGGCCGGCACCGTGATCCATGTGACGGCATGGCACGACAACACGGCCGCCAACAAGTACAACCCCAACCCTCGCAACTGGGTCGGGTATGGGCAGCGGACCATCGATGAAATGAGCTTCGCCTGGGTGAGCTTGTTCTACATCGACGATGCGGATTACAAGCAGCGTGTCGAGGCGCGGAGGCAGACGAGTCATGATCGGTAGCGTCCGAGGCCTCGCGGCGCTCGCGTTGCCACTGACCGTGGTTGTCGCGGCAGCGCAGCAGCTGCCGACCGCGATCCCCCAGACGAGATTCGCGTCAGGTCAGGATGTCGTGCCGTATTTCGAAGGGTGGATTCGCAATCCGGACGCGTCTTTCGATCTGGTGTTCGGGTACTTCAATCGAAATTGGGAAGAGACGCTGGCCATCCCCGCCGGTCCGGACAACTTCGTGTCGCCCGGCTCGACGGATCAGGGCCAGCCGACCTTCTTCCTGCCGCGGCGGCAGGGATGGGTCTACCGCGTGCGCGTGCCCAAAGACTTCGGCAAGGATGTCGTCACCTGGACGATTACCGCGAACGGCAAGACGGAGAAGGCGTACGGCGAGCTGCTGCCCGTCGAGGAAATCACCGAGCGGATCGTGATGACGCGCGGCAATCTGAACCCGGGAGACGACGATCCCAACAAGCCGCCGGTTGTCAGGGTTGCGCCGATCAGCGGCGCTAACGTGTCTGAGCCGATCACCCTCACCGCCATGGTCACGGACGATGGGCTGCCCAAGCCGAGGGCGCCGATTCAGCGGGCGCAGGTGGCGGACGCGACCGCGATCCAGAAGCAGACGAATTCGTCGGCGACGGCGGAGCGGCGGGGGCTCAGCGTGTCGTGGATGCAGCTTCGCGGGCCGGCGAAGGTGGTGTTCGAGTCGAGCGGGCCTATGACGGTCACGGAGGGGAAGGCGTCAGTGGTCGCCCGATTCCCGCAGGACGGTGTGTACGTCGTGCGCGCGACGGCGAATGACGGCGCGCTCGTGACGAAGGCGGATGTGACGATCGCCGTGAGCGGGGGCCGCCCGCGTTGAGGTAAGATAAAGCCTCGCCCGGTCGGGGCGTGGCTCAGCCTGGTAGAGCACTCGGTTCGGGACCGAGGGGTCGGAGGTTCAAATCCTCTCGCCCCGACCAAAATTCCAAACAAATCATTCGGTTTCTGGCGTGGCATCACGGTTGCTGTGGTGCCTTGTCGTTCCGCGTTGAGCACAATTTGAGCACAGTCGGATGCTTGGACTCATCAGGCCCTTCGTCCGCCGCATTCCTCGCGAAGCAGCTGACCCGCCCTCCTATCGTCACCGAATATTTCCTCTCTCAGGCCGTCACCTCCACAGTGCGACGGTCATCTCGGCGACGTCCATTCAGTCCACTCTCTCGGCTTCGAGGACCCGTCTCGCCACGAATCCTTCTAATGTCTGAATCTCATTGTCGGGACCGCGGTCGACCTCTCTCATCAACTGGGTCCGAAGTGTTGGTGACTCGGTGATGAACATCCTCTTGAGCAGACGTTCAACGAGTCCGGTGTCGATGGACTCTCCGTTCTTGGCTCGTTCCAGTTGTTGGTCGAGGTGCGCGTTCAGGACCTGCACCAGCTTGGGGAACACCTCCGCCAACAGCGTCTGCTGGGCGGCATCAACCATGGTGAGGGCGGCTTTCTTCATCAGCGTTCGGACTTTTCTTCGGACTCGCGCTTGTTCAGGCGGGATGGAGGAGGAGTCCGAGGGGGCCCCTTTCAGTAGTAATTCTATTCGATGTGAGACAATAAGTCAAGTCATATCAATAACTTATAGCTATACGCTCTGAGTCTTGCCCACCCCGGGAGAAAATCACCCGACCCCACCCCCCTTCCATTTTTCCTCCCCTACCTATCTTTCGATATGCGTTGGGTGATTTTTTGTCCGCATCCGGAGGCCCATAAACATTGAGGTTTCTGGCGTTCGGCCGATTTGGGGAGCGATTCCCAACTCCTTCTCATTCGACGCGAGAGGTTCATCGGTCTCCAGCCCCGAGATGAACAGCACACGCATGGGTCAATCCCAAGTCTTCGTCTGAGTCGGGAAACGAACCCGATTCCTCTCGGGCGACGGACCGAAGTTCGGTTGGGAGCGTGTGGAGGGCGAGAATCAGCGCCTGCATGGCGTCCACTCCAAAGATTGTCCGCACCGGCTCGTCCCGAATCCCCCTAATCCGAAATGGGCAAATCCAGGCCCTACCTGGCTGCTCCTCATCGGCAATTGGCATCCCAATCGAGACCGTCACATCGACCACCTCCCCAGTGTGCCTGCGGAAGCGCAGCGTTCTTGACGCAAGCGGCTCGCCGAGTTCGTAGGTAGTCATTTGACTTCACCGCTGTCCGTCTTGCCATTCGAGCGATGCGTCCGTTCCCGCCCGGCGGAATGGGTGCCTTCCTCTTGAGCGTGCTCATCGGACCGGCATCAATCCACAAACCGTCCGAGAGTTCGTCGTTCGTTTCAGGCGCTTCGACGATGCACCAGAAGAGACCGGAGATGATGACGATGGCTGGCCTGTAAGCCTCTCGTTGCGCGTCGGTCTCGCCGTCAGGGTCACCGACACAGACATTTAATGCGAGCGTTGCTCGTCGGTCCACGTAGTCGACAGCGATGCAGCGGAGCAATGCGTCATGAAAGCCATTCGGAAGTTGGGCTGCGATTGTGTCCAGCGTCACGGGTCGATTCCATGTGCAGTATAGCCAGCCTGTCCCAGGTTGGCCGGGGCACTGACCTTTTCTGAACATTACGGGACCGCAGGTAGAATCCATTCGATGGTCATCCGTTCCGGGCCACCCGCGGACCTGCGATGCTCTTTCTGCAACAAGCCACAGAGTGAAGTCGGGAAATTGATTGCTGGACCCACCGCCTTCATCTGTGATGAGTGTGTCGAAGTCTGCGATGACATCATTGCAGATGACAACAGATTCACCCGGCCCAAGGCTCGAATGAAGGCAAGTGGTGACGCGATGACATCAGTCGCACTCCCCGCAATGGTCATAACCGGACCAGCCGTTCGGTGTTGGTTGTGCGGCATGTTGGTTCCACATGGCGACGTTATTCCCGTTCGAGAGCGCGGCGTGCTGTGCTTGGGCTGTGCCGGCGAGGTCGAAGCCGCCATCGCGGAACGGCGGCAGTCGGAGTCCTGACCGAGAACGGATGCATGAACACGGAGGAGGCAACCAAGATAGTGCGACAGGAGTTGATGAAATACCGCCGCAGACCGTATGTAGAACTGTGCCGTCTGGTCAATACGTGCTTGCCGACGCTCGATATCAAGGGCGAATCAGGAAGCGAATATCAGGTCGTGATACAGGTGCATTGGGACGGCAAGCGTGGTGGCGACATCCGCGTCATCGGCTTGATTGACGACGGCGGATGGCGGGCATTCGTCCCCCTGGCAGAAGATTTCATCACGGGTCCCAACGACATTGTTTCAGCGGTTTGGTAGCCACCGTTCCAGGAGCCGTCAGGCGATAAAAGAGTCGGCGCGGGAAGCGCACAAGCCGGACCGGCGCTTCCCTGAGGAGCGATACGCAGTGTGTCGGCGGGTGAACACGCTTGTCACCGACGAAGAGCTCGAACCCAAACAATCCATTCAGAATCGGACGCTGAGTTCCGCTTGCACGCTGCGGGGTGTCACGAAATGGGTTCCTGAAAACGTCGAGAGGAAGTTGTATAGCGCCACGGTGTTGAACAGATTGACAACAGTGACCCGCGCACGCAAGGGAACGCTCCCAACCTTGAGCGCATCAAACCCGAAGCCGACGTCAACTAAGTGATGCGGCACGATGCGCGGCGGGTTCGTGTCGTCGTTCTCCGTGCCGAGTGGCGGGATGCGAATGCGCGTGGCTCCAAAAGTCGGTGCACTGCAGCTGCGAATGGGCTGGGTGACCGTGGCGAACGTGCTGCCGCAGAAGAGTCCCATCGCGGCTTGTTCATCGCCGGTCAGTTGGAGCGCATCGGCATAGGTCGGCACACTGACCGCGACGAGGCCGCTGTCGTAGCGCCACGTCAACCCGGTCCAGAAGGCAGCGACCTTCGTCATTCGATACTCCACATGCGTCGTCGTCTGAAGCGTCTCATCGTGGTCGGGCCGAGCCACCGGCGCGTAGTCGGCGGTGACTCTCAAGCCACCGACTGAGGGCCCAAACAATCGGGACCGCGTGTGCGAAAGCGTTGAGTAGACCTGAACGCCGTGTCCTTCAGGCAGCGTCACGCGGACCAACCCGCCATCAATCTTCGACTGGCGGAACTGGAGCGGGAACGCGAGCGGCGTGTTCAGAATCACGTTGAAGTCGTAGGGACCATCCGTGAACTTCCAGAAGTAATCGGCATCCACCCGGATGCCGTGCCAGAGCCGTTGTTCGATGCCGAAGTCATATTGATTGCGAAGAGCCGGGGTCAGTGGGGCTCCACCAGTGCTGCCGAGTAGTCCGCTGCCGAACCCGCCCGCGCCCGTCGAACTGGCGAGGACCAGATTCTCGTTATATGGCGTCAGGAAGATGCGTCCGTATGCTACGCGCAAGAGGGTGTTCGTGCGGTCGAGTCGATACGTGACACCGATGCGCGGCTGGATACCGGTGCCGTGGCTCAAACCGTCGTAGACATCGAATCGCGTGCCCGCCATCACGCTCCAGTGTCCGAGTTGGAGCGCATCCTGAACATAGGTCACCCACTGAACAACCCGACCCGTCCCGTAGAAATCGAACAGCGAGCCACCTCGCGTGAGGTCGAACGGCAACAGCGCGGGAAGAAAACCCGCATTGGGAATGAGTCCACGACTGGCGCAGTCCGTAGTGGTGCGCAGTGCCGTATCCGTTGAAGGATTCCCATCCGGGTCGAAGCATGGCGTGTTGAACGTCGCATCCGTCAGACCCGTCTGGAACCGTTCGGTCAACCAGGTCGTCGTCTCCTGCACGCCTACCTTGAGATTGTGCCTGCCAACTGCGTAGGAGAGAGTCGCTTTGACGCCCGCATTCGTGAGCAAACGGCGCTGCGCGAGCGTAGTGGGTTGGTCCGCAAACCGATTCGCACTCGGGTCGTATTGCACGCGGTCGAACCGCATCCATCCATTGACTTCAACGACGCGGCGAGAACTGAGGACGCTACTGAAAGATGGCGCGAGGTTGAACGTGTGCTGGTGTTGCCGTTGGTCCTGTGCGGCGGCTTGCTGGTCGTAGGTGTTCGGCGTCTTGAACGCGGATTGCGCCATCGACAGATTGACCTGAAGGTTCGTCTGCGAGGACGGATGCACGTCAAACCGGTCGAACAAATTGAACACATGTCCGTCTGCGTGGAGGGCATTGACTTCGGGCGTGTCGAGGAACCGTCTACTGAACGTGCTGTCCAACGCGATGAAGTTGCCAACCGACGAGTTTCCTGAGCCGAGTGTGAAAGAGGCAGTTGGCGTGCGGAAGGACCCGAATCCCACAGACGCCGAGCCGGTGGCCCGATGTGCGTCGAGTCCTGACCGTGTGGTCGCCACGGCAACCAAACTGGTCTTGTCTCCGAACTCCGCAGGCGGGACGCCTGTCAGCACTTCGATAGACTGGATTGCGTTGGTCGAAAGTTGATTCGAGAAGATGCGGCTCTGTTGGTCGGAGACCGGCTGATTGTCGATGCTGAAGGAGGTTTCCGCGTGCTCGCCCAGCGGATGAAAGACGCCGTTCGAGTCAGCCGCGACACCGGGGGTGGTCAACGTCAGGAGCGAACTCAGCCCGCTGCTGACGCTTTCGCTCGGCAGTGTGTCGATAAGCTGTCGGTCGATACGCCCGCGTGGGACGGAAGTCAGCGAGACATCAGACGCGGTCCCTTGCACGGACACCTGTTCTTGGAGATGCGCGAGACTGAGCACGACTTCGACCGGCGAAGCCACATCGCTGTCGAGGACGATGACGGGTTGTTCATGCGGCTCGAATCCTGAAAGCGTTACGAGCAAGCGGAAGTCGCCAGCTCGCTCGACTTGCATCCGGAAGGTGCCATCTGCGCCCGTAACCACGGACGTGACGACCTTCGACGACGAATCGAGCAGCGAGGCGGTTGCGCCCAGAAGGACGCCACCAGCAGCATCTCGCACGGTTCCAACGAGGCAAGGCACTGCGAACGACGAGTCCGACGACCCGATAAACCACAGGACGAAAACTGCGACGGAGGGACGCACTCCCTGCTATTCTAAACTCAAAGTTTGAGTGACCAAATATCGCCTGAATTGATACGCTACGTCTTCTGAGGACTGCGGAGACCAGGCCGGTAGGGGTTTGCGGCCCAACTCGTTCTACAGGTTAGGTTTAAGCGAAGGTGGAGCGGGGGCATCCCCAAGTCTTCACCTGGAGCCGCCAGGCCAGGAATTTGGCTATCCTACAAAGTAGCTGGAACTTACGGGGAACCCTCCACCCACCAGACTGGTCCAGAAATTATGCCGCCTGACAAACGACGCACCCCCCCGGGGGCCCTGGGGGCGGATAGGGGGTACTACTTGGGGCCCAGCCTGACCACTGCTCGAATCCGCCGCTGCTCATCACCATCGAGCCCAGGACCGCTCCCCGCATAGGCCTTGATGGCCTCGATGAGCACACGCCACTGTGGTCGTCCGGTGACGTAGCTGATGGCATCCAACTCCGCGCGCACATCATCGGGTAGGCGGACAGTCAGACGCTTGTAGTCGCTGACCTTCTCGCCCGGGCGCAGACCGGCTGGAGGTTGGCCACCCTTTCCTTTCATGTTGAAGGAGTGTAGCACGATGCGGTCAGATTACAATATGTGTAGTTGACAGCATATTGCTCGCCGCAGTATGGTGTCGATATGAGAGCCGCCATCTACGCCCGCGTCTCGACGTTCGACCAGGAGCCCGAGAACCAACTACAGGAACTCCGGCGCTATATCCAGGCGCGGGGATGGACCGCAACCGAGTTCGTGGACCGTGGCGTCTCAGGCTCGAAGGAGCGGAGGCCCGCACTCGACTCGCTCGTGGCTGACGCCCGCAAGCGCCGGTTCGATGTCGTTGTCGCCTGGCGGTTAGACCGACTCGGTCGCAACCTGCAACACCTTGTGACGCTCATTGAGGAACTCCAGTCCCTCGGCATCGCCTTCGTCAGCCTCGGTGAAGGCATCGACTGCACCACGCCTGCGGGTAAGTTGCAGTTGCATATCCTGGCTGCACTGGCTGAATTTGAAAAGGCCAGGATTCAAGAGCGGGTCAGAGCGGGGTTGGCGAGGGCCAGGACGCAAGGTGTGAGGCTCGGTCGACCCCGACGCCGGATTGACCAGCAACGGCTTGCTACGGTCGCAGGCTTGCCCGAGCGGGAGGCGGCTCGGCATCCCGAGGTCCACTCTGCAGCGAGCCCTGGCCCATAAACCCTCCGAACAGACCCGCTGATTTCCTCAGCAAACCTGCGCCACTCAGACGCCAATCGAGGTGGCCCGGAATCAAATGCTTTCGGGCCTTCAGTGACCCCTACCTGGTCTCTATCAAGGAAAGAACAGCCGCAGCCGCCACAACGCCCAGGAACCAGAATATCGTCCTCACAATGACGTGCGGCGCTTCTCTCCAGTAGTCACGAGAAAAGAAACAACGCCAACCCCAACGCTTTGAATCAGAGCCTTCTACGAACAACTTGTATGGGACAAGGAGGACCACAAAGCCGAACGCTACGAATAAGAGCCCGCTGAGCCTCGGAGTGCGAGGTGAAAGCAGGGGAAGCACGAAGAACCGCATTCCCAGCACCGTCCAAATCCCGGTGAGCGTTGCGGTGGTTCGCGTGCCAATGATTTTCATCGACGCGTTCGTTGTTCGTCTTGCCATTCGAGCGATGCCTCGGTTCCAGCGATGTAGATGAACGCGTTCCACTGGCGAACGAAAATCCACCAAGCAAATGCGTCGTGTGGCAGTGCGGGAATAGGCATCTTCCTCTTGAGCGTGCTCATCGGACCCGCATCAATCCACAGACCGTCCGAGTAGTAACCGTAGTAACCGTCCGCGTCGGGCGCTTCGATGATGCACCGGAGCAGACCCAAGATGGTGACGATGGCTGGCCGGTAAGCCTCTCGTTGTGCGTCTATTTCGGCATCAGGGTCACCGACACATACGTCTAAGGCGAGCGTTGCTCGCCGGTCCACGTAGTCGACAGCGATACGGCGGAGCAAGGCGTCGTGAAAGCCATTCGGAAGGTGAGCAGCGATGGTGTCCAGCGTCACGGGTTGAATCAGCTTGCAAGTCTACCGTTCTGCCAGATTGTCGGCGTAGAGAGCGGCGGGGATTAGTAACCGGACATTATGTCGCGCAGCAGCAACCGAACGAGTTGAACGGCAGTCGGAGTTTTGAGGCTTGAAAGGACCTCGTCCTATCGTTGATGTTCCTTCCCTCGTCCGGTCGTCACCCACCGTTCAATTTGCTGCTCGTAGTGCTCGTGCAGACCCGGGTAGAACTCGGATTCGACGCGGATGAAGTGGCGTAGGGTTCGTCGTTGGTGCGCGAGGTCACCCTTTGGGAGCACGTGTTTTTCCACGTAGAACTGACGAGGCCTCGGCCTTCGACGTCGACGATTTCGCAGGTGTCGATGAGGCTCACCAATTGGCCGAGGGTCCTGATTATTGACCTGCCTTGCGATTCATCCTGCCTGCAAAACCAGCTTGACGGCCACCTTGGACTGAAGGCTGTCAGCGCTCACCTGAAACCGCGTAAATCTGGACTTCCGTCGTCGTTGTTCTTGTCTTTGTTCTTCTGAAAGAGAAGAGAAGGGCTGTGGGCGCTGTGGGAATCTCGCGTTCTCCAGCGAGATTTCCAAGCAGTTGTGGGTGCGTTCTCTGCGTCCACAGCTGCGTCAGCGTCCACAGCCTCTGCAGGGGCGCATCGAATTTCACGGTACGCTGGGCGCGTTCTCTGCGTCCACAGCTGCGTCAGCGTCCACAGCCTCTGCAGGGGCGCATCGAATTTCACGGTACGCTGGGACCACAGCGGACGAGGTGAGGGCCTGGAGCTGAACCCTCCAGACCCTCGGTGACCGCCTCGATGCTCCGACGGACCAAGCCGGTCGTCTTTGTTGTGCCACGGTTTAACCGCCGTGTCCAGTCGGAACGCGCCGCCGCTCCGACGTTGTGGACACGCCGCTTCGCCAGAAAATCTGCCGACGCTGCAACGGCCTCTTCGCGATCTGCGCGTCGTGTGATCGCGGTCACGCCTATTGCTCGCTGGCGTGCCGCACCGCGGCTCGCTGCGCGTCGGTCCGGGCTGCGCGTCGACGCCATCGGCGGAGCCCAGAGGGCCGCCTCGATCATCGCGACCATCAGCGCGCGTACCGCGCCCGCGTGAGGGATCAGACTTCCGGCGCGTCGGTCTCGTTCGTCACACTGCCCGTGGACACAGCGACGGATCGGGTGCCGACCGCGCCCCTGGCGGGCGCGTTGCGTTGCATGGTCTGTGGCCGGGAAAGCGCCTGGCTCCTTCCACCGCCCTGGCGGATTCGTCGTGTGTCCCCGGAGCCACGCCATGATCACGCCCGAGCAACACGCCGAGATTCGGCGCCTCTATTACGGCGAGCATTGGAAGGTCGGCACCATCGCCGCGGCCCTCGGCGTCCACCATGACACGGTCCGCGCCGCGATCGTGAACGACACTCAGGGGCTGCGCCGCGGCACGTGCCGCACGACCCTGCTCGATCCGTCTCTGCCCTTCGTCCGCGACACGCTGGCGCAGTATCCGCGTCTGCGGGCGACACGGCTCTTTGAGATGGTGAAGGGACGCGGGTACACCGGTTCGGTCGTGCAGCTGCGACGCGCCGTCCGCCGAATTCGTCCGGCGGCCACGGCGACGGTGTATCGCCGGCTCACCACCTTGGCCGGCGAGGAGGCCCAGGTCGATTGGGGAGCCTTCGGCTCGATCCGCATCGGCCGCGGCGTGCGCCCGCTTTCCGGTTTCGTGATGGTGCTCTCGTACTCGCGCGCCGTCTTCGCGCTCTTCACCGTCGACCAAACGCTTGAGAGTTTTCTCCGGGGCCATGTCGAGGCCTTTGAGACATGGCCGGGCGTGCCACGGACCCTGGTCTACGACAATTTGCGCAGCGCTGTCCTGGAACGCGCGGGCACCGCGATTCGATTTCATCCGCGGCTCCTGGAACTCGCCGGGCACTATCACTTCGCGCCCCGGCCCTGCACGCCCGGCCGCGGGAATGAGAAAGGGAAGGTCGAGCGGCAGATCCACTACCTCCGGCACGCGTTCTTCGCCGCCCGCGTGTTTGTCGATGTGGACGATCTGAATGCGCAGTTTCGGCGCTGGCGTGACGACATTGCGCATCAGCGCCTGCATCCCGAGCAGCGCGATCGGACCGTCGCCGAGGTCCTCGCGGAGGAGCAGCCGCGGCTCTTGCCGCTCGCCGCGCATCCCTTCGCGACCGAGGTGATGCGCACCGTCGTGTCCGGCAAGACACCGTATGTGCGCTTCGATCGCAACAGCTACTCGATTCCCCACATCCACGTGCGCCGCCCACTGACGCTGCTCGCCAGCCCCACGACCGTGCGTGTGATCGCCAGTGCCGCGGAGATTGCGCGCCATGCCCGCAGCTACGATACCGGCCAAGTGATCGAGCAGGAAGCGCACGTCGCTGGCGTCGTGGCGGCCACGCGCCAAGCGAATCCCTCGAGCGCGCGCGACCGGCTCCGCCTCGCCGTCCCCGCGGCCGCCACGCTGCTGGATCGCCTGGCGGCCCGGGGCGAAGCCCTGCGGTATCCGATCGTCCGCTTGCTCGCCCTGCTCGACGACTACGGTCCGCAGGAGCTCGCGGCGGCCATTGACCGCGCCCTCGAACGGGATGCGCTCGGCGCCGGCGCCATCGCTCACATCTTGGAAACCCGCCGGCGGCAGCGCGGGCTGAAGCCCCCGATCCCGATGGCGCTTCCCGATCGGCCCGGCGTCCGCGATCTCGACGTCACGCCCCATCGCCTGGAGACCTACGATGACCTCACCCGATCCGATCCCTCCGACGCTGAGTGATCAGCTGCGACAGCTCGGCCTCGTGCACACGGCCACCGAGCTCAATGACTTCATCGCGCGCGCGACCCAGAAGCGCTGGAGTCCCGTCGTACAGCTCGAACGCTTGGCGCACGCCGAGCTCGAGGCCCGCCTGCGACAGCGCGTCGAGCGACGCCTCCGCGACGCCCGCCTGGGCCGCTTCAAAGCGATGGCCGACTTCGAATGGCAGTGGCCGAAGGTGATTCATCGACCGACGGTCGAACGCGTCCTCACCCTGGACTTCCTGGCGCAACGCGAGAACGTGATCATCGTCGCGCCGCACGGCCTCGGGAAGACGATGATCGCCAAGAATCTCGTCCACGAAGCCATCCTCGCCGGCCACTCGGCGCGGTTCCTGACCGCCCCCGATCTGATCCTCGATCTCACTCGACAAGAGACCGCCCGCGCGCTGCAGCATCGCCTCCGAA